>Ga0209738_10000044_pt1 | contig 29048 bp, 15 predicted proteins | sample TergutNc150P5_FD_187289 | JGI IMG/M metagenome (GOLD analysis project Ga0209738, IMG submission 187289) | Nasutitermes corniger P5 segment gut microbial community from laboratory colony in Florida, USA - Nc150 P5 (SPAdes) (version 2) | ecosystem: Host-associated > Arthropoda: Insects >...
GCGTTGGCTGCTTTGGTGGCGTCGGTGGCCGCGTCGGCGATCCGGGCGGTGTCGGCGGCAGCGGTGGCTGCTTTCTCCGCATCGGCTGCCGTCGCGGCGGCTTTCGCGGCACCGGCGGCACCGCCTGGTCCGACCATGCCGAGGGCGGCGCCGCCGATCTCGATGGCCGTGTAGCAAGCAGCACTGCCGGAGCAGATCGAGTCTTTGATGAAGTTCTTCCCGGTGGCGTCGGCGACCATGTCATTGATCTCGATGCCGGTGTTCACGACCAGGGCACCGATCATGATCGCCCCCACGACCGGGCCGGCAGCACCCAGGGTGGCGATCGTCAACGCGGCACCACCGACCATCATGGCTACCTTGCCGATCGTTCCCCAGGGCAGGTCTTTGATCGCATCGGGAACATAGGTTTCCCAGGCGTTCGACAACACGTTCTTGGTCGAACACACGAACGCCGCCAGTTCGGCTTTCACCTCGGCGGTCTTCTGGGCGATGTAGGCGCTGGTGGACCGGTACGCGATCACCGCAGCAGATGCCATTGCCCCGACCGCGGTCTTGGCTTGTTGCGCGATCGATACCGTCGTTGTGACAGCGGTGTGCACCGCGTTCGATACGGCATGGGCGGCAGGCTGGATGACGGTGTTATTCACCCAGGCGGCGGCAGTCTTGACCGCACTGACGACGGGTTGGACCACATTCGTGTTCACCCAGGCGGCACCGGTCTTGACCGCGGAGACGACGGGTTGGACCACATTCGTGTTCACCCAGGACGCGGCCGTGGACACCGCCGAGGTGACGGTGCGGGCCGCCGAGGAGACAGCGTTCCCGACAGCGGCGACCGCATTGTTCAGCCACTGTGGCCAGTATCCGGACGGATCCGACCTGTTGACCGGGTCAGACCAGGCGTACGTGTACCTGTTCAACGACAACGGGTCGGTGACCGAGCCGCGTACCGGATCTGCCGAGATGAACCTGCCCGAGGTGGGCTCGTACCAGCGTGCCCGCAAATACTGCAACCCGATACTGGGATCACTCAGCTGGGACTGGTACCCGAACCTGGGAGAGGCCGACCCCGCTGCATCAGACGTGTCGGCACCCCACGGATCCACCGACACCTGAGACACGATGCTGCCAGCACCAGACGCAACCTGGGCAACACTGCCACGCCCATCACCCAGATACCAGCCCGTCGCCGCCGCAGCACTCGAACCAGTCCCGCTCAGCCAACCGGTCGAGTCGGAGTTGCCCGTTGCGTTCACGGCCAGCAGATCTTGCCCGTACGTGTAGTTCGCTGTCAGTGAGTCGCCTGGCCCGTAATCGGACACGATCCGCGGATTCGTGGTGTTCACATCGTTGACGTAGTGCGCCAAATCATAGGTGAACCCAGACACCTGGGATGTCGCGGATTTCCCATCGACTGTCGCGCTGATGCTGGTCACGAGGTCCGAGACATCGCCAGGCGTCAATCCGGCATTGGCCAGGCTGTCCGTGTCTGCTTGGTCCAGGCCCGTGTCGCCGGGGATCGCAACCCGCACGACGCCGAACCCGGCACGCACCGCGGCCAGGGCTGCCACCGACAAGCCGGTATCAATCCCCAATGCGGCCTGGGCGACCTGGGACGCGAACCCGTACCAGAACAGGCCCGCCGGGCTGGAAGCGAACTCGTCATCGGTCCACGTGAACACCGACCCGCCCGTGGCCGCATAGGCGCCGCTGGCCTCGACCGGACGAGACGTCGCCTGGAACACCAGGTTCCCGTCCCCGTCATAGGAGGCGGCCATCAACAACCGCCCACCGGTACGCACGGCCTGCAACCGGTCCGACACCGTCCACGTGTAATCGACAACACCCGTGTCCGTGTTGTTCGCCGACGCCAGACTCCCGGTCGGAGTCCACGTGTAATCCGTGACGCCGTTCAACGTCGAATCAGCTTTGACCAGCCGATTGTTGGCGTCGTAGGTGTAGGCGATCTTCTCCTGGATCACCCCACCCGGAGTCGACACTGTCGCCGTGGACCTGTTCCCCGCACCGTCATACGTGTACGCCGTTGTCGTCACCACAGACTCAGGCGACACGTCCGCGACGACAGCATCGGTTACGGCCGGAGTGACCGGCGAATCCTCGACGTCATCGGCCGGGGGAGTGCTGGGCTGAGCAACACTGACGGGATCGGTCTGGGTGTACGACAACAGCCGATCGGCGCCGTCGTAGGTGAAGGCGCGGTCGGTGCGCGTCCAACCGGTCCGGTCGGTGGTGGCAACCTGGGTTTCGGTGGCGATCAGGCCCGCCGAATCGTAGGTGTAGTCGAACCGGGACAGCACTGTCCCATCGGGGGCAGTGTTCACCAAACAGGTCACCTGTCCGGCCTGGTCGTAGCCGTACTCGGTGGCCAACCCGCCCGGCCGGGTCAGACTGACCACACGATTGTTCGCATCGTAGGTGTACGTCGAGACGCCACTGGCGTCACTCACGGTGGTCAGATTCTGGGCCTGGTCATACCCGTAGGCGACGACCGATCCGTCCGGGTAGGTGATCGAGGCGACCTGCCCGTCGTCGGTGTACGTGTAGGCCAGCGTGCGTCCATCGCCAGACGTGACGGCGGTCAACCGTCCCAGCTGGTCGCGCGTGTACGTGGATGTGCCCGTCGAATCGGTCATCGAGGAGCGCTGTCCCAGCGCGTCGTAGGTGTAGACCACGTTCTGGTCGGGCGCAGACTCGAACGAGGTTGTCACCAGGTTGTCGATCTGGTCGTAGTCATACCCTGCTGTGACGCCGCCCGGTTTCACATCCGAGACCAGCCGGGATGCCGGATCGTACGTCCATGTCTCGACCTGGCCCAGCGGATCAGTCACGCTGGTCAGGTTGCCGACCTGATCGTAAGCCATCGAGGTTGTCTGGCCGAGCGGGTCGGTGATCGAGGCGACATCGCCCAGCTTGTCGTACGTGAAACTCGTGGTGGCGCCGGTGCCGTCGGTGGTTGACGTGACCTGACCTGCCGCATCGTAGACGTAGCTGGTCGTGTTCCGATTCGCGTCCGTCAACCGGGTCAGGTTCCCGGCCTTGTCGTAGGTGAATCCGGTCTGCCCGCCGGTCTGGCCAGTCACCGAGGTGACCTGGCCGGCCGCATCCCAACCCCAGGTGGTGACGGCCCCCAGCGGATCGGTCTGCCTGATCAGCCGGTTGTTCTTGTCGTACGTGCTGGTTACGGCATTGCCCAACGGATCCGTCACCGCGGTCGGGTTGGAATTCGCATCGTAGCCGTAGGTGGTGGTCGCCCCCGATGGGGTCGTGGCCGAGGTGACCCGCCCGAGCAGATCATAGGCGGCGGTACTGGCCTGTCCCAGCGGATCGGTCTGCACCGTGACACGTCCAGCCTTGTCGTAGGCGTACGTCCAGGTCCCGCCCTGCGCATTCGTCGCCGACAGCATCCGACCGAGCGCGTCATAACTGAACGTCGACGTCGACCCGGCAGCATCGGTCGAGGCCGTCAGGTTGTGCAGCCCGTCCCAGGTGTACGTGTTGACGCGTCCCAGGTTGTCCCGTTCGCTGGCGATGTTGCCGGCCTGGTCGTAGGCCAAGGTACGTGTGTAGCCGATCGGCGAGGTGACCGACGTGAGCCGGTCGGCGGCATCGTAGGTGTAGGTGTACCGTCCGTCGGCCGGATTCGTCAGGCTGGTCATCCGGCCGGCCTGATCGTAGCCGTAACTGGTGACCCGCCCCAACGGATCCGTCGAGGCGGTCATAGAGCCCATCGAATCGTAGGCATACCGGGTGGCGGCCCCCGTCGGATCAGCGATCGACGTCAGCAGGCCGCGCGGATCGTACCCGTACGCACTCGTCCGCCCCAGCCCGTCTGTGCTTGTGGCCAGCTCGCCCGCAGCATCATAGGCGAACCTGAACGTGTCGCCTTCGGGGCGGGTAACCGCAACAAGCTGGTTGAGCGCATCGAAACTGTAGGCGGTGACCCCACCCTTCGGGTCGGTTTGCGACGTGGCCCGGTTCAACGCGTCATACGTGAACTTTGTGACGCCGTCCAACGCGTCAATCGTCTCAATCAGGTTGCCCTGGGGATCGTAGGCGTACGTGGTCACCGCGCCCATCGGGTCGGTCTGGGACGTCATACGTCCGGCCGCATCGTAGGCGTACGTGGTCACCGCGCCCATCGGGTCGGTCTGGGACAGGATGTTGCCGGACGGGTCGCGCGTGAAACTGACGGTGCCCGAGGCTGTGTTGGCGGCCGTGACGACGTCGCCGAGCTTGTCGTACGTGTAATCGGTGGTCACCTGGTCCAGACTCGTCTGGGAGCTCAGGTCGCCCCACACGTTGTAGGCCTGCCGAGCCGTCTGTCCGACCGGATTGGTGGTCGTCGCCAGCCGCGAAACGGCGTCGTACGTGTACTTGGTGGTCGCGCCCGTGCTCAGGTGGGCCTCCACCTGGTTGCCCAGCACATCGTAGGAATAGTCGGTGGTCAGGCCGTTGGGCAGTTTCACCTGCGCCGCCTGGCCCATCACGTTGTAGCTGGTCGACACCGTATTGCCGGACGGATCGGTGACCGAGGTGACGCGGTTCAACCTGTCGTACGTGTACTTCATGACTCGGCCCAGCGGGTCGGTCATCGAGGTCATGTTGCCCATCGAGTCGTAGCTGTATGCGGCGGCACCCCGGTATGGGTTCGTGCTCGACGCCAGATTTTCCGCAGCGTCGTAGGTGAACGATGTCACCTGCCCCAACGCATCGGTGACGGCCACCAGATGGTTCATCGCATCGTAGGCGTAGCTGGTGGTGTTGCCGTTCGCATCCGTCTGCGTGAGCATGTTGCCCGCCGCATCATGCGTCGCCTTCGTGACCGCACCCACCGGATCGGTCACCTGCGTGACGCGTCCGTTGCCGTCATGCAGGTAGCTGGTGACATGTCCGGCCTCGTCCGTCACCGAACTCGTCCGCCCCACAGGGTCGTAGGCGTAGGCAGCTTTCTGACCGGCCGCGTCGATCGACGATATCAACTGACCCGCCTTGTCGTACGTGTAGGTGGTGGTGCGCCCGTTCACGTCGATGCTCGTCACGTTGCCCGCCGCGTCGTACGCCAGCGTGGTCACCTTCCCGGTCGGATCGGTCATCGTGGCGATCAGCCCATTGGATCCGTACGTGTTGGTGCTGGTGTTGTTCGCAGGATCCGTGGTGGTGAGCAGCTTCCCGGCTGGGTCGTATGTGTTGGTCGTCACCCCGCCGTCGGGGGCTTTCTTGGTCAGCACGTTGGCGTAGGTCGGGTCGTACGTGTACGCGGTCGTCGCCCCTGCGGCATCAGTTGCCCGCAGCACATTTCCGTGGCTGTCGTACGCGAACGACCATGTACCCCCATTCGCTGCCGTGAACGACGTCAACTGATTCATGACGTCGTACGCGTACGTCGTTCTCGCCCCGGTCGGGTTGGTCTCCGAGGTGCGGTTGTTGTTCGCATCGTAGGTGTAACTGGTGGTGTTGCCGCTCGGATCAGTCACGCCGGTCATGTTGCGGGCCGGATCGTACGCGAAGCTCGTGGCATGCCCGTTCGGATCGATCGACTGGATCGGATCGCCGACCTTGTCGTAGACGAATCGGGTGGTGCCGCCGTCGGGGGTCTGCAGGCCTGTCTTGTTGCCGGCCTGATCCCACATATACCTGGTCACGCCGCCCGCCGGGTCGGTCACCGTGCCGACCTGGTTCAGCGCCGTGTACGCATAGCGGGTCACCTGGCCGGTCGGATCGGTGTGGGTGGCCGGCATCGCCGACGCGCCGTCATAGGTGTACGACTCGACCCCACCCAACGGATTCGCATGGGTCACCAACCGATGCTCGCCGTCATAGGTGTACGTGTCGGTGCTGCCCGCCACCGTCTTGCTCGCCAGATCGCCGGTCGGGTTGTACGTGTAGGCGGTCACCAGCCCGGACGGATCCGTCATTGACAGCACCTGCCCCGCACCGTTGTACGTGTACGAGGTGGTCCGGCCCGCCACATCCGTGGATGTCAGTCTGTTGCCGGACGCGTCATAGCTGTACGTGCCGTTCTCATCCGATACCAGCGTGTTTCCCGGCCCGTAGGTCCGCGTCACCGAGTGACCGTCCGGATACTCGATGCCCACGGTCCGCTGCTGATCGTCCACCAGGTACGTCGTCGCATTGCCGCGCGCATCGGTAGCAACCGTCTTGTCAGCAGAATACGACATGGTCGAGGTGCCGCCGTTCGCGTCCACCTGCTCAACCACCCGGCCCAAATCATCGAACGTGTTGGCCACGACCACATCGCCGTTCTGATCCGTCCACGACGTCATCCGATGCTGCTCATCGTAGGCGTAGCTGATCGTGTTGCCATTCCCATCCGTGAACGACACCAGATTCCCCAGGTCGTCATAGGTGTACCCCAACACGACCCCGTCGGGACGGGTCGCCGAGACGATTCGCCCGTTCGCGTCGTACCCGAAAGCCAGCGTCAGACCGGACGGACTCGTCACGCTCGAGAGGTTGAAGTTCGCGTCGTAATTCAGCGTCGTGGTCAGCCCGCTCGGCGCGACCACATCGGTCAGCAGACCCCACGCGTTGAAATTCTTGACGGTGCCGTCGGCCGCGGTCATCCGATACTTCGTGAACGAGTCCTCGCCAACCGTGTACGGAACTGCCGTGATTGTCAGGTTGAAACCATCTGGCGACGCGTACGTGCCATCGCCGTTCGGCGTGAACGTGAGCGTCTTCCCGTCGCTGGTGGCATACAGCAACGACCCGTCGGGCCCGGTGGTCAGATACTCGAAATACTCGAACTGCCAACCCCACCCGAACACCGAATTGACCGGCTGGCCCAGGGAGTTGTACGACCGGGTGAGCGAGAAATCGGTGCCCACATCGGGGATGCTCACGTCGGCGGCCTGTAGCCAGAAGTTACCCGTATTGAGATTGACGGGCTCGAAGCCGTACTCGCAGTGCAGGCCGCGGCCCATCAGGTTCGAGTCGATCTGTTTCTTCTGCTCGTCGGTGAGTGGCGGCGGGTTGTACGGCACCGTGGTGTTCGGATTGCGGATGAACAGCGTGTTGTCCTGCACCGCGAGCGTGTCTTGCACGTGGTTGTCGCCCATGATCGTGCCCAGTGACACCCCGTACCACTTCGCGATGAACGGCAGCGTGTCGGTGGACTTGACCCGGTAGATCAGGAACTTGTCGGATGTGGCGACCGTCGAGTCCGCGCCATCGAGGCTGGCTTGGGCCTGGAACTGGTAGGTCGCATCTTCGTCCAGGCTGGCGGCCGCGAACAGGCCGGACTGCCAGTTGGAGAGCTTGTCGGCATATCGATAGGCGTCTGGGAATGTCTCGTCCCACGCGCTGGAGTTCGGGTACTTGTAGGAGCGGCTCGCCATCTGTTGCCCGCCCTGGCCGGTCGGGTCGAGCACGTACGTCAGCGTCGAGTCGGGTCGCGCCAGGCCGTCGGCGAACACGCCATCGACGATCAGCTTGCCGGCTCCGGATTTCTCCGTCACCGGACGGACGTTTGCCGTCACCGAGTTGAGCGGGTAGTTCGGGTCCACCGGGTCGGGGATCGACCAATCGATCGTCAGCGACGGCGGCCTCTCGAATGTCTTGTTCCCGAACACCTCGGCCTGCATGTTGCGCTCGTCGGTCGCTTTGATCACGAACCCGTGTTGCCCTTGGACGCCCTGCACCCAGTTGTTCACGATCTCGCGCACGTCGTACGAGAGTGGCCCCGGATAGGCAGCTGGTTGCGGATTCGTGGCGGGCGAATTGACGATGGTCGCGGTCAACCCGAGTTGGTTGTTCCAGGTGATCGTGCCGGGATCCCAGTCGCCGTCGACGCTGTACAGGCCGAAGACGGCGGGCGACAGGCCGGGCTGGGCGTGGGGGCCCCAGTTCGTCGTCTGGTAGATGGCGAACGTTGCCGAGTCGATTTTCGCCTCGCGCATGATGTTCTGGAAGTCGTAGTTGATGCCGACATACGTGCGGGTCATTTGGTGCATGGCATTGGATGTGGCGATGTTGCCCGAGGTGATGCCGTCGTCATAGCCGGCGTAGGGGAAGCTGTTGTCGCCGATGGGTGTGGTCGGGGATCCTTGCTCGACGCCCACCAGCGTCACGGCCGACGGTGCGATGTCCACCGTCGGGTCGATCCGCACGGGAAACACCCGAGCCGGATCGGCCAGCCACGCCTGGTCTGCCGTGATGGAGGCGGTCGCCGTTGCGCCCGTCAAGCTCGCGGTCATCGACACGCCGGACGACACGGCGCCGGCGGCATCGTACATGGCCGGGGCGACAAGGCAGAACACGATGTCTCCCGATGCTACGTCACCCGTCGCGCGGGATGCCTGGGCCGTCAGCGTTCCGTCCGCCCGTGACCCCAGCACCAGGCCGGCAAGGGCCTTGACGGTGAACGAGAAGCTGGGCACGGTGGTCAGGTGGTTGACGACGATGTCTTCCTTGATCACGTCGCCGATGACCGTGTACTGCACGTCGATGCCCGCGAACACGTCGTTGAACAGGATGGCGTTGCCCTTGGCGACCGGCTTGGAGTAATCGCCGCTGGTGGGGATCAGTTCCAGCCGGAAACCGTCCCGCGTGAAGACCAGGCCGTGGTCGGCGTCCATGGCCGCCGGAATCGTCACGGTGAAGTCGTTGGCTGCATTGGTGAACGACACCGTCCCGTTGCTGTTCTCCGGGATCAGCGTGTTGTCAACCGGGTGGATGCTGCCGTCATCGGCCGTGTACGTGGTCTGCACCCCGCCGAGCACCGTCGAGTATGAGCGTGGCCCGGTCTGGTACGTCACCGATTCGGCGTCGGCCGCGACAACCGGGCCCGGGGCCGTCGTCGCGGTCTGGTAATACGGCTGCGGGTCGCGCAGCGCGGCCTGCGCGACGTCGGCATCTGCGGGCGCGGTGTTCGTGGCCGGGCCATTCGGGCCCGGTGTTGCGGTGCTGACCGGTGGCGGGGTGGGCGCATCGAGTGGGGCAGCCTGGGCCGTCCCCGACGGGACGAGCCCCAGGACGAGCGCGACGCCCACGAGCATCGCCACGGCGCCGGTCGAACAGCGACGGGCCGGTGACAGCGTCGCACCGAACGGCCAGGCCGGACGCGCCGCGTGCCGAGGTCGGTAGAACAGCCAGACGTGGGACGGCCCACCGGCGACGCCGCCACGGGCGAACACCGCGAGGCTGGCACACAGGCCTGCCGCGACCAGCACGACGAGCCCGGCGATCCGGACGACGAGCAAGGCCAGGCCAGTGCCGAGCCCGGTGAGCTGCCACAGGCCCGCGGCAAGTGCAGACGCCGACGCGGTGACAAGCAGCATGGGCAGATACATTCCGGCCAGGCGGTGCAGCCACGCCCTTGACCAGACGTTGGCTCCGGTGAAGCCGGACAGAAGGCTCGCCAGCAGCACCGGCGTGACCAGGATGGTGACCGTCCAGGACGCGACGTCTGTCATCCGATGCAGCGTCGGCACGGGCAGTCCGCCGACGGTTCCCGCGAGCAGGCTCGTCAGACCCATCAGAACGCCCAGGACGAGCACCAGCGCGACCGCGAGACCGATGCCACCGGCCACGCGCGCGGCAGGAACCGTATCGGCAGTGCCGCCGATGCGGCGCGAGGCCGAGCCGAGCAGCCCGACGACGACGGCGATGCCTGCGGCGAGGAAGGCGGACCATGCGACGACAGACCATGGCTGACCCGCAGCCCCAGACGCCAAGACATGCGGAAGCCCGCCAAGGCACACGGCCACTCCGAGGCCCGCAGCTACCAGGCAGCGCACGGCGACGTGCGGTTGACGGAACGACTGCCTGAACATGGGGTTCCCTTCGGGTCGTCAGGGCCTCATCATAAGGTTGTGGAATCGATCTCGTGGGCGGACTCGTATTGTGGACGCCTATCTGGCGGTTCCGGTAGGCTCGTCCGCCATGGACGACGAGCATTTACAGGCGAATCGGGAGCATTGGAACGAGTCGGCCGGGCTGCACAAGGTCAGCTACGACACCGACCGACTGACCTCCGATCCGACGGCGCTGTCCAGCGTCGTCGCGCGCGACGCCCGGCTGCTGGCGCCGTTCCTGCCGGACGGAAGCGTGGCGGGCCTCGACCTCGTCCACCTGCAGTGCCACATCGGCACCGACACGCTGTCGTGGGCCAGGCTCGGCGCGAACGTCACGGGCCTGGACATGTCCCCCGAAGCGCTGGCCATCGCCCGCGAGCTGTCGGCGGCCGCGGGTGTGAAGGTCGAGTACGTGCAGTCCACCATCGCGGACGCCGCCGATGCCCTGGCCGGGCGCACGTTCGATGTCGTCTACACGTCCATCGGCGTGCTGTGCTGGCTGGACGACCTGGACCAGTGGGCGCGCCTGATCGCCGGGCTGTTGCGGCCCGGCGGCGTCTTCTACCTGCGCGAGGGGCATCCGATGGCGCTGGCCATGGACTGGGAGGCCCCGGCGGGCGAGCTCCGCCTCGGTTGGCCGTACTTCAACTGCGGGCCGCAGCTGGACGAAGGCTGCCAGGACTACTCGTCGCCGGTGCCGCTGCAGCACGTGCGCACGTACGAGTGGGCGCACCCGCTGTCGGAGGTGATCGGTTCGCTGTTGCACGCCGGGCTGACGCTGGTCGACTTCCAGGAGCAGCGGGACGTCCCGTGGCGCCAGCTGGACTGGATGGTGCCGGACGATGCCGTGGACGGCTTCGTCCTCCCGCCAGCCCAGCGCGACCTGTGCCCCCTGACATACTCGTTGGTCGCGGTGGCGCCGACCAGCTAGCGGCACGATCCCGATTGGGTGACAGTCCGAAAGGTCGTCGACGAGGTGATTGGGCAGGTGGGTGGCGTGTCGGATCCGCACGACATCCAGCGGATCGATCCGACTCTGACGGTGGTTTCGGTGTAACTCTCCGTCTGGTTTCGTTTTTGGCGCACGTCACGTGGTCTTTGTTCAGAGCCTGACAAGCAGGGTCGATATTCTGGCGAGCCAAAACGGGGGTGGTTCTGGCTCTTCAGCGAGCCAAAACGGGGGTGGTTTTGGCTCGCCGTCAACCCGACCTGCGGCAGATTTCCAGGATTTCCACAGAACTGAGTGCGCACAAAAACAGAACGAGCCGCTGTTCGTTCGTTCTGGGGTTGCCGGGGACGCGGTCTCGCACCGGCCCGCTAGGCTGGCTCGCATGGGTGTTGCGATCCGGGTGATCCCGTGCCTCGACGTCACGGGCGGGCGCGTCGTCAAGGGCGTCAACTTCGAGCACCTGCGCGACGCGGGCGATCCGGTGGAGCTGGCCGCCGCCTACGGCGCGCAGGGCGCTGATGAGTTGACGTTCCTGGATATCTCGGCCAGCAGCGACGGACGGGCCACGACGCGCGAGATGGTCACGCGCTGCGCGCGCACGGTCTTCATCCCTCTCACGGTTGGCGGTGGGGTGCGCAGTGTGGACGACGTGGACGCGCTGCTGCGCTGCGGGGCCGACAAGGTCGGCGTCAACACGGCCGCGATCGCGCGCCCGGGCCTGATCGACGAGATCGCGCAGCGCTTCGGCAACCAGGTGCTGGTGCTGAGCGTGGACGCCCGCCGCGAGCCGGGGCGTCCGTCCGGGTTCGGCGTCACCACGCACGGGGGGCGACGCAGCGCAAACCTGGACGCCCTGGCCTGGGTGCGCGAGGCCGCCGAGCGGGGCATCGGCGAGGTGCTGCTCAACTCGATGGATGCCGACGGCACCACCGACGGCTTCGACATCGAGATGATCCGGGCCGTGCGGGCCGTCACCGACGTGCCGCTCATCGCGTCCGGTGGGGCGGGACAGCCCCAGCATTTCGTCGAGGCCGCGCGGGCGGGCGCCGACGCCGTCTTGGCCGCCAGCGTGTTCCACTACGGCACGCTGACGATCGCCCAGGTCAAACAGGCGCTGGCGGGCGCCGGCTTCCCGGTGCGGCTGTAGCTACCCAGGCCCGGCCGCTCACGTCCGTCCGTCCCTGTGTGTTGTCTCAGACCTTGAGACAGACCGCCATGCCGGGGCGCGGGCGTCCCTAGAATGACAGACATGCATCGCATCGGATTCGTGCTCGTACTGAGATAGCGCTTCATCGAACGGGTGAAGCGCTCCCTCGTCCACCGCTGGGTGGCGAGGGTTTTTTGTTGGTACCACACGGACAGGCACGACGAGAGGGGGCCCCATGGAGGCCACAGATGAGGGCGCGGTGATGACCGGGGCGCAGGCGTTGGTGCGTTCGCTGGAGCTGTCGGGCGTCGATGTCATGTTCGGCATCCCGGGCGGGGCGGCGCTGCCGATCTACGACCCGCTGTTCGACTCGTCCATCCGGCACATCCTGGTGCGCCACGAGCAGGCCGCGGGGCACGCGGCCGAGGGCTACGCGGTCACGACCGGCAAGGTCGGCGTCTGCATGGCCACGTCCGGCCCCGGCGCGACCAACCTGGTGACCGCGATCGCCGACGCCTACATGGACTCGGTGCCGATCGTGGCGATCACGGCGCAGGTCGCGTCCACCTCGGTCGGCACCGACGCGTTCCAGGAGGCCGACATCCGCGGCATCACGATGCCGATCACCAAGCACAACTACCTGATCACCAAGACCGCGGACATCCCGCGCGCGGTCAAGGAGGCGTTCCACATCGCGTCCACCGGCCGTCCGGGCCCGGTGCTCGTCGACATCACCAAGGACGCCCTGAACGCCAGCGCCCCGTTCGTGTGGCCCAGGCAGCTGACGTTGCCCGGCTACAAGCCGACCGTGCGCCCGCACGTGCGCCAGGTGCGCGAGGCGGCGCGGATGATCGCCCAGGCCCGCCGTCCCGTCGTCTACGCCGGCGGCGGCATCCTGCGCGCCCGCGGCTGCCAGGAGCTGCGCGACTTCGCGCACGCCACGGGCATCCCGGTGGTGGTGACGCTGATGGCGCAGGGCGCGATCGAATCGTCCGACCCCCTGTGCTACGGCATGCCGGGCATGCACGGCACGGTCGCGGCGGTCGGCGCGCTGCAGAAGGCCGACCTGATCATCGCGATCGGGACGCGGTTCGACGACCGGGTCACCGGCCGGTTGGACACGTTCGCCCCCGATGCGCAGGTGATCCACGCCGACATCGACCCGGCCGAGATCGGCAAGAACCGCAAGGCCGACCTTCCGATCGTGGGCGATGCGAAGGCGGTGCTCACCGACCTGGTCAAGCTGATGGCGGACGAGCAGGTGCCCGACCTTGCGCCGTGGCGAACATACCTGGACGGCCTGCGGCAACGCTATCCGCTGCGTCTGGACGAGGACACGGCCGACGGCAAGCTGTCGCCGCAGCACGTCATCCGGCGCCTGGGCGAGCTGGTCGGCCCCGACGCGATCTACGTCACCGGCGTCGGGCAGCACCAGATGTGGGCGACCCACTTCCTGCCGCATGCGCGCCCCGGGCAGTGGGCCAGCTCCGGCGGGGCCGGCACGATGGGCTACTGCGTGCCGGCGGCCATGGGGGCCAAGCTCGGCAACCCCGACAAGGTCGTGTGGGGCATCGACGGCGACGGCTGCTTCCAGATGACCAACCAGGAGATCACGACGTGCGCGCTGAACGGCGTGCCGATCAAGATCGCCATCATCAACAACAACGTGTTGGGCATGGTGCGCCAGTGGCAGACGCTGTTCTTCAATCAGCGCTACTCGAACACCGACCTGTTCACCGATGCGCTGCCCGACTTCTGCAAGCTGGCCGAGGCGATGGGGGCGCACGCGATCCGCGTCAGCACCCCCGACCAGATCGACCCGGCGATCCAGGAGGCCATGGCGATCAACGACCGTCCGGTCGTCGTCGAGTTCCAGGTTGCCAAGGACGCGCAGGTGTGGCCGATGGTGCCGGCCGGCACGAGCAACGACGACATCATGATTGCGCGCGACATGGCGCCGCAGTGGAGCCGGGAGGATTGAGATGAGCAATCACACCTTGAGTGTCCTGGTGGCCAACGCGCCCGGCGTGTTGACCCGGGTGGCCGGCCTGTTCAGTCGGCGCGGCTTCAACATCGAGTCGCTGACCGTCGGCCCGACGCAGGACGCGGCCGTCTCGCGCATGACCATCGTGGCGAGCACCGACACCGACGAGGCGCTGGAGCAGATCGTCAAGCAGCTGAACAAGCTGGTCGAGGTGCTCAAGATCATCGAGCTGGAGCAGGGCGCGGTTGATCGCGAGCTGATCCTGGTCAAGGTCTTCTGCACCGAGCAGACGCGCGGCGCCGTCCTCGACATCGTGACGCTGTTCCGCGCCCACACGGTGGACGTGGGCTCCGACTCGGTCACCGTCGAGGCGACCGGATCCGTGGACAAGCTGCGCGCCATCGTCGAGCTGCTCAGCCCCTATGGGATCATCGAACTGGCCACCTCGGGCCACGTCGCGCTCGCGCGCGGCGCCAAGGCGATGTCCGAAACCAAACGTCCCGCGCTGGCCCACCACTGACCCCGTCCCACCGACGCCGTCACCCAGCCGCCGACCACAACATCCAGATAACAAGGAGAATCACCATGGCCACCATGTTCTACGATCAAGACGCCGATCTCGGTCTCATCCAGCAGCGCAAGGTCGCCGTCATCGGCTACGGCTCGCAGGGCCACGCGCATGCGCTCAACCTGCGCGACTCCGGCGTCGACGTCCGCGTCGGCCTGCAGCCGGGCAGCAAGTCGATCGCCAAGGCCGAGGACGCGGGCCTGCGCGTCCTGACTCCGCGCGAAGCGACGCGCGAGGCCGACCTCATCATGATCTTGGCCCCCGACCAGGTGCAGCGCACGCTGTATGCCAACGAGATCGCCCCCGAGCTCAAGCCCGGCGACGCGCTGTTCTTCGCGCACGGCTTCAACATCCGCTTCGGCTACATCACCGCCCCCGAGGGCGTGGACGTCTGCATGGTCGCCCCCAAGGGCCCGGGCCACCTGGTGCGCCGCGAGTACGCGGACGGACGCGGCGTCCCGATGCTGATCGCCGTCGAGGAGGACGCCACGGGCCAGGCCTGGCCGCTGGCCATGAGCTACGCCAAGGCGATCGGCGGTCTGCGCGCCGGCGGCCTGAAGACGACGTTCACCGAAGAGACCGAGACCGACCTGTTCGGCGAGCAGGCCGTGCTGTGCGGCGGCCTGTCGCACCTGATCCTGGCGGGCTTCGAGACGCTGGTCGAGGCCGGCTACCAGCCCGAGTCGGCGTACTTCGAGTGCCTGCACGAGATGAAGCTGATCGTCGACCTGATCTACGAGGGTGGCATCGCCAAGATGCGCTGGAGCGTCTCGGATACCGCCGAGTACGGCGACTACATGTCGGGCCCGCGCGTCATCGACTCGCATGTCAAGGAGACGATGAAGCAGGTCTTGACCGAGATCCAGGACGGCACCTTCGCCAAGAAGTTCATCGCCGACCAGGACGCGGGCGCCCCGCAGTTCAAGCAGGAGCGCGCCACGGCCGAGGCCCATCCGATCGAGAAGGTCGGCCACGAGCTGCGCGGCCTCATGAGCTTCATCGGGCATCAGGACGCCGACTACACCGAAGGCACCGCCGCCCGCTAGGTTCGTCCTGGGCTGCGTTGGGCTGCGGCTTGCGTGTGTCCAACACGCGACGCCTTGCCCGCCTTGCCCAGAACGAACCTAGATCGACTACTGGTGGCGCGCTAAAGCTGGGGCCGGGGGATTTCCTCCGGCCCCAGCGACGTGTCGGGGTTATGCCGATCCCGGGTTCGTGTGGGTTCGTTTCGTCGCCTGGTATTCGGCGACCGCTTGCTTCGTGCTGCGCCAGATGCCGGAGGTGTCCTGGTGTGCGTCGAGCCGTCCCCGGGCGGCCGCTAGCCGCAAGGCGTTGAGGCTCAGCGTGGGTGTCGCCAGGGCGCTCAACGGTACTTCGCGGGCGGGACCTGCCAAGTTGGGCACGATGAAGCGGTAGAGGCTGTCCTCCATGGCGCGGGCGATGATCTCGCTCAGTGGCCCTACCGCTCCCCGGTCGGCCTGTTTCATCGCCGCCAGGTAGGCCTGGCGCCGCTGTTTGCGGACGATGATGGGGGGAAGCCCGGCCCTGACCAGCAGGAGGTTGAGGACGAGCCGTCCGGTGCGGCCGTTGCCGTCCAGGAACGGATGGATGCGCTCGAAGCAATTGTGCAGCCCAGCCAGCTGTTCGAGGAAGCCAGCGATATCCGGTGTGGTGGTGGCGACCTCCATCCGGTTCGCATCGTCCACCCACGCCGTCAGCTCGCCGGGCACCAGAGGCCACGAGGGCGGTGTCATGCCGGCATCGAAAGCCATGATGTCGTGGCGCCGGAAGTTGCCGGGGCTCTCTGCGTCCTCGGCGTCGGGATGCGGCGCGAAGCCCCACACCGGCGACATCATGGTGTGGTGGATGCGGCGCACCTCCTGCAGCGTGATCCATGGCGAGTCTTCGTCGCCGGTCGGCTGCCGGGCCTGGTCGTACACCCAGGTGGCCGCGGCGCCGTAGCCCTGCACTTCGAGATAGTTCTTGTATGGCTGCCCGCCCACGACCAGCCCTTGTCCCAGCAGCTTCTCCACCTGGCGCAACACCAGCGTGTTGCCTTCCAGCGCCGTCGAATGGTGGGCCTCCAGGTAGCCGATGTCGGCCCAAATGCGGGCAGCTTCATGCGGGGTGGGCAGCCCGCCGTACTTGGTGTTCAGTTCGTCGATGGAGGTCGACAGGCGGCGAAACACGGTCTGTTTGGTCGGACGGCCGCGCGGCATCATTTCCTCCTTATTGACGTAGGCGGGCAACACTCAATTGATCGTATCATTCGCGCTCTTTGACGTAGGTGGTCTAAACCGAATTGATCGAATCATTCGCGCTCGTGGTGGGTGGCTCTTCGCCGGCCTTCCAGCTACGCCGGCCAACGTCGCCATCCGGGCAGTCCGGGCAATCCGCCGCGCACAGCTGAGCCGTTGCCGGACTACAGTGATCTCGCCCCCTCCGTGACGAGAGAGGTGGACATCATGTCGCAGCGTTCTGGCCGATTGATGCTTGGCGCGCTGCTCGCGTGCGCCGCGCTGGTGCTGACGGCGTGCGGGCCGAGCAAGCCGACGGTGACGCCGACGCCCCCGGCACCGTCGTCCAGCGTGCCGGCGCCGTCGCTGCCCGCGGGTTTCGCGAGCCGCATGGACGGCTCGACCGCGACGATCCCGCTGGGGCAGGCCGTGCTGAAGTCGTTGGTGGGCACCGATGAGGGCATGACGTTCAACACGACCGACAACGCGTATCAGAACCTGATCAAGGGCACGAAGGATCTGATCCTGGTCACGTACCCGTCGGCCGACGAGCAGGCCGCCGCCGCCAAGGCGGGCGTGAAGCTGGACGTCATCCCGGTGGTCAAGGATGCGCTGGTCTTCCTGGCCAACACGGGCAACCCCGTGTCGAACCTCACGCAGCAGCAGGTCAAGGACATCTACACCGGCAAGACCACCGACTGGGGCCAGGTCGGCGGCAAACCGGGCAGCATCATCCCTTATCAGCGCCCTGTCAACTCGGGTAGCCAGACGCTGTTCCTGAAGCTCGCGATGGCCGGGACGACGCCGATGGACGCGCCGCAACAGCTTCGTCCCCAAGAGATGAGCGGGCTGGTGGACGACGTCGCCAATACCGACAGCGGGCCGGACGCGCTGGGGTACTCCTTCTTGTACTACGCCACACAGATGTACCTGAAGAACAGCGCCAAGCTGCTCGCGATCGACGGCGTGGCGCCGAGCGCCCAGACGGTCTCCGACGGCACGTACCCGTACGGCACCTACTACTACGCGGTCATGCGCGACGACACCCCGGCCGATTCCCCGGCCCGCGGCCTCGTCGCCTGGCTGCTGGGCGATGCCGGGCAGCGGATCGCCTCGGCGGCGAACTACGTCCCGCTGTCGCCGCGCAACATCGTCGCCCCCGCCGCGCCGACGTACTACCTGGGCGCCACCGCGGACAACACCACGCAGTCGTCCGGAACCGGCGGCACGCAGCGCAGGGACACGACCGTGAGCCGCAACGTGCCCGGTCTGTACTGCACCGAAAACGGGAAGGGGAATGTCACGGGCCTTTCCATCCCGGGCAATCCCGAGGTCAACAAGGCCGTCGTCGCGTGGGCCACCCAGCAGGTCGCGAAGGGCGGCACCGTCGGCTGCTACCAGGTTGTCGAGATGGGCAGTCTGGTCAGTGTCCAAGGCGGGGATGACGGCGCTGTGTTCGACGAGGCGACGGGCAAGCAGCTGCAGCTGTCGGATCTGTTCTACGACAAGGTGAACTACATCAGCTTCATCAACGACAACCTGCTGAACCAGTGGACGAATCAGGCGCTGCAGAACGAGGTCAACGAGATGGAACCGGGCTTCGATCTGGACAACCTGGTCACCACCCCCTTCACGGGCATTCCGAACGACTACGCCTCCTTCACGGTGGATGCCTCCGACATGGTGGGTGCCCCCACACTGGAGATCTGTTTCCCGCAGGGCAACCCGTTCACCACCACGCTCACGGTCCAGGGGCAGCAGACGCCGCTGAGCTGCCTGCCGCTGCGGCTTCCGGCCAACCTGTCGCCCTACGGCGTGCTCTGGGATTTCGACCAGGCGACCGCGCCGGGAAAGAAGGGCGTGATGCTGCCCAGCGTCACGACCGCCTTCCCGGGGCCGGGGGCCAACGACGCGGCGATCAATGCCGCGATCCAGACCGCCTACGCGAGCGCGCCCCAGGCCGCGAGCACCGAGGTCGACCTGTACGGCACGCGGTTGAGCGTCGTCTTCTGGGATCAGCCCAACGTCACGTACTGGCAGCCCGGCAGGGTTGAGGCCATGACGACGGTCGACCTGGCCACCGGGCAATCCGCCCCGTTCGGGCCCTCGGACATCCCGGCGAACTGGTGGAAGCAGCCGGGCGTCCAGGTCACCGATGAGACCGCGTCGGGCGCCGACAACCCCACGCCGCCGAACATCGACGGATACGTGCCCCCGGCCGGGACGACCTACCGCAACGTGCGCCTGGGCTATGCCGGGATGGCGTACTTCGAGGCGGTCGAGCCGTCGGGACGCGTCCTCAGTGTGATGACGCAGCCGGCGTAGCGGAGGGTTCTGGTACCGATGACCCGGCGTCCTGCCTAGGATGGTGGGCATCAAGGACGAGATCACCCCGGGCCGGCATAGGCGTCGGTGCGGGGAGTCTGCGAAGACGGGACGCACGATGGCGAGAGTTTCCACAAAACTGACCGTGCCGGCGATGGGTGCGCTGCTTGCGTGCGCGGCGCTGGCGTTGACGGCATGCGGGCCGAGCAGGCCCACGGTGACGCCGACGCCGACGCCGTCCGTCCCGCTGCCGTCGTTCAGCGTCGCACCACCGTCCTTGCCCGCGGGGTTCGCGAGCCGCCTGGACGGTTCGACGGCCACGATCCCGCTGGGGCAGGCCGTGCTGAAGTCGCTGGTCGGCACCGATGAGGGCATGACGTTCAACCAGACTGATCCCGCCTACCAGAACCTCATCAAGGGCACGAAGGATCTGATCCTGGTGACCTATCCGTCGGCCGCCGAGCAGGCCGCCGCCGACAAGGCGGGCGTGAAGCTCGACATCATCCCGGTGGTCAAGGACGCGCTGGTGTTCCTGGCCAACACGGGCAACCCGGTGACCGGCCTGACCCAGCAGCAGGTCAAGGACATCTACACCGGCAAGACGACCGACTGGAGCCAGGTGGGCGGCAACCCGGGCGCGATCGTGCCGTACCAGCGCCAGGTCGATTCGGGCAGCCAGACGCTGTTCCTGAAGCTCGCGATGGCCGGGACGACGCCGATGAACGCGCCGGCGGAGCTGCGCCCGACCCAGATGAGCGGCCTGGTGGACAGCATCGCCGCCGCCAACACCACCATCGGGCCGAACGCGTTGGGCTACTCGGTGTTCTACTACGCCACGCAGATGTATCTGAAGAACTCGGTCAAGCTGCTGGGGATCGACGGGGTGGTGCCGAGCGCCCAGACGGTCTCGAACGGGACGTACCCGTACGGCACCTACTACTACGCCGTGATGCGCTCCGACACCCCGGCCGATTCGCCGGCCCGTGCCGTCGTCAACTGGCTGCTGGGCGATGCCGGGCAGCGGATCGCCTCGGCGGCGAACTATGTTCCGCTGTCGCCGAACAACATCGTGACGGCCAAGCCCACGTACCTGCTGGGGGCGAACGCGCAGAACACCACCGAATCGTCCGGAACCGGCGGCACCCAGCGCAAGGACACCGCGCCGTCCTCGTTCGTCACCACCACGTGCACGAACGAGGGCTACGTCAACACGTTCACCGCGACGGGGCATCCGGACGCGACCAAGGCCGTCACCGACTGGATCGCGCAGCGCAGGGCCAAGGGGTATATGACGGAGTGCTACGGCGCCACTGGATTCGGGGATCTGATCAGCGTCATCGCGAAGCGTGTCGGCCCAGCCAGTGCCACGTCGTCGGCAGGGGACATCGAAGGCACGGACGGAGCGCTGTTCGATGCCGCGACGGGCAGGCAGCTGAAGCTGTCGGATCTGTTCTATGACAAGGTCAACTACATCAGTTTCCTCAACGACAACCTGCTGAACCAGTGGACCAACCAGGAGCTGCAAGACCTGGTCGCCGCCAACAACGGCGATGTGGATTCCGTGGTGGGCACGCCGTTCACGGGGATCCCGGCCGACTACGGCTCGTTTGCGTTCGATGAGGACAGCTACGGACTGCGGCTGGAGATCTGCTTCCCGGACGGCAACCCCTTCACCAAGACGTGGACCTTCATGGCCGGTTCGGTGGATCTGACGTCACTGCCGATCCGGCTGCCGCAGAACCTGTCGCCGTACGGGCTGCTGTGGCAGCTGATCCAGCCGCCCGCGCCGGGCAAGACCAGCGTGATCCTGCCGGTCGTGACCACCAGCTTCCCGGGGCCGGGGCCGAACGATGCCGCGATCAATGCGGCGATCCAGGCCGCGTACGCCAAGGCCTCGCAGGTCGGCAGCACCGAGATCGATCTGTTCGGCACGCGCCTGAGCGTGGTCTTCTGGAGCCAGCCTGCGACGGTCTACTGGCAGCCCGGGGTCGTCCAGTCCATGACGACGATCGACCTGACCACGGGCCAGCCGGCACCGTTCGGTGCATCCGACATCCCCGCGCAGTGGTGGAAGGGCGACACGGTCGACACGGGCAACGTGACCGTGTACGACAACGGCAGCTCCACCGCATCCAGCGACGCGAACGGCGGCTTGGGGCCGACGATCACCGGCTACCAGCCCCCGGCCGGGGCGACCTACCGCAACGTGCGCCGCGGCATCGACGGCCTGTACTTCGACGTGGTGGAGCCGTCCGGACGGGTGCTGAGCGTCGTCATCTACGGTTCGTAGGCGAGATGGGCGGCGATGTCGTCGCCGATCTGGGACGTCGAACGGCGGGCGGTGCCACGGTCGGCGATGTCGTCGGCCACGGCGTCGGCCACGCGGGCGGCGTCGGCGGTGAAGCCCAGGTGGTCGAGCATCATCGCCATGGAGCTGATCGCGGCGGTCGGGTCGGCCACACCCTTGCCCGCGATGTCGGGCGCCGACCCGTGGATCGGCTCGAACATCGACGGATGCACCCGCTCGGGGTTGATGCAGCCGGAGGCGGCCAGGCCGATGCCGCCGGTGACGGCCGCCGCCAGGTCGGTCAGGATGTCGCCGAACAGGTTGTCGGTCACGATGACGTCGAAGCGCGCCGGATCGGTGACCAGCGCGATGGTGGCGGCGTCCACGTGCAGATAGTCGTGGGCCACGCCGGGATGCTGGTCGGCGACCTCGTCCACGATGCGGCGCCACAGCCCGCCCGCATGGGTGAGCACGTTGTGCTTGTGGACGAGCGTCACCAGGCCTCGGCGCTTCTCGGCGCGCGCGAAGGCGTCCTCGATGACGCGGCGGGTTCCTGCCGCCGTGTTGACGCTGACCTCGGTGGCCACCTCGTCCGGCGTGCCCTCGCGCAGGCTGCCGCCCACGCCGCAGTACAGCCCCTCGGTGCCCTCGCGCACGACCACGAAGTCGATCGTCTTGCCCGCGACGATCTCGGGGGCCAGCGGGGTGCGCACGCCGGGGTAGAGCCGGGACGGACGCAGGTTGACGGCCTGGTCGAACGCGAATCGGATGCGCAGCAGCAGCCCGCGCTCCAGCAGGCCGCTGGGGATCTGCTTCGAGCCGGGGGCCGCCCCGACGGCGCCCATCAGGATCGCATCCTTGGTGCCCAGCTCGTCCAGCACCGCATCGGGCAGCACCTCGCCGGTGCGCTGCCAGTGCGCGGCGCCGAGATCGTACTGGGTGAGCTCGATGGCGTCGCCGACGGCGGCGTCGAGCACCTTGAGCGCCTCGGCGACGACCTCGGGACCGATGCCGTCGCCGGGGATGACGCCGACGGACGCGCGGTGCCCTCGCGAAGATTCAGTCATGCATCGATGCTAGGCCTCGCAGCCGCCAGGCCCCCGCTACGTGTCTTGTATTTCGAGATGGATCGTCTTGATGCGTGGACATGCTTTCGCGGCGGGGCTAGGATGAGAGGGTGTTTCGGCGGTCCGCGTGATCGCGAATCGTCCCCCGCGCAGGGGGGCATCCTGCCGAACGTGCGACACAGAAGGGTGCCATCATGGCCTTGTCATTCCCGGTTCACGGCGATCCGCACCACACCGACCAGGCGCGCATCGATCAGATCAACACCGACCCCGGCTTCGGAAAGTATTTCACCGACCACATGGCCCGGGCCACGTGGGACGAGGGACGGGGCTGGCACGACGACGAGGTCGTCGATTTCGCGCCGTTGGGTGCCGATCCGGCCAACGCCGTGCTGCACTATGCGCAGGAGATCTTCGAGGGCCTGAAGGTGTACCGCCGCCCGGACGGGTCGCTGTGGCTGTTCCGCCCCGAGGCGAACGCCCGCCGCATGCTCGGCTCGTCGCTGCGCCTGGCCCTGCCGCAGATCCCGGTCGAAGACTTCGTCGAGGCCGTGCGCCAGCTCGTCCGCACCGACGCCTGCTGGGTGCCGGGCGGGGACGAACAGAGCCTGTACGTGCGTCCGTTCATGTTCGCCAACGAGGACTTCCTCGGCGTGCGCCCGGCCAAGACCGTCGCGTTCTACGTCATCGCCTCGCCGGTCGGCTCGTACTTCACCGGCGGCGTCGCCCCCGTCGACATCTGGGTGTCGAACACGTACTCCCGCGTCGCCGCAGGCGGCACCGGTGCGGCCAAGTGTGGCGGCAACTACGCGGCGTCCATGCTGCCGCAGGAGCTGGCGTACGAGCAGGGCTGCTCGCAGGTGCTGTTCACCGACGGCGCCACGCACACCCGCATCGAGGAGCTCGGCGGTATGAACTTCGGGTTCATCACGGCCGACAAGCACCTGGTCACCCCCGAGCTCAACGGCAACATCCTGGCCGGGGTGACGCGCGACTCGATCCTGCAGGCCGCTCCGAAGCTCGGCCTGACCCCGGTGGAGCGCGCGGTGACGCTCGCCGAGGTCAAGGATGGCCTCACCGACGGCTCGATCGCCGAGCTGTTCGCCTGCGGCACCGCCGCCGTCATCACGCCCATCGGCTCGCTGAAGGACGAGACGGGGCAGTGGCACGCGCAGACGCCCGACGATTCGGCCGTCTTGGCCCTGCGCGAGTACCTCACCGACGTGCAGTACGGACGTCGCGCCGACGAGTTCGGTTGGACGCAGCAGGTGCTCTGAACGCGGGGCTGCCAAGGCGATGGGCGACCGCCGTGCATTGAGCATGCATGAGGCGGCCGCAACGCAGGCAGCGTCGTGCTCAGCCGATCCGGCCCAGCACCAGCGGCGTGCGCTCGACGGGCGCCGCCCCGATCTGGATGGCGCCTTCCAGGGCCGCGCGGGCGTCCTCGAAGCGCTCGGGCGTGTCGGTGTGCAACACCATCAGCGGCTGGCCTGACACGACCTTGTCGCCGGGCTTGGCGTACAGCGTGATGCCGGCGCCGGCCTGCACCGCGTCCTCCTTGCGGGCCCGGCCCGCGCCCAGCCGCCAGCTGGCCACGCCGACGCCGAGGGCGTCCAGGCCGGTCAGGTAGCCGGAGTGCTCGGCGAGCACCTCGTCGTGGTGCTTGGCGACGGGCAGCGCCGCGTCCGGATCGCCGCCCTGCGCGCGCACCATGGCCTTCCAGGCGTCCATCGCCTTGCCGGACTTCAGGACGTCCGCGGGGTCGACGTCGAGGCCTGCCAGCGCGACCATCTCGCGGGCCAGCGCGAGCGTGAGCTCGACGACGTCGGCGGGGCCGCCCCCGGCCAGCACCTCGACCGACTCGGCCACCTCGACCGCGTTGCCGACGGCCAGCCCGAGCGGGGTGGACATGTCGGTCAGAAGCGCCACGCTCCTCAGCCCGGCCGCGTTGCCCAGCGCCACCATGCGGGTGGCCAGCTCGTGGGCGCGCTCGGGCGTCTTCATGAACGCACCGCTGCCGACCTTGACGTCCAAGACCAGCCCGGCCGCGCCCTCGGCGATCTTCTTGCTCATGATCGAGCTGGCGATCAGCGGGATCGCCTCGACGGTGCCGGTGACGTCGCGCAGCGCGTACAGCTTCTTGTCGGCGGGGGCCAGCCCGGCGCCCGCGGCGCAGATGACCGCGCCCAGGCTGGCCAGCTGCGCCCGCATCTGCTCATCGGACAGGCTCGCCTGCCAGCCGGGGATCGACTCCATCTTGTCGAGCGTGCCGCCAGTGTGGCCCAGACCGCGTCCGGAAAGCTGCGGCACTGCAGCGCCGCACGCCGCGACCAGCGGGGCCAGCGGCAGCGTGATCTTGTCGCCCACGCCGCCGGTCGAATGCTTGTCGACGGCCACGCGCGGCAGGTCGGCGAAGCTCAGCCGCTCGCCCGACTCGATCATCGCCTGCGTCCAGGTGGCCAGCTCCGCGTCGTCCAGCCCCTGGAAGAACACCGCCATGGCCATGGCCGACATCTGTTCATCGGCCACCTCGCCCTTGGTGTAGGCGTCGATGAGCCAGCGGATCTGGTCGTCGTCGAGCCGTCCGCCATCGCGCTTGCGTGTGATCGTTTCTACCGCGTTGTATGCCATGCCTCCAGTATCCCGCATCGGTGCGCACTCCGGGATGACCGGCGGCGGGTCGGCGTAGGCTGTGGCCATGCGTATCGCACGATTCAGCGCGGCCGGGGCTGATCCGGCCTTCGGCATGGTGGAGTTGGCGCAGGACAACGGCGAGTTCCCCGACACGATCGCCCAGGTGACCGGTGATCCGTTGGTCGGGCCCGTCACGTACACGGGCGCCCGGTTCGCGTTGGACGAGGTGCGGCTGCTGGCCCCCGTGATCCCGCGCAGCAAGCTGGTGTGCATGGGCATGAACTGGGCCCAGCACGCGCAGGAGATGGGGGACGACCTGCCGTCCACCCCCATCGTGTTCATCAAGCCGAACACCAGCGTGATCGGCCCGGATGAGGCGATCGTGTATCCCACCGAGTCGCACTTTCTGAGCTACGAGGGCGAGCTCGCCATCGTGATCGGGCGCATCTGCCGCCGCGTGCCCGTGGAACGGGCCAGCGAGGTCATCTTCGGCTACACGTGCGCCAACGACGTCACCGCGCGCGACCTGCAGCACGAGGAGAGCCAGTGGACGCGGGCGAAGGGCTTCGACACGTTCGCCCCGCTCGGGCCGTGGATCGTCACGCACATGGATATCGCCGAGGCGTCCAACCTGACGATCCGCACACGGGTGCAGGACGAGGTGGTGCAGGAGGGCACGACGGCCGACATGGTGCACGGCATCGCCGAGATCGTCAGCTTCATCTCCGGGTTCACGACGCTGCTGCCGGGCGACGTCATCTTGTCGGGCACGCCCAACGGCGTCGGGCCGATGGACGCCGGGCAGCATGTCAGCGTCGAGATCGAGGGCATCGGCACGCTGACCAATCCGATCGTCGCCGATCAGGCCTGAGGGAGGCTTCGTGGCATCCGGGAACCGACAGTACGCGAAGAAGCCGCAGCCGGTGGCGTCCAGCACGCCTTCCGGATACCTGGCGCCCGGGGTGGTGCTGGAGCCGCCGCCCGGCGTGGCCTACACGCGGGTGTTGTCCGGGGTCGACCGCGTCACGTCGACGGCCGTGGTCGGCATCGTCGCGGCGTTCCTGCTGGTCAACATCGTCTGTCCGGTGGTGCGGTATGCCCTCGTGGCGCTGGTCTATCTGGTGCGCGGGCGTCCGGACGGCTCGTTCAACGCCTACAACACGGCGGCAACCGCGGCGGTCTACCCGTCGACCATGGCGGCGAGCAGCCTGGCGCTGGCGGCGCTGATCCCCCTCACGATGCTGCTGATGCGGTTCCTGCACCACCGCAGCCCGGTGTGGCTGACCTCGGTGCAGCCGGGCATGCGCTGGCGGTTCCTGCTGCTGGCGGTGATCGTGGCGATCGTGCTGGAGAACGCGGTCTACTGGGTGTCGGACGGACGTACCTCGTTCCACCTCGCGCCCTCGCCCGGCTGGGCCGGCTGGCTGGTGCTGATCCTCATCGTCACGCCGCTGCAGACCGCGGGGGAGGAGTACCTGTTCCGCGGCTACCTGACCCAGGTGCTCGGCTCGTTCATCCCGAACCGCTGGGCCAGCATGCTGGTGTCGGCGCTGCTGTTTGCGCTCGCGCACGGCACGGGCCAGGACCTGGCGCTGTTCGTCAACCGCTTCGCGTTCGGCGCGCTGATGGGCACACTCGTGCTGCTCACCGGCGGCCTGGAGGCCAGCATCGCCGCGCACGCGGTGAACAACGTCTTCTCGTACGGTTACGCTGCGCTCTCGGCCGGCGGGGTTGCGGCCGCGGCGACCGTCACCTCCGTGACCTGGACGACCACGGCCTGGAACGTGCTGGCCTACGTGCTGGTGGCCCTGGCCGCCTGGACGATCGGCACCCGCCTGAACGTCGCGCGGACGACGCCGCCGGTTCAGTGATGTGCCCCGACAGGGTGGAGTAACTCCCGGTCAGCATCGTTGGCGTAGAGGTGGTAGCCGGTGGGTGCCTGTTTGGTCGACGATGGCTTGCTGTCCGGCTGCGGTGATCCACAGGTGAGCTTTCGGATACATCACGTCGACGTGGAATCCGGCGTGGGTTTTCGCCCGGTGCCAGCCCCGGGATTCGGGGATCAGGTTCGAGGGGCGGGTCTGGTGTTTCTGGCCGAGCAGCCAGGGTTTGATGTGGTCCTTGTCCTGGCGTCTGGCCTCTTGGGAACCCCACGGGACCTGCACATACGGGTGCGACATGAGCACATGCTCGGCGATGGCGTCGGGGATCTCGTAGCGATCGGTGCTGATGTCTTCGGCCAGGTTGATGACCTTCGTGATGCGGATGTTGGAGCCTGCGGTGAGGTTGCGCAGCTGGTCGAGCAGGACGGGGCCGACGCCTTCGACGCGGGCGACCTGGTCGGGATCGGCGAGGCTGTCCTGGTACACGTGCACGTACAGCTGCGTGCGCGGGGCCAGCGCCTTCGCGACCTTGTCCGCAGCATCCAGCAGCTGTTTGGCATCAGCCTCGGTCCTGGGGGCATCGTCCCAGCCGGTGTGGATGCCAAGCATCTGGACGGCCCTTCCGGGGTTGGCGAGCATGCCCAGGGCTGTGGCGCGACGCCGGTCCAGACCGGTCGCATTGCCGTCGGCCCCCAGTTTCCCGGACAACAGCCGCAGGGTGTCCTCGACCAGGAGGGCGTCTTTGGTGTCCAGGCGGGCCACCAGCCATGATGACTGCTCGTCGAGAGTGTCGGTCCTGATCCGCACGAACCGGTCTTTGCCGGAGCGCTGTGCGTGTTTGCGGGCCCCGTCGGGGTCGGCACGCTTGACGGCGGCCGTCACGCGCTTTGACAACCGTCCCCACTCCGCGCAGCCCAGCGCGCCGGCCACGGCCGCATCCACCTCGGCGGTCTGCTGTTTGGTGAGCTCTGCGCATTTCCCGGCGATGGCGCGGGCCTGCCACAAGGGGGCGCACACGTGCGGGTCGGTGACCCGGGCCCAGCACTGGGGCATCCGGTGGATCAGGGTGCTCACCTGGGCGATCATCACCTCGGCCTGGAACGGGCTGCACCTGTTCGCGGCGGCGACTTCCTCGTCGACGTCTTCGGCATAGGCGACCCCGCCCATCGTGGCCGGGCCCAGCTCGTCTGGCCCGTCGGGCACCGGCAGGTTCTTGGGCCACTGGTACCAGTGCAGCGCGTCTTCCAGCTGTCGGGCTGCCATGGCTTCCAGCCTGTCGATCTTCGCGCGCGTGTCCGCGTATCGGCGCATCGCCTGATGGGCGATCATCCGCCGGCACTGTATCTGTGCCGACACGGCCTGCATGGACTCGAACATATCAGCTATTATAGTCAGATATACCCGTCGGCACAAGCTATATCGTCCACCATATGGACACCCGTGGACCGCCCGCTCATCCTCCGACACGGCCCGGGCCCGAGATGGGACAATCGTCCAGCCAGATGCACGCAACCGTCCCGAAAACGGATTCACGACGCACCTGGCCCCGCCAATGTCCCAGAAGTGTGGGGCAGTGAACCCCGCCAGGTGGCATTGAGTTGTCGTGACACCCCTGTGCGGCGCGTGCGAGCACGCTAGCGTGGGGAGCGGCCCATCGGAACGGAGGTGCATGGAATGGCGACCAATCCAGATGCGGTGGGGTTCGTGCTGAGCGCGCTGCACGGACTGGACGTGACCAGCCGCTACGTGTTCAACGGCGACTGCCTGTACTGCGATGGCAAGCCGGTCGGCTGGGTGGGCGAGGACGTCGTGCTGCTCAAGAACACCGGCCACCCGATCGCGGGCACGCAGGGGATGCGGCAGCAGGCGCCGTCGTGCGAGCGGCATCCGTCGTACGTGGTGCCGTTCGACCAGGTGCACACCGACGCGTTCCGCAGCGCGGTGCAGGCGACGGCCGACGCCATGCCGATGTCGGAGGTCCGGCTGCAGGCCGGTCGTGGCTAGCGCATGCATCGCCGGGTTGCCGGATGCTTGGGTCATCCGGTAGAGTCTGGGTTCGCTGTTCGAGCGCTGGGGTATGGGGTAATTGGCAGCCCGCCGGATTCTGGTTCCGTCAGTCTAGGTTCGA
>Ga0209738_10000045_pt1 | contig 29048 bp, 26 predicted proteins | sample TergutNc150P5_FD_187289 | JGI IMG/M metagenome (GOLD analysis project Ga0209738, IMG submission 187289) | Nasutitermes corniger P5 segment gut microbial community from laboratory colony in Florida, USA - Nc150 P5 (SPAdes) (version 2) | ecosystem: Host-associated > Arthropoda: Insects >...
GCGTGTTCGTGGTGCTGGGGTGTGTGGCGCGCGGGGGTTGGGGGCACAGTGGGACATTCGCGCAGCCAGATGCCGGGAGTGGCCCGGTTATGGGCGTGTGGGGCCCGCTGGCTGCGCCGTTGTCCCAAAAAGCTGGCGTCAGCCAGAGCGCCTGAGGTGACGAAGGTGCGGAAGCCGGCGCGCGCAAGCCCCGCTCACCCCAAGCGACGGTGACGGGAAAGCGACGGTGACGGGACAATCCTGGGGAGTCAGCGTCCGCAAGGCCACCCAGATGAGCGCGGGCGCAAGAGAACGTTCACGAGCAGCACGTCGGCCGAGCTGACCGCTGCGGTCCGGCTCTGCCGGAGCGCCGGTATGCGAGGTCGCCGAGCGGAGCGCGCCGGATACGATCGCCGCAGGCGATCCGGCGCGTGGAGCGGTGCTGCGACGAACGTTCTCTGGAGCCCGCGCGCCCGCGGTAGCTGAGCGAGTCCCCCCGGAGCCGGAGCGCCGGCGATACCAGACGAGTCACCCGAGATTGGCGCGCACCACGGCGGCGATCTGACCCGCCAGGCGATCGGTGTCGTCCTGGGTCGGGCCCTCGACCATGACGCGGCACATGTTCTGGGTGCCGGAGTAGCGCACGAGCACGCGTCCCTGCTCGCCGAGCTCGGCCTCGACGGCCTCGATGGCCTCGACGACCTCGGGCACGGAGTTGATGTTGGGCTTGCGGGTGACGTCCACGTTGATCAGCGACTGCGGGAAGATGGTGACCACCTTCGCCAGCTGCGACAGCGGCGCGTCCTGCTTGATCATGCAGGCGATGGTCTGCAGGGCGGTCATGATGCCGTCGCCGGTGGTGTGGTTGCGCAGGAAGATCATGTGGCCGGAGTCCTCGCCGCCGATGACGCCGCCGAGCTCCTGCATGGCCTCCAGCACGTAGCGGTCGCCGACGGCCGCCTTGTGGTGGGTGATGCCGTGCTGCTGGCAGCACAGCGTCACGCCGAGATTGCTCATGACGGTGCTGACGACGACGTCGTTGGCCAGGCGGCGCTCGGCCTGCAGTTGCAGCGCGTTGATCATCAGGATCTGGTCGCCGGTGATCTGGTTGCCGAGCTCGTCCACGGCGATGAGCCGGTCGCCGTCGCCGTCGAAGGCGAGGCCGATGGCGGCGCCCGAGGCGCGGACGAGCGCGGCGAGGTCCTGGGTGTGCTGCGAGCCGCAGTCCTTGTTGATGTTGAAGCCGTCGGGCTGGTTGTGGATGATCTCGACCTCGGCGCCCAGCTCGCGGAACACCATCGGGGCGACCTTGTAGGTGGCGCCGTTGCCGACATCCATGGCGATCTTGAGGCCGGTCAGGGTGAGCCGGCGGGGGAACGAGCTCTTGAGGAAGACGACGTAGCGCCCGATCGCGTCGTCCAGCCGGTACGCGCGGCCCATGTGGTCGGGGTGCGGGGTCAGCTCGGGCAGCTTGCCGGACAGCATGAGCCGCTCAATCTCGTCCTCCTCGGCGTCGGGCAGCTTGAAGCCGGTGCCGGCGAAGACCTTGATGCCGTTGTCCTGATAGGGGTTGTGGCTAGCGGAGACGACGAAACCCGCGTCGGCGCGCATCGATTCGGTGATGTAGGCGACGCCGGGCGTCGGCAGCACGCCGAGCATGTAGGCGATGCCGCCCATCGAGGTGACGCCGGCCTCCAGCGCCGATTCGAGCATGTAGCCAGAGACGCGGGTGTCCTTGCCGATGACCACGACCGGGGGACGGTCGTGCGGATGGATGACGTGCGTCACCGCTTGTCCCAGCGCGAATGCCGTCATCGCGTCCATGGGTGCGCGGTTAGCCTCGCCCCGGATGCCATCGGTTCCGAACAGTGCCCCCATGATCCGTCCCTTCCGCCGCGCGACACGCGGGCGCGCATCCATCGTGCCCCGAACACCCGTCCGGGCTCAAACCGGCGCCCCGGCAAGCCGGGGGATCGGCGCGGCCCCGGCGCGGCGCACGTCGGCGGCCACGCCCTGCAGCCAGGCAACGCCTCGGTCGACGATGTCGGACGGCAGCGCGGCGATCGCGTCGAGGTAGCCGGTGCCGGCCTGTGCTGGCGCGGTGGCCGCGGCGATGAAGCCGTCGTCCGGACGGACCGCGCAGCCGAGCATCGCGTCGGCGGCATCCGTGGCGTGCCGCTGGAACTGCAGCCGGGCGGGCGTGGACGGCCTGCCGGAGCGGATGGTGACCAGGCCCGCCAGCTCGACCAGGCGCTTGGCGCGCTCGGTGCGGGCGGCGTCGATGACGGTCAGGGCGGCGTCCAGCAGCGGGGCGCCGAGCGGGCGGGCTTCGAGGTAGGGACGGCGCACCAGGTCGTACCAGGCGCGCAGCGCGGCGAGGTCGGCCAGGTATTCGATGTTGTGGCGCACCTTGCGGGGCAGGCGGGCCTCGCGGTCGGCATCGGCGTCGGGCTGGGTGGTGTTGAGGAAGTTGGCGGTCTCGCCGTCGGCCAGGTCTTCGCGCAGGATGACGCCGGCGGCGGTGAATGTCCCAAAACCGGTGCGCACCGGGCCGGCCGCGCCGCCCTGGCCGCCCAGGAAGATGCGTGGTTCGCGCAGGAATACGCCGCGGGGCACATCGCCGAAGGCGCTGGCCGTGGCCTTGTCGCCGCGGGGGGTGTAGTTGAAGTGGATGAAGCCGGAGCCGACCTCGGAGTGGTTCTTGCGGGATGTCCCGCCGGCCAACAGCACGTCGCAGAAGTTGATCAGGCTGCCCAGCTGCGCGTACGGGAACAGGATCGTCTGTTTGAGGCCGACGGCGTGGGCGGCACCGGCGTGCTCCTCCAGCAGGCAGGCCGGGCGGATCTGCGCGGCCGAGCCGACGCTGGCTTCGTCCAAGAACACCGAGCCGGCGACGTATCCGCCTGCCAGGGCGACGTTTGCGCCGAGGGCGCAGCCGTCGAGCGTCACCGGCGCCTCGGCGCCGAGCTCGCAGCCCGGGCCGATCAGCGTCGCGGCGCCGCGCACGCGGCAGCCTGGGTGGATGACCACGCCCTCGCCGATGCGCTCCGGATCGACCTCGGGGCCGATCTCGATCGTGTCGGGCCCGATCAACCGGACCCCGCGCGCCGCCAGCGACTCGTGGTTCATACCGCCCAGTGTAGGAGATGTGGCCGCGCGCGCCCCGATGGCCGCGCCTGCGGGGGACAGGTGGGACAAACTCGCGTCCCGCGCCTCGGATCGGGCCTTTTTCGGGTGTTTTCGAGCTCATGGGCGGCGAATTGTCTCATGCGTGGGTGGCGGGGCGGGCGTGGGGAAGTGGGCATCACGGGCTTCTGTGGGACACGGTTGCGGCCAGGTGTTCCGATGCGGCGATTGTGGGGAGTTTTCCGGCTTCTGAGAACGAGTTTGTTCCAGCCACCGGCCGCATGGCGCCCGGACTCGCCCTGTGATGCGGCGATGCGCCACCCGGCACACAGGTAGGCTGGGCGTATGCCGCGTATGTCCCATTCCTTGGTGTTGGGCGGGACGATCGCAGGCATGGCGGTGTTGGCAGGCCTGGTGCTCGTGGGTGCGGGCAGTGCCACGCCGTGGCAGGTCCAGCAGCCGCAGCTGCCCGACCTGGGCCCGATCAGCCGGCCCGCCTACACGCCACCGACGCCACCGCCGCTGTCCGGCTGGCCCACCGACATCCCGGAGAGGTCGTCGCGGCTGCCCATGCAGATCGTCAGCTGGATCGGTGCGGGCCTGCTGGTGCTCGTGATTGTCGCGCTGGTGCTCGCGCTGGTGCGCTGGCTGGCCCAGCGGCGGCTGCCGGTGCCGGGGGGAAAGCCCGACGCCGTCGACCTGGATGGCTACGTCGGTGCCGACGAGGAGGTCCGTCAGGCGGTCGCCGACGCGGTGGATGCCGCGCTGGCACGCCTGGATGCGGCCGGCCCGCCGCGCGATGCCGTTGTCGCCGCCTGGATGGAGCTGGAGGCCGCCGCCCTGCGCGTCGGCATCGAGCGGGATCCGGCGCAGACGCCGACGGAGTTCACCGCGCAGCTGCTGTCGGCCACGCTCGCCCCCGCCGACGCCGTCGCGGCGTTGCGGGGTCGCTATCATGCGGCTCGATTCTCTGAACACGATGTGACAAGCCAAGACGTTGCGCAGGCTAGGGATGCGCTGGCACGGATCGCACGGGCGTTGTCCCATGCCGGCGACGGCCGGGAGGCGTGATGGCGGACAAGGCGCGCTACGACGGCACAAACTGGGTCCGTCCGCCCAAGGGGCATGGCAACGCGATCGTGGGCACGGCCATCGTCGTGGTGGTGGCCGCGCTGCTCGCCCTCACCGGCACGCTGGACGTGCCGCACGCGGTCCTGCTCGCCGGCCTGGCGCTGGCTGCGGTCTGGGCGGGCGCGGCGCTGGGGGTCACGGTGTCGACGTCGTGGCCTGCCGAGCACGCCAGCTACGTGAAGGCCGGCGTCCGGACGGACGTGGCGCGCCTGGGCTGGCGTCTGCGCACCCGCGACGGCTCGGTCGATGCACGCGCTATCGCGCGGGTGCGCGACATCGCGGCCGTGCGCCTGGCTGCGCGCGGCGTGCGGTGGGCCAATCTCATGGCCGGTGATCCGGCCGCGGTCGACGCCGCCACCGGTCTGGTGGGCCCGGCCACGGTGGCGGGGCTTCGGCGCACGCGCGACCTGGCGGGCGCCCGCGTCCGCATCGGCGAGCTCTCCCGCTGGCTTGTGGCCCTCGACCGGCTGGGCCCCGCCGACGCGGGCCTTCCCGCCGACGCCGCGCCCACCGAGCGTCCACAGGCCCCCGTGGGGTTCGCCACCGTCGCCGGTGCCGCGCACGTCGTCCACAATCAACCGTCGACAAGCCTCGACAAGGAAGAAAGGCGCTGAAATCATGACTGATGACCGGCAGCAGCTGGGAGTGGCTGCGATCGCCGAGCGCGGGCAGGCGGTGCTCGACGCCGTGGGGCAGGCCGTGGTCGGCATGCGCGAGCCGCTGACGCTGGCGTTGGCGGCGATCCTGGCAGGCGGGCACCTGCTGTTCGAGGACGTGCCGGGCCTGGGCAAGACGCTCGCCGCGCGCAGCCTGGCCGGGGCGCTCGGCCTCGACTTCACGCGCGTGCAGTGCACGCCCGACCTGCTGCCGTCCGACATCACGGGCGCCAACGTGTTCGACCCGGCGGGCAAGGGGTTCGTGTTCCGTCCCGGCCCGGTGTTCACCGGCCTGCTGCTGGCCGACGAGATCAACCGCACCGCGCCGAAGACGCAGTCGGCGCTGCTGGAGGCCATGGCCGAGCGCCAGGTCAGCGTGGACGGCGTCACGTACCCCCTGCCGCGTCCGTTCCACGTGATGGCGACGAGCAACCCGGTGGAGTACGAGGGCACGTACCCGCTGCCCGAGGCGCAGCTCGACCGGTTCATGGTGCGGCTGGCCGTCGGATACCCCACCGCACAAGCCGAACGGGACATCGTGTCCCGCCGCATCGCGCGCCGCCAGGAGGAGGCGCCGGTGGACGCGGTGATCGACCCGGCGACGCTGCTGGGGATGCAGGCGGGCGTCGAGGCGGTGGACGTGTCGGACGACATCATCGGCTACTGCGTCGATATAGCGGAGGCGACAAGGGGAAACACCTCGTTTGAGGTGGGCGCCAGCCCGCGCGGCTCGCAGAACCTCGTGCTCATGGGCCGCGCGATGGCGGTGCTGGACGGACGCGATTTCGTCATCCCTGAGGACGTCAAGCGCGTCGGCGTCGCCGTGCTGGCGCACCGGATGACGCTGGCCCCGTCCGCCTGGGCGGCCGGCGTGCAGGCGGACGCCGTCGTCGCCGAGCTGCTTGCCCGCGTGCCCGGGCCTGCGGTGACGCGGTGAAGCTGTCCGATCACGGCCGCGCGATGGCCGTGCTGGGCCTGGTGCTGGTGGCGGCCGGGCTGCTGGTGCAGCGCGTGGATGTCGCCGTGATCGGTCTGCCGCTGCTGGTGGCGGCGGCGTGGGGATTGGCGGACGCGCGGCGCGAGGTCGGGCCCGTGGCGGTCGTCCCGGTGCCGTCCGACGAGGGGGGACACATCGTGGGCGCGATCCGGTTCGGCCACACCGATCTGGCCCGGGTGCGGGTGACGGCGCCGGGGCATCGCAGCCTGGAGATGCTGGTCGCCGGGGCGCAGGACGGGTTGGAGGCGTCGTACACCAGCCTGCGCACCGGCCCGCAGGACTCGTTCGTCGTGCAGGTCGCCGGGTGCGACGCCGACGGTGTGCGGCACACGGATGCGGACGTGGCGCAGGCGCCGCGCTGGCTGTCGCTGCCGCGCGCGCTGCCGTTGGGGGCCGTGCCGGTGCCGCGCCAGCTCCGCGGGGTGGCCGGTTCGCGCACCGCACCGCGGCTGGGCGATGGTGCTGAATTGTGGGACATCGACGCGGTCACCGGCCCGGCCCGCCGCATCGACTGGCGGACGACGGCGCGGCGCAGCCCGGATCTGTCCCAGCTGTACGCCCGCCGCACCCGCGCGGACGGCGAGGCCGTGGCCGTGCTGGTGGTCGACAGCCGCGACGATCTGGGCCCGGATCTGTCCACCTGGACGGGGTACGCACCCGCCCGGGTGGACGAGGCGACGTCCCTCGACCTGGCCCGGCATGCGGCCGCGTCCGTCGCGACGGCGCTGATCGACGCCGGCGACCGCGTCGGGCTGACCGATCTGGGCACGCTGCGGCACACCATGCCCCCCGCCGCCGGCCGGCGTCACCTGCGCCGGCTCATCCACGGCCTGGCTCTGACCGCGCCCATTGGCGAGGCGCGCCGCGTCCGCGCTCCGGCGATCCCGTCCGGTGGGATCGTCTACCTGTTCAGCACGCTGCTGGACGACGACCCGCTGCGCCTGGTGCGCGCCTGGCTGGAGGGTCGCCATGTGGTCGTGGTCGTGGACACGCTGCCGCAGGTGCGTGTGCCCACCATGCTCGCCGAGCGGCTGGCCTGGGACATCGCCCGCATGGAGCGCGACGATCGCATCGCCGCCCTGCGCGCCCACGGCGTGCCCGTGATCGCATGGACGGGCCGCGACCGGGCCGGGGCCGTGCGGGCGCTGCAGGCCTGGGCCGTCCAGCTGGCGCGCCGCGGCGGGCGGATCGGGGGCGCCCGATGAGGCGGTGGTGCGAGCAGGCGGTGAAGGTCTGGCACGCCTGGCGGGTGCAGGCGATGCCGTTGCCCCGCGTGCGTGCCGACATCGGGCGCTGGGTGCCCGGCTGGGTGTTTCGGCTTGTGGCGGCCCTGGTGGCTGGTGTGACGGCCGGCCTGGGTCTCGCGCTGCGCGGCCATCCGCTGGCGGCGGGCATCGCCGCGGCCATCTGGGTCGTCTGGACGGCGCTGGCCCCCGGCGTCGGCTCGTGGGCGAGTTGCATCGTGGTCGCGGCGGCGGTGCAGCTGGTCGCGGGCCCGCCCGCCGCGGCCGTCTGGGTTGCCCTGCTTGGCTACGCGACCTGCCGCGCGACGTGGTGGGCGGGGCACATCCGTCCGCGCGGCCGCGTGTCGGTGCGCGCGCTGGGCCGGGCCGGGGCCCGGGACGTCGCGGTGCTGGTCGTCGTGGCCGCGGTCGCCGCGCTGGCCTGGTGGCTGGGCGGTCTCGGCTGGACGCCCGTGGGCGCGGACGTGGCGCTGGTCGTCGGGACGGCCGCGGTGGTCGGCCTGGGCGTGGCCGTGGCAGCGCTGCTGCGCCGCGCGTCCTGACGTCCGTCCGGCGCGCCGCAGACGGACCATGCGAAGATCAGTGTTTCCTCATGCTTGCCCCAGGCTGAGGGCGGCGTAGGAGTGGGGGTCGCCGGCGCCTGGGGCGGGCGACCAGTACTGCAGGTAGGCGCCGGACAGGTCGGTGGAATTCACGTCGAAGGCGGCGTCGAAGGTGGCCGACGCGCCGGGCCTGACCGTGATGGTGAAGCTCGAGGCTCCGAGCATGACGGGGTATGCGGTCTTGTCGAGCCAAACCGTGGTTGCGGCATCGGCGCAGACGCGTTGGGCGCGGTTGGTGATCAGTTGCATGTCCCAGGGGCCGGTGGTGACGCCCGCGGCGAGCGTGCCGGTGTAGCGGACTGTGAGCCGGACGTCGAGATAGGTGCCGTTCCCGGGCAGGTAGCTTCCGATCGCGGTCTGTCGGCTGACGGAGACGACCTGGACCGTGAGGTCGGTCGGGTTCGCAGTCTGGCCGACAGCGACGGCGGCGGGGTTGGGGAACTGCGGCGCGGGAGCACCGGATGCCGGGCTGTAGTACGGGGTGATGCACGAGGAGGCGGTGAGGGGATCGGGGGCCTGCTTCGTTGGATCTGTGTGCGTCAACATCAGGTACATGCCAGTCGCCAGGGCCGCGAGGATCACGAAGCCCACCATTTCGAATACGATGAGTTGTACGCGCATATTCATTGCCCCCATGTGCCTTCTAGGCCGCGAATCCCGGTTGGGGCCACGGTTCACCGCAAGACGACTCGATCTGTGCCGGAGAGAACGACAAAGCCAGAAGGAAGGCGACGAGCCCCGCGAGAGCACTCACAGCGGCGACGATGGCGCCCGCAACGCCGGTGAAGATGGCGACAACGAGGCCAGCAAGGAGTCCGCACAGGCTGATCCCCGTGGTGAGGAGCTGGTCCAGGTAGCTGTCGATCTTGTCGGCCTCCTGGTCCAGCGCGGTTGCCAGCGCGGTGGCCCAGCTCTGGGCGTCCTCGAAGTATCCCTTCAGCAGCGCGAACTGATTGCTGTAGCTGTCGTTGGCGCCCTGCGAGCCGGGATCGGTGGTGTTCTGGTAGTCCGACCAGACGTCTGGCCGCCCCTCGGCTGTGAGGTTCTGCTGCGTGACGGTGTTGTCGGCCATGTTCTGCAGGCCGCTGGCGAGTGCGCGGTACTGGGCGGCCGCGGCCGACAGGTGCTCCGGGTATCCGGCGGCGTCGAGCAGTTCCTGCATGTGGTGGACGAGACCGCGCGGGTAGACGACCAATTCCCATGTCCGCAGTGAGCCATGCTCGTCCAGCCAGTTCAGTGACTTCGTGCATCCGTCCAGCACCTTCTGGAGGTCTTCCCGGGTGGACATGTCGCTCCTAGCTGATCCCGTACTTGATCATGAGGCTCCGCACCTGGTCATCGGTGTCGTTGTACGCGTAGATGCTCGCCCACAGGGCCTTGTTGAAGGCCTCCAGTGCGGCACAGCCACCGGTGCCGCCAGCGTCGGTGGGCGCCCACGAATCGTTCAGCCAAAGCCCCCCGACGAGGAACTCTCCGAGCGCCGCGAAGGCTTGCCCATATTGGTTGCCGAAGGCCTCATGCCCTGAGGTGGCGTACCCGCTGTCCAGCCAGGTCAGCTCCGGCCTGTTCTGTGTCCACAGGGCGAACAGCTGCTGCGCCCAGTCGTCGAACGCCCACGCGTCGGCCATGAGGGCATCGGTGTCCACGATCTGATAGGCCATCAGCAATCAACTCCCACAACGCCGTACGACGGCTGCCGAAACGCCGCGTGGCTGGCCTGGATGACGTGTTGTTCGATCTCGGCGTCGGAGGCGAGCACCAGCCAGGAGCGGTTGTGGATCGTCACGTCCGTCAGCCGCTGGCCGTCGTACGAGACTTCCACTGCGCCGTCGGCGCTGGTGCCCATGCGCCCGTTCGACTGATACCCGAACGGTGGCGCGGCGACTGGGGATTGGTTCGCCCGCGCGATCGCGTCATCGGCCCATGCCACTGCGGTGTCGGCCTGCGCGGCCGCCGCGTCGGCGCGATCGTGACTCGACAGGCCGTCCGGAATCGGAGGGAGCACGGTGCGGGCCCGCCCGGCGGCGGCGTGGAAAGCTTCGGCGAGTCGGTTCATGGGCAGCTGTTCCCGGCTGCCCGGCCGGAACCGCACTGCCGTGACGAGCCCCGACAGGTCACACTCGATCGTGAGGGGGGCATCGTCGGCCTCGGGTGTCGGCGTGCCGCGCTGCTGGTATTCGGCGAGCGCCTGCTCGATGTGCGCCTGGATCTCGCGCAAGGCCGTGCGTGTGTCATCCATCGAGGGGACTGGCCCCATGGGCATGCTCATGACACCGTCCAGATCTGCTGGATCTTCGTGGACACGCTGGCGTAGGCCGCAGATGCGTCTTGGAGGAACTGGCCCGCCTGGCCCAGTTGGGTAACCATCAAGGGACTGGCCGCCGAGTGCCAGGCCTGATGCGACGCGGCGAAGGACGAGGACGCGTCGCCTGACCAGTCCTGCTGGGTCAGCTGTTGCACGGCGGCCAGGTAGTCGGACAGCGTCTGGTCGTTGCTGGCGGCCAGCTGCGTGAGGTGGGTGCCGATGGCGTTCAGGTCGTCGGTGTCCACCGTCCATGCGGCCACGGTGCGCCTCCCTCCGGCGGCGTTCGGTGCCGTCCGGGTATCAGTATAGATCGCATGGCGGCGCGACGATGCAAGGTTTATGCAATGAGATGAATGTTTCCCGGTACGCGAAACGGGGGCCGTCACGATGGACGACCCCCGCTCCGGGTTGGGTTCGGATGGGCGCCTACGCGGTGGGCAGCGCCGCCACGATGGCCTGGACGGTCGCCTTGGCGTCGCCGAAGCACATGGACGTGTTCTCCTTGAAGAACAGCGGGTTCTGCACGCCGGCGTAGCCCGCGTTCATCGACCGCTTGAACACGACGCAGTTCTTGGCCTCCCACACGTGGCAGACCGGCATGCCCGAGATGGGCGTGCCGGGTTCCATGGCGGCGGGGTTGACGGTGTCGTTGGCGCCGATGACGAGGACGACGTCGGTGTTCTTGAAGTCGTCGTTGATCTCGTCCATCTCCATGACGATGTCGTACGGCACCTTGGCCTCGGCCAGCAGCACGTTCATGTGCCCGGGCAGGCGTCCGGCGACCGGGTGGATGGCGAACCGCACGTCCACGCCGTGCGCGCGCAGCCGGCTGGTGAGGTCGGCGACCGCGCCCTGGGCCTGCGCCACGGCCATGCCGTAGCCGGGCGTGATGATGACGGACGACGCGTCCCACAGCTCCTGCGCGACCTGGTCGGGCTTGATCTCGTGGATCTCGCCCTGCTCGACCGCCGCGCCGCCGGTGCTGGTCTCGGCGCCGAAGCCACCGAGGATGACGGAGACGAACGAGCGGTTCATCGCCTTGCACATGATGTAGCTCAGGATCGCGCCGGACGCGCCGACCAGGCAGCCGGTGACGACGAGCACGTCCACGCCCAGCATGAAGCCGGCGAAGGCCGCGGCCCAGCCGGAGTAGCTGTTCAGCATCGAGACGACGACCGGCATGTCGGCGCCGCCGATGGCGAACACCAGGTGCAGGCCGAGCAGCAGCGCGAGCACCGTCATGACGATCAGCGGGATCAGCGCGCCGGGCGTCAGGCCGTGCGCGTGCTTGGCCGCGATGACGAACCAGAAGCCGAAGCCGATGGTGACCACGATGATGAACAGGTTGATCCAGTTGCGGCCCGGGATCATGAGCGGCTTGGACGGCATCTTCTCGGCGAGCTTGCCCCAGGCGACGATCGATCCGGTGAAGGTGATCGCGCCGACGAAGATGCCGATGTACACCTCCACCAGGTGCGCCACCGGGTTGGCCATGGCGGTTTCGGACGCCTCGAAGAACGAGTTGAACCCGACGAGCACGGCGGCCAGGCCGACGAAGCTGTGCAGCTGGGCGACCAGCTGCGGCATGCCCGTCATCTGCACCTTGATGGCCTTGTAGATGCCGATGCCGCCGCCGATGACGATGGCGGCGAGCAGGAAGACGACGGCGATCCAGTCGGCGCCGGGACGTCCGGTGCCCGGATCGCCCTTGGCCAGGCTGATGATCGTGGCGATCAGGGCCAGGGCCATGCCGAGCACGCCGAACGCGTTGCCGCGCTTGGCGGTCTCGTGCTGCGACAGCCCGGCCAGGGCCAGGATGAACAGCAGGCCCGAGACGACGTAGGTGGCTTGCACCAGTTGCGTGATTTCCATACCGGCCTCACCCTCTCTTGAACATGGAGAGCATCCGGTTGGTCACCGTGAACCCGCCGAAGATGTTGATGGATGCGATCAGCGTGGCCGCGAACGCGATGATCCGGACGGCCCAGCTCAGCGGCGTCGACTCCAGGTGCAGGCCGACCAGCTGCAGCATCGCGCCCACCAAGATGATGCCCGAGATCGCGTTGGTCTCGCTCATCAGCGGCGTGTGCAGCGCGTGGTTGACGTTCCAGACGACGTAGTAGCCGACCACGACGGCCAGCACGAACACGCCCATCAGGTTGAGGAACGATGCGGGTGCGAACGTCAGCAGCACGATCAGCACGACCGCGGCGACCGCGACGATGCCGAACATCTTGCGCCAGTCGGCCGGCGCCTTGGGCTCGGCCTTGACCGGAGCCGGGGCCGGCTTGGCCGCGGCCGGGGCGGCCGAGACCTTCACGGGCGGCGGCGGGAAGGTCGCCTCGCCGTCGCGGCAGATGGTCGACGTGCGGACGACCTCGTCCTCGAAGTCGATGACCAGCTGGCCGTCCTTCTCGGGCGTCATCAGCTTGAGCAGGTTGACCAGGTTGGTGCCGTACAGCTGGCTCGACTGGCCGGGCAGCCGGCTGGCCAGGTCGGTGTAGCCGATGATGGTCACCCCGCCGTCGGTCATGTAGCTCAGGCCGGGCTTGGTCAGCTCGCAGTTGCCGCCGCCGGTGGCGGCCAGGTCGACGATCACCGAGCCGGGCGTCATCGTGGCGACCATGTCGGCGGTGATCAGCCGCGGCGACGGCTTGCCGGGGATCGCGGCCGTCGTGATGATGATGTCGGCGAGCTTGGCCTGCTCGGCGTACATGATCGCGGCCCGCTTGTTGAAGTCGTCGCTCGTCTCCTTGGCGTAGCCGTCGGACGAGACGCCCTGGGCGGTCTCGCCGGCGTCCACGAACACGAAGCTCGCGCCCATCGACTCGACCTGCTCGGCGGTTTCCGGACGGACGTCCGTGGCCCGCACGACCGCGCCCAGGCTGTTGGCGGCGCCGATCGCGGCCAGGCCGGCCACGCCCGTCCCGATGACGAACACGTTGGCGGGTGGCACCTTGCCGGCGGCGGTGACCTGGCCGCCGAAGAACCGTCCGAACGCGTGCAGCGCCTCGACGACGGCCCGGTAGCCGGAGATGTTGGCCATGGAGCTGAGCGCGTCCATGGACTGGGCGCGGCTGATGCGCGGCACCATGTCCATCGACAGGGCGGTGATGCCCGCCTTGGCCATCGTGGCCACCACGTCGGGGTTCTGCCGCGGCGCCAGGAAGCTGACGAGCGTGGCCCCGCGCCGCATCAGGGCGAGCTGGGCGTGTGTCGGTTCGTTGACTGTGAGGACGAGGTCGGCGCCCCACACCGTCGCTTCATCGCCGATGCTGGCCCCTGCCTGGACGTACGCGGCGTCGGGGAAGTCGGCGCGGATGCCCGCACCCTTCTCCACAGACACGTCGTACCCCAGCTTGATCAGCTGCGGGATGGTTTTCGGTGTGGCGGCAACCCGATTCTCACCCTTGAGGGTCTCTCGTGGGATGCCTATTCTCATAGGCTGTACACTACGGCACCCGGCAAGGCTTCGCACGGCGGTGGGGGCGGTGTCCCGCGCGCTGGCGGCGTGTTCTGCGTTGTGGGTGCGCATGGGTGCCGACGGCGTGCGTCCGGACGGTCGGCGGGGTGGCGCGTTCGGCGTCGCTCCGCCTGGACGTGCGGGTTGGGCGCCTTCGCGCACCGCGAGTTGGCTATAAGTCTGGCTATGTTGACGTTGACGCTCAGCGAGACGAAGAATCGCCTGTCGGCGGTCATCGACGAGGTGCAGACCCGCCAGGAACGTGTGGAGATCACCCGGAACGGGCATCCCGCCGCATACCTGGTGTCGGCGGAACAGATGCGCGAGCTGGAGGACACCGCGTTCTGGCTCGCCCAGCCCGGCATTCTGGACGCTGTCGCGCAGGCCGAGCAGGATCTGGCCGCCGGCAGGACGTACACCCAGGCCGAGGTTGCCGCCTGGGTGGCGGCTGGCATGCCGGATGAGGACGAGTGATGCCGTCCTCGGACCCGTGGTGCGTGATCTGGACCAAGAGCGCGCGCCGGTCGTTGGCGCACGTGCCGCCGCGCATCGTCCCCGCCGTGCTGAGCTTCGCGCAGGAGCGACTTGCGGACAATCCGTGGCGCATGACGCACCGGCTGGACGCTCCGCTGGACGGCCTGCGGTCGGGAAGTGTCGGCTCGTACCGTGTTCTGGTGAAGCTCGATGATGCCGCCCGTACCGTCAGCATCATTCGGGTCGCCTACCATGCGAACGTGTCCCGGCCGTCCTGAGTGGTGTCTGACATCCAGCCGAGGTTTTCCGCGCCATCTTCTCGCTCCAGCGGCCGCCGTGGGCGAAGCCGGACTGCACAATCTGGAACTGCACCGATGAGACTGTGCTGTCGTCGCCTCGGCCGGCCCGCATCTGGGTGCTCGCAAGGACATGGCACGACGCCACGCTCGTGGCAGTCCCGCTCGTGGGCATATCGGTCATGGCCGTGCGATCCTTCTGGTCTGGATCCCCCGACCGAGCGCGCGATCAGGATGGTTGCCCACAGGTACCCACGATGGACGATGCCACCGCGAGGGGTCACAGATGCAGGTGAGGGGTGAGACCGCTCCTGCTCACGCAGCGCGCAGATGAGTCGCCGATGCGCATCACCTGCGAACCACCCTGGTCCCCACGCGAAGCAGACGGCCTAGCCCATACGGTGCTCGCGTCCCACCATGAGAATCAACCCTGAGTGAACAGAAGTCCGTGTGGACGCGTCACGGGCATCGCCGCTTGTCGTCCTCACTTTCGTGCCGCCAAAGCCCCGCGCAGGTAGTCGACGATGCCGCCGGGGTTCTGGATGCGCACGATGGCGTACGCCAGCCCCGGGGTGATGTGGCGGGTGGAATAGACGAAATACTCGGGCACCCATTCCGGCGCGTACTTGCGCTTGGCCGCCCGCAGGTCCTTGAAGCCGAAGAACGCGTTGCCGCGCTCGTAGATGAACGTCAGCAGCCGGGCGTCGATGGGGTCGGTGTCCGCGTCGTCCTCGACGTGCGCCAGCGACGCCAGGCCCAGGCTGGCCTGGGCGACGCCCTCGGCCTGGAACTGTGTGAACGCCTCGTGCGTGATCAGCTCGGTGGCCCCGGTCGGTGCTTCGGGCAGGCGCCGGGTCACATCGACCAGATACCCGTCCCGGTACGGCAGGAACACGTTGAACGCCACGATCTGGCCGTCCGCGTCGCTGGCGTAGAAGTAGCGCCGGTCCATCGGCTCCGAGAGGTTCACGCCGCCGACGGTGAACCCGAGCCGTCCGCTCTTCTTGCCGCGCAGCCAGGCCTGCGAGATGCGCCGCACGGCCTGCTCGATGCCCGGATTGCGGCCGTCGTTCGGACGGTACTCGTGCACCGTCAGCCCCTCCTTGCGGGCGCGGTTGATCTTGCCGCGCAGCTTCATGCGCGGGCCCCCGGCCAGCGTGTAGGCGGCCAGGTCGAAGCGGGCGTCCTCGCCGCACTTGACGTGGTGGTAGCCCAACCGGGCGTAGTCGTCCAGCAGCTGCGACGTCGCGCCGATGAACACGGCGTCGTACGAACCCGCCCGGCAGAACGCCTGGAACTGCGCCAGCAGGCGCACGACGTCCTCCGGTGCGCAGATCGGGTCGCCGTTGACCACGACGATCGAACCGACCACGCCGTACGCGATCACGCCGTCCACGTCCGCGCCGAAGAACAAGGTCTTGTCCCGTTCCAGCGTCAGGTAGGCGCTCGGGTTGCGCCCGTGCGCGAGCACGAGGGCGCGCGCCCGCTGACGCTCGGCCCGCGTGGCCGCGTGGCCGACCAGCGCCGTGCCCATCGCCAGCAGCACGAGCGCCGCGGCGCACACCCACACGAACCACAGCGTCACCCAGCCGACGCCCGAGGACGGACGGTCCAGGCCCACCAGCAGGCGCAGGGTGCGGACGATGCCGTCGGCCAGCGAGTCGGGACGGCCCAGCTCGGCGCGCAGGGCGAGGCGCTGCGCCACCGCGTTGGCGAACAGCGCGGCCAGTCCGATCACGGCCAGGCCGGTGATCTGCCAGCCCGGGCGCCGGCGCATCGGCCGGCGGAAGTCGGCGTGGCAGATCAGCAGCACGACCAGCGCATACACGCCGGCGATCACGATGATCATCTGGAGGAAGTGTTCATGGTGTCCCAGGTCGAGCACCAGGCAGACGACCAGCGTCAGCACGGTCAGCGTCCAGGCCGGGCGCGTGCGCCGGAACAGGTTGGCCGCGACGATCACCAGCAGCACCGAGGCCAGGCGCTGCACCGATCGGCTCATCTCGATGCTGCGGTACAGCACGTGATCGAGCCGCGGCAGCGGGAAGAACGATGCCGTCATGATCATGATCGCCACCGCGATCACGACGATGATCGCGCTGACCCGCGCGATCGTCCGCCAGGGAAGATCACGCCAGGCGAGGGTATCGGTCCGATGATCACGCATGGGCAGCTCCTTGCGCGGCCAGCAGCACCCGCGACTCTTTCATGTGGAAGGCGATGGGCACCTGGATCGCGGTCAGCACCACGAAGATCAGCATGGGTGCCAGCACCGAGCCGGTGTGCCGCACGACCCACTCGTACAAGAAGATGAACAGCGCCCCCGACACCTGGCCCATCAGGAACAGCAGCCCGAACGACGAGCCTTCGCCGACGGGGTAGGCCGTCTCGGCGCTGTGCTGGAAGACGATGGGCGCCAGGCCCATGATCGTCAACCCCGCCAGCCCGGTGATCACCGTGATCAACACCGCGCCGTGCGCGAACGTCAGCAGCAGGTAGAACACCGTCATCAGCACCATGCCGACGCTCAGCAGCGGCATGCGCCGGCGCATCCGGTCGGAGATCGCCGGCAGGATCACCGCCCCGGCGATGCCGGCCACCACGAAGACCGCGCCGGCCGCGTCCGCCTGCCCGGTGGACAGGCCGCGCGGGGTCAAAATGCCGTCCACCTCGGTCAGCAGCGTGTTGAACACGCCCAGCGAGATGAACATCAGCACCAGGATCTGCACGAACGCGCCGTTGCCCAGCAGGCCGATCATCGAGCGCAGGCTCACCTGTTCGCGCTCGGGCACCGGGCCCGGCGGCAGCGGCGGGTGCTCGCGCGTGAGAAGGATCGCCAGCAGCGCCGTGATCGCCGCGATCACGGCGTAGCACGTCAGCATCGCGTGCATGCCACCGCGGTTCACGAGCAGCGGCGACGCCGCCATCGGCACGATCATGCCGACGTATTGCACCAGCGTCAGCACGCCCGAGGCGGTCGAGCGCTCGCCCAGCGGGAACCAGTTGGCCGGGATCTTGGTCAGCACGTTCAGCAGGAAGGGCTGCCCCGCGGCGATCACGAACTGGCAGATCATGACGCCGGTGAAGCTGGACGCGCACGCGGCCCGGGCCAGTGCGCCGATCGCCGTGATCGCGGCGCCGATGATCAGCGAGCGGCGGAACCCGAACGAATCGACGATCCATGAGGCCGGGAACGTGAACACGATGTACGCGATCATGTAGCTCATGGACAGCATCGAGATGCCCAGCTCGGAGGTCCGATAGGCCGCCTGTGCCGCGGCCGCCACCGGTGCGAACGTCAGCCAGCAGATCTGCGAGGCCAGGATGATCGGCGCCGCCCCCGCCAGGATCGCCCAGCGGTATCCGTACACGCGTGTCGGGTGTTGTTCCATGCGGCCACTCTCGCATCGTGGGGTTGGGTGGGGTTCTGCCGGGGTGTCCGCGCCCCGCGTCCACGCGCGCCTAGATGGTCTCCAGCAGCTCGGGATGGGTCAGGTATTCCTCGAACAGGTCGAGCGAACGGGCGTCGTAGTAGCCGTCGCAGATGCGCTCGTCCAGCGCCATGCGCAGCTGCAGCACGTCGGCCACGGCGGGCCGGCCGTTCTTGCCGACGACGACGTCCTTGTGAATCTTGCCCATCGCCATGAAGACCGAGCAGTTGCCCCACTCGTACAGGTGGTGGTACGGCGCGTCGATGCCCACCGAGCCGAGGTTCGAGATGAACACCGAGCAGCGCAGCGGGTCCTTGCCGCGCAGGAAGCCCGGGGTGTCGACGTAGAAGTCCCACGTGCGCATCGCAGCTACGGCCGTCCTCAGCACGAAACGCGGCATCTTCATGAACGTCTCGATGATCTTGTCACCGTGTCCGTCCTCGCCCGACTTGACCGACGTGATCTGCCCGCGCACCTTGGCCAGCAGCGTCTTCACATCGTCGTGGGGACGGATCGTCACCTGGATGTTCGTCTCGGGCGCGTCGTCGGAGTACGCGCGCTTCGCGATGAACGACACGACCACATCGCGGCGCTGCCACAGCCGCCGCCCGGCGACGTAACGGTTCAGCGTCGGGCGGGCGCGCAGCAGCTTGACCATGCAGATCACGCCGGCCTCGAACAGCGAGATCTCGTGATCGGTGCCCTTGGACGCCTCGACGTAGGCCAGCAGCGGCCCGGCGTCGAGCTTGATCGGGTAGTACAGGATCGACTCGTTGCGCCCGCGCATGACGTACGGGAAGATGCCGTTGAAGGTGTTGGGCAGTTGCACTTGGATGGCGTCGTGGCGTCGGCGCACGCGGGACATATGGGTTCCTCTCTCTTGCGTGGGGAGGGGACCCACCGGTTCAAGTGTGCCACCGGGGCACGAATGTCCCGATCGTCAGGCGGGGCCGGCCAGCCCGTTCTCGTACGCCCAGATGACCACGTGCACGCGGTCGCGCAGGTCGAGTTTGTCCAAGATGTTGCCCACGTGCGTCTTCACCGTGGTCTCGCTGACCACCAGCTCCGCGGCGATCTCGGCGTTGCTGCGCCCCGCCACGATGAGGTCGAGAACGTCGCGTTCGCGGGCGGTCAGTTTCTCCAGGCTTGCGGACGCGGCGGTCGGCGCGGCCTGGGCGTCGTCGTCCGGACGCGGCAGGTCGGGGGCGAACAGGTCGAGCATGCGCCGGGTGATCCGCGGCGACACCGCCGCATCGCCGGCGTGGACGGCGCGGATCGCCGCGACCAGGTCGTCGGGGCGCACGTCCTTGAGCAGGAATCCGCTGGCCCCGGCCCGCAGCGCCTCGAACGCGTACTCGTCCAGGTCGAACGTCGTCAGCACGATCACCTTGGTCGCCGCGTCGGCGGCGGCGATGCGCCGCGTCGCCTCGATGCCGTCCATGACGGGCATGCGCACGTCCATCAGCACGACGTCGGGATGCAGCGCCTGCACCTGCCGCACCCCGGCCGCGCCGTCGCCGGCTTGCCCGACCACCTCGATGCCCGGCTCTGACTTGAGCACCATCGCGAAGCCCATGCGCATCAGCGCCTGGTCGTCGACCAGCAGCACGCGGATGGGGGCGGACGTGTCGGTCGCGTCATCGGTCATGGTGTCACTCCTTGTCGTCTGCGTGTGTGTCGGTGCGCAGCTGGGCCCGCAGATCCCAGCCGCCCTCCAGCGTCCGTCCGGCCCGCAGATCCCCGTCCCAGACCGCGACGCGCTGGCGCACGCCGACCAGGCCCTGGCCGGCGCCGGTCCCGATCCCCGCACCGCCGGGGGACGGGCCGTTGATCACCTGCACCTCGATGCGGCCCGGGGTCGGCTGGGCCACCACCACGCGCACCCAGGCCGTGTGCGGCGCGTGCCGCAGCACGTTGGTGAGCCCCTCCTGGACGATGCGGTAGACGGCCAGGCCCAGGGACGGGTCGTCCGGCAGCGCGGCGTCGGTCGCAAGGGTCACCGGCAGGCCGGCGGTGCGCATCTGGTCGATCAGGCCGCCCAGCTGCGCCAGATCCGGCTGGGGCTCCCGCTCGGCGTCGGCCCGCAGGAAGGCCAGCAGCCGGCGCATGTCGGCCACCGCGGCGCGTCCCGTGGTGCCGATCTGTCCGAGCGCCTCCTGCGCGGTGGGGACGTCGTCCGGCAGGCAGCGGCCCGCGCCGTCGGCCAGCGTGACCATGACGGCCAGGCTGTGCGAGACGATGTCGTGCATTTCGGCGGCGATGCGGGCCCGCTCGTCGGCGACGGCCAGCTGCGCCCGCTGGTCGCGCTCCAGGGCGAGCATGCGGTTGCGCTCCAGCAGATCCTGCAGGTAGCGCCGCCGCGACGCCAGCGCGATCGCGACCAGCGCCAGGACGCCCTGGAAGGCCCCCATCGACAGGACGTACGAGAGCCAGGTCGCCGCCGCGACGCCCTGGAGCTGCTGCAGCGCCGCCCCGGCGACCTGGGCGGCCAGCAGGGCGACGAACCAGGCGACGCCCGTGGGGGTGCCGTGCGCCAGCGTGACGTAGTACGTGCCCAGCAGCGCGAAGAGCAGAAGCGTCAGGATGAACCCGACGGACTGCTCGCTGGGCGGGAAGGCGATGGTCAGCGCCAGCGCGAACGCGATGATCGCGACCATGAGGGCGATCGGACGGGTGTGGCGCCAGCGGGCCAGCAGCGCCGCGACGACCAGCGCGGCGACCAGGAAGGTGCCGACCAGCACGAGCTGCGTCGGGGTCTCGTGCTGGTGGGGTGTGCCGGTCTGCGTGGAGGCGATGTTGAGGGCGATGTCGCCCAGCAGCGCCAGCCCGACCAGCACGGCCACGATCCGGCGGTGCGACTGGTCGAGCCACGGGACGTGCTGCCCGACGCGCCGGGGCGCGGCAGGGTGGGCGACAGCATCGGAGCTTGTCACTCGCCAGTTGTGACGTCCGATTGCCATGGCTCCACCCTACCGCGTGCTCTCGCTCAGGCGTCGCGGCGCTTGAGCAGCACCGCCGCGCCGGCGCTGAACACGACCAGCCAGATCAGGCAGACCGTGCCGCCGCCCAGCTGGGTCGTCCACCAGGTGTGCGCCTCGGACTGACCGTTGGCCCCGACCAGGGCGGACAGGGCGTTGTACGGCACGGCGGGCAGCACGTGCACCATCCAGGGCAGCATGTACGAGGCCATGTCGACGATGGTGAGCAGCACCCACATGATGCCGACCGAAATCGTGATGCTGGCCGCGGCCGAGCGGGTCAGCATGCCGAGCGCCAGGCCCATGAGGTGCAGCATGACCGCGCCCAGGACGCACAGCGCGATCCACCCGATCTGGTGGGGTTCGACCGCCAGCGACACGCCGCGCGCCGCGCAGACGGTCACCGCGACGATCGCACACATGATCACGGCGATCAGCTGCGTGATCACCTGGATGATCACGCTGGCGACCGCCTTGGCGCCCAGCCATGCCACCCGCCGCTGCGTGGTTGCCAGCGTGGTGCGGATGGCGTTGCTCGCGTATTCGACGCTGGCCAGCAGGCAGCCGGCGATGATCGGGACGAAGGCCGACTCCAGCGTGAGCCCGACGGCTATGCCGCGCGGCAGCGGGTGGGAGCCCAGCGAGTCGTGCTGGATCAGGCCCAGGATCCCGGCGGTGATCGCCATGCCCAGGAGCACGGTGAGGACGGCGCACCACAGCGTGGACGGCAGCGCCTTGGCCTTGATCAGTTCGGAGGCGATCATCCGGGTGAACGTGCGATTGTGTTCCCGGCGATCGGCGGGGGCGGCGACGTGGGGGATGGACAGTGCGGTGGTCATCAGTGGGTTTCCTTGTCAGACGTGGTGTTGGAGGTGGACGGGCGCGCGTACAGCGGTTGGGGTGCTGTGGCGCCGGAGCGGTACTCGACCGACGAGTCGGTCAGTTGCATGTAGGCGTCTTCCAGCGAGCTGATCACCGGGGCGAGCCCGTCGATCACCCAGCCGTACTGCGCGGCGACCTGGCCGACGGCGCCCGGTTGGACGCCGTGCACGATGATCTCGTCGGGCCCCTCAAAGCTGACGCGCACCGTGGGCGCGGCCAGCGCCTGGGCCAGCAGCGCCGCCTGCGGCGAGCGCACGCGCGAGGCCACCTCGCTGGAGGCCCGCAGGAACTCGTCCATCGGCGTGTCGGCCAGCAGGTGCCCGCGTCCGAGGATGATCAGATGATCGGCCGTCTGGGCCATCTCGCTCATCAGGTGGCTGGACAGGAACACCGTGCGGCCCTCGGCGGCCAGCTGCTTGACCAGCGAGCGCACCCACAGCACACCCTCGGGGTCGAGGCCATTGACCGGCTCGTCCAGCAGCACGATCTCGGGGTCGCCGATCAGTGCCGCCGCGATGCCGAGGCGCTGGCCCATGCCGAGCGAGTACGTCTTGAACGGGCGGTGGGCCACGGCCGTCAGGCCGGTGAGCTCCAGCAGCTGGTCGACGCGGGTGGCGCCGAAGCCGTGCGTGGCCGCCAGGCCGAGCAGGTAGTTGCGCCCCGAGCACGCCTTGGGAACGGTGCCCGCATCGAGCAGCGCGCCGATCGTGGTCATGGGGGCCGGGTCATCGATCAGCGCCTTTCCGTCGATCAGCACGCGCCCTGCGGTCGGCTTGTCGAGCCCCACGATCATGCGCATGGTGGTCGATTTGCCGGCCCCGTTGGGCCCCAGGAACCCGGTCACCATCCCGGACTGGATGCTGACGCTGAGCCCATCGACGGCGGTGGTGGCACCGTAGCACTTGGTCAGGTCGATCAGTTCGATCACGATTCCTCCTCAATTTGGGATCGCTTTCGAGATTACTGACCTTTGACTAGGTAAAAAACCTCCCGGAGGATGATTTGTGCGCACGCTTCTCCTCCTATCGGAGGATGCCCGCATCGTCCATCCGCAGGGGTTTCGCGCTCACAACGACGTGCGCGCGAAGCGCGGTAGGACCCCCACAAGGTGACGTGCGCGCCCAGGCTCGGTAGGAGCCCCACCCCCACAAGGTGACGTGCGCGCCCAGGCCCGGTAGGAGCCCCACCCCCACAAGGTGACGTGCGCGCGAAGTGCGGAAGGGGCCAACTCAGCGTGCGCGACGAACGTCGACCGCAGCCGCAGCGCACATACTGAGGCGTCACCGCTAGCGCGAAGTGCGGCAGGGGCCAACTCAGCGTGCGTGGAAGCGGAGGGGAATGCTCACGAGCGGGACGTCGGCCGAAATGCCCGCAGCGGTCCGGCTTCGCCGGAGCGCCGGGATTTTCGGTCGGAGAGCGGAACGCGCCGGATAGAATCCCCGAAGGGGATCCGGCGCGAGGGAGCGATCCCGCGACGAGCATTCCCCGCAGCTGGAACGCACATACCGCAGCTGGAACGCACATACCGCAGCTGGAGCACGTGCAGCAGTCACGCCCTGACGCAGCAGGCGTCACCGATAGCGCGCAGCGCGCGGCGTCACTGTTCCGACTCACCCATGAGCGACTCCCAGAACGCCTTGGCGCCCGCCCCATCGCCGGCCTCTTCGAGGCGGGTGGCGCCGCGCATGGCGGCGAAGCGGGCGAGGTCGGCGTTGCCGAGTTCGCGGGCGCCGACGGAGGCGATGCGGAACTGGTCGAGGCCGGCCTGGCGTTTCCCCTGGTCCATGAGCAGTTCGGCGCGCAGGATCTGGGTGCGGACGGCGGCGGTGGGATGCTGGGTCTGCTGGTAGCGGGTGGTGAGGTCGCCGACCAGCGCCATGGCGGCGTCGATGCGCTTGGCGGCGCGCAGCACCCGAACGCGGCTCTCGGTGAGCTGGAGCTCCTCGATCTCGAAGTCCCAGTCGAGGGATTCGCGCAGGTCGGGTTCGGCGATGACGGCGAGCTGCATCTGCTCGTTGCGGCGGCGAGCGGCGGCGATGGTGGCCAGGGCGGCGTCCGGACCGTCGGCCAGGTAGGTGGCGTGGACGCGTTCGCGGGCGATGACCAGCCGCAGGCGTGGGGTGTCGGCGCCGACCGCGAGCTCGTCGGCCAGGTCGTACTCGTGCAGCGCCTCCAGGGCGTCGGTGTCCGTGAGCAGTTCGGCGAGCTCGAAATGGGCCATGGCCAGGCCGGGCGCATCGCCGACGGCGTCGAGGTCGTCGATGGCGGCGCGCATCATGGCCTCGGCGCGTTCGCCGTCGGGTTCGGCGAGTTCGGCGTTCTCGCGCAGCCGGATGAGGTGGGCACCGGCGCGGCGCAGTTGGGCGCGCAGCTGCAGCAGGTCGTCGTGACGGCGCTGGAGGGCTGGGATGGCGTCGTCGTCGAGCTGCGACAGTGCGTCGCGCAGGCGGACGTACGCCTCGTCCAGGTGGCCTTCGCCCTGGAGCAGCTCGACGAGCATGGCGGTGGCGGCGGCCTGGTTTTCCAGGTGGCCCGCCTGCAGCGCGGCCCAGCGGGCGCGCAGCATGTTGCGCTCGCCGCCGGCGAAGTCATCGTCGAAGACGACGCGGGCGCGCTGCAGCAGCACGTTGGCGAGCGTGTCGAGTTCGCCAGCTTCGCTGGCGGCGTGTTCGGCGGCGAGCTGGTCGGCGAACGCGTTGTCGCGTTGATCGGCCAGGCGCAGGCGGACGAGGGCGCGTCGGGCGAGCAGGCAGGCGCGCAGCGACGGCCATTCGCCGGGTTGCAGCATGTCGAGGCATTCGTCGATCGTCTGGGCGAGGCGGGGCAGCGGCATGGGCAGCGCGGCGCGCAGCACGAAGCACGAGCGCTCCTTGGCGGTCAGCGGTGGGGTCAGCAGCGCGTCGATCTCGTCGGCGGACAGATGCTGGGTGCCGTTGACCAGTCCGGTCAGCCGAAGCCGCGCCTGGAGCCGCTGGTCGCGGGTGCCGCAGGCGTCGACGTCGGGGATGATGGCCTGGGCCCGGCCGAGGTCGAGTGCATCGATGTGGATGAGCTGCCGGGCGAGCAGCGCCTCGGCGTGTTCGCCGATCGCCTCGTAGCGGGTGGCCACGCGCGCCCACTCCTGGTCGATGCGCTCGGTCCGGTGCGGCTGCCACAGGGTGGCCGCGTCCAGGTCGATGGCGGCCTTGGCGGCGCTGTGCCGGCGGGCCGGGTCGGCGGAACGTCCGCTGCGGGCCAGCACCTGGTCGCGATGGGCGATCCAGTAGGTCCGAACGTCCTCGTAGTTGGCCTGCCCGCCCCAGCGGGTGACCTCGTCCAGGCGATTGTTCAGGCCGATGACGTCGAGGTCGTCCAGGTCGTCGGTGCGCGGGGCGAACGGGTGCTCGTTGCGGTTGCTCATGCGTCCGGCCAGGAAGATGCCGTGGGCGCCATCGCGACGTCCGGCCAGGGGCAGCACCGGGTAGGTGTCGGTGTCGGTCGGCGGGGCGGCGTGCGGGTCGAACCGGGCGAGCCGGGCGGTGTACCGGTCGGTGCAGTTGCGCGCGTCGAACTGTGCGGCCAGGCGTGCGGCGCCGTGGTGCAGGTTGTGGGCAAGCTCGTCCAGGCGAAGCCGTTCGCCGGTGCGCGTGACCAGGACGTGCGACCCCATTTCGGCGCCCACGGCGCGGGCGACGATGGCGTACGCGCTGGTCAGCAGGTCGAGGCGGGTCAACGGATCGACGCAATCGGCCTTCGGCAGCATGGACGGCCACCAGCGCAGCAGGTCGAGCCCGGCCTCGATGGCGCCGCCGCGGCGCAGCGTGTTCAGCAGGCAGATCATGAGGGGTATCTCTTGGGGCCCCGGGTCGGTGATGTCGGCGGCGCAGGCCAGGGCGTGTGCCACCAGGTTGGCCGCTTGGTCGGGAAGTCCGACGCGGGCGACGCTGATTGGCAGCATCTCCAGCACCATGCACGGGAAGGCCAGGTCGAGCGCATCCTGGTCACGGCCCATCGCGGCCATGTGTTCGACGCGCAGCCGCACACCGATGTTGAGTTCGTCGGACAGCTCGTCGCGAGGCAGCGCCGTCCACACCCGGAACAGCGGGTCGGCGGCGGTGTGTCCGTCGGTGTGCTGGGCGATCTGGTAGGCGCAGGCCAGCGACGATTCGAGGCCATACCCGGCGTGTTCGGCGCGGTGGCGCAGGTCGTCGAGGTAGGTGTTGAGCGTGGTCAGTGGCACGTCCGGGTAGTGCAACAGGTCGGTGACGAGCCAGGATGTCTGCTGCAGGATGTGGCAGCGCTCCCACCAGCCGATCCACGGGGCGTCGGCGTCGAGCTGGCCTGCCAGCCAGGTGATGGCGGAGGTGAACGTGTCGCGCCCGGCGGGATTCCCGCGCAGCATGTGCGCCAGGGTGAGGCGGGCGTGGCCGGCGATGTCGGCCCAGTTGGACCGGTCGGCGTCGTGGATCATGCGCTCCAACAGCGTGACCGCCTGCGGCCCGCCCACGGCCTCGGTGCGCCGCACCGCATCCAACAGTCGCGCATGGCCGGTGCTGTTCGTGTCGTCCGTCCGCATCGTCCTCACCTCCTCGCATTTTGCTCGGTATGTATTACTCGCTCAAGGAAGGGCTCGTCAACCTGTAGGGGGGCCAACCTGCCTCCAGCGTAGCCACTTTGGGCCCGAATCGGCTACGTCCCGAGGGTTACGACGTCATCCACTGGCGGCCGTTGAAGGCGCGCCCGAGGGTGACCGCGTCGGCGTACTCCAGTTCGCCGCCGACGGGCAGGCCGCTGGCAAGCCGGGTGACGCGCACGCCGGGCAGATCCTTGAGTAGCCGGGTGATGTACGTGGCTGTGACATCGCCCTTTACGTTCGGGTTGGTGGCCAGGATCACCTCCGTGACCTGCTGGTCGGCCAGCCGGTTGACCAGTTCGCGCAGGTGCAGCTCGTTCGGCCCGCGCCCCTCGATCGGCGACAGCGACCCGCCGAGCACGTGGTAGAGGCCCTTGAACTCGTGCGTGCGCTCGATGGCGGCGACATCCTTCGACTCCTCGACCACGCAGATCGCGCTGCGGTCGCGCCGCGGGTCGGAGCAGATGCGGCACAGCTCGTCTTGCGACACGTTGAAGCACACCGAGCACCAACGCACCTTCTGCTTGAGCGTGGTCAGCGCTTCGGCCAGTTGGTGGACGTCGTCCGCGGGCTGGTCGAGCAACCAGAAGGCGATCCGCTGGGCGCTGACCGGTCCGATCCCGGGCAGCCGCCCCAGCTGGTCGATCACATCTTGGACGGGGCCTTCATAGACATTCACAGGCCGAGCGCCGACAGATCGGGCAGCGCCGGCATGGACGCCTGTGCCTGCGCCACGACCTGCTGGTACGCCGCGCGGGAGGCGGCGACGATCAGATCGGCCAGTCCGTCGGGATCGCTCGGGTCGATTGCGGACGGATCGATCTGCAGCCCGACCAGCTCGCCGGTGCCCTTGAGTGTCGCGGTGACCAGCCCGCCACCGGCCGTGCCGGTGAAGGTTGCGTTCTGCAGGTTCATCTGCGCCTGCTGCATCTGGGCCTGCAGGGTTTTGGCTTGGGCCATCATGTCGGCCATGTTGAAGCCTTCGGGGAACGTGTTGCTCATTGTCACTCCTGGTGTTGGTGGTGATTGTGTACGAGACTAGCGCGCTCCCCTGACAAAATCCGCGGATGCGGCGCCCGACTCGTCTCACTCATCCGTCTGCTCCTCGATCGGTTCGGCACCCAGCACGCCGGCCAACAGCTCGGCGGCCGAGCGGCCGTCGTCCAGATCCGGGTCGTCGGCGCTGACCTCGTCCGCGGGCGCGTCGTCGTCCGGGGGCTCCCATGGGTCGTTCTCGATGGGGTGCGGACGGTGGCTGACCGGGCCGCGGTGGTGCGGTGCCCCGTCCGGTGGTGCGGACGGCGCGGACGGCGCGGACGGTGCGGGGGCGGACGGCGCTGGTGCGGACGCCGCGGCGCCGGGCCCGCCGACGACGGCCTGCACCGTCAGGTCGGCGCGGAAGACCTCCTTGAGCGCGGTCGTCAGCGTTGCGATGTGGCTGCCGTGTTGGAAGCTGTCGCGCAGACCGGCGGTGGCCAGGCCCAGCGTGACGGTGGTGCCCGTCACGTCCACGACCTCGACGTTGCGGCTGAGCAGGCTGTGTGTGACGCGGCTGTGCTGCTGCACCCGCTCCAGGATCGCCGGCCACTGCTGGCGCACGCGCGCCAGCGGGCTGGGTCCCGCGTCGGGCGCCGGTGTGTTCTGCGGGGCGGCTGGGGCCTGCGGGGCGGCGGGGGGCCGCTGCTGCTGCCTGTCAGGCTGTTGCCTGTCGGCCTGTTGCCTGTCGGGCGGTGGCTCGTGTCCGGCGTCGGGCGGGGGTGCCTGCGGCGGTGTGGCACCGGGGCGCTGCTGCGCGGGCGCGCGCGGCCCGGACGGCGGCGCAGGTGCGATCACCGGACGCCCGCGCGAACCGGCCGGTCGCTCGGGCGCGGCGTCCGCGGCGGGTCGTCCCCGTTCGGGGCCGGGAGCCGGCGCGACGGATCCGCCGGCGCCGATGCGCCGCTCCAGCCGGTCGATGCGGGCGACCAGGCCGCGCTCGTCGGCGTCGCCGCCGACCAGCACGCGCGAGCACATGAGCTCCAGGTGCAGCCGGGGCGCCGTGGTGCCGCGCATGGCCACCAGCCCCGTCGAGACGACCTCGGCGGCCCGGGTGAGCGCCACGGCGCCCATCGCGCTCGCCTGGGCGGACAGCCGCTCGCCCTGGTCGGTGCTGACATCGATCAGCCCGGACGTGAGCGCGTCCGGCACCTGCGCCACGATGATCAGGTCGCGCAGGCGCTGCAGCAGGTCGGCCGCGAAGCGGCGCGGGTCCTGCCCGATCTCGATCACCTTGTCGACGGTGGAGAACACCCCGTTGCCGTCGTGTGCGGCGAAGGCGTCCATGATCTCGTCCAGCAGCGTCTCGGGCGTGTAACCGAGCAGCGCGGCCGCGGCGGCGTACTCCACACGCCCGTTGTCGGCGGCGCCGAGCAGCTGGTCGAGCACCGACAGCGCGTCGCGTACCGAGCCGGCTCCGGCGCGCACGACCAGCGGCAGCACGCCGTCGTCGACCTGCACGCCCTCCTTCTCGCACAGCGTGGCCAGATAGGCGCCGAGCACCTTGGGAGGCACCAGGCGGAAGGGGTAGTGGTGCGTGCGCGAGCGGATGGTTCCGATGACCTTCTCGGGCTCGGTGGTCGCGAAGATGAACTTGACGTGCGGCGGCGGTTCCTCGACCAGCTTCAGCAGCGCATTGAAACCCTGCGGGGTCACCATGTGTGCCTCGTCGATGATGTAGATCTTGTACCGGCTCTGCACCGGCGCGAAGAACGCCCGCTCGCGCAGGTCGCGCGCGTCGTCCACGAGGCCGTGGGTGGCCGCGTCGAGCTCGATCACGTCGATCGAGCCCGGCCCGCCGGTCGCCAGGTCGCGGCAGCTTCGGCACACCCCGCCC
>Ga0209738_10000046_pt1 | contig 28525 bp, 11 predicted proteins | sample TergutNc150P5_FD_187289 | JGI IMG/M metagenome (GOLD analysis project Ga0209738, IMG submission 187289) | Nasutitermes corniger P5 segment gut microbial community from laboratory colony in Florida, USA - Nc150 P5 (SPAdes) (version 2) | ecosystem: Host-associated > Arthropoda: Insects >...
AAGTATTTGCATCCCCAACACCATTGGCGCTCCGAACAAGAATGTCCCCCTGAATCGGACTAGCGCTCCGAGCATGAGCCGGGATATCATTATGCTGTTTGCTCCATTGGATTTTGAACCTATTTGTAAACTGGTTGATGTTCAGATAGTGGAGCTCCATGTTCCGAACAACCGAATCGCCCCCCACATGTCGCACAACCTGCTCACACGGCGAATAGCAGCAGTCTGCGGCGACATCTAGCTACCGATGCTGTCTTCCCCCATGGCTGTCGTGACGCTCACCGAACTCAACCAGCATCCCTCGCGCGTCGCCAAGCTACCCACGCTGGGGCTGTCCCTCGACGACGCCATCGCCCTGTCGCACCCGCTGGGCGCCGCAGATGCCATCCACGTCGCCACCGCGATGCGTCTGAGCAGCCTGCCGCTGCCCCCGGCGACCCACGATGCCCAGATGGCCCGCGTCGCCGAAGCGACCGGCCTGTTCCCCGTCGTCGATCCCGTCACGGATGATCAGGCACTCGCCAGTGATCTGATCAGTGCTTCCAGGTCAACGGCTTGGCGGAGAGGATCTGGTTCAGACAGGTGTTGACCGGCACCGGCACCCCCAGCTGGGCGCCCATGCGCATCACCGAGCCGGAGAACACATCGACTTCGGTGGGGCGATGCGCCAGCACATCCTGCGCCATCGATGAGAACTGGGCGGGCCCCAACTCGTCCAGAACCTGCGACCAGGACGCCAGATCGGCCTCGCCCAGCCCGATGCCCTGCGCCTGGGCGATCGCGATCACCTCGCGCTGAGCCGCGAACATCAGCTCCCGCGCCGGGGATCGCCGATCCTGCACGACGGCGTACGGCGCCTCCAGCACGGCCGTCACCTGGTTGACCCCGACGTTGACCAGGAACTTCCACCACAACTGTGTGACCATGTCGGCGGGGATCTCGTAGTCCAGGCCGGCCGCATCGAACAGGCGCGCCAGCCAGCGCACGTGCTCCGAATAGGGCGCGACGTTGGTCGCGTCACCGAAGGCCATCCGCCCCGGATTCGAGTAGTGCACCTGCTGCCCCTGGCGCACCGCATCGATCGCGAAGGTGATCGACAACACCACGTGGGCCGCGGGGTACGCCGCCGCGATCTCGGCTTCCGACGTGATGCCGTTGAGCAACGAGATCACCACCGTGTCGGGGCCCATGTGCCGCTTCATCTGCGGTATCGCGGCCGCCAGCGCCGGGTACTTCACCCCGACGACCAGCAGATCGGCCGGTTCGACGGCTTCGTCGGGACGCACCACGGCGAACCGGTGCTGCACGCCGTTGACCGTCACGCCGTCGCGGGCCAGGCGCTCGGCGCGCTCCCCCTCTGCGATGACGCGAACCTCGGTGCCGTCGGCCTCGCTCAGTTTCGCGGCGTACGACGCGCCCATCGCCCCCAGGCCGATCACGGAGATACGGGTCATGACCACCATCCTGCCTCAAAAGCCCAGGCGGTTGAGCTGCTTGGCGTCGGACTGCCAGTCCTTGACCACCTTCACCCGCAGGTCGAGGTGCACCGGCGTGGCCAGCATGGCGGCGATCTGGTGGCGGGCATCGGTGCCGATCTGCTTGATGCGCGAACCCTGCGCGCCCACCATGATGTGCTTCTGCGACTCGCGCTCGACCACCAGCGACGCGAAGACGTCGAGCAGCGGGCGGTCGGCGGGACGATCCGGGCGCGGGCGCACCTCGTCCACCACCACGGTGATCGAGTGCGGCAGCTCGTCGCGCACCTGCTCCAGGGCCGCCTCGCGGATGAACTCTGCGATCAGCGTCTGCTCCGGCTCGTCGGTCAGCCGGTCGTCGGGGTAGTACTTCGGCCCCGGCGGCAGCAGGCCGACCAGCACATCGGCAACCTCGTCGATCTGCTCGCCCGACACGGCCGAACACGGCACGATGTGCGCCCACTCGACGCCGACCTTCTGCGCCAACGCCTCGATCGACAGCAGGTGGCGGCCCATCCGCGTCGGCGAGACCAGATCCGACTTCGTGGCCAGCGCCACCAGCTGGGGGCAGTGCGAGCCCAGCGCCGCGATCTCGCGCAGCAGGAACTCATCGCCCGGGCCGACGTGCTGGTCGGCGGGCAGGCAGACCCCGATCACGTCGACCTCGCCCCACGTGTCGCGCACCAGGTCGTTGAGCCGCTCCTGCAGCAGCGCCCGCGGCTTGGACAGCCCGGGCGTATCGATCAGCACCAGCTGGGCGTCGGGACGGGTCACGATGCCGCGCACGGCGTGGCGGGTGGTCTGGGGTTTGGACGACGCAATCGCCACCTTCTGCCCCACCAGCGCGTTGGTCAGCGTCGACTTGCCGGCGTTGGGACGGCCCACCAGGCAGGCGAAGCCGGACCGAAAGGGGACAAACTCGGCGCCATCGGCCGGCTCGGGGCCCCCATCGGCGGTGTGGGCGTCGCTGGGTGCGAGTTTGTCCCACTCCGCGCCGGCCCCGTCGGCAGCTTCCAGTTTGTCCCAATCCACGACGGCCTCAGGCTGGCTCATCTGGCTCCTCAGTATCGGGGGCCTGGCGCACCACGATGGTGCCGACCCGGTTGCGACGCCCGCCCGCCTCATCGGCGGTGAACGTCAGCCCTTGCCAGGTGGTGGTCGATCCGGCGATCGGCACCATGCCCAGCTGCTTGGCCATCAGGCCCGAGACGGTCTCGACATCCTCGTCGTCGAGCTCGCGGCCGAACAGTTCGCCCAGCTCATCCAGCGGCATGCGCACCGGCACGCGGAACCCCGGGCCCGTGCCGTCGTCGGCCAGCGGCGTCGCCACGACCGGCTCGGCATCGTACTCGTCGGTGATCTCGCCGACGATCTCTTCGAGGACATCCTCGATGGTGGCCAGCCCGGCCATGCCACCGAACTCGTCCACGACGATCACCATGTGCGCACGGGTGCGCTGCATCTCGTGCAGCAGCTCGTCGGCGGGCTTCGAGTCGGGCACGAACGTCGCCGGGCGCATCAGCGTGTGCACATGCTCGCGACGCTCGGCGTCGGGGTCCATGTGGATGCGGCGCAGCAGATCCTTGACGTAGAGCAGCCCCCGCACATCGTCCAGGTCGGCGCCAACCACCGGGATGCGGCTGAACCCGCTGCGCAGCGCCAGCGAGATGGCTTGCCGCAGTGTCGCATCGGCCTGCACGTAGACCACGTCGATGCGCGGCACCATGACCTCGCGCACCAGCGTGTCACCCAGCTCGAACACCGAGTGGATCATGTCGCGCTCGTCGTGCTCGATGACATCGGACGCCTCGGCCATATCGACCAGCTCGCGCAGCTCGGCCTCCGAGCTGAACGGACCCTCGGCGTAGCCTTTGCCGGGCGTCAGCGCGTTGCCGATCAGGATCAGCGTCTGCGCCAGCGGACCGAAGACCGTCGTCAGCGCCGTCAGGATGCGCGCGCTGCGCAGCGCCACGGTGTCGGCGTGCTGGCGGCCCAGCGTGCCGGAGCCCACGCCCCACACGATGAACCAGAACAGCACGAGGACGACGCCCGATATCGTCAGGCGCTCCCACAGCTGGTCGAAGTGGTCGAACACGACCGACGCGGTCAGCAGCGCCGCCACCACCTGGCAGATCAGCCGCAAAAGCATGGCGGTGTTGACGTACGGCGCCCGGTCGGCCGCGATGTCGGCGACCAGCGCCCCGGAGCGGCCACGCTGCTCGGACAGGACCGCCGCCCGCGCCCGCGACATCACGGCCAGCGCCGCCTCCACGGCCTTCAGCAGCGCCGCGGCGACGGCGAGCACCACCGCCACCGCCAGGTGGAGCCATTCGGTCTGGGACACGCGTTCCTATCGGATCAAAATCTCCGGACGCCAGTCGGCGCCGGACTAGGCCATTCTACCGGGCGCCGCCCGTGCCTTTCTCGCCCGCGATCCCGCGTCGAGCATTCGCCGCAGCCGGCGCACCCACGTCCGGGATCACCGGCTCGCGTTCCAATCGGCGATCAGGCGATCGTTGAGCGCGAACATCACGGCGTGTTCGGCGGGTTCGGCGTGGTCGTAGCCCAGCAGGTGCAGGATGCCGTGCACCGTCAGGTACTCGATTTCCTGGCGAGTGGTGCGCCCGTTGCGCGCCGCCTGGCGGGCGGCCACGACCGGGCACACCAGGATGTCGCCGAGCAGGCCGCGCGGCGCCGGCTCGTCGTCGGCCGGGGCGCGCAGCTCGTCCATCGGGAAACTCAGCACGTCGGTGGGCCCGGTATGGTCCATGAACGTCTCGTTGTAGGTCGTGATGGTCGGCTCGTCCACCAGCACGATGGACAGGTCGGCCAGCCGGTGGATGCGCATCGTCTTCAGGACGAAACGGGCCAGCCGTTCCAGTGCCTGCTCGTCGACCAGCTCGCCGGACTCGTTGTTGACGTCGATCATGCGCCCCTCCTGTAGCCGCCGGAGACGGTCTGCGCCAGGCTGGCCTCGTAGCGGTCGTAGGCGGCGACGATGCGCCCCACGAGCTTGTGGCGCACCACGTCCGCATTGGTCAGCGTGCAGAAGCTGATGTCGTCGATGTCGTTGAGGATGTTGCGCACCTCGCGCAGGCCCGACTTCTGCCCGTTCGGCAGGTCGATCTGCGTGATGTCGCCGGTGACGACGATCTTCGACCCGAAGCCGAGCCGGGTCAGGAACATCTTCATCTGCTCCATCGACGTGTTCTGCGCCTCGTCCAGCACGATGAACGCGTCGTTGAGCGTGCGCCCGCGCATGTACGCCAGCGGGGCGACCTCGATGACGCCGCTGGTCAGCAGCTTGGGCACCTGGTCGGGGTCGAGCATGTCGTGCAGGGCGTCGTAGAGGGGACGCAGGTACGGGTCGATCTTGTCCGACAGCGTGCCGGGCAGGTAGCCGAGCCGCTCGCCCGCCTCGATGGCCGGGCGGGTCAGGATGATCCGGTTGACGTGTTTGCGCTGCAACGCCTGGACGGCCTTGGCCATCGCCAGATAGGTCTTGCCGGTGCCGGCCGGGCCGATGCCGAAGACGACGGTGTGCTGGTCGATCGCATCGACATAGCGCTTCTGGTTGAGCGTCTTGGGACGGATGGTGCGCCCGCGCGTCGACAGGATGTTCTGCGTCAGCACGTCGGCCGCATGCGCGTCGGAGTCGCGCGTGATCGACACGAGCCGCTCCACGGCGTCGGACGTCATGCCTTGTCCGGTGCGGATGATCGTGACCATCTCGCCCAGGGTGGCCTCGGCCAGCGCGACGTCCTCGGGCGACCCGGTCAGCGTGATCTGGTTGCCGCGCACCAAGATGTCGGCGCCCAACTCGCGTTCCAGGATGCGCAGGAAGCTGTCCCGCGGCCCCACCACATTGACCATGCCCAGCGAGGACGGCACGCTGACCACGCGCACCGTCGGCGTCTGGTCGGGAACTTCGGTTGGCAGGCTCAGGATCGTCGCACCTTTCTCAACGCTGCTCACCGGACGACATCCGGCGTCGCTTCTTCAGCCATGCTACCTTCCGCACCCGGGGACACGCCCACCGATTGCTCAAGGCTGCGGTCGAGCAGCGGCAGCGAGCGCAGCGCATGCTCCAGGTGCCAGTTGACGAAGGCGGCGACCAGGCCGTCCACCTCGTGTTGCGTGGCCGGATCGGCATCGCGGGTTGCGGACCAGTCGCCGCCCATCAGCTCGCCGAGCAGCCGCCAGGCCGCCGGGGACGGACGGGCCGTCGCCCCGGCCCGGCAGTCGTCGCACACCATGCCGCCGGCCGACGGCGAAAACCAGGCGTGCTGCCCCGCGGCGCCGCAGCGCGCGCAGCCGTCGAGCACCGGGGTGTAGCCCGCGGTCGCCAGGGCGCGCAGCAGGTACGAGTCGAGGATCATCGGGGCCGGGCGCACGCCGTCGTTCGTCCCCTGGCTCAGCGCGTGCAGGGCACCCAGGAGCAGCCGGAACTGCCGGGGAGCGGGCGCACCCTCCTCGGCGACCAGGCGATCGGCCGTCTCGACCATGACCTCCCCGGCCGTGAACCGCTGGTAGCTCGCGGCCAGCGGCGCGCCGTACGCGTGCAGCGCCTCGACCTGCGCGACGACGTCGAGGGTGCGCCCGCGCGCGAACTGCACATCGACGTGGCTGAAGGGCTCCAGCCGTCCGCCGATGCGGCTGGACGTGCGCCGCACCCCGCGGGCCACCGCCCGCACCTTCCCGTTGGAGCGGGTCAGCAGCGTGACGATGCGATCGGCTTCGCCCAGCTTGTACGCGCGCAGCACAATGGCTTGATCCCGATAGGTCGGCATGGTGCTTCCATTGTCCGTCACGACGCGTATGGATGCCCGCAGGCGCGATGCGGCGTCAACCACGAAAAACCCGCTGTATCCCACAGTCAGCGACGGGCCGGTATATGCTCTGAGCAGATTTGCAGTTCCCACTCCCCGTCGGATTGCTTCTCAATCGACCGCCCCAGGACTGCAGCATCGTATAACAGGGTAAATCATGGATCATGCATCAATTGAACGTTGTCAGCATGCGATAAATGTCGATCTGGCTACGTTGAATGCGGCTGCGGCTGAGTGGGGTTTCACCGCGGGACAGCTCTTGGCGGGGGCAGTTTGCCTCTGCCACACACGGCTTGCCGACACCGCAAACTACACGCTCGGATTGGCCCGCGACGGCGCCGTCTGGCCCGTCGCCATCAGCGTGGACACCGTCGCCCCGGCCCGGGAAGCTCTCGACGCGATCGTCCGAACACTGGCCGACGCACAGGCCGATTCGGACGCCGTGGGGCGCAGCTACGCGCTGCTGCTCGGCACCGCGCAGGACGAGGACGTGCTCGCCGCGGCGCTGGCCACCGGCAACACGGCGGTCGAGATCGGCACCGAACCGATGCCGGGGGCCGACGATGACAGCCCCGCCGTCCGCTCGCTGTTCTGCCCCCCGGCCCACACCGCGCAGCAGATGCACTGCCGGCACCTGCAGCTGGAGACGTTCCTGGCCGGGCTGCTCGCGCACCCGCAGTGGCCGGTCGCCGCGCTGCCGCTGGCGTCGCAGGCCGAGCACGACGTGATCGCCCGCGCCAACGACACGGCGATCGGCTTCAGCGACGACCGGTGCATCCACGAGCGCTTCGAGGACGTCGTGCGACGCAGCCCCGACGCGCCCGCGCTGGTCTACCGGGGCGAGACGCTCACCTATGACGGCCTCAACCGGATGGCCAACCGGCTGGCGCGCGCACTGCAGCAGCAGGGCGCCGGGCCGGGCGCCTTCGTCCCCATCGCGTGCTCGCGCGGATTCGGACTGATCGCCGCGATGCTCGCCGTGCTCAAGACGGGTGCCGCGTTCGTCCCCCTCTCGCTGCAGTACCCCGCCGCCTTCCTGGGCATGATCGTGCAGCAAAGCGGCGCCCGCCTGATCGTCACCGACGACGCCGACCTGCCCGGCACGCTGCCGGGCGGCCTCGCCTGCGTCGATCCCGGCACCGTCCCCGACGGCGACGACGCCGACCTGCCCCGCCCCTGCGGGCTCACGCCGGCCTCCACCGCCGCGCTCATCTTCACCTCCGGCACCACCGGACGCCCCAAGGGCGTGCTGGTGCGCCACAACACCGTCGTCAACTACGGCGAGTTCAACGTGCGCGAGTTCCACATCGACGCGGCCGACGCGATCATGCAGTTCGCGCCGTTCCCGTTCTCGACGGCCATCCTGGAGATCACCGCGCCGCTGTTCGCCGGGGCACGGCTGTGCCTGGTGCCCGATGCCGCCGTCGGCGACCCGCGCGCCTTCTACCAGGAGATGATGCAGGCACAGGCGACGATCCTGCTCGCCCCGCCCGGCTACGTCGGCTACCTGCCCGTGCCGCCCACCATGCGCATCATCGAGACCGGCGCCGCCGAGTGCACGCCGGCGATCTCGGCCAAGATCGTCGCCGCCACCCGCCACGTCAACGCCTACGGCCTGACCGAAGGCTGCGTGCCCCTGGTGTGGCGCGGCTGCGACGGACCGCGCCCGGCCACGATTCCGCTGGGCCGGCCGGTCGCCAACACGCAGGCGCACATTCTGGACGAGGCGGGCCGTGAGTGCGCGCTGTACGTGCCGGGCGAGCTGTGCGTCACGGGGCTGTGCGTGTCCGACGGCTACCTCGGCGACCCGCAGCGCACGGCGCAGCGGTTCGTCCCCAACCCGTTCGGGACGGGCACCATGCTGCGCACCGGCGACATCGCCCGCTGGAACGGCGACGGCGACATCGAGTACGTGGGCCGCACCGACAACCAGGTCAAGATCCGCGGCATGCGCGTCGAGCTGGAGGAGGTCGAGCGCACGCTCGTGCAGCTGTCCGGCGTCACCGGCGCCGCGGTCATCGCCCGCCCGGCCGCCACCGGCGACCTGCAGCTGGCCGGGTTCGTCACGCCCGCCAGCTGTGACGCCGCCGACCTGCGCCGCCAGCTCTACGACCGGCTGCCCGAGCACAAGGTTCCGTCGCTGATCGTCGCGCTCGACCAGCTGCCGATGACGCCCAACGGCAAGGTCGACAAGGCCGCGCTCGACGCCGCCGTGCCGGGGCGCATCGAGGACGACGAGCCGTCCGGCCCCGCCGAGCAGCTCGTGACCCGCGCGTTCGAGCAGGTGCTGAACCTGTCCGGCCTGGGGGCGCACGCCGACTTCTTCGCGCTCGGCGGCCACTCGCTGTCGGCCGCCATGGCCCTCAACCGCGTCGAGGAGCTGGCCGGGGTGCGCCTGGATCTGGCCGACCTGTTCGCGCACCCCACCGTGGCCCAGTTCGCAACCGCCGTGCAGGACGCGTGCGACCGCCGCGGCGTCACGCTCGGCACGCCCGTCGCACCGGTGCCGCGCGCACCGCGATCAGGACGTTTCCCCATGTCACCGGCTCAGCGTCGCATCTACCTGACCTGCCAGGCGGGCGAGGTGGGCACCGCATACAACATCCCGGTCGCCCTGCAATTCGACGGCATCCTGGACGCCGGACGGGTCGGGGACGTGCTGACGGCGCTGGCCGACCGCCACGCGGGCCTGCGGACGTCGTTCTCGATCGCCACCGACGACATGGCCGACGCGCTGGCCGTGCAGGATGTCGCCGAGCCCGGACAGGTGCGCATCGACGTCGACACGGTCACGCTGGATCCCGACGACACCGCCGAGTCGCTGCTGGCCGCGTTCGTCCGTCCGTTCGACCTGGCGTGCGCCCCGCTGCTGCGCGCCCGCGTCGGGTGCTCCGATACGCGCAGCGTGCTGCTGATCGACGTGCACCACCTCATCGCCGACGGGGCGACGCTGCAGCATCTGCTCGACGAGTTCTGCCGCGGCTACAACGGCGAGGCGCTGACCCCCGACCCGTACCAGTACCCCGACTTCTCCCAGTGGGCCGCCCAGCGCGACCTGTCCGCGCAGCGCGCCTACTGGGCCGACGCGTTCGAAACCCCGCCCGACCCGCTCAACCTGGTCACCGACACGCCGCGACCGCCCCTGCCCAGCTACACCGGCGGCGAGGCACTGGTGACCCTGGACGCGGCGTTCCGCACCGCGCTGGAGGGGTACGCCCGCTGCGTCGGCGCGACGCCGTTCATGGTGATGGCCGCCACGCTGATGGCCGTGTTGGGCCGATACACCGGCCAGACCGACATCGCGCTCGGCACGCCCGTCGCCGGCCGGAGTCGGCGCGAGTTCGAGGACGTCGTCGGCATGTTCGTCAACACCGTCGTGCTGCGCGGGCATCCCGAACCGCAGCGCAGCTTCGCTGACTTCCTGGCGTCGCTGGTGCCCACGTGCCTGGACGGGTTCGCGAACCAGGACTTCCCGTACGAGCAACTGGTCGATGCCCTGGCGCTGCCCCGCGACCTGTCGCGCAACCCGCTGTTCGACGTCTGCTTCACGTTCCAGAACACCGCCCCGGTCACCGCCGCGCTGAACGGCCTGCCCTTCGCCGGGGCCACCCGCGCCCCGCTGCCCGCTCAGTTCGACCTGAGCTTCGAGGTGAGCCAAGACGACGCGGCCTACCAGGTGCGCCTGGCCTACCGCACGCCCCTGTTCTGTGCCGCATCGGCGCAGCTGATGCTCGCGCACTACTGCACCGCGCTGCGCGCGGTGGTCGCCGATCCGTCGGTGGCGCTGGCCGACCTGCCGCTGGCCGACGCCGCGGAGCAGACCCGCGTGCTCGACCAGTTCAGCGGCGCCCCGGTGCCCTCCAGCCCGGAACCTGCCTGCGTCGTGACGGCGTTCCAGGCGCAGGCCCGCCGCCAGCCCGACCACGTCGCCCTGGCGCTGGGCGAGGACACGCTGACCTACGGCGAGTTGGACGCGCGGGCCGACCGGATCGCCGGCTGGCTGCTCGCCCTGCACGTGGGCCGCGACGACCTCGTGGCCGTGCGCGCCGGGCGCGGGTTCGCCTACGTGACGGCCGTGCTCGGCGTACTCAAGGCCGGGGCCGGCATCCTGCCGATCGACGACGCCATGCCCGCCCGGCGCGCCCGCTTCCTGATGGACGACTCGGGCGCCAAGGCCCTGCTGACCAGTGGCGACGCCCCACAGTGGGCACCGGATGTGCCGCGCCTGGATGTGCACGGCGAGCTGCCAGCGACGCACGAGCCGGATCGGACCCCGGCCATCGGGCCCGACGACGTGGCGTACTGCATCTACACGTCCGGGTCGACCGGCACCCCCAAGGGGGTGCTGGTGACGCACGGCAACCTCGCCAACCTGGCGGGCTTCAACGCCCAGCTGGGGCTCGGCCCGTCCGACACCGTGCTGCAGTTCGCCACCTGCTCGTTCGACGTGTCGATGTGGGAGGTGAGCGCGGCGCTCACCACCGGGGCGACGCTGCGGCTGCTTCCGCCCGACATCGCCCGCGACCCGGATGCGGTGCGCGAGGTGCTGGCCGGGTGCACCGTCAGCTTCCTGCCACCCGGCTACGTGCCGCTGGTGCGTCCGGCCGGGCTGCGCGCGCTGGTCACCGCGGGCGGGCTGGCGCTGCCCGAGACCGTGCGGCAGGCCGTCCTCAACGACACCTACGTCAACGCGTACGGGCCGACCGAGACGACCATCTTCGGCACCGCCTGGTGGCACCGCAACGGCGAGGACATCCGCATCCCCGCCCCGATCGGGCGCCCCATGCCGGGCTACACCGCCTACGTGCTGGACGGGCTGCGTCCCTGCCCGATCGGCGTGCCCGGCGAGCTCTGCCTGGGCGGGTACGGCATCGCCCGCGGCTACCTGAACCGTCCGGACCTGACGGCGGCGAAGTTCATCGACAACCCGTTCGGCCCCGGACGGCTCAACCGCACCGGCGACATCGCGCGCTGGCTGCCCGACGGCAACCTGGAGTTCCTGGGACGCGTGGACAACCAGGTCAAGATCCGCGGCTACCGCGTCGAGCCCGGCGAGATCGAGGCGGCGCTGGTCAGCCTGGACGAGGTGGACGAGGCCGCCGTCGTCGTGAACGACTCCAGCCTGGTCGCCTACCTCGGGGCCCGTCCGAACATCGACACCACCCGGATCCGCGCCCAGCTGGCCCAGACGCTGCCCGACTACATGCTGCCCGGCGCCATCGTCGCGCTCGATGCGCTGCCGCGCAACGCCGGCGGCAAGGTGGACCGGCACCGGCTGCCCGCCCCGGGCGCCCGCGCCGCACGGCACGCCGACCCCGAAGCGCCGCACAGCCGCGAGGAGGCGCTGCTCGCCTGGGTGTTCGGCGAAGTGCTGGACACCGGCGCCATCGGCGTGCAGGACAACTTCTTCGAGCTGGGCGGCAACTCGCTGCTCGTGATCAAGGCCATCAACCGCGTCGAATCGATCACCGGCGTCCGCTTGCCGGTGGCGGCGTGGTTCACCACGCCCACGGTCGCCGGGCTGGCCGATGCGCTGCAGGCGCACCAGGCCGACACGGCCGAGGCCGTGGGAGCCGCGCGATGAGCCCCGACGTTTCAGACGCCTATGCCCTGACCGGGCTGCAGCACGGCATGGTGATCCAGAAGATGCTGGACGAACACTCGTCCGTCAACGTGCTGTGCTCGCTGCTGCGCGTGCCGCTGTGGCTGGACGACGACCTGGTGCGCGCCGCGCTGGACGTGCTGGCCGCCCGGCACGATGCGCTGCGCACCGTGATCCTGTACCGGCGCCTGGAGACCCCGCGCCAGGTGGTGCTGCGCGAGCGCGCCCAGAAGGTGAGCGTCGTCGACCTGCGCGACCAGCCCGACCCGCTGGATCGATGCCGCCAGCTGGCCCGCGAGGAGGCCGGGCGCGGATTCGACCTGGAGCGCGACCCGCTGCTGCGGCTGACGCTCGTCCACCTGGGTGCCCACGAAAGCGCGATCGTGTGGACGATGCACCACATCGTCGTCGATGGCTGGAACATCCAGACGCTGTGCCGCGATTTCTTCACCGCCTACGAGGCGCTGGCCGCCGGGCAGGCGGCCGACGACCTGCTCGCGCAGGCCCGGATGGCCCGGCGCCGCCACACCAGTTACGGCGACTACGTGCGCTGGCTGGACGAGCGCGACCAGGCGGGCGAGCTCGCGTACTGGCGCACCCTGCTCGACGGCTACACGACCCCGGTCGGCCCGATGTCCCGCCCGACGGGCACCCACGGCAGCGTCATCGCCGCGGTGCCTGCCGACACCGAGGCCGCGCTGCGCGCGACCGCGTCCGGCCTGGCCGTGACGATGAACACGCTGTTGGAGACCGCCTGGGGCCTGGCGCTGCAGCGGGTGTCGCAGCGCGAGGACGCCGTGTTCGGCAAGGTCGTCTCGGGCCGCGACGCCGACCTGCCGGGCATCGGCGACATCGTCGGCCTGTTCGCCAACACCATTCCCGTGCGGGTGCGGTGCGCGCCGGACGAGATCGTCGCGGATCTGGTGCGCCGCGACAACCGCCAGGGGCTGGACAGCGCCCGCAACGCGCACTGCCCCCTGGCCCAGATCCAGGCCCAGACCCGGCCGGGCATCCACCTGATCCGCAGCCTGTACGTCTACGAGAACCAGGTGCAGGCCGACGCGCTGGCGATGACGCTGTGCGGGCAGCCGGTGAGCATCGAGCCGATCGAGGGTCCCCTGGGATATCCGCTCGGCCTGAAGGCCTACCACGACCACGGCCTGCGCCTGGAGGTCGCCTACGCGGGCCTGGACGCCGCGGATGTCCGCCAGTTCGCCGATCAGCTCGTCGGGCTGCTGGCGCAGATCGCCGCCGATCCGCACGGCCCTGTGGCGGACCTGCGCTTCGCGGTGCCGTCCGGGCTGCGCACCTGCGCCGGCGAGGACGCGCCCTCGTCCGCGGTGGCCGCGTTCACGCCGCCGCGCGACCGGGCCGAGCAGGTGGTGGCGGACGTGTTCCGCACCGCGCTGGGCCTGACGCGTCCGGTCGGGGTGGACGAGAGCTTCCTGGATCTGGGCGGGCACTCGCTGAAGGCCGCCCGCGCGGCGCAGCTGCTGGAGCGTGCCAGCGGCGTGGCCGTGCCGCTGCGCTGCTGGTTCACCACGCCGACGGTCGCACAGATCGCGCAGGTGGTGCGCTCGGCGTCCGCCCCCGTCGGCGCGAACGGCGCGATCCCCGTTGCGGCGAAGCGCGAGACGTACGCCGTCTCACCCGCGCAGCGGCGGATGTACACGGTGCACCAGCTCGACGACACCGGCACGGCGTACAACATCCCGCTGGCGATGCGGTTCCGGGGCAGCCTGGATGCCGACCGGCTGCAGGCCGCCCTCGACGCGCTGCAGGCCCGGCACGAGTCGCTGCGCACCTGCTTCCGGCTGGTCGGCGACGAGCCCGAGCAGGTGATCCTGCCCGTCGGGGGATGCCCGATCCGGCTGGAGGCGTGCCCGGGCACCGACGACACCGACCCGGCCGCGCTGCTGGACGCGTTCGTCCGTCCGTTCGACCTGGGGCATGCGCCGCTGCTGCGCGCCGGGCTGGCCCGCGGCCAGACCACGAGCACCCTGCTGCTGGACATGCACCACATCATCGGCGACGGCCAGACGGAGACGGTGCTGCTGCACGACCTGGCGGCGCTCTACAACGGCGAGCCGCTGGACCCGGCACGTCAGTACAAAGACTTCAGTGAATGGGCCCGCACACGCGATATTTCGCAGCAACAGGCCTATTGGGAAGGTGTTTTTGCCGAAGAGGTGCCCGTGCTCGACCTGATCGCCGGGCGTCCGCGTCCCGCGCGGCGCGGCTTCGACGGCGCCATCGTCGGCGCGACCGTGCCGGCAGGGCTTCGGCAGCGTCTGGACGATTTCGCCCGCACCCACCAGGGCACGCCCTTCATGGTGCTGCTGGCCGCGCTGGGCGTGCTGGTGTCCCGCTACGCCACCGCCGACGACATCACGATCGGCAGCCCCGTGTCGGGCCGCGTGCATCCCGACACGCAGGCCATGGCGGGCATGTTCATCAACACCGTGGCGATCCGCAGCAACCCGGGCCCCGACCTGGCCTTCACGGCCTACTTCGACCAGGTGCGCCAGCGCTGCCTGGACGCCGTCGAGAACCAGGAGTATCCCTTCGAGTCGCTGGTCGAACAGCTGGATTGGCTGTCGCGGGACTTCTCGCGCAACCCGCTGTTCGACGTCATGTTCTCGCTGCAGAACCAGGACCTGCCCCAGGCCGGCCTCGACGGGCTCGACCTGCTCGCCACTGCCGGTGGGCGCACGTCCGCACGCTTCGACCTGTCGGTCAACGTGTCCCCCGTCGCCGACACGTACCAGATCGACTGGGTCTACAGCACCCAGCTGTTCGACGCCGACACCGCCCAGCGCATGCTCGACCACTACGTCGCGCTGCTGGCATCGATCGTCGCCGACCCGGCCCGGGCGATCCGGGAACTGCCGATGATGGACGACGCGGAGGCCGACCTGGTCACGCGCACCTGGAGCGGTGCCGCGCAGGAGCCGCCCCAGCCGGATGCGACCGACACCGTCGCGCTGATCGTGCGGCGGGCGCAGGCCGATCCGGATCACATCGCGCTGGCCTGCGGTGACGACCAGGTGACCTACGCCGACCTGATCCGGCTGGCCGGACAGCTGGCCGACGACCTGCGGCGCACCGGCACCGCCGACGGCGACATCGTCGCCATCCTGGGCGGGCACACCACGGACTACCCCATCGCCGCGCTGGGCATCATGATGGCCGGGGCCGCCTTCCTGCCGATCGATGCCACCTGGCCGGACCAGCGCTGCCAGTTCATCCTGTCCGACTCGGGCGCCACCGCCCTCGTGCTGGCCGGTGCCCAGCTGGGATTCCCGACGGCGCTGCCCGTGCTGACCGTGCCCACCCATCCGGACGGTGCGGACCGCGAGCACCCCGCGCTCGGGCCCGACCACCTGGCCTACTGCATCTACACCTCGGGCACCACGGGCCAGCCCAAGGGCGCGCTGCTCAACCACCGCGGCCTGCTCAACCTGGCGGGCGTCTTCGACCAGACGCTGGGCGTCGGCCCGGACGACACGGTGCTCCAGTTCGCCAGCTGCGCGTTCGACGCCTCGGTCTTCGAGGTGACGATGGCGCTGACCACGGGGGCGACGCTGCAGATCGTCCCGGCCGGCGCGGCCTGGGATCCGACCGCACTGCGCGCCATCGTGGCGCGGTGCACCATCGCCATCATGCCGCCGCAGCTGGCGGCCCTGGCGGCGCCGTCCGGGCTGCGCCTGATCATGACCGCGGGCAGCGCGGCGGATGCCGCGACCGTGCGGCAGCTGGCCGGCGACAACCGGGCGTACATCAACGGGTACGGCCCCACCGAGGCGACGGTCTGCGCGTCGCTGTGGCACTACGACCCGGCCACGCCGGTGCCCGACCCGGTGCCCATCGGCCGACCCGCGCCGGGCGTGCAGATCTACATCCTGGACGGCACCGTCCCCTGCGCCATCGGCGTGCCCGGCGAGCTGTGCATCGGCGGCGCCGGCGTCGCGCGCGGCTACCTGGGCCGCGACGAGCTCACGGCGGCCCGCTTCGTCCCCAACCCGTTCGGCCCGGGCCGGCTCTACCGCAGCGCCGACAGGGCCTGCTGGAGGCCCGACGGCACCCTCGCGTTCCTGGGACGCCTCGACGACCAGGTCAAGGTCCGCGGCTACCGCATCGAGCCGGGCGAGATCGAGGCGGTGCTGCGGGCGCAGCCCGGCGTGGACGATGCGGCCGTGGTGGCCCGTCCGGACGCCCAGGGCCAGATGAGCCTGGCCGCGTTCGTGGTGGGCGACTTCGACACCGACACGGTGCGCGCGGGCCTGCTACAGCGGCTGCCGGCCTACATGGTGCCCGACGTGTTCACGCGCCGCGACGCGCTGCCCGTCACCACCGCGGGCAAGACCGACCGTGCAGCGCTGGTGGCCGAGTGCGCGCCGGCGCCGTCCGCCCCTGTCCCCGCCCCATCCCCGGTGCCGCAGGCGTCGGCGCAGGACGTCACCGTGGGCCTGTTCCGTCAGCTGCTGGGGTACGGCCCCGCCGATGCCGGCACCGACTTCTTCGCGGCGGGCGGCGACTCGATCAAGGCGATCCGCATGGTGTCGCACTTCCGCGACGCCGGCTTCGACATCTCGGTGCGCGAGATCATGAGCCTGCGCACCGCCCGCGACATCGCCCGTGCGCTGCGCCCGATCGCCACCGGCGGCCCGGTCGGGGGCACCGACGCGCCGGTGGTCGGCGAGGTCGCGCTGACGCCGATCCAGCGACAGTTCTTCCGCGCCGAGCTGGCCCACCCGGAGCACTTCAACCAAGCGGTGTTCTGGCACGTGCCCGACCGGCTGGACGAGTCGGCGCTGCGCGCGGCGCTGTCAGCGCTGGCCGCACACCACGACATGCTGCGGGCCGTCTACACGCCCGACGGTCGCCAGCACATCCGTCCGCTCGATGCGGGCGATCTGTACGCGCTGTCGGTGCTCGACCTTCCGCAGTTGGCGCCGCAGGCCGCCGCCCCCACCGTGGCCGCCATCGGCGAGTCCATCCAGGCGAACGCCGACCTGGAGCACGGGCCGCTGCTGCGGGCCGGGCTGTTCCGCCTGGCAGACGGCGACCACCTGCTGCTCGTCGCGCACCACCTGATCATCGACGGCGTCTCGTGGCGCATCCTGTGCGAGGATCTGTGGACGTGCTACCAGCAGGGGCTCGACGGGCGGGCGCTGCGCCTGCCCGCCAAGACGGCCTCGTTCCGCGAGTGGGCCGACCTGCTGGCACAGTGCGCCGCGCAGGGCCCGGACGACGACGAGCGCGCCTTCTGGGCCACCGCCTTCGATCCGGCCGACGACATCGGCCTGCCCGCCGGCACCGCGGCGCCGGGCACCCCGCAGCGCCACCGCGAGATCCGCCTGGACGCCGCCGTCACCGACGCGCTGGCGCACCACGCCGATGCGTCGATCAACGGCGTGCTGACCGCGGGGCTCGCGCTCGCGGCGCTGCGCGTCACCGGCCAGCGGCGCCTGGGCTTCGAGCTGGAAGGCCACGGCCGACACTCCCCCACGCGCCCGATCGACATCGACCGCACCGTCGGCTGGTTTACGTGCACCTTCCCCGTCACGATCGGGGCCAGCGAGAACCTGTCGCAGCTGGTGGACGCCGCCGCGCAGACGCTGGCCGCCGTGCCGCACGGCGGCGTCGGCTTCGGCCTGCTGCCGGACGACGCCACGCGGGCGCGGCCGCGGCTGTCGTTCAACTACCTGGGTGAGCTGGACGCCGAGCGTCCGGACGGCATGCCGGTCACGCCGTCGCCGCTGCCGCCCGGATCGCCGTGCGCACCGGGCGACACGCTCAGCACAGGGCTGGCGTTCAACGGGCAGATCGTGGGCGGACAGCTGGCGTTCGACGTCGCCTGGGCCCCAGACCTGTTCGACGACGCCGGCGTCGAGGCGTTCTGTGCGGGGTACGCCCAGGCGCTGGCCGACATCGCGGGCAGGGCGTCCGCCGAGCTCGACGAGATCAGCGCACTGTTCGAAGGGATGGCCTGATATGTCCCCCACCATCGCCGACGTCTACGATCTGACCCCGCTGCAGGAAGGCATGCTCTACCACAGCCTGCGCGAGCCGGGCAGCGGCGAGTACGTGCTGCAGCAGACGTTCCTGGTGGAGGGTCCGCTGCCGGCGGGGTTCGTCCGCGACGCCCTCGACGTGCTCGCCGCACGCCACGACGTGCTGCGGACGGCCTTCACGGTGCCCCACTCCAGCGGGCGGGCCCGGCAGGTCGTGTTGGCGCAGCGGCGCCCAGACTTCCACCAGACCGACCTGTCGGATCTGCCGCCTGACCAGCGCACACGCGCGCTCGCCGCGCTGCGGGACGCCGATGTCGCCCGCGGCTTCGACCTGGAGCGCGACCCGCTGGTACGGGTGACCTACGTCCGGCTGGGCGACGACCGGACGGCGCTGATCTGGAGCCTGCACCACATCGTCGTCGACGGGTGGAGCCTGCCCATCGTGCTGGGCGACTTCCTGCGCGCGTGCACCGCGCTCGCGTCCGGGACGGCGCTGCCCGACCTGCTGGCGGCCGCGCAGGCACAGAACCAGGCCGGGCTGCGGTTCGGCCAGTACGTCCGCTGGCTGCGCCACCGCGACCGGGAGCAGGCGCTGCGCCATTGGGACGAGGCGCTGGCCGGCCACGGCATCCCGGTCGGAATCCCCGGGATGCGGGCCGCCGCGACGTCCACCCCCGGCGTCGACACCGCGAGCCTGGAGCTTCCGGACGACGTGGCCGCCCGGCTGACCCAGCTGGCCGGCGCCGAGGGCTCGACCGTGTCCACGTGGTGCGGCGCGGCCTGGGGCCTGCTGCTGCAGCGCTACAACCACACCGATGACGTCATGTTCGGCACGGTCACCTCGGGCCGCGACGTCCCGCTGCCGGGCGTCGAACAGATGCCGGGGCTGTTCATCAACACCATCCCCACCCGGGTGCGCACGCGGGCCGGGCAGAGCGTGCGCGACTTCCTGCACGAGCAGCAGGTGCAGGCGCTGGCCGGTGCCGAGAACGGCTTCTGCTCGCTGGCGGACATCCAGCGACGCGCCGGCGGCGACCTGTTCTCGACGATCGTCGCGGTCGAAAACTACTACGTGTCGTCGCAGCCGACACCCGACGGGCTGACCGTATCGCTGCTCGGCGCCCGCGAACAGACCAGCTATCCGCTGGGCCTGCGCATCGGGCTGACGCCGCACCTGCGCGCCGAGATCCTGTACGACCCGGCCCGCTACGACCGTCCCGAGATCGCGGCGCTGCTGCACCGGTTCGCCACGGTGCTGACGGGCTTCACGCAGGGGCTCGACCGGCCGGTCGACGCCATCGAAGAGACGGACGCCGCGGAGCGCGCCCTGCTGGTGGAGCGCTTCAGCGGCGCGGACACCGACGGCACGACCGGCACGCTCGGCTCGGGCCTGGCCGCCGCCGTGGCCGCCTGGCCCGACCGCGTGGCGCTGGTGCACGGCGACGCCACCATGACGTATGCGCAGCTGGGCGAGCGGGTCGATGCGCTCGCGCGCACGCTGCGGGCCCGCGGCGTCGTCCCCGACCGGCTGGTCGCGATCAGCGGACAGCGCCGGTTCGGATGCATCATCGCGATCCTGGCGACCCTGCGCGCCGGCGGGGCGTACCTCGTCCTCGACCCCGCCGACCCCCGCCTGGCCGGCATGCTCGACGACAGCGAACCCGTCATCGTCCTCACGTTCGGCGCCGACATGGATGCGGGCGGCCTGCCCAGCCTCGACCTGCTCGACCCCGCGTCGTACCAGGCCGGCGGCGCGCCGCTGGACGACGTCAACCGGCCCGACGACCTGGCGTACTGCATCTACACCTCGGGCACCACGGGCAAGCCCAAGGGCGTGCTCATCGAGCACCACGGCGTGGTGAACCTGGCCCGCCAGGCCGCGCGCGCGGTCGGCATCGACCCCCAGGACCGCATGCTGAAGTTCAGCAACTACACGTTCGACGTCTCGGCCTGGGAGATCTTCGTCGCGCTGCTCAACGGGGCCGGGCTGGTGATTGTGGACGAGGACGTCATGCTGGACAGCGCGCGCTTCCTCGCCTACACGCGCGACACCGGCGTCACGACCGCCGTGTTGCCCCCGCCGTACTTCCGTGCCAGCCTGCTGCCCGGACTGCCCAAGCTGGTCACCGGTGGCAGCGCGGCCAGCCCCGACCTGGTGGAGCGCGCCCGCGGCGCCGGCGCCTACGCCAACGGGTACGGGCCCACCGAGATCACGGTCGCCAGCCATCTGTGGCGCGACGATCCGGACGCGCCCGTGCCGCATCCGGTGCCGATCGGGCATCCGTTCCCCGGCGTCACCTCGTACGTGCTGCGCGGCGACGCGCTGTGCGGCATCGGCGTGCCCGGCGAGTTGTGCATCGGCGGCCTCGGCGTGGCCCGTGGCTACCTCCACCAGCCCGAGCTGACGGCACAGCGGTTCGTCCCCAATCCGTTCGGGCCGGGACGCCTGTTCCGCAGCGGCGACCTGGCGCGCTGGCTGCCGGGCGGCGAGGTCGAGTACCTGGGACGGATGGACGACCAGGTCAAGGTGCGCGGTTTCCGTGTCGAGCTCGGCGAGGTTGAGAACGGGATCCGCACGCTGCCGGGCGTGACCGATGCCGTCGTGGTCGCCCATCCGGACGCCAGCGGCCTGGCGCTGCACGCCTACGTGAGCGGCCCGCAGCCGCTCGATCTGGCCGCGCTGCGCCACCAGCTGCGCGAACGGCTGCCGGGCTATATGGTGCCCGCGCTGTTCCAGCAGATCGACACCGTCCCGCTGGACACCGCCGGCAAGCCGGACCGACACGCCCTGGCCCCCATCGCACCGCCCGACCGCAGCGTGACGCCGGCGGGCACACAGGCCGAGGCCGCGGCGCTGGGCGTGTTCGAGGACGTGCTCGACGTGCACCCGCTGGGCGTGGACGCCGACTTCTTCGACAACGGCGGCGACTCGCTCAAGGCGATCCAGATCGTCGCAAGGCTGGCCGGGGTGGGCCTGACCACCTCGGTGCACGAGATCTTCAGCCTGCGCACGGTGACGGCGATCGTGGCGCAGGCGCAGGCCGCGCCCCCCGAGCAGCCGGCGACACAGACCGACGCCGTGCCGACCGGCACAGTGCTGCCCCCGGACGAGCTGGACGCCTGGTGCGCCCGCGCGCAGGAGCAGCTGTCGCGGTACGCCGCACAGCTGGACGCCGACGGGGACGCCCCCGAGCAGCCGCTGCTCATGGCGCAGAAGGCGATGCTCGACCTGGGCGTGCTCGGATCGTGCGGCTACGTCGACATCCCGGCCGCCTGGGACGCCGACCGCTTCGCGACGGCCTGGGCGGGCCTGCTCGACGCGATGCCGGCGCTGCGCGCGCAGGTGCGCCTGGGCGCCCATCCGGCGATGCGGGCCGCCGCGCGGACGCCGGACGCCATCCCGTTCCTCGACCTGGCCGGGCTGGCGGGTGCGCAGCAGGCGCAGGTGCTCAACCGCCTGGCCACGCGGATCGCCGGCCCCTACCTGGATGCCCGCTGCTGCGCGGACCGCTTCCTCGGCACGCACCGCGTGCTGGTGGCCCGGATGTCGCCCCAGCGCTTCGTCGTGTTGATGCCGGTGTCGCACCTGGTGTTCGACGGGTTCTCCAACGCGGTGCTCGCCCACCGGCTGACCGGCCTGTACACCCACCCCGACCAGCCGCAGCCGCAGCCGTCGCGCCGCGACGACTACGAGGCCTTCGTGCGCACCGGCCCGACGGGCGTGGACGACGAGGGGCTCGTCGCGGCGCTCGACCTGGAGCTGTTCGCCGCGCAGGCCGACGCCTGGCGCGCGCACCCGTGGTCGTACCACGACGTGGGCGTGCCCGTCGATGCCGCCACACCCCCCGACGCCATGATCACGCTCGCACAGGCGCTGTGCGCGGCCGCGCTGGAGTACCCGCAGCCCCACACCCCCGTGCCGTACCTGCTGGTCAGCTCGGCCCGCAACTACGCCGGCGGCAACTTCTCCGACGACATCGGCGCCTACCTGGACATCGTGCCCATCGTGTGGACGCCCGGGCGTCCGTTCGAGCCGCAGCAGCGGCAGGTGCTCGGTTTCGTGCGCGACCACCGCGTCAACATCACCGCCCTGCTGACTGACGACGCGCTGGCCGAACGCTTCCCGCGCGCGGCCGGGCTGCTGCGCCATGCGCTGCCCCTGGCCCATCTGGGCATGCCGCTGGTCAACCTGCTGGTGCTGTACGGCACGCAGCTGGTGACCCCGGAACCGCCACGTCCCGAACAGGACGCGCCCGGCGACGACCGCCGCGCCTTCCTGGACGTGTCCCTGCACGACGGCCAGCTCGTGCTGCGCAACATCCGGGCGCTGCCCGGGCAGGAGGACGGCCTGCGGGCGCGCCTGGCACAGATTGCCGCCGAACACACGAGGAAGGTGACCCTATGACGAACGACCCCCACACCGATGCGGCGAGACGCCGCGAGGAGGCCCTCGTCGCCTGGACATTCCAGGATGAGCTGCACATCCCGCACGTCGGGCGCGACGACGGTTTTGCCACGCTCGGCGGCCAGCCCGCCCAGTGGACGCACCTGGTGCGCACGCTGCACGACCTGACCGGCGTGAGCCTGGACGCCGCCCGCCTGCCGGCCGACGCGAGCGTGGCCGACGTGGCCGACGCGCTTCGGGCCGCCCGCCGCGCGCCGCAGGCCGCACCCGCCGCGGGGCACATCCCGCACGCCCCCGCCCGGGCGAGCTACCCGATGTCGTCGGCGCAGCGGCGCATCTTCCTGGCCTGCCAGCTGGACGGGCCCGGCATCGTCTACAACATGCCGTTCGGCATCGAGTTCGCCGGACGGATCGACGTGGACCGGGCATGTCTGGCCGTCCGGACGCTGATGGCCCGCCACGACGCGCTGCGCACCGGCTTCCATTCGCATCCGGACGCCGCCGATCCCGAGCTCCAGTTCGTGCAATGCCCGGTCGCGCTCGACCAGCTGGACACCCCCGTGAGCGTGCAGGCGCTGTCCGGCACCGACACCCTGGACGACCTGATGGCCGACTTCGTCGCGCCGTTCGATCTGGAGCGGGCGCCGCTGTTCCGGATGCACATCGGCGTGGGCGCCGATCGCACGATGCTGCTGTTCGATTCGCACCACATCGTCTCCGACGCCGTGTCGGCACAGCTGATCCGCGACGAGTTCTGTGCGCTGTACAACGGATGCCCGCTGGCCGATCCGCCCGTCTCGTACACCGACTACTCCGAATGGGCGCGCACCCGCGACCTGTCGTCGCAGCGCCAGTTCTGGCTGGACGCGTTCGCCCACCCGGGCGCCCCGCTGGAGATCGCGGCCTGCGCGCTGCGTCCCCGCCGCGATCGCCACGAGGGCGCCGCCGTGCGCGCCACGACCACCGCGGATCTGCGCGCGGACATCGAGGCCTTCGCGCTGGCCCACCAGGCCACGCCGTTCATGGTCATGCTCGCCGCGTACCAGGCTCTGCTCGGACGCTACGCCCGCCACGACGACATCACCGTCGGCTGCCCGCTGGCCGGGCGCGTGCACGCCGACGTTGAGCAGGTGGTGGGCATGTTCGTCACCACACTCGCCATGCGGGCCAATGTCGCCTCTGACAAGCCATTCAGCACGCTGATGGACGAGGTGCGCGCGTTCTGCCTCGCGGGGTTCCAGAACCAGGACTACGCCTACGAGGACCTGCTCGACGCCCTCGATCTGCCCCGGGATCCGGCACGCAATCCCCTGTTCGACGCGGCCTTCGCCTACCAACCCCCGACGGGCGACGTCCCCCCGCTGGACGGGCTGGCGTACGTGCGCAGCGCGCGCGGCCCCGACACGGCCAAGTTCGACCTGTCGCTGGAGGCCACGCCCACGGCCGATGCCTACGACATCGTCCTCACCTACAACACCGCCCTGTTTCCCCCGGACATGGCGGCCCGCATGCTCGCCCGCTTCGTCCGGCTGCTGGGCAGCGCGGTGGCGCGCCCGGACGAGCCGCTGGGCAGGCTGGCGTTCCAGGGCCCGGACGAGCCCGATCCGCTCGGCTTCACCCCACCAGCACCGGTCATCGCCGGGGAGAGCGTCACCTCGCTGTTCGAGGCGCAGGCCGCGCGCCGCCCGGACCATCCCGCGCTCGTGTTCGGCGCGCGACGGCTGACCTACGGTCAGCTGCAGGCCCGCGCGGACGCGGTCGCGGCGGCGGTGCACGCGCTGGGCATCGGCCCGGGCGCGATCGTCGCGGTGTACGCCGGACGGGGCTTCGGCTTCACCGTCGCGGCGCTGGGCATCATGAAGGCCGGGGCCGCGTTCCTGCCGATCGATGCGAAGACGCCTGCCGAACGCTGCGCGTTCATGCTGGACGACTCGGGGGCGCGCGCCATCTGCGTGGCCGACGCCCAGCTGAGCTTCGACCCGGGGCTGCCGGTCGTGGACGTGGCGGCGCAGACATCCGGACGCCTGGCCGACCTGCCCAGCCCGGAGGGCGCCGCGTACTGCATCTACACCTCGGGCACCACGGGCACCCCGAAGGGCGCGCTGCTGGGACACGCCGGCCTGGTCAACCTGCAGCGCTACGTCAGCAGCGATCTCGGCATCGGACCGGCCGACACCATCTTGCAGTTCGCCAGCCACGCGTTCGACGCCTGCGTCTGGGAGCACACGCTGGCGCTGACCACCGGCGCGACGCTGCGCATCCTGCCCGAGGACGCCGTCAGCGACCCCGACCTGTTGGCCGCCACCGTGGCGGCCTGCACCATCGCGCTGGTGCCGCCGCAGCTGGTGCCGGCGCTGCCCCCGTGCGGGCTGCGGCTGTTCATGACCGGCGGCAGCGCCGCCGACCCCGAGACCGTGCGCCTGGGCGAGACCGGCAACCAGGCCTACGCGAACGCCTACGGCCCGACCGAGACGAGCATCTGCGCGACCGTGTGGCGCCACGAGCCAGGCACGCCGATCCCCGACCGCATCCCCATCGGACGTCCGCTGCCGGGCGTCCCGGTGTACGTCATGAACGGCCTGGTCGCCTGCCCGGTCGAGATCCCCGGCGAGATCTGCATCGCCGGGGCGGGTGTGGGCCGCGGCTACCTGAACCGTCCGGGCCTGACCGCGGCGACGTTCGTCCAGGATCCGATCGGCGGCGGGCGCATGTACCGCACCGGCGACTACGGCTACTGGCAGCCCGACGGCAACCTCGTCTACCTCGGCCGCGACGACGACCAGGTGAAGATCCGCGGCTTCCGCATCGAGCTGGGCGAGATCACGGCGGCGCTGCTGCGCCAGCCGGGCGTGCGCCAGGCCGCCGTCGTGGCGCGCGACGGCGAGCTCGTCGGCTATCTCGGCGCGCAGCCCGACCTCGACCTGGCCGAGCTGCGCGCCGGGCTGGCCGCCTTCCTGCCCGACTACATGGTGCCGGCCCAGTTCGTCGTGCTCGACCAGCTGCCGCTGACCACGTCCGGCAAGCCCGACATCCGGGCGCTGCCCGCGCCGTCGGCGTCGCCCCAGGAGCCCGCCAGCCCGCGCACGCCGACGCAGCGGCTGGTCGCGAGCATCTTCGCGGACGTGCTCGGCCTGCCCGATATCGGCCTGAACGACAGCTTCTTCGCGCTGGGCGGTGACTCCATCAAGGTGATCCGTATGGTGTCGCGGTTCCGCGACGCCGGCTACGCCATCGCGGCCCAGGACATCATGGAGGGCCAGACCGTCGCCGCGGTCGCCGCCGCGCTGCGCCCGGCCCGGGGCACGGACGGCGACGAGCCGCCGGTCGAGGGCGAGGTGCCGCTCACACCGGTGCAGCGCGCGTTCTTCGCGCTGGGACATCCGCACCCCGAACACTTCAACCAGGCCATCACGCTGCAGGTGGGCACGCGGCTGGACGAGGGCTGCCTGCGCGACGCGCTGGTGCTGGTGGCCCGCGCGCACGACATGCTGCGCGCCGCCTACCCCGGTGGACGCCAGGTCGTGGCCCCGCCCGACCGGGCTCGCTTCCCGCTCGATGTCGTCGACCTGCGCGGCCGGGCCGTCGACCTGGCGCAGGTGGAGCGGCACGGCGACGCCGTGCAGGCCGGTTTCGATCTGGAGACCGGCCCGCTGGTGCGGGCGGTGCTCTCCCACGCCGACGACGGCGATCGCCTGCTGCTCGTGGCACACCACCTGGTCGTCGACGCGCTGTCGTGGGGCGTGGTGGCCGAGGATCTTCTCGTGGCCTACCGGCGCCTGGCCGCAGGCGTGCTCGCCGTGCCGGTGCGCACCGCGTCGTTCCGCGACTGGGTGACCGCGCTGGCGTCGTACGGCGACGGCCCGGCCGGTGCCGAGGCGCCCTACTGGCAGGGGGTGCTCGACCGTGTGGGCGCCGCCGAACCCGGCGTGTGCCCGGGCGATCCGCCATTTCGACGCCAGCAGGTCCGCATCGGGGCCGCGCTGGTTGAGCAGCTGGTGTACGACGCGGGACGGGCGTACGACACCCGCATCGACGAGCTGCTGCTGAGCGCGTTCGCGCTGGCCCGATACCGCCAGACGGGATGTCGGACGGTCTGTGTCGAGATCGAGAGCCAGGGCCGCGCGGGCGGGCCGCACCACCTCAACGTCGACCGCACGGTGGGCTGGTTCACGTGCACCTTCCCGGCGGTGTTCGAGGCCACCGAGGACGTAGGCGCGACGATCCGCCTCGTCCGGGACACGCTGCGCGCCGTGCCCCAGGCCGGTGTCGGCTACGGCCTGCTCGCGGCCCGGGGCGCCTTCGGGGCGCATCCGCCGCGCGCCCGCTTCGCGTTCAACTACCTGGGCGACCAGGACAGCGCCATTCAGAGCGCCGGGGACGAATCGGTACGCTGGTCGGACTGGCCGACCGGCGCCATGATCGCCGACACGAACCGGCGACCCAACCCGGTCATCATCGACGGCGGCATCCTGCACGGGCAGCTGCAGCTCACCCTCACGTTCGAGGCCGGGCTGGCCGACGAGATCGCCGGCCTGTGCCAGGCGTACACCCAGGCGCTGGCCGACGTCGTCGAGCACTGCATCCAGACCTGGCCCGTCCCGTCGCCCCTGAACGACGACGAGCTGGCCGCGCTGGCGGCCGTCCTCGACCAGAACTGACATCGAGGAGCGGATCATGTACCACAGCAACGGAAACTACGAAGCCTTCGCCACCCCGGCCGCGGCGGCCACCCCGGCGGGCGACGCCTACATCGTCGGCTCGGGACTGGCCGCGCTGGCGGCGGCCGCCTTCCTGGTGCGCGACGCCGGCATGCCGGGCGAACGCATCCACGTGCTGGAGGCCGACGCGCTGCCCGGCGGGGCCTGCGACGGCCTGGACGTGCCGGGGCTGGGCCTGGTCATCCGCGGGGGACGCGAGATGGAAGACCACTTCGAGTGCCTGTGGGACCTGTTCCGGTCGGTGCCGTCGCTGGACGCGCCCGGGCTGTCGGTGCTCGACGAGTTCTACCGGCTCAACAAGACCGACCCCAACTCGTCCCTCATGCGCACGATCCGCGACCGCGGCCACGACGGCGACACCCGCGGCTTCGGCCTGTCGGATGCGGCCTGCCGCCAGATCATGACGCTGTTCTTCACCCCCGAGGCCGACCTCGGCACCAAGACCATCGCCGACGTGCTGTCGGATGAGGTGCTCGACTCGAACTTCTGGCTGTACTGGCGCACGATGTTCGCGTTCCAGGAGTGGCACAGCGCCGCCGAGATGCGGCGCTACCTGCAGCGGTTCATCCACCACATCCAGGGACTGCCCGACCTGAGCGCGCTCAAGTTCACCAAGTACAACCAGTACGAGTCGCTGATCGAGCCACTGGTGGCGTACCTGCGCGGCCACGGCGTCGACTTCCGGTTCGGCGTCACCGTGACGGACGTGCGCTTCGACATCGGCCTGGGGCGCAAGACCGCCCGGCGGCTGGTCTGCGCGATCGACGGACGCGAGCAGGCGATCGACCTGTGCGCCGACGACCTGGTGTTCGTCACCAACGGCAGCAACGTGGACGGCTCGGCGCTGGGCGACAAGGAGCACGCGCCGCAGGTCGTGGTCGAGGACGGCCAGGGGCCCAGCTGGCAGCTGTGGCGCGCGATCGCCGCGCAGGATCCGGACGACTTCGGGCGTCCGGACGTGTTCTGCTCGGACATCGCCGCCAGCCGCTGGGAGTCGGCCACGCTGACGACGCTGGACGAGCGCGTGCTGCCGTACCTGCGCGCCATCACCGGGCGCGACCCGCTGTCGGGCAAGGTCGTCACCGGCGGCATCGTCACGGTGCGCGACTCGTCGTGGCTGATGAGCTTCACGGTCAACCGCCAGCCGCACTTCCGCACGCAGCCGGACGGCCAGGTGGCCGTGTGGATCTACGGCCTGCATGCCGACGTGCCCGGCGACTACGTCCGCACGCCGATGGCGCAGTGCACCGGCGACGAGATCGCCCGCGAGTGGCTGTTCCACCTCGGCGTGCCGACCGACCAGATCGACGAGCTCGCCGCGACCGGCACGCGCTGCGTGCCGTGCATGATGCCGTACGTCACCTCGTACTTCATGCCCCGCCGTCTGGGCGACCGGCCGGGCGTGGTGCCCCCGGGGAGCACCAACTTCGCGTTCCTCGGCCAGTTCACCGAGATCCCGCGCGACACCGTGTTCACCAC
>Ga0209738_10000047_pt1 | contig 27516 bp, 24 predicted proteins | sample TergutNc150P5_FD_187289 | JGI IMG/M metagenome (GOLD analysis project Ga0209738, IMG submission 187289) | Nasutitermes corniger P5 segment gut microbial community from laboratory colony in Florida, USA - Nc150 P5 (SPAdes) (version 2) | ecosystem: Host-associated > Arthropoda: Insects >...
CCTCCTCACAAGCCGCAACCGCCGCCGACACGGGTACTGTTGCGACGGCCGCCAACGACGCATCCGCCCCGCAAGATGCCCAAAGCGGCAGCACCGAGCAAAACGCAATATCCTTCTCCGCCGTTGGGCCGGTCTGGATTTCGGTGCGCGACGGCAGCGGCAAAACCCTGCTCAGCCGCACGCTGTCGGAGGCCGAGCAGACCGACATCAGCGGCGAACCGCCGTTCACGGTCGTCATCGGCAATAAGGACAACGTCAACGTCACGGTACGCGGCGAGCTGCTCAATTTGGACAAATACGCCCGCCACGGCAGCACGATCGCGCGCTTTACCGTCGGCACGGCAGCCGATACCCCATGACTGAATCCCTGCGCGCGGCAGCGCAGCATCAACCGGTAACCCTGACCCAGCCCGCGCCGCGCCGCACGCGGCAGGCGCGCGTGGCGTGGGGCGGCCGGGTGCTGACGCTGGGCGGCGATGCGCCGGTGCGCGTGCAGTCGATGACCAACACCGACACCGCCGACGCGATTGCCACCGCCGTTCAGGTCAAGGAACTGGCGCAGGCCGGCAGCGAGCTGGTGCGCATCACCGTCAACACGCCCGAAGCCGCCGCCGCCGTGCCCGCGATTCGCGAGCGGCTCGACGCAATGGGCATCGGCGTGCCGCTGATCGGTGACTTCCATTACAACGGCCACCGGCTGCTGACCGAATTTCCCGGCTGCGCGCAAGCGCTGTCCAAATACCGCATCAACCCCGGCAACGTCGGCAAGGGCGACAAAAAAGACCGGCAATTCGCGCAGCTGATCGAAGCAGCCCTGCGCTGGGACAAGCCGGTGCGCATCGGCGTCAACTGGGGCAGTCTGGATCAGGAATTGCTCGCGCTGCTGATGGATGAAAACAGCCGCCGCGCGCGGCCCTGGGACGTGCGGCAGGTGATGATGGAGGCACTGATTGCCTCGGCCGTCGAATCGGCTGAACAGGCCGTGCAACTGGGCATGGCGCGCGAGCAGATCATCCTGTCCTGCAAAGTCAGCGGCGTGCAGGATTTGATCGCGGTGTACCGGGAGCTAGCGCGCCGGTGCGATTACCCGCTGCACCTGGGGCTGACCGAGGCGGGCATGGGCGTCAAGGGCACGGTCGCGTCGAGCGCGGCGCTGGCCATCCTGCTGCAAGAAGGCATCGGCGACACCATCCGCGTCAGCCTGACGCCCCAGCCGGGCCAGGCGCGCACGCAGGAGGTGGCGGTGGCGCAGGAAATTCTGCAAGCGCTGGGCTTGCGTGCCTTCGCGCCCAGCGTCACGGCCTGTCCGGGCTGCGGGCGCACCACCAGCGCCACGTTTCAGGAACTGGCGCAGCACATCGACGTGTATTTGCGCGCGCGCATGGCCGTATGGCGCACACAATATCCGGGCGTGGAACAGCTCAAAATCGCGGTGATGGGCTGCATCGTCAACGGTCCGGGCGAAAGCCGCCACGCCGACATCGGCATCAGCCTGCCGGGCACCGGCGAGCAGCCGGTCGCGCCGGTGTTCATCGACGGCCAAAAAGCCATGACCCTGCGCGGCGAGCGCATCGCCGAGGAATTTCACGCCATCGTTGAAGATTACGTTCAGAAAAGATTCGGCGTTTAGCCGGAGCAAACCCAACGCGGGCGGATGACCGCCCGGCCACCCGTCCGCCCGACGCACCGAAAACACATCACCCACATGCCCGATAAATTCACCGCCATCAAAGGCATGAACGACATCCTGCCGCCCGACTCGGCGCGCTGGGAATGGTTCGAATCCACCGTCCGCCAGACCATGACGCGCTTTGCCTTCCGCAACGTGCGCACGCCCATCGTCGAACACACGCAACTGTTTGCGCGCGGGCTGGGGCAGGCCACCGACGTGGTGGAAAAGGAGATGTACTCCTTTGAAGACCGCGCCGATCAGCGCGGCCAGGCCGACCATCTGTCGCTGCGGCCCGAAGGCACGGCGGGCGTGGTGCGCGCCGTGGTCGAACACAACCTGCTGTATGACGGCGGCAAGCGCCTGTACTACATGGGGCCGATGTTCCGGCGCGAGCGCCCGCAGCGCGGCCGCTACCGGCAGTTTCACCAAATCGGCGCCGAGGCGCTGGGCTACGCCGGGCCGCAGGTGGATGCGGAAATGATCCTGCTGGCCGCCGAACTGTGGCGCGCGCTGGGCATCCGCAACTGGCAGCTCGAATTGGGATGTCTGGGCCAGCCCGAAGAACGCCGCGCGCACCGCGCCGCGCTCGTCGCCTATTTCGAGGCGCACGCCGACCAGCTCGACGAGGACGCGCGGCGGCGGCTGCACGTCAATCCGTTGCGCATCCTCGACACCAAAAACCCGGCCATGCAGGCGCTGGCCGACGGTGCGCCCCGGCTGCTCGACTATTTGGGCGAAGCGTCGCAGGCGCACTTTGCGGCGGTGCAGGACGCGCTGCGCGCTTGCGGCATCGGCTACCGCATCAACCCGCGGCTGGTGCGCGGGCTGGACTATTACAACCTGACCGTATTCGAGTTCGTCACCGACAGCCTGGGCGCGCAGGGCACCATTTGCGGCGGCGGGCGCTACGACTATCTGATCGAGGAAATCGGCGGCAAACCCGCGCCGGCAGTCGGTTGGGCGATCGGCGTTGAGCGCGTGCTGGAGTTGCTGCGCGAAGAAGGCGCCGCCGTGCCTGAATCCGTGCCCGACGCCTACGCTATCGTGCCCGACGCGGCGCACTTCCCGCGCGTGCTGGCGTGCCTGCAAGCGCTGCGCGCGGCAGGCGCGGCGGTGCAGTTGCACGCGGGCAGCGGCGACGGGCTGGGCAGCATGAAAAGCCAGTTCAAAAAAGCCGATGCTTCCGGCGCGCGCTGCGCGCTCATCTTCGGCGGCGACGAGCTGGCCGCGGATGAAGTTACCGTCAAAGCGCTGCGCGACGGCGCCGGGGCGCAAGTGCGTTTGCCGCTGGCCGATACGGCGGCGCTGGCGGCGCATCTAAAGCAACGTTAGCCGAGGCTGCCCGCCCCAATCGGGCGCGCCCACCCGTGCAAAATGGGATCAGTACCGCCCTAAAATCAGCCGATTACATTACGCGAATTTCTCAATGGCCACATCTCTCGATCTTGAAGAGCAGGAACAGCTCGACGCGCTCAAACATTTCTGGGACCGCTGGGGTTCCTGGATTTCCGGCGTGCTGATCGTGGCGCTGCTCGCCTTCGCCGGCTGGAACGGCTGGCAGTATTGGCAGAACCGGCAAGCAGCCGGCGCCGGGGGGCTGTATGACGCACTGACCACGGCCGCCAAATCAGGCGACACGGACCGGGTGCAGCAATCGTTTACTGACCTCAAAACTCGCTATGGCGATACCACCTACGCCGCGCAAGGCGCGCTGTTGGCTGCCAAGGCGTTGTTCGACCATGGCAAGAGCGCCGATGGCAAAGCCGCACTGACGTGGGCCGCTGGTCAGGCCAATAACGACGGCCTGCGCGCGCTGGCGCGGCTGCGTCTGGCGGGTGTGCTGGCGGGTGAAAAGTCCTACGACGCAGCCTTGCAACAGCTTTCGGGCAACTTCCCGCCGGCCTTTGCGGCGTTGGCCGCCGACCGGCGCGGTGACGTGCTGCTGCTACAAGGCAAGAAGGAACAAGCCGCTGTCGAATACGGCAAAGCCTATCAGGGCCTGGGCTTGCCGGGAGCCGATGCGGGCAACTACCGCAGTGTGGTAGCCGACAAGCTCACCGCGCTGGGCATCAACCCGGGGGCTGGAGCGGCAGCGGCAGCCTCTGCGGCCACCGCCGCATCCGCACAAGGAACCTCTTCATGACCGCACTGCGCCGACATCTCGTTTCACTGGCGTTAACGTGTGCCGCATTGGCCGGAGCGACACTGCTCGTGGGCTGCTCCGGTTCAGGCCGCCCCAAACCCGCCCCACTACCGCCTGCTGGGCTGACCAATCCTTTGCATAGGGCGTGGTCGAACAAATTGCCGGGACCGGTAAATTACCCGCTGCAAATCCACGTACAGGGCGGTAACGTGACGGTTGCCGCAAGCAATGGCGCGGTGCTCACGCTCGACGCCGCTACGGGGCGTGTCGTGGCCCGTGCGCAAGTCCACGGCAGCTTGATCGCCGGTGTCGGCAGCGACGGCAGCACCATCGCCGTGGTAACACACGACAACCAGCTCGTCACCCTCGCGGGCAACCGCCAGCTCTGGCAACGGCGTCTGCCCACGCAAAGCTACACCGCCCCGTTGGTGGCCGGAGGTCGCGTGTTCGTGCTGGGCGCGGACCGCTCGCTGTTCGCCTTTGACGGCACCAACGGCACGCAACTGTGGCACACCACGCCGCCCGCGAGTGCCCCGCTGGTGCTGCGCCAGTCCGGATTGCTGTTGCCGGTGGGTAACACACTGGTGGCGGGCCTGAGCGGACGCGTAACCGGCGTCGATCCCGATCAGGGCGTGGTTCAGTGGGAAGCGCCGCTGGCCGTAGCGCGCGGCACCAATGATGTGGAACAACTGGTCGATCTGGTCAGCGGCGTGGTGCGCACGGGTACCGTGCTGTGCGCGCGGTCTTTTCAAACCACGATCGGCTGCGTCGACGCCAGTGACGGCAAGGTACTGTGGACGCGCCCGTCCAACGGCGGCACCGGCCTGACCGGCGACGACCAGACGATCTACAGCACGGAAGCCGACGGCCGCGTCATGGCCTGGCAGCATTCCAATGGTGATCGGGTCTGGAGCAACAGCGATTTGCAATGGCGCGACCTCTCCGGTCCGCAAACCTTCGGCCCTTGGGTCGCGCTGGGTGACGGCACCGGGTCGGTGTTGCTGCTGGCGCGCACTGACGGGCACTTGGTGGGGCGCGCCGCCACCGACGGCTCAGCCATCGACGTGCAACCCGTGGTCGTCGCAAATACGTTGGTAGTGGTCACGCGGGCTGGCGGCATTTACGGCTTTACGCGATGAGGCGTCCACGCCCGCCCGCTCTCCGCACGGCACTCGGCTCCTACCCGTTATGAAACCCGTCATCGCCATCGTCGGGCGGCCCAACGTCGGCAAATCCACGCTGTTCAACCGGCTCACCGGCAAGCGCGACGCCATCGTCGCCGACTTTGCCGGACTCACGCGCGACCGCCACTACGGGCAGGGGCGGCTGGGCAAGCGCGAATTCATCATCATCGACACCGGCGGCTTCGAGCCTGACGCCGGCGCGGGCAGCATCGCCCGCGAAATGGGCAAACAAACCCGTCAAGCCATTGCCGAAGCCGACGTGGCGCTATTCGTGGTCGATGCCCGCGCGGGCCTATCGGGGCAAGACCACGACATCGCCGGTTACCTGCGGCGGCTGGGCAAACCGTGCCTGCTGGTCGCCAACAAAGCCGAAGGCATGCGCCTGGAATCGGGCAGCGCGCAACTGGCCGAGTTTTATGAACTGGGCCTGGGCGAAGTCGTGCCGGTATCGGCGGCGCACGGGCAGGGTGTGCGCGGCATGTTGGAATCCGCGCTCGACCGCCTGCCGCTGTCCGCCGACGCCGAGGACGACGACGCAGCCGCTGACAGCGGCGCAATCCGCCTGGCCGTGGCGGGGCGGCCCAACGCCGGCAAATCCACCCTCATCAACACCTGGCTGGGCGAGGAACGCCTGGTCGCCTATGACCTGCCCGGCACTACGCGCGACGCCATCACCGTGCCTTTCGAGCGCAACGGCCAGCGTTTCGACCTGATCGACACGGCGGGCCTGCGCCGCAAAGGCAAGGTGTTTGAAGCGGTCGAAAAATTCTCCGTCGTCAAAACCCTGCAAGCCATAACCTCGGCGCACGTCGTACTGTTGCTGTTCGACGCCACGGCGGGCATAACCGATCAGGACGCGCACATTGCCCGCTTCATCGTCGAAGCGGGCCGCGCGCTGGTGCTGGCCGTCAACAAATGGGACGCGGTGGACGACTACCCGCGCGAACTGCTGCGCCGCTCCATCGAAACGCGGCTGGCGTTCCTCAAATTCGCCGAGATGCACTTCATCTCCGCCCAAAAGCGGCGCGGCCTGGCCCCGCTGTGGCAATCCATCGCCCGCGCGCACCGCGCCGCCATGTGCAAAATGCCCACGCCGCAACTCACGCGCCTGTTGCAGGAAGCCGTGCAGTTCCAAACCCCCAAGCGCGTCGGCATGTACCGCCCCAAACTGCGCTACGCGCACCAGGGCGGCATGAACCCGCCCATCATCGTCATCCACGGCAACTCACTCGAAGGCGTTACCGATTCATACCGGCGCTACCTCGAAGGGCGCTTCCGCAAAGCGTTCGACCTCACCGGCACGCCGCTGCGCATTGAACTGAAAACCACGTCCAACCCGTATACGGACAAGGGTTGAACCTACGGGGTATTACCGCCGCCGCAGTACGTGGACGTATTCCCCGTTCTCGCTTTGTTGCTGCTCGACCAGCGTATTGCCCGTTTGCTTGGCGAACGCCTGAAAGTCGCGCACGGAACCGGTGTCGTTACACAGTACTTTGAGCAGTTGACCGCTTTGCAGCTCGGCCAGCGCTTTTTTAGCTTTGAGAATGGGCAGCGGGCAATTCAGCCCGCGCGCGTCTAATTCTTTTGCAATCTCCATATCCATGCGGAAAACTCCAGTCAATCAGCAAGACCGCGGCGGCGTTCGGCATTTTCTTCGGCGGTGAAAAAGACCGGCTGGTGACCGCGGCTCCTAAGCCATTCGGCCAGTGCGTAGCCGGTGCCCGCAGGCCAACATTTGAGGTCTTGCGGCTCGTACCACCGGTAATCAACCAGTTCGGGCGAGAGCCTGACTTGGCCACGCGCGCGCACATGGTAGGCGATGATGACCTGGTTCATGCGCAGGAATTCGTAGACGCCGACGAGATGGGTTTCGATCGCGTCCAGATCGGTTTCTTCCTTGACCTCACGTGTCACGCCCTCTTCAGGCGATTCCCCCGCTTCCATGAAACCGGTGATGAGCGCGAACATTTTCGACGGCCACGCCGCATTGCGCGCCAGCAGTACACGTCCGTCCTCGCCCTCAACGATACCGGCGAGCACAGGCGTGGGGTTGTTCCAGTGCGTCCAACCGCAGGTGGGACAGCGCAGGCGCGACTTTTCGCCGCCGTCTTCCATCTGCGTCAACCAGGCAAGCGATGCCGCGCAAATCGGGCAATAGCGGTATTCGTTGTCCATGACAGGCCGCCTCGTTGTTGATAGTTCGATACTGAAAGTCAGGCCGGGAACACGCCGGTGGAAAGGTAACGGTCTCCCCGGTCACAGACCACGAACACGATGGTGGCGTTGCGCTCGCGCAGCGCCACCTGTTGCGCCGCCCACGCCGCACCCCCCGAAGAGATGCCGCCGAAGATGCCTTCCTCGCGCGCCAACCGCCGCGTCATTTCTTCAGCATCCGCCTGCTCGACCAGAATCAGCTCATCGACTGTGCTGGCATCATAAATTTTGGGCAGGTATTCCTGCGGCCATTTGCGAATACCGGGAATGCGCGCCCCTTCCGCCGGCTGGGCACCAATGACGCGCACGGCCGGATTGCGCTCCTTGAGGAAACGCGACACGCCGGTAATGGTGCCCGTGCTCCCCATTGCACTGACGAAATGCGTGATGCGCTGGCCGGTTTGCTGCCACAACTCCGGACCGGTGGTCTCGTAGTGAATACGCGGGTTATCCGGGTTGGCAAATTGGTCGAGCATATGGCCCTTGCCTTGCGCGACCATCTTGTCGGCCAGGTCGCGCGCGTATTCCATGCCGCCCGAACGCGGCGTAAGCACCAGTTCCGCACCAAACGCCTTCATGGTCTGCGCGCGCTCAACCGAAAGGTCCTCGGGCATGATGAGTACCATGCGGTAGCCCTTGATGGCCGCCGCCATCGCCAACGCGATACCGGTATTGCCGCTGGTAGCCTCGATCAGCGTATCGCCGGGCTTGATCCGGCCGCGCTCTTCGGCGCGCCCGATCATCGACAACGCAGGCCGGTCCTTGACCGACCCCGCCGGATTGTTGCCTTCGAGCTTGGCCAGAATCACGTTGCCGCGCTCGCCGTCGGACTGCGCATTGATGCGCTGCAAACGCACCAGCGGAGTGTTGCCCACCGTATCCTCGATGGTCGGGTATTGAGTCGTCATGCCTTGCACTGTGCCATAATTTTGGACTTTCGTGCGCTGCGCATGCGTTGCGCGCAAAGGTAAGACAGCCCGGGTGGCGAAATAGGTAGACGCAGCAGACTCAAAATCTGCCGGTGGCAACACCATGCCGGTTCGATTCCGGCCCCGGGCACCAATAACACGTCTTAACCTGTCTACCGTCTCCCAAACCCGCATGGTTGCTTGCCTTGCGGGTTTTTTGTGGCCTCAAGCCGTTCCAGTCTGTTGTCTTCGCATGTCCCTTTTTGGGGATGCTTATGGGGTACTTCACACCCCCCCTCGGCTACAGATCCCCCAGACCGAGGATGAAGCAATGACGCTGCCAGATGCCGCACGAACAAAAGTACAAGCCTTCGGGCCAGTCCGCCGAGAACGACACAATCAACGCACCAACGCCAACCCACCCGCTGCCGCCAGCGCATACAGATTGGCAGCAACGATGGTAAGGATGATCGGCGCGCGCAGACCGCCGGTTCCCGGTATGGGTTGGCGCTCTGATGCGCGAGCGTAGCGCCGCAGTTGTTGCGCGGCGGCCAAACTCACCGGCAATGCCGCCAAACCCGCCAGTGCGCCAATGTGCAACCGGCCGATGCTGACCAGCAACGCCAATCCGGCGTAGGCTGCAAGCGCCAACGCCAGGTACGCCCGCGCCACTCCGACCACACCCAAGCGCACGGCTAACGTGCGCTTGCCCGCCTGCGCGTCGGCGCGCGCATCCGGCACGCCGTTGATGAGCAGAACATTGGCAACCAACAACCCCATACCCCACGCGGCAGCACAGGACGCGACAGCAAAATGGCCGCGCTGCACACCATCCACGCCGACCACAATCAGCCCCCAAGCCACAGCCACGGCGGCTTCGCCCAAACCACGCGACATCAATGCCACCGGCGCCGCCGAATAGGCCCAAGCCAGCAAAATGCCCGCCGCGCCCAAACCGATCAAGTTCGGTGCCAACGTCCCTAAACCAGCCGACAACCACAGCCCTGCCGCCGCCAGCAGCGCCATCAGCGTCAGCCCCCAGCGCGCCGTGGCGGCGACGCTCACCCGCCCTTGCTGGATCAGGCGCGCACCACCGGTAAAAGGATAAAGGCCATCGCGGTTGGCGGCGTCGGCGCCGTTTTTCGCGTCACAGTAATCATTCCAAACGTTGCCCGCAGCGTGTGCCAGACAAGCCAACAGCACAGTGGCAAGTGCGATCGGCCAACGCACCCGCGCATCGTCCGCTACCGCCGTTGCCAGACCCAGCAGGCTGGCGCACAGCGTGAGCACCAGAAAGCCGGGGCGGGTCATGCGCCAGTACAGGATCACGCGTTCGAGCATGGTGCCGTTATACAAGACCCATACAAGACCACCGCGAGTCATGCGCGCACCGGCCGTAACGAACGGCCAACCCGATTTGGCCGCGTAAAAGTGTCTTGCGTGGGCTATATTCGAGCGCAAACAAGCAGATTGATCGTCGGCACCGACAAAGGAAGTACATGAGTTTTTTGGCCATTGACGTGGGGAACACGCGCCTGAAATGGACCTTGTATGAACAGTCCATCCCCGGCGCAGCGGTGTTGGCAAGCGGCGTCGAATTTCTCGAGCAAATCAACCACCTGTCCGAAAACGCCTGGGTCGGCCTGACCGAACCGCGCGCCATGCTGGGCTGCATTGTCGCCAGTCAGGTGGTACGCCATCGCGTGCAGGAACAAATGGCCGAGCTGTGGTCGGTAGAGCCCCATTGGGTGGTTGCCTCAGAGGCCGAAGCAGGCATCGTCAACGGCTACGACACACCCTCGCGCCTAGGAGCCGATCGTTGGGTAGCCATGATCGGCGCGCGCCATCATGCGCTGCGCGCGTGCAGCGGCGCAGCGCGGCCTATGATCGTGGTGATGGTGGGCACCGCTGTTACGGTGGAAGCGATCGACACGACAGGCCGTTTTTTAGGAGGCTTGATTCTGCCGGGCCACGGCATCATGCTCAAGGCGGTGGAATCGGGCACCGCCGGGCTGCACGTGCCCACGGGTGAGGTCCGCGAATTTCCCACCAACACCAGTGACGCATTGACCTCCGGCGGTACCTATGCCATCGCCGGCGCGGTCGAACGCATGGCGCAGCACCTGGAGCAGCGTTGCGGCCAGCCCCCCGTGTGCATCATGACCGGCGGCGCGGGCTGGAAGATGCTGCCCTTCATGACACGGCCCTTCGAATTGGTCGAAAGCCTGATCTTTGATGGCCTGCTGGTGATTGCGCAAGCGCGCGCCATGCGCCATTGAGAGATACCCATCAACACAAACGGCCTTCATCGGGCGGGCGATGAAGGCCGTTTGTGGTCTCTCCTTCCCAGAGACGGGAAGGAGAAAGAGAGCAATTTAGCCCAGCAGCCGATCCAGACAGGCTTGCAGGTTGGCCGTGGGTTTGCGCGTGAAACCGGTACGCGACCACAGGTGAATACGGCCCAGCGTGAAAGTTGAGATCAGTTCAGCGCCGACGGCCGGATCGGTGGCACTGTTGTCAGCTTGCAGACACAGTTTGAGCGTGTTCTCGAAACGATCGAACATAGCGTTCATGCGACTTTGCAAACGCTCGTGTTCGAGCACCAGCGCATCACCCGCCACGACGCGCCCCAAGCCAGGGTTGGCTTCCGCAAACGTCAACATGCGCGTCACCAATTGCACGACACGCTCACGGCCAGTGCCACCTTCTTTTGCGGCATCATTGATTAGGCCGTTGATGGCCGATTCGATGAGCTCAAGCAACGCTTCGAACATCTGCGCCTTGCTGGCGAAGTGCCGATAAAGCGCAGCTTCACTGACTTGAAGGCGACCCGCCAACAACGCAGTGGTAACCCGCTCACTACCCGGTTGTTCCAGAATGTGCGCTAACGTTTGCAGAATTTGCACGCGCCGTTCACCCGGCTTGAGGCGCTTGCGGCGCCCGGGTACCGGTTCGGACTCTTCTGCGATCGTGGGCACGGCCGTTTCGGTATCGGGCGCGCCCGCGAAGAAGCGGTTGGAAGCAATCGGTTCGTTCACCAATGAATGAAAAGAAATTGGCTTTAACATGAAAAAATCTTGAAAATTGTTTCGGAAAGCTACATCATACCATACTCGAAGTGTGGAACCAACTCCCTTCCACCGCGACAGCGCGCAAGCGTTTCCTTGCGCTCTGAACAGCCCCAATTCAACCTGTTCAGATCATACCGTTCAAGGCCGCGTCAAAAAGTGCTCCTAACAACATAGCACAAGCTGCTTGTCACATCAATGATACCAACAATGTGTGTCACATTGATGTCACTCCTGACTGCATCCAGCGTACCCACTGTTTTGCCTGCCCTACCTGCCGAAATAGTCCCTCTCTTGGCTCAGCGCATCGACCCGTTGGGCTGAAACCTTAGAAACAGTCGCATGTACTTACCAACAATACATCATGTTTGTCAATACTAGTAGCTTTACAAGCGCAGCGCTATCGCTGATCGGCTTGCCGCCACGCCGACACTGATGGTTGTAGCCCTTGTTGCGCTCCTCACCCAAGCCAATCGGGCCGAGTTCAGCGGAATGGCCACCAACCGTTCTGCAAGAGACACGGCCCCCCGCCGATTCGATAGCTACCAACCGCTTCAATGCCTGATGTGTCAGCGCAGAAGTGATGGTAAGCAATCGGCTTACTTGTTGTCAATGAGTGAAAAGAAATTGACTTCAGTAAATGAAAAACTGTTGCGAAAAGTCGCCTCATACCACGAAAACGGAGTGTGCGCACAACATCTTTTCCGCCGTGGCGACCGCGCAAACGCTTCCTCCCGCCCGGAACGGGGGCCGGAATTCACTCCGTTCGGATCATGGTGCCAAAGGCTTGGTCAGAAAGCACTTCCAACAACATCGCATGCGGTACTCGCCCGTCAATGATGTGCACGGCATTGACGCCGCTCTTGGCCGCATCCAGCGCACCTGCTATTTTGGGAATCATGCCCCCCGAAATAGTCCCATCCTGGATCAGCGCATCGACCTGTCGGGCCGACAACTCCGACAGCAGTTGCTTGTCCTTACCCATGACGCCGGGGATATTCGTCAGCATGAGTAATTTTTCCGCCTGTAACGCCATCGCCAATCGGGCTGCCACTACGTCGGCATTGATGTTGTAGCTTTCATTGCGCTCGCCAAAGCCGATCGGGCTGACCACCGGAATGAACTGATCGTCCTGCAAGGTACGCACCACCGCCGGGTCGATGGCTTGAATGTCGCCCACTTGCCCCACGTCGTGCAATACGCTGGCGTCCTGGGTATCGCGCAACTTGAGTTGCGCGGCGCGGATCAAGCCGCCGTCGCGCCCGGTCAGGCCTACGGCTTTGCCGCCCGCCTGATTGATCAAACCCACGATGTCTTGCTGTACCTCACCCGCCAGCACCCACTCGACTATCCCCATCGTCTCGGCATCGGTGACGCGCATCCCCTGAATGAAGCGCCCTTGTTTGCCCAAACGCCCCAGCGCCGCTTCGATTTGCGGCCCACCACCATGCACCACCACCGGATTGATGCCTACCAGTTTGAGCAGCACCACATCTTCAGCAAAGGCAGCCTGCAAGGTCGGGTCGGTCATGGCGTTGCCGCCATACTTGATAACCATCGTCTTGCCGTGATAGCGGCGGATGTACGGCAGCGCTTGCGCCAGTATCTCTGCCTTGACGTGCGGGGAAAGAACGGATACGTCGTCGTCGGTCATGGTGGATCAATTCTAGGTTGGAGTTTTAAGGCTGTTCATTCACCCGGCGAGGTTCCAGGTGATCGCCGCTGTTCCGGCCGCACACGCCGCGATACGGCTATTTGCGATGCGCCCGCGGATGCGCTGCATCGTAAGTCTTGGCAAGGTGTTGAAAGTCCAGCCGCGTGTAGACCTGCGTGGTAGTAATGCTGGCATGTCCCAACAGTTCCTGCACGGCGCGCAAATCACCGCTCGATTGCAACAGGTGGCTGGCAAACGAGTGGCGCAGCATGTGCGGGTGCACAGGCACGGATAGTGCGGCCAGGCGGCTGCGCCGCTGCAACCGTTGCCAGATGGATTGGGGTGTGAGACGGGTGCCGCGCCGTCCGATAAACAAGGCTTGCGCGGCCCCTTCGCCTGCGGTGCTGATCTGTCCGCGCACGGCCAGCCAGCGTTCCAACGCGACCAGCGCCGCATGTCCGAGCGGCACGCTGCGGCGCTTGCTGCCTTTGCCTTGCACTTGCACGTCGGCGCTGGACAAGTCGATCCAGCCGCGCCCGGCACGCAGCGCGGCGTCACTGGCAACCACGTCCAGGCCCACCAGTTCACCCACACGCAAACCACTGCCATAGAGCAGTTCGACGATGGCAGCGTCACGTGCTTCCAGCCAGGCGTCGTCTTTGGGGTTGGCGTAATTGGCCAAATGCACCGCTTCATCCACCGCCAGCGCCTCAGGCAACGGACGCGGCTGGCGCGGCGCGCGTACATCCTGCACAGGATTGGCAACGATCCGGCTCGGCCCTTGCCCTTCGCGCCCGAGCCACGTATAAAAGCTGCGCCAACCTGACAGGATGAGCGCAATGCCGCGCCCGCTGCGCCCGCTCGCGTGCATTTGCGCAGCCCAGTTGCGTATGTGCGCATTCAGCACTTGAGGCAGCGCCACACCGGCTTGCGCGGCAAAGCGCGCCAGCTTGTCCAGATCGAGCCGGTACAGTTCCACCGTGCGCGCCGCGAGACGCTTTTCGACGCGTACGTGCTCAAGGTAATGCGCTATCAGCACAGCGTCCTCAGCGCTAATACCAGCGGCAAGCGCACCAGCGCCGACATCCGCAGCATCGGTCATCAGGTATCCCGCAAGCGCGACAGCGCGGCACTGCTCAGTTCGGCGATGCGCTCCAGAAAATCGGTCGCCATGCCTGCCTCATAACGCTGGCCGTCGGGCGAGGCCAGCACCAGCAAACCGAAGGCGGGTAGGCTGGCGCCTTCGCGCAGCGCAATCAGCGCCAGCGACGCAGCGTTGGCCGGCTCATCGAGCCATTGCACGGCGTCGAATCCCGCATTGACGCCGCAATAGGGCGTGACCAGCGAAGAGGCAAAGCTGCGCACGTCCTCGCCCACGCCCTGCGCAAACGGCTCGCCTGCGTAAGCTTCCGAAACACCCCAGACTTTGATGGCGGCTTGCGGCACACCAAACTGCGCCATCACCTCGCTGACCAGCACTGCCGGCAGATTGACCGGCTGCGGCACCAGCAAAAGCTGCCGCGCCCAATGCTGGAACTTGTCGACCAGCAGCAGGTTCTCGTTGCCATTGCGCATTACTTCCATCAGGCGGCGTTCGAGCACCTTGATTTTCTCGCGCAGCATTTCCGCTTGGCGCTCCTGCAAGCTCACGGCACGCCCGCCATAGGGACTGGTCAGTCGTACACCGGTGAGCACGTCGATATGGCGCTCGAAAAAGTCTGGTGCCTGCAGCAGATAGCCGGCGATATCGTCTTCGGTAACGGGTTCAGTAGTCATGACAAATTTTCGGGAAGTTCTATTTCACCGTGAAACACAGTTTGTGCCGGGCCGGTCATACGCACCGGATCGTGCGCGCCGCCGCCCCACTCGATGGCAAGCACGCCACCGCGCGTGTGCACCCGCACGCGCGCATTCGTATCCAGAAGGCCGAGTCGGATGCCCGCCACCACGGCAGCACATGCACCGGTACCGCAAGCGAGCGTCTCGCCTGCGCCGCGTTCGTACACGCGCAAGCGAATTTCAGTGCGACTGACCATTTGCATGAAACCGGCGTTGACCCGCTCCGGGAACGCCCGGTGACATTCAATCAGCGGCCCCTGCACAGCCACCGGAGCGTTATCAACGTCAGCCACCAACTGCACTGCGTGCGGGTTGCCCATCGACAGCACGGCAACCATTGCAACGCCACTGTCCAAGGGCAACGGCAGTGGCCACATCTGCCAGCCGAAGGCAGTCTGGGACACAAGGCCTGCCGAATCGAACGGCACGCGCGCCAAGTCGAATACCGGCACGCCCATGTCCACCGTTACCTCGCCGCCGGGTTGCTCAATCAACTCGATCACTCCGGTCTTGATCTTCACGCGGATACGCGACTTGGCCGTCAAGCCATGCTCACGCACGTAACGCACGAAGCAACGCGCGCCGTTGCCGCATTGCTGCACTTCACCGCCGTCAGCGTTGTGGATCACATATTCAAAATCCACCTCGGGCGACGGCGCGGCGCGCACCCCCAGCACCTGGTCCGCACCCACGCCCAAGTGCCGATCAGCCAGCCGTCGGTAATGCGCGGCCGTGAGCGGCAGAGCACCTGCTGTCTCATCGAGCACCACGAAATCATTACCCGCACCTTGCATCTTGGTAAAGCGAATCCGCATAGCCCTGCATTATCCCAGTGCAACCGGGATATGATCATTTCTCCCCCTATGTTTCCCCTATGTTCGATGAAAGGCAAAACCGTGCTTGAAGTACTGATCCGAGAGGTAGCAGCCCGTTTCGGCGTGGGCAATCAAGCCCTGCCGCTGGTACAAATGCTGCTGGCCGCCATGACGTCCCAAGATACCGGCGGCTTAGCCGGATTCTTGGACAAGTTCAAAACCGCCGGTCTGGGACCGCTGGTGCAATCGTGGTTGGGCGGTGGTGCCAGCGCGCAACCCATCAGCAATGTGCAAATCGAATCGGTACTGGGTAACAACGGCGGCCTGTTGCCGACATTGACGGCGCGACTGGGCTTGCCACGCGACCAGATCACACAGGCCATAGGCTACTTGTTGCCTGCGCTGGTCGGACATTTAACACCCGGTGGCAATCTGTCGGCTAACCTACCCGACGACATCACCAGCCACGCACAAGCCGGTCAGAGCTTGTTGGCGCAAGCGGCACAAACCCTGCAAACAACGCAGCGCGCGGGCGGCGGACTCATCCGCTTGGCGGGCGTGATCGTCATCATCATCGTACTCGCCGCGCTGTATGCCTGGAGCAGCGGCCACCACCAAGCGCCAAAATCCATTCACGCGCCCACCGTGCCGACGGCAACAGGCCCATCATCTGCGTCAGAGCCTGCGCAGGCAACATTCGGCGGTTACACAGGACGACGGAATCGGCACGCCTCCAATGCCGCCTCTGCGGCGGACTCGTCCGCATCGGCAGCAGCATCATCGGCATCCGCGGCATCCGCGGCGGCGACCAACTGATGCTCCATTGAAAGCCTTTCCCCTCCTGCGCAGGCAATACGCAGGAGACAGGGTGTCAGATCAACAACTCTTCGATGGCTTCGCGGCAAGCAGGATCGCGGGCTAGATCAAGCATGCCGCTCAGCAAGTGGGCCGCTATGGCGTTGGCGATCTCCGCACTAGCACCAACTGCACCGTCATGCGGGCGGAAGTCCTGCGGCCTGCCGCCAAGCGGCGATTGAAAGCGTGTCGCGCCGGGTTTGGAGATGCCGCTCAAGTCGCCGTTGGATGTACTCACGATTTCCCTCTGAAGTCAACAGTGGTAAATGCGTCCAGCCGACCAGCCGCCGGGGGTCATCGAAGTCGCGCCGGTCAATAATGCACAGTGTCACGGCATCGCCAAACACCGCTCGTACCACCGACAGGCTCTCGGGCAGATTGCCTTGGATGCGCGCCATGGTATGAATGCTGGCGCCGCGCCCAGTGACAGCAAAGCGCCGCAGCGTGTTGTCTAACGCCCGCTCAGGCGCGGCGTGCAAGACAACGATGGCGGGACGCAAGCCCGCCTCGATGACATCCCGGATTTGAGCCACTACGGCTTCGGATTTGGCAAGCGACCTTTCATAGACAGCATGCGTCCCAGGTGGTAACCGTGCACCGGCCGCTAATTCCACATCGTCCACATCGCCCGCCCGTGCCGCCGCCAGCACACAGGCGGTTTTGCCCGCGCCGGATATGCCGGTGATGAACAGCACGACGTCACGACGTGGCGTGTGCGGCTGGCACAACACGCAACGCAGCCAAGCATTGGCGAGTGCGGCAGAGGCGTTGTGCAACGGAGCCGCGTAACGCTGGCGGTGCACAGGATTGCCTCGGTAAGCGTCGAAGGTTTCCTTGAAGGTATCGGCGTTGATAAAACGCCCTCCAAGCGATTGCGGCAACGCAACGAAGCGGGAAAAGAAGGGCGAGAAATCGGTTTCGACGGCGCACGCCGCCGCCTCTTGCACTGCCATGCGGTCTGCGGCTGCAAAGCGCACCCGCCAGACCGGCGCACAACCGCCTGATTCAACCGTCGGCGCCGATGGCGATGGAGTCAAACGAGCCTTCAGCCCGCGCGACGCGTTCCCTCTTGCCCCACACGAGTTGCGTCAGTCTGGGCACGCGCCTCAATCCAGCGCCGCACGCGCTCAGCATCGGCCAACCGATTGAACGAATCAAGGAACACCATGATGAGCTGATGGCCAGCAATGCGCGTCTGCATCACCAGGCACTGACCCGCCTCGTTGATGTAGCCGGTCTTTTGCAGACCGATGTCCCACGACGGATTTTTCACCAGCCGGTTGGAGTTGTTGTATTGCAACACGCGCCGACCGCTGGCAATTTCATAACCGGGCGAAGTGGTCAACTCGCGCAACAGCGGGTCTTGCGAGGCTACCGCCACCAGCTTGGCCAGATCGCTGGCGCTGGAACGATTGTCACTTGACAGCCCGGTCGGCTCCACATAGTGCGTATCCTTCATGCCCAGCATGGCTGCCCGTGCGTTCATCGCTGCCACAAAACGTTCCAGCCCGCCCGGATAGGTGCGTCCGAGCGCGTGAGCAGCACGGTTTTCACTGGACATCAGCGCCAGATGCAGCATTTCACCGCGCGTGAGCGTGGTACCCACCGCCAAGCGTGAACGGCTGTGCTTTTCGGTATCCACATCATCCTGCGTGATGGTGATGGGTTGGTCCAGCGGCAGCTTGGATTCGGAAATCAACAACCCCGTCATCAATTTGGTAACCGAAGCGATGGGCAGCACCGCCTGGTCGTTCTTGTTGAACAAGACTTGATTGGTATCCTGATCAAGCACCAGCGCTACGCTCGCTTGCAACCCGAGCGGATCGCTGGTCTCGCGCAACCCCAACTGGTCGCCCACCGGCAACCGGGACGCGGTGTTCTCGTCATGCCTTGCTGCCGCCGGAGCCAGAGTCACGCGTGCAGGCGCGGCCGTGAAACGGCGCGCGGCGCGCCCGCGATGTCCCTTACCTGCACTGGCCACCATGCGATGGCGGGATTTGCTCTTGGCGACCGTTGAAGCTGGCCGCTTTTTCTTGACGGACGCGGCGGCCCTCGGCGATTTGCTGGTGACCTTGCCCGCCTTAGCGGTCTTGGCCGGTTTTTTGGTGTGCTGCGCCGCCAGCGCAGGCGTGACCGCCACTGGTGCCAGTGCAACGGCTACGCTGCACAACACAGTCCAACCGGTCTTGCGCAAGGCGAGTGTCACCCGCCGCATCCAATTACCTGTTTGCATTGTTGGGACTTTCTGGCTCTTCAGTAAATTTCTTCACTGTTGACACATGAAGGTCGTATAGTGTAACCGCTAATCCAAATTGCTGCAAGATCATCATATTGCAGCCAGCACTTCAAGTGCCGTAAACACATACGGACAACAACGACTTAGCCTTCGTCTTCACCTCGCGCCGCGTCCGCCTCCATCTCCGGCAACAGCGCCTGTACGTCGGATTCAGGCAATGACTCCACGGCACGCAGCTTGCGATCGAGTACGCGGGTGCGCCGCCCGGTTTCGTCCAGCGTGTTCAGCATGGTTTGCGTCTGGCGCTTGACCTTGTCGAGCACCTCACCAAACTTGGCAAACTCCGTCTTAACCGCCCCCAGCACCTGCCAGACTTCGCTGCTCCGGTGTTCGAGCGCCAATGTGCGAAACCCCATTTGCAGCGCATTCAGCATCGCCAGTAACGTAGTCGGCCCGGCCAGCGTGATGCGGTGTTCGCGCTGCAACGCTTCCACCAAGCCGGAGCGGCGCAGCGTCTCGGCATACAGCCCTTCGGTAGGCAAAAACAGAATGGCGAAGTCGGTGGTATGCGGCGGCGCAACATATTTGTCGGCGATGCTCTTGGCCTCCAGTCGGATACGCCCTTCCAGCGCTCGAGCGGCAGCGTCTGCTCCCACTGTGTCGGCGCGTTGCTGCGCATCAAGCAGCCGTTCGTAATCCTCGGTCGGGAACTTGGCATCAATCGGCAACCAGACCGGCTCGTCCGCACCACCTCGGCCCGGCAGGCGGATGGCGAAATCGACGACTTCTCGCGACCCCGGTTTGGTTGCCACCTGCGCTGCGTATTGCTCCGGCGCAAACACCTGTTCCAGCAGTGCGCCCAGTTGTGCCTCGCCAAACATGCCGCGTGTCTTGACGTTGGACAACAGGTGCTTCAAATCCCCCACGCCCTGCGCCAGCGTGTGCATCTCGCCCAACCCCCGGTGCACCAGTTCCAGCCGGTCGGCCACCTGCTTGAAGCTCTCGCCCAGGCGCGTTTGCAGCGTCGATTGCAGCTTTTCATCGACCGTGTGGCGCATCTCATCAAGCTTGGCCGTGTTGCTGGCCTGCAATTGCGCAAGCTGCTTCTCCAGCGTCTCGCGTACTTCGGCGATGCGCTGCGCATTGGAGTCGCCCATGCCCTGCAACTGGTGCACCAGCGTTTCCGACAACGCCCCGCGCAGTTGCGCGAGCTGCTGCGCGAAAGCGTCAAGCTGCGCGTTTTGCGTGCGCGTGGTTTCGGCGCTCTGCCGCGTCAGCGATTCCTGAAACGCGGCAAACGATTGCGCCAGCTCCTGCCGCGCCGCGCGCGCGCTTTCGGCCATTTCCAGACGCATTTGCGCATTGGCTTCGCGCATGTCGCGCGATAAACCCGCCTGTGTTTGCGCGGCCTGCTCGAACAGCACGCGAATTTCCTCACGCGAAGCCGTTTCATTGCCCCGCCGCGAGCGCATCAACAGCACCAACAGTAGCGCGGCACACGCTGCCAACAACACCAGGGCCACCACGGCGGCCGGCAGCGCCCAACCGGGCCAAGTCACAACGGAAAGTGCGGAATTCGATGCGGTCATATGCGGAAATTTAGCCCCTCACAAAAGGAACACAGCTCTCACGACCGTATGTCCGGCAACAGCGCCGCGCACAGCCCCAGCAAGGGCAGGAAGGCGCAGACCTGATAGACGAAGCTGATACTGGTCAGGTCGGCCACATACCCCAGCACCGCTGCGCCGACACCGCCCATACCGAAGGAAAGGCCGAAGAACAAGCCCGCCACCATGCCGACTTTGCCGGGCATCAGCTCCTGCGCATAGACGATGATGGCCGGAAAGGCCGAAGCTAGGATCAGTCCGATGATGACCACCAGCACGCCCGTCCACAGCAAACTGGCGTGCGGCAGCAGCAGCGTGAACGGCGCCACGCCCAGAATCGAACCCCAGATGACTTTCTTGCGGCCGACGCGGTCGCCCACCGGGCCACCCACCAGCACGCCGACGGCAACGGCGGCCAAGAACAGGAACAGGAACAATTGCGCCGAGCGCGGCGTCACGCCAAATTTGTCGATCAAGTAAAAGGTCAGGTAGCTGTTGATGCTGGCCAGGTAGAAATACTTGGAGAAGATCAGCAGCAGCAGCACCCCCAGCGTGGCTACGACGCGTCCGCGCGAGAGCGTGACTTCCTCGCCGTCGGCCATCTTGCGCGCCTTGGGTTTGAGCCGCCAGCGGTTGTCGGCATACCAGCGCCCTACCCACACCAGCACAACCATGGCAACGAGCGCAGCCAGCGAAAACCAGGCCACGCTGCGCCGCCCGTGCGGGATGACGATGGCTGCCGCCAACAACGGCCCCAGCGCCGCCCCCCCGTTGCCGCCCACCTGAAACACCGATTGCGCCAGCCCGTAGCGCCCGCCCGAAGCCATGCGCGCCACGCGCGAAGATTCCGGGTGGAACACCGACGAGCCGGTGCCGATGAGCGCCGCGGCCAACAGCAAAAAGCTGTAGGAAGGCGCCACCGACAGCAGCAGCAGGCCCGCCAACGTAAAGCACATGCCCACCGGCAGCGAATAGGGCATGGGACGTCTGTCGGCAAGCAAGCCCACGCCCGGTTGCAGCAGCGAAGCGGCGAGTTGATAAGTCAGTGTCAACAGTCCTATCTGCGTGAGGTTGAGCGAGAAATTGGCATGCAGCATCGGGTAGATGGCAATCAGGAGGGATTGCATCATGTCGTTGAGCATGTGGCTGACGCTGACCGCCCCCAGCACAGAAAAGACGGGACGGTTATCCACCGGTCCGGAGGGCCGCGTAAATTGATCGGGCACGCCTACGGCGGCGGCATTAGGCATGGTGTTGTTCATGGGTAAAAACAGCAAAACAGCCGCGCCGCTGCGATCGCACAAGATCGCATGACTTTGGCGCGGCAAGAAGGTCGAAAGGGCAAAAGTCCAAAGGAAATAAACAAACGTGCAGTGAAAACAGGATTGGACGACAGGTACGGGAACCGTCAGTTACCAGCCTCATGCCGCGCCAACAAATACAGCAGTTGCGCCTTGGCATCAGGCCATTCTCCGCTGCGCATGCTGTACATAACCGTATCGCGCACCGTGCCGTCGCGCCGCAGCGCATGGTGGCGAAGCACACCATCCTTTTTCGCGCCCAGTCGTTCAATGGCACGTTGACTGGCGTAGTTGAAGTTGTCGGTGCGCCAGCCCACCACGGCACAGCCGATGGTCTCGAACGCATGGCGCATCATCATCAGCTTGCACACCGTGTTGACGTGCGTGCGCTGCGCGCGTCGCGCGTACCACGTGTAGCCGATCTCGACGCGCCCAATGGCAGGCACGATGTCGTGGTAGCTGGTAGTGCCCAATACCGTGCCGATGGCGTCGTCGATAACGGCAAACGCCAAGCGCGATCCTTTGGCGCGCATTTCCAAGGCCTGTTCGATATAGGCGCGAACGTGCTGCGGTTCGGGCACACTCGTCACGCGCAACGTCCACAACTCGCCGTCCATGACAGCAGTGCGCAACCCCGCTTCGTGCGCCAGCGCCAGCGGCTCCAACCGCACGCCGCGCTCGCGTTGCACGGTCGGTTTGATGAAATCGTCTGCGGCAGACATCATTGTGTTTTGACGACAAGGTGTTCAGCATGGAGAGCACGCGTATTGCTTCGCGCGCATCCCAGCCAGATCACCGGTTACGCTGATTCATGTACACAAGTTTCTCGAACAGCGACACATCTTGCTCATTTTTCAATAGCGCGCCAACCAGCGGCGGAACGGCTATTTTGTCGTCCTTGCTGCGCAGCGCTTCAAGCGGAATGTCTTCGGCCACCAACAGTTTGAGCCAGTCGAGCAGTTCGCTGGTGGAGGGCTTTTTCTTCAGACCCGGCAGGCCCCGCACATCGTAGAACACCTTCATTGCGGTAGCAAGCAGGTCGCGCTTCAAGGTTGGGAAATGCACCTCTACGATTTGCTTCATCGTGTCCGGCTCAGGGAACTTGATGTAGTGGAAAAAGCAGCGGCGCAAAAAGGCATCGGGCAGTTCTTTTTCATTGTTGGAGGTAATGAACACCAACGGACGATGCTTGGCACGGATGGTTTCGCGCGTTTCGTAACAGTGGAACTCCATGCGGTCGAGTTCACGCAGCAGGTCATTGGGGAATTCAATGTCGGCCTTGTCGATTTCGTCGATCAGCAGCGCCACCGGCTGATCGGCAGTAAACGCCTGCCACAGCACGCCGCGCACGATGTAGTTGTGAATGTCCTTGACGCGATCATCGCCCAGCTGGCTGTCGCGCAACCGGCTGACTGCGTCGTATTCATACAGGCCCTGCTGCGCCTTGGTGGTACTTTTGATGTGCCATTGCAGCAGCGGTACATCCAGTGCCTGCGCAACCTCCTCGGCCAACATGGTCTTGCCGGTGCCCGGTTCGCCCTTGACCAATAACGGGCGTTGCAGCGTGATGGCAGCGTTGACCGCCAACATCAAGTCTTGCGTGGCAACGTAATGTTCAGAACCTTGGAATTTCATGGCATTGTGAATGGTATGAAACCGCTTGTCCCCTTTAAAAGCGAGGCCAACGCTCGACATGGACCGGGCCGCAAATGGGGCATTGTGCGCGGAAAACGCGGTATGCGCTGCCGCACATCGGTTGCATCAACGACGGTCGGCCCCCCATGATCCCGACTTATTCCTCACAGGGGAAAAAACATCCATTACAACTGTGACGGTCACACTTCGGATTTGAGTCTGACCCTAGTAAACCCATTGGTGCAGTTCGAAGAAAAATGGGCGCTCACGGCAAATAGCCATTAACGCTTCACACTCGCGCCACCGGTCATTTGTGGAAACAGACGCCCAGGAAAAAGCCGCCCGAAGGCGGCTTTTTTCGATTGCCAAAGCTGCGTATTATTTAGCGTCGCTAGCGGCGCCTTCGGAAGCGGAGGCAGCGTCAACCGGAGCGGCAGAAGCAGCGTCAACCGGAGCGGCAGAGGCAGCATCCGTGGCAGCGGAAGCAGCGTCAGCCGGAGCGGCAGAGGCAGCATCCGTGGCAGCGGGAGCAGTAGAGGCAGCGTCAGTGGCAGCAGAAGCCGGCGCAGCAGGAGGCGTTTGATTGCTGTTGTTGTCCTGGCTGCAAGCACTCAGACCAGCAACGGCGGCCAACAACATGGCGAGAAGAAGCGATTTTTTCATTGCGAATTCCTTGTTGAGAAAGCAGGTAATAGGAGGATGAATGAATCCGGGCAAGGCTTTCAGCCGAGGACTAATTTCGGCAGCGCTTCCCGTTCAGACCAATATTATATCAAGGCGATGCACAACCTTGCATCGCTCGCTGGGCAGTGACGCTTTTACGCCACAACGCTGCGGCTGACACTGCCGTCCTTACAACCCTAGCACCGATACTGGGAAACTGGGCACGCTGCACCGCAACCAATCGTCGAGTCGACCGCGCATGGCAGCCCACGTGCGCGGATCGCAACTGGCCAAGCCAGTATAGCTGTCAGAATCGTCGCGCCACATGGCCCATTGCGGCATTCCCAACAGGCTAGGCAGCGCACGGTGCATATCGCTCTCGCGACAACGCCAGCATTCTATCCGGTGCGACCACTGCACGCGCCATTGGACAAACCGGGCGTGCCGCCGCACCACCTCGTCGTAATGGTTGGCCAACATGATGACCTTGCGCTGCCCGTCGGCCAACACCCACGTGCTGAGCGATGCCACCACCGCATGCTCGCCCAGCGGCCAATCGGCAAAGTCGGGATCACTCAAAACCAGTTCCGAGGCTCCCGTACGCGCGGCTGCCGCGAAGCCCTGGCGCAGCAATTGGCGAAACGCCTTGCGCCCAGCGTAGCGGCCTTCGAACCAGCCATCGGCTGGCCAGGCCACCGGAAACGTTTGGGCTACGCCCGCATCCGCCGCGCCCTTCCCATCAACCACCGCCATGCAACCACCCCGCTTCACGCCATTGCGCCAATAAGGAACGGGCACCCGCCCCAAAACGTTTGACATCGGACGCGGACAACGCGCGACGATCGGCCAGTTGCCGCATCAATGCAGCGTCCGCGCCGCTGGCACGGAAACTCTCGCCATTGATGAATACGAACGACGCACTGCCTTCGCCACCATACAGCATCCGGGTTTTACGGTCGAGCCGCAAACCTCCCGCGGCACGGTCATCCTCGCCTGCATCGTCATCGTCTCCAAACCACACCATCGGTTTGGGTTCGGTCAGTGCCTCGCCCAGATACTGCACCAGCGCGTGTTCCTTCGCCATCTCCGCCAGCGCCCGGTCCAGCGCAGTGCGCGCAAAGTTCAACATCTCGGGCGGAATCGCGCCGGGCTGCACGGTGGCACCCTGTTTCGGGTCACTGTAAACCGCCATCTTCGTCAGGAAATCCTCGCAATCGTCGGCCAAACGCTGCAACACCTCGCGCGCCAACTCGGCACCGACCGGTTGCCGGAAGCCGACCGAATAAGTCATGCACTCCCCCTCAGCCACGCCGTCGTGTGCCCAGCCCGGCGGCAGATACAACAAGTCGCCCGGTCCCATCAGGTACTCTTCTTCCGGCTCGAATCGGGCGAGAATTTTCACCGGCAGATCGGCAATCAGTGCCCTGTCCTTTTGCCGCCCAATACGCCAACGCCGCCGCCCGTGCGCTTGCAGCAAAAACACGTCATAGCTGTCGAAATGCGGACCGACACCACCGCCATCGGCGGCATACGAAATCATCAGATCGTCAAGCCGCGCATCAGGCACGAAGCGAAAGTGATCGAGCAACGCACGCGCCGCGTCGTCATGCAAATCCACCCCCTGCACCAGCACCGACCAATAGCCGCGCTTGATCGGCGGCAGACGCTTGAGCGGCCCGTGGCGCAAATGCCATTGCCGGCCCGTACTGCCCTCGCGCCAAACCAAGCGCGACTCCACGTCGTCGCGGGCTGCCAGCTTGAACAGTTGCGCGCGCGTCAACAGCGGCTCAAAGCCCGGAATCGCGCCACGCACAACCAACGGCTTTTTCTGCCAATGGCGGCGCATAAATTGCGTGGGCGTGAGTCCCCCCAGTAGCTGCGTCGGCGTTTCGATAGGCGTCAGGTCGGTCATGGCATAAGCATACGCCCGCACTGCGACAATCCCAGCTATGCACATTACCCGCCATTGCATCGCTGCGCTAACCTGGACACTGCAAGACACCCTGGGCGAAACGCTCGACACGTTGGACACGCCGGTCGAGTTTTTCATCGGCGGTCACGACTTGCTCCCCGCCATCGACCAAGCACTGCAAGGCAAACAGGTGGGCGAGCAGCTTGACTTGCATCTGGAGCCTGAACACGCTTTCGGTGACTACGACGAAACGCGCGTGCACCTGCTGACGCGCGATCAACTGCCCCGCGACATCGAACCGGGCGCGGTCATTGAAGCGGCGTCCCTGTCCGCTGATTCACTGCCGGGCATCGCGCCCAGCACGCGACTGATCGTCACCGAGCTTTACCCCGAACACGCGGTGCTCGACGGTAACCACCCGCTGGCCGGCATTGCTCTGCGCTTACATCTGACCATCGCTGCCGTGCGTCCCGCCAACGCCGAAGAACAGCGCCGTCAAAGCACGGGGACCGGATTTTTCAAATGGGAAACCGTTCCGCAGTGATGGCCACGGATGTTGCTCTCTTGTTTGCATGACGTGCGCCGACACCATTTGATCGGCGGCGCAGTCCATTAGACGTAGCCCAAGGCGCCAAGTACCAAGGCCGTGCAGAGTCAGCAAGACGGTGGTCATTGCCCCGCAGTCAAGCTCACACAGCGCAGCGCGAATACGGCCGCCACCGCTTACGACTCACAAGGCACGGCCGCCTAATCCAAGCATTTCTGTGTGCATGCTTGAAGGCAGCCCCGTGCCATCGCTGCGCGCGATGACGGGACCGCTCTCGCATGCCTAGGAGCCATTCATCTGGCTGGGGTTGTTACCTGGCTCATCGGATAACACACCCTACCTAGTTCGCCACTTGCGCAAGTATCTTGGCGAAATCCGCCGCAGAGCCATGCAGCGACACCAAGCCCTCGACGTCAATGTGGTGCCGCACCTCAGCATCACCCGACTGAACGTTGATAGCCCGATTGAGCTTTTCCACGATCGGCAGCGGCGTACCCGCCGGAGCAAAAAACCCGAACGCATAAAACAAATTGGCATCGGAAAAGCCCAACTCACCCAGCGTTGGCACCTTCGGCAGTTGTTCCTTGAGCCGAGCGGGCGCGGCCACCGCCAGCGGACGCAGCAGACCTGCCTTGATCTGGCGGAAAGCCGCCGGGACGGCCGCCATCACCACCACATCACACTTGCCGGAGCGAATATCGGCAAGGTCGATCGGGAACCAGTCGTCCAACACAGCTCTGCCCGCATGATCGGGGCCATACCCCCAATCTTTGAAGTTCACACCGGCCGCAGTCTTGATTCGTTCGAGAATCAGACGGCCCAAACTATGGGGAACATCGTGGACGGCCCAAGCCATCGCGCCCGGCTCCTGTTTGGCGCGCGCCAGCAGCGCCGGAAAATCAGGCACCGTCCGCTTAGACAACTTCGGTGTGGCAAGCAACAGCACGGGCTGCGCGAACACGCCTGCAATAGGTGTAAAGCCCTTGAGCAAGTCATACGGCGCCTGGCCTTTTGCGGGCGGCGTTACCCAGCCAGCATCAATGAACGCTAGCGTATGCCCATCGGGCGCGGCCTTGGACAGCGCTGCCATGACCGATGCCGTGTCGTCGGCTACCCGGTCTCCATTGCGATGGTTGTCGACTTCGATGCTGGTTCGGAGCATGGCACCCAGACGATCCGCCAAAAAAGCCCGCATCATGTTGTCGCCCAACTCGTTGGGTGACGTCGGCACCATGACCTTGATCGGCTTGCCTCCCGGCC
>Ga0209738_10000048_pt1 | contig 27306 bp, 10 predicted proteins | sample TergutNc150P5_FD_187289 | JGI IMG/M metagenome (GOLD analysis project Ga0209738, IMG submission 187289) | Nasutitermes corniger P5 segment gut microbial community from laboratory colony in Florida, USA - Nc150 P5 (SPAdes) (version 2) | ecosystem: Host-associated > Arthropoda: Insects >...
ATCGAGCGCGGCCAGCTTGGTCGTGCAGTCACTCAGGTCGATGCCCGGCAGGGACGTATCGGTCAGCGTCACGCCCGTGAGCGTCACGTTGCCGGTGTTCTTGATCGTGAACCCGTAGGTCACCGGCTGGGCGGGGTTGGTCACCGTGCCATTGGCAGGATCGGTGACGACCTTGTCCAGCGTGATGCTGGTCTCCTGCGTCACGCCCACCGTGTAGTTGGCGAACGCATGAACATCATCCATGCCCAACGCAGCCGGCGGCTGCCCCGTAGCCTCGGCCATGTTGAGGATGGAGCCGCGGTCGATGTCGGCCTGCGTGGCGGTGTAGCTGCCCTTACAGGTGACCGTCTCGCCCGGCTGCAGCACGTTGATCGTCGCAGTCGGATCGTCGGGATCCGTTCCCAGGTAGCCCAGATCCTCGCAACCGTCGACGACGCCGACGCTGTTCGTATTATCGACGTACTGATCGATGACGGTCACGTTCTTCAGCGTGACCGGGCCGGCGTTGGTGACCGTGAACAGGTAGTCGACGACCTGGCCGACGTGCGTGACCTTGACATCAGCCGGAACCGACGCCTTGTCCAGCTGGATGGACGCCTGTGCACTCGAAGCCACGATGTTGTCATCGCTGGCACGCGGAGGCGTCAGGCCATCCTGAGGCTTGCCCACGGCCGTCGCGGTGTTGTGGATCGAACCGGCGTTGACATCGTCCTGCGTGGTCGTGTAATCCACCGAGCACTGGCTCGCGGACGACGACGCACCTGGAGCGAGCTCCTCGGTGATGTCGCACACCTGGCCGCCGAGCATCGGGTCATTGACCTTGAAGCCCTTCAGCGTGGTGTTGCCCGTGTTCTTGACCACGAAGGAGTACGTGATCGTCTCATCGGCCGCGTCGAACGTGTCCGTCGAAGCCGACTTCGTCAGCGTGATCGACGTGTTGCGGCTGCCGTTGGCGCTCGCCTGCGCGGACGAATCCACAACCTTGCCCTTCGGCGACGTGCCCGTCGTCGCGGCCTCGTTGTAGACCGTGGCGTTCAAGGCGTCGTCCCCACCGTCGATGTCGCTCTGCTGCACGGTGTACGTCGCCTCGCAGGTGAACGGATCGGCGCCCGGAACCAGACCGCCCGCCGCGTTCAGCGTCGCCAGAGCGGTGTTGCAGTCGCTCATGGACGCCGACGGCAGGAAGCTGTCGTCGAGGGTGACGTCACTCAGCGTGACGTTGCCGGTGTTGGTGATCGTGAACGTGTAGGTGAGCTCGTCACCCAGCGCGATATCCGTGGACGGATCGACCGCCTTATCCAGATGGATCGACGGACTCTCCGGCAGCGGCGTCACGACGGTGTCGTCGGTCGGAGGAATCTGCGGGCCGCTCGGCGGCGTGCCCGTCACCAGCGCGGTGTTGGACACCTCGCCGGCATTCCAGTCGTCCTGCGTCGTCGCGTACGTCGCCGTGCAGGTGCTGTCGGAAGCGCCCGGCTGCAGCGTGCCCGGAATCGTGCAAGACCAGTCGTCACCCAGCAGCGGATCGGTGACCGTCACGTCGGTCAGCGGGATGTTGCCCGTGTTCTCGACCGTGAAGGTGTACGTGATCTTGTCGCCGGCCTGCGAGGCCGTGACGCCGTCGGTGACCAGGCTGGCCGACTTGGTCAGCGTGAGCTCCGGCTGGTGCTCGACGGGGACCTGCTCGTCGTCCGTGTCCTTCACGGTCTTGGTCGTCCCGTTGTTCGGGCCGGTGCCGGTGACCGTCGCCGTGTTGTCGATGGTGTCGTTGGCCAGATCGGCATCCGTCACGGTGTACGTGGCGGTGCAGGTCATGGAGTCACCCTCGGCCAGCGTGGTGGACGGGCAGCTCACATCGGCGATCTTCGGGTCGTTGATGCTGATGTTGCTCAGCGTCACGTTGCCGGTGTTCGTCACGAGGAAGTTGTACGAGACCGTCTGGCCGGCTTCAGTGACCGTCAGGTCCGGCAACGGCGTGTCGCCGTCGTTCACCTGCGTCGCGGTCTTGACCAGCGAGATCGCCGGCTGCTGATCCGTATCGACGTCCTCATGCGTCACGTCGGTCGGCGGCTCTGAGACGTCGGGCGGGGTGCCCGTGGCGGTGGCCGTGTTGTGGATCGTGCCGTTGTTGAAGTCGTCGGCCGTCGCGTAGTACGTCGCCGAGCACGTGGCGTCCGGAACACCGGGCACCAGCACTGCGATCGAGCACACCACGCCATCCGGATAATCCGGATACAGGTCGGCATTGTCGAACATCGCATCGGTGACGGTGACATTCTTCAGCGTCACGTTGCCGGTGTTCTCGACGGTGAACAGGTACGTCACCGGGTCGCCGATCTGGGAGACCGAGGTCACGTCTGCGACCTTGGTCACCGTGATGTCGGCTTCCTGGTCGACCGGGATCTTCACGGTGGACTCATCGCTCACCTCGGTCGGCGTCCCATTCTTGGGACCCGTGCCGGTGGCGACGGCGGTGTTGACGAGCTGCGACAGGCCGGTCTCGGTGTCGTACGCGTCCAGGTCAGCCTGCGTCACCGTGTAGGTGAAGCTGCAATCCTGGTGCGCGCCCACGGCCAGCGTAGCGAACGAGCACACCGTGCCGTCCGTGTTGGTCGCCGTGATGGCCTTCGGATCCTTGACGGTGACGCCGCTCAGATCGACGTTGCCGGTGTTGGTGACCGTCAGCGTGTACGGAACCTTCTGGCCGAGCGCGTTGACCACGGTCGTCGTGCTGCTCTTGACGAGCTCGATGGCCGGGTTCTGCATGGCGTTGACGTCCGCACTGTCGGTGTCGGTGACCTTGTCGAGCCCGGACGGAGGCGTGCCTTCGACCGAGGCGACGTTGTGGATCGTCCCGGCGGTGAAGTCGGCTGCCGTGGCCTGGTACGTGGCCGTGCAGGTCATCGTGTCCGTCGCCACGCCGTCCGCATCCGTCGACCCGCTGGCCTGCAGCGTGGTCGTCGGGCACGTCACGGTGCCGGCCTTGGTGTCGGTGACCGTCACATTGGTCAGCGTGGTGTTGCCCGTGTTGGTCACGATCAGGCTGTAGGTGATCGTGTCGCCGATCTCAGTGACCGTGGTCGGCGAGGCCGACTTGACGATGCTGATACCAGGCTCGCGGTCGATGGTCACCGTGACGTTGCTATCGTCCGGCGGGACCGACAGGCCAGGAGGCGGCGTGCCCGTCGCCGTGGCCGTGTTGACGATCGAACCGGCATCGACGTCCGCCTGCGTGACCGTGTAGGTCTTCGAGCAGGTGGGATCGGTCACCGGCACGCCGGGATCGAGCTTGTTGATCGTGCAGATCGGGCCGCCGAACATCGGGTCGCTCACGACGACGTTGGTCAGCGTGGTGTTGCCCGTGTTGGTCACCGTGAAGGTGTAGGTGATCGTGTCGCCCGCCGCATCGGCCGTGGCCGAGCTGGCGTGCTTCTCGAGCGTCAGGCCCGTGGTCTGGTTGGCGCCCACCGTCGCGTTGGCCGAGGCGCTGACCTCGTCCATGCCCGTCGGCGGCTGGCCCGTGACCGTGGCCGTGTTGTAGATGAAGCCGTTGTCGAGATCGGCCTGCGTCGCCAGGTACGTGGCCTGGCAGGTCGCCGACTCGTCCGGCTGCAGCGTGCTGACGGTCTCACCCGAGACGTCACTGACGAAGCTCGTGCAGATGACGTCCGACGGGTGGTCGGCCGTGACGAACATCGGATCGCTCAGCGTCACATCATTCAACGGCACCGTGGAGGTGTTGGTGACCGTGAAGGTGTAGACGACCGGGTCGCCCACCGCGGAGACCGAACCCACATCGGGATTCTTGGTCAGCGTGATCGAGGCCTGGCGGTCGATGATGACAATCGCGCGGGCACTGCCCTGCGGAGGCTTCAGGCCTGCCGGCGGCACGCCCGTCGCCGTCGCGTTGTTCACGATGGTGTCGGCGTTCAGATCCTCCGGCTGCACGGTGTAGTCGGCCGTGCAGGAGACCGAATCACCCGGGGCCAGGCCGTACGGCGTGCCGGGGGCGGCTGTCTCCGCAGCCGCGGCCAGCTTGTTGGCCAGCTGCTTGTTGCAGCTGGCCACCTGGTCGGCGCCCAACTTGGAGTCGGTGATCGAGACGGCGGACAGCGTCACGTTGCCGATGTTCTTCAGCGTGAACTCGTACTGCACTGTGCCGGTCGTCGAGACCAGGCGCGGGTCCGGAACCTTGGTGAGCTGGATCGCGGTGTTTTGCTTGCCGTTGTTCGTGATGTTGGACGACGACTCCGGCGGCTCCAGCCCGTTCGGCGGCGTGCCGGTGGCGGTCGCAGCGTTCGTGAGCTTGCCGTTGTCCATGTCGGCCTGCGTGACCTTGTAGGTCGCAGTGCAGGGGGCAGCGGTATCACCGGGCGCCAGCGTGTCGATCGTGCAGATCACGCCACCCGGATACTGCGGGTAGGCGGTCGCATCGTCGAACAGGGCATCCGTGACGGTCACATCGGTCAGCGTCACGTTGCCGGTGTTCTTCACCGTGAACGTGTACACGACATCCTGGCCGAGCGTGATGTTGGTCGCGTTGTTCGTCTTGACCAGCGAGATGCCCGGGGTCTGCGTGACAGGCACGTTCACCTCGTCGTTGTCGGTGACCGGCTCGTCCTTGGGGGACGTGCCCGTGACCGTCGCGGCGTTGGTGATCATGCCGGCATCCATATCGTCCTGCGTCACCGTGTACTCGGCGGTGCAGGTGTCGATGACCTGGTTCACGGCCAGCGTGTCGTACGGGCCGCACACGACGCCGTCCGGATTGTCATCCGTGACGAACATCGGGTCTTTCACCGTCACATTGGTGAGCGGGACGTTGCCGTCGTTGGTCACCGTGAACGCGTAGACGACCTTCTGGCCGGCCGCGGTGATCACCGCGGTGGTCTGGACGGACTTATCCAGCGTGATGAGCGGAGTCTGGATCACCGCAACGGTGCCCGTGGCCTCGTTGCTGGTGACCGGCGTCTCGTCGTCGGGCTCCAGGCCGGTGGCCGTGGCCTTGTTGACCAGCGGGCCGCCCGCGGTGATGTCGTTCTGCGAGACGGCGTACGTCGCCAGGCAGTCGGTGCTCTCACCGGGGGCCAGCGACTCGGTCGCCAGCTTGGCGTTGCAGTCGGTCAGGTCGATGGCCGCCGCGTTGCCGTCGGCGTCCAGGCCGTTGAACGCGGTCTCGGACACTGCGAAGTTGTGCAGCGTCACATTGCCGTCGTTGGTCAGCGTGAACGTGTAGGTCACGATGTCGCCCGCCGTGCCGACCGAGGCCTTGTCCGGACTCTTGGTTAGCGTGAGCTCCGGGGCGAACACCGGCGTGACCGTGGCGGACGAGTCGTTGCTCGTCGTCGTGGTGTTGCCGTCGGCATCCGTCATGCCCGTGGGCAGCGTGCCCGTGGCCGTGGCGGTGTTGGTGAACTCGCCGGCGTCGAACTTGGCCTGCGTGACCAGGAAGGTCGCCGAGCACGTGGTCGACGCCTCGGGAGCCAGCGTCTGATCGGCCAGCGCCGCGCCGCAATCCGACTTCGTCGCATCGGCGAACACGTCGTCCAGCATCGCGTCGGAAAGCGTGATGCCGTGCAGCGTCACGTTGCCCGAGTTGGTGATCTCGAACGTGTACGTCACCGCGACCGACCCGTTGATCTGGATGGCCTTCTGGTCATTGACCAGCTTGTTCAGCGTGATGCCGGGGTTCGCGACCGGGGTGACCGTCGCGGTGTCCGGCTCACTGGTGACCGTCGCCGGCGTCATGCCCGTGGGCAGCGAGCCCGTGGCCGTGGCCGTGTTCGTGAACGCGGGGCCCTCGAACTTCGCCTGCGTGACGGTGTACGGCACCTGGCAGTCGATGGACGCATCGGGCGCCAGCGACTTGTCGGCCAGCGTGGACGCACACACGGCATCGCCGAGCATGTCGTCGTTGATGACCAGGTTGTCCAGCGTCACGTTGCCGGTGTTGGTGATCGTGAAGTTGTAGTACACGTCGCCCGGGTCGGTGATGGGCAGGTTGTCCACACCGTCGGCCGTCGTCGAGGACGCCACCGTCTTGGTGATCGAGATGCCGGGCTGCGGAGCCACGGTCACGATGACCGAGTCGTCGTCCGTCACGTTCGAACCCTTCGGCGGCGTGCCCGTCGCGGTCGCCGCGTTGACGACCTCACCCGCGTTGATGTCGGCCTGCGTCACCATGTACGTGGCGGTGCACTGGTCGGACTCGTCCGGTGCCAGCGTCAGCACCGTGGACGGCGCCTTGGCCGTGCCTAGCGCCGCGCAGTTGCTCGACAGCACGATGCCCGGCAGCGCATCGGTCACGTTGACGTTGGACAGCGTCACGTTGCCGGTGTTGGTGACCAGGAAGGTGTACTCGATGGGCTGCGTCGTGTCGGTCACGTACGCGTTGTCGACCGTCTTGATCAGGTCGATCTTCGGAGTCTGCGTCGCCGGGGTGGTCACCTTGTCGGTGTCCGTCGGCGGGCGCAGCGTCGAATTCGGCGGCGGCGTGCCGGTGGCGGTGGCCGTGTTGACCACCGAGCCGGCGTCGATGTCCGCCTGCGTCACCGGGTAGCTCAGATCGGCGCAGGTCGTGGTGTCGGTGACACCGGGGGCCAGCGACGCGATCACGCACACCGGGCTGTTGGACAGCAGCGGGTCGCTCACGGTCACATTGGTCAGCGTCACGTTGCCGGTGTTCTTCACCGAGAAGCTGTAGGTGATCGGATCGCCCACGGCGGCGACGGACGACACGTCCGCCGTCTTCTCGATGTCGATGCCCGTCTTCTGGTCGGCCACGATGGTCGTGCCACCGCCGCCCTTGACCGGCGGCATGCCGTCGGGCGGGTTGCCCTCGACCGTCGCGTCGTTCTTGATGAACCCGCGGTCGATGTCCTCCTGCGTCACCTCGTACGTGGCGGTGCACGTCGGATCGTCGCCCGCGGCCACGGTATCGGCATCGCAATCGGTGATGATGCCGTCAGGGTTGGCCGCGGTCGCGAACAGCGGGTCGGAGACCACGAGGTCGGTGAGCGGGACATTGCCCTGGTTGATCACGTTGAACGTGTAGGTGATCTTCTGGCCCACGTAGCTGTACACGAACTGGTCGGACGACTTGATGAGCTTGACCGACGCGCGCCGGTTGGTGGTCACCAGGATCGAGGCCGAGCTGCTGACATCGTTGCCGTTGGCATCGGTGGCCACCACGGTGGCGACGTTGGTGTAGCCGCCGTCCGTGAAGTAGTCCTGGCCCACGGTGTACGTGAACGTGCAGGCGTCCGGATCCGTCGACTGACCGGGGGCCAGCGACGCGAACTCGCACAGCGGGTCCTTGTCGTCGTACTGCGCGGCCAGCGTCGGGTCGGAGATCTTGACGTTGTTCAGCTGCACCGTGCCGTTGTTGGTCGCGACCAGCGTGTACGTGACGGTGTCACCGGGCTCGCTGACGACGCGCGGCGTCGCCGACTTGGTCAGCGAGATGGAGCCGACCTGTGCGGTCGTCACCGTGGCGGTGTCGGTGTCCGTCGGGTTGGTCAGGTTCGAGCCGGCCGGGAGGTCGGACGGAAGCGTGCCGGTGGCGGTCACCGTGTTGCTGATCGAACCCTTCGTGAAGTCGGCCTGCACCGTGGTGTAGGTCTTCGCGTCGCAGCCGGTGTACGTCTGGCCCGCGTCCAGCACCGGGATCGTGCAGATCGTGCCGCCGAACATCGGATCGCTCAGCGTGACGTTCGTCAGCTGGACGGTGCCCGTGTTCTTGACGGTGAACGAGTACGCGATCTGCTGGCCGATCGTCGAGACGACGTCCACCGACGGGGTCTTCGTGACCTGCAGGCCGGTGCTCGGCGTGGCGCCGATCGTCGTCGTGTCGTCATCGGTCGCCGGCGGGACATTCGCGCCCGTCGGAGGATCGGCGGTCACGGTGGCCGCGTTGCTGATCTGGCCCTTGGCGAAATCGCCCTGCGTCGGATGGTAGGTCGCCTGGCAGGCCACATCGCTCGTCGCGCCCGGAGCCAGCGGCGATGCCGCCGTGTACTTGGCGAGCAGCGCATTGCACGCGCTCATGTCGACGCCCGTCATCGAATCGGAGATCACGATGTTGTGCAGCGAGACCGTCCCGGTGTTCTTCACCGAGAACGAGAACGTGACCGTCTGGTCCAGCGAGACCAGCGGGTTGGACGATGCGCTGGCCGTCTTGGTCAGCTCGATGCCGGACGTGCCGGCGCCTTCGACCTGGTCGGACGCCGAGGCCTCGACCGGGACGGCCGAGGTCGGCTGGTCCTTGGCCCACGCCTTGACGGACGCGTTGTTGATGACCTTGCCGGCGTTGAGGTCGGCCTGCGTGACGGCGTACGTCACGGGGCAGGTCACCGACGCGCCCGCGGCCAGCGTGATGCTGCCGTTGGACGCCGTGGATGTCGTGCCATCGGCGGTGACCGTGCACGGATCGCCGATCACGGCGCCGTCATCGATCAGCGTCACATGGTCGAGCTGCTGGGCCGGGTCCGAACCGCCGTTGGTCGCCGTCAGCGTGAAGGCGACCGTGTCGCCGACGTTGCCGAACGTCGTGCCGTCGGTGTGCGACTTGACCAGCGAGATGATCTCGGGATAGGCGGTCGCCGCATCCGTGTCATTCGTCGTGTTGTAGTCGTGCGCGCTGCCGCTCACCGTGGCCGAGACGGTCAGGTTCTGCGGCGGCGTCGCGGCCGTCTTGTCGCCCGGGATGGTGAACGTGATGTCCGCCGTGCCGCCCTTGGCGAGCTCGGGGGCGTTCGCGCAGTGCAGCGTGGTGTCCGTGATGGTGCAGTAATCGGGAAGCCCGGTGATGTCACCGGCCGTGATGCCCGTGGCATCGTTGATCAGCCCGGACAGATCGGCGTCCAGAACCCACTCGGAGCTCTGGTTCGCGTCCGGGACACCGCTCTGGTTCGTCCCATTATTCGTCACTGTGATGGTGAACGTGACATCCTGCCCAGGAACGTACGCCTGCGGCACCTGCACATCCACACCTAAATCGATCGGGATGCCCGGCGAGGCCGTGCCGTCGTTACCGACGGACGACGGGCCTGGCACCGTCTCAATAATGTCGAAGGTCGGCGTGCTGGACGTCGGGTTGTTGATCTTGATCTGATAGATCCACCCGGTCTCGTTGTTCGAGACACCCAGATTGCCGTTACCAAACACCCACTGGGCGCCATAGCCGCCCTGGGTCACCACGAGGCCCTTCGGGAGCGTCGCCGTGGTGTACGGCGGCTTGGCACCTGCCGGTGCCGTCCATGTGGTGTCGAGCGGGGCTGCGAAGACCTGCGCCTGGAACGTGATCGGGTTGATACGCCAGATGCCCTGCCAGTTGGATACCGAGCCGGTGCCATTGGTTGGCTTCTGCTTGGCGGATACCGACCACAGGTAGCCATCGGTGTAGCTCATGTCGGCCGAGTTCGGCAGCACTGCATTCAGCTGCCCGGCTTTGGCCGTCACACACGACGCGGCAGTGAAGCCCGCCGCGCAGTTGGCGAAGTCAAGTGTCCAGATCTTCTGGCTCCCCGAGCCTGTGCCTAGGCGGAGGAACATGACGTTGGACGTGTCTTGAGCCGTTCCGGCGGCGTTCGGTCCGCCGAACGTGCCGGAGTTGATGTTGTCCGAGGCGGACATGCCCGCGGGCAGACCCAGATCCTGGATCACGATGTCGTTGGACGGATCGGAATCCGCCAACGCCGCGGCGCTGCCCTGCCCGATGCGCAGCAGGTGATTGGATACCGTCACGCCGTTGATCTTCGCGCCCACGTTGGCGATCGCGTAGATGTAGTTGTCGGCGAGCCGGTAGGCGATCGCGTTGTAGTTGAACGAGACCGCCGTGCCCAGATTGTGAGGAGAAGTCGCTACGACCGCGTCGGGGTTGTCGGGGTCAACGGCGTCACGCACAGCTGTGAAAAGCTGCTCGCAGCCGGTCGTGCCCGCGGCCGCGCCGCTACACTGCACCGCCTGCGCAATGAACGTCGTCTGGGAGGCTGAACTGGAGAAGGGTTGTGGGGTGGTGTCCGCAGCAGATGCTGACTGCGGGATCATTTGAAGGAAAGACGCCGCCAGGCCGATGGCACCGACCAAGGCTAACGCACGAAATGCTCGTTTCGGCTGTTGCATGGAGACTCCTGGGAGGGGTGAATGGGGATGACGGGTGCACTGTGCCAGGTAAAACCGCAGCGCACCCGTATTTGTGGGGTGGAAGAGAGGACACCATCCGTCGGTCCCTGTAGGAGGGATCGGTCTACCGGCCTGTGAGCCGGTCCGAGGGGTCGAACAGCTGCGCACGGGTGGGGTCACCGCTTCTTGTGCAAGCCTCGTTCCCGCACACGTGCCGTGTCAACCTGCGGGGCTAAACGTCCCACCCAGTGGGACATGCCCCTTCTTTGACGTCGTGTCAAGGCAGAAAGGACGTCGTTGTCCGTCCCAAATCGGGGGCTTCGTGACCCTCTGGAGTGCCACCCTGGAAACCTGGGGAAGGGTCCTGTCAGGGGATGCTGGAACCTCCAGCGCAAAAGTCATAACGCTTTCATATAAAGGCGGCACAAGGGGTCTCGTATGACTGGCTACGCACAGGAAAACAGCGGGTTTCCTGACAGGGAAACACTCACGGATGAGGGCAGGCGGGCACGCCCGGACAGGGATGGACTGTCCGGGCGTACCCGTTCTTTCCTTCAAGGGATTGCTACGACGCGTCCTCCAGTCGACGGCGGCGCATCAACCCCAGCCAACCGACGGCCGCCATGCCCAACAGGCAGGCGCCCGCGATTGACAGGCCTATCAGTGCATTGCCCCCGGTGGCCACCGAACCGCCGGTCGCGGCCGCGACCGGGGCCGGAGTGACCGGCGTGGGCGTGCTCGGCAGCGTCTGCACGCTGGCCGGGTCGGATGTCTTCGGCTCAATGCCGCCAGCGTGCACCTCGGGCGCGGGGGTGCCGGTGGCGATGGCCGTGTTCGTGATCTCGCCGTTGGCGACATCGTCGTCCAGAACCGTGTACGGCACCGACTGGCAGACGATCTGCCCGCCGGGGGCCAGCACGGTGGACGACGTCAGCGGCGGCGTGAAGTCGCCGGTGCACGTGCTCAGGTCGGGCTGCGGCCAGGTGCCCTTGCCGCTGAACGACACCTTGGTGATGGTCACGTTGGTCATCGGGACGTTGCCCGAGTTGGTCACCGTGTACGTGTAGATCAGCTTGTCGCCCGTGATGGCGCCCGTGGCCTTGTTGACGTTGACGGCCAGGTCGAGCTCGGTGTCCTGGGCAATCTGCACCGGCGCCTGGGCCGGGTCGCTGGTGTACGGCGTGGTGCCGCCGTCCGGGGTTCCGGACGCGGTCGCCGTGTTGACGATCGTGCCGCCAGCGTTCATGTCGTTCTGCGTCACGGCGTACATCGCGGTGCACGTCGCGCGGTCGCCCACGGCCAGCGTGCCGAGGCTCTTGCAACCGTCGGACAGGACGACGCCCGCCAGCGCATCGTGGATCGCCACGTTGTTCATCGTGACCTGGCCGTCGTTGACGACGGTGATGGTGTACGTGATCACCTGGCCGGCCCTGGTCGCGCTGGTCGGGTTGGCCGCCTTGGTCACCGTCAGGTGCGGCGGGTGGACGCCCACGTCGAACGTGCTCGGCGGGCTCGTCAGCGGCGTCGTCCCGCCGGTGGGCGTGCCGGTCGCGGTGGCCGTGTTGACCAGATCGGTGCCGCTTGCGACGTCGGCGGCCGTCACCGTGTACGTGCCGGAGCAGGTGACGGTTGCCCCCGGCGACATGCTGGCCCACGTGCAGCCGGACAGCTGCACGCCCGGGCTGGGCAGGGACGTGTCGACGACCGACACGTTGTTCATCGTGACCGTGCCCTGGTTCTGCACGGTGAACGTGTAGTGGATGATGTCGCCGGCGCTGGAGACGCCGTTCCGATCGGCCGACTTGCTGATGACCAGCTGCGCCACGTCCACCGTCGCCGTCTTGGGGTCGCTGGTGTACGGCGTGTTGCTGCCGGCGGGTATGCCGGTCGCGGTGGCCGAGTTGACGATCTTCTGGCCCTGTTCGGCCGCCGCGATGTCCGCATCGGTGACCGTGTAGGTCGCCGAGCAGGTCACGGCCGCCGAGCCCGGCGCCAGCGTGCCGAGGTTCTGGCACCCGCTCATGTTGAGGTTGGGCAGCGAGGTGTCGACGACCTGCACGCTGCTCATCGTCACCGTGCCGGTGTTCTGCACGCTGAACGTGTAGTGGATGACGTCGCCGGCCTTCAACACGACCTTCTCGGCGGCCGTCTTGGTCAGCGTCAGCTGCGCCAGCTCAACCGTGGCGGTGCCCGGATCGCTGGTGTACGGCGTGGTGCCGCCGTCGGGCGTGCCCGTCGCTGTGGCGGTGTTGATGATCTTGGTGCCCGCCGTGATGTCGGCGGCCTGCACTGTGTACGTCGCGGTGCACGAGGCCACGTCCTCGACGGCGAGCGTGCCCAGGTTGGCGCATCCGGCGCCCAGCACCAGGCCCGGCAGCGTGTCGGTGATCGCCACGTTGTTCATCGTGACCTGGCCGTCGTTGGTGACGGTGAGCGTGTAGGTGATGACGTCGCCAACCTTGGTGAACGTGCCCCGGCTGGCCACCTTGTCCACCGTCAGGTGCGGTGTCGCGATGGCGACCGTCGCGTCGTCCGGCGGCCCGTTGACCGTGGTGCCGCCCGGCGTCGTGCCCTGCGCGTGCGCCACGTTGACGATCGGGGTGTCGGCCGCGATGTCGGCCGCCGTCACGGTGTACGTGCCCGTGCACTGCACGGTCGTGCCGACGGCCACGCTCGTCCAGCTGCATCCGGACAGCTGCACACCCGGGCTCGGCAGCGACGTGTCGACGACCGTCACGTTGTTCATGACGATGTCGCCGTCGTTCTTGACTGAGAACGCGTAGTGGATGGTCTGCCCGGCCGAGGACACCGAGGTCTCCTGCGCCGTCTTGACGATCGACAGGTGGGCGACGCCGACCGTGGCCCGCTGCACCGGCGTGGTGTACGACGTGCCGGAGCCGACCGGTGTGCCGGTCGCGGTGGCCGAGTTGACCAGCGCGTTGCCCGCCGAGATGTCGGACGCCGTCACGGTGTACGTGCCCGTGCACTGCACCGTCTGGCCCGCCCCGAGCGTGGCCCAGCTGCAGCCGTTGAGCTCGACCGCGCCGTTGAACCCGGTGTCAGTCACCGACACGGTGGACATGGAGACCGTGCCGTCGTTCTTCACCGTGAACTGGTAGTGGATGACGTCGCCGGCGTTGCTGACGGACGACTCGGTGGCCGTCTTGGTCAGCGTCAGGTGCGAGATGTCGACGTTGGCCGTCTTCGGATCGCTGGTGTACGGCGTGGTGCTGTTGTCCGGCTGGCCCGTCGCGGTCGCGGTGTTCGAGATGCGCGTGCCCGCCGCGATGTCGGCGGCCGTCACGGTGTACGTGCCCGTGCAGGTGACGGCGGGGTCGTTGGGGGCCAGCGAGGCCCAGCTGCAGCCGCTCAGCTGCACGTTGCCACCCAGGTCGCTGTCGACGATGTGAATGTTCGACATCGACACTGCGCCCGTGTTGGTCACGCGGAACTGGTAGGTGATGATGTCGCCGGCCTGATGCACCGACACGGCGGACGACACCGTGGGCACCATGGTCGTGTTGCCGGTCACCACGTCCTTCACCGAGATGACGGACTTGACCAGCGTCAGCTGCGGCGTGCCCGCCAGGTTCGCATCGGCGGTGGACGGATCGCTCGTGTACACCGTGGACGTGCCCGTGGGCGTGCCCGTGACGGTCGCGGAGTTGTGGATCGTCGTGGCCGTGGTGTTCATGTCGTTCTGCTGCACGGTGTAGGTGCCCGTGCAGGTCTGCGTGGCACCGGCGGCCAGCGTCGGCCAGGTGCAGCCGCTCAGCTGCACGCCCGGGCTCGGCAGCGAGCTGTCGACGACGGTGGCGTTGGTCATCGCGATCGTGCCGTCGTTCTTCACTGAGAACTGGTAGTGGATCACGTCGCCCACGGCGTACACCGTCTTGGCAACGGGGTTGGCCTGCTGCGTGTCGACGCTGGTGATGCTCTTGGACAGCGTCATGTGCGCGACGTCCACCGCGGCCGTCTTCGGGTCGCTGGTGTAGTTCAGGTTGGTGCCGTCAGGCGTGCCTGTGGCCGTGGCCGTGTTCTTGATCTGCGCGGTCGGGCTGTTCGCCGCGGCCGTGATGTCGGACGCCTGCACCGTGTACGTGCCCGTGCACGAGCCGGTGCTGCCCGGGGTCGTGGTGGTGCTGGTCGGATCCTGCGGCACCAGGTTGCCGATCGCGGCGCAGCTGGGGTCGAGCTGGATGCCCGGCATGGCATCGACGATCTTGACGCCATTCATCGTGACCGCGCCCGTGTTCTGCACGCTGAACGTGTAGTGGATCACATCGCCGGCCTTGCTGACGGTCTTCTCCGCGGCGCTCTTGGTGAGCGTGAGGCTCACCGGCGAGGTGTTGATGGTGCTGGTGTCGTTGGACGGATTGGGATCAGACTCGTTGCCCACCACGGTCGCCGTGTTGGACAGCTGGTTGTTGGTCAGATGGATCTTCGTCACGTCGGACGGCGTGTTGACGCTGAACTGGAACCGATGCGTCGCGTTCGCGGCCAGCGGGCCACCGATGCAGGAGACCGTGACCGTGGGGATGCTCTCGCCGTCGTTCTCGCCGATCGCCTGGCAGTCGGGCGGCAGCGTCAGGTTGGCGTCCACCGCGTCCTGGATCGCGTCGCTGTCGGTCAGCGTGTTGCCGCTGGAGTCCGTCATCCAGCCCAGGTCGTACATCAGCTGCGAGATGTCGTCGGTGACGGAGTATCCGGACGAGTCAGCGCCGTCGGGCTCCGAGGTGTTGTCCACCGTGAGGGTGTACGTGATCGGCTGGCCGGGCACGAACCCGGGGTTGGTGGTCTTGGTGAGCCCCAGATCGACGGGTTCACCAGGGAAGATGGTGCCGTCGTTGCCGTTGGACGCCGGGCCGTCCAGCACCGCGACCATCGCGAAACTCGGGTCGACCGTCGTGCTCGTCGGGTTGTTGACCCGCACCTGGAACACCCAGCCCTGCTGGTTGTTCGAGATGCCGATGTTGCCGTTGCCGTACACCCACTGGGCGCCGTAGCCCTGGCCGGTGTTGGTGACCACGCCGTTGGGCAGCGTGTCGCCGTTGTTGAACGAGCCGACGCCGTTGCCATTGTCGGTCCAGTTCGTCGCCGACGCCGAGGACGACATCGAGTACCACGATGTCGGCGTGTTCCCGTTCGGAGACTCACCGCTCGTGTCGCAGGCCGGGGTGGTGCAGCCTGGCGTGTTCAGCACGTCGACGCGCCACACGCCCTGCGACTGCGCGGCCGAGAAGTTGCCCGTGGCGGCCTTGCCCGAGACGGCCCACAGCTCGCCGGACATCCAGACCAGGTCAGCCGTGTTCGGCATGGGTTGGCTCAGCGTGTACGTCGTCGTGGTCAGGCAGTTCGTGTTGATGAAACCGGCCGCGCAGTTCGAGAAGTCGACGCCGTACAGGTTGCTGTTGCCGGTGCCCTGTCCGGTGCGCAGGTAGTAGATGTTGGACGTGTCGGCGTCGTGCAGCGGATCACCCTGGACGGTCCGGTCGAGCGAGCCGTCCGCACCGAACGTGCCGGCGTTGTACGACATGCCGTTGCCCGGGATCGGCAGGCCGGGGATCTGCCCGATGATCTGCACCTGGCCCTGCTGGCCGATGCGCACCAGGTTGAAGTTTTTGTCGATGCCGTAGATGTAGTTGTCTTCCATGCGGTAGCCGATGGCGTTGAACCCGCCGTTGTACACGGGGCCGACCGGGTTGAACTTGACCTGGATCGCGCCGTTCGGGTTCTCGGGGTCGACCGTGCGCACCGCGACGTACAGCTGCTCGCAGTTGGTGCCGGTCTGGTCGCCGCCCGAGTCAGCGGTGCACTGCACCGCCTGGGCGATGTACACCTGCTGCGAGGTGCCGCCCGCGAAGGCCACGGGCGTGGGTTGGGTGGAGTCTCCAGGATCGGCATGCGCCATCTGGGGGACGAACGAACTGAACGTCGCCGCTAGTCCGACAACACCGACGAAGGCGAGGATACGGGTGATGTGCGAACGGTGTTGCATGGTTCCTCCTTGGAGGGGGGGTAAGGAGTTGCGGAGCATCCATGCGGCTTGGGGGACTCGGTTGTATGGGGGTCTGGCTTGCCGATGTGGGCGCTCGGTTGTGGGGCGGATCAGAAGGACACCTCACCGTGTCCCCGTTCATGCGTGCCTGAACCCGGCTGCGATGCGTCGCGGCTTCACAACCAGGCCCGTCAGCTCGTCGAGGGGGTTCATCGACGTGGTGCCGAACTGTTCTTACGACAAGACTGCTACCCCACGAGTCAGAAGTCAACCGGAGATGGGACCTCAACGACCGTTCTGGTGGAGCAGCACTATCAGTAGGTCTGGCTTGAGCGGCGCGGGCGAGCCGCGGGGATGGTGCGTGCCCACTATCCGTAGGTGTCGCGGGGGCCACGGCCGTCGCGCACCGAACGTGGGCCGTGCTTCCAGCTGGGCCCGGACGGAGCGAGCACCGCGATGCGCGTCACTGTGCCCTGGCCCAGGCGCTCGTTGAGCGCGGCGACCACCTGCGGGGCGATGAATCGCAGCGCGGACGCCCACGCGGACGAGTCTGCCCGCACCGTCAGCACGCCGTCATGGAAACCGTCCGGATGGCAGTGCTCGGCGTTCGCCTCGCCGACCAGCTGCGGCCACGAGGCCAGCAGCATCCGCAGGCCCACCTGGGACGTCCAGCCGCGCTCGTCCACGAACGCGTCCAGCGCGCCGCCGATGGGCGTCAGGTCGCCGTTCTCGCGGGTGGACGGCGCGGGCGTGGCGGGCTTGCGACGGTGCGGACGCTGCGGGGACGCACCCAGGTGGTCCATGACCTGCCAGGCGACATCCAGGCCGTCTTCGTCCCTGTCCGCGGGAGCCGGCGTCACGGCCGCTTCGCCGCCGGTTTCTGTGGAGTCGGCGCGCTTGTCCACAGCCTGCGGGATGTCGGTGTCGGGTAATCCGCTGGCGTGGGGGGTGAGTCCTGGTGTCGAGGCACCATCAACAGGCTTATCCACAGATTGTGGATAACGGTGAGAATCGGCGCCCAGGCCGCGCAGCAGCGCGTCCAGACGCACGGGATCATGCTCGGGCATCGGCGGCCCCCTGCGCATCCATCTCAGCATCATCGCTTGTCATGGGCGTATCGACCGGGGACACGGTGCCGAATCGGACGGCGAAGCGGCGTCCGGACAGGCGCGGCGGCACATCGTCGGGCACGGCCGCGGTGACCAGCAGCTGCTCGGCGTCGGCCACGGCATCGGCCAGCCGGACGCGGCGGGTGGCGTCCAGCTCGGCGAAGACGTCGTCCAGGATCAGAACGGGGCTGACGCCGTCGGCCCGCAGCAGCCCGAACGAGCCCAGGCGCAGGGCCAGCGCCAGCGACCAGCTCTCGCCGTGGCTGGCGTAGCCGCGGGCGGGAAGACCGCCGATCGACAGCGCGATCTCGTCGCGGTGCGGCCCCACCAGCGACACGCCCCGGCGCACCTCGTCGCCGCGGCGCTGCTGCGTGGCGGCCAGCAGGCGGTCGGTCAGCTCGGCCGTGCGGGCCTCGCGGTCGTCGGGCAGGCCCGTGACGTCGATGCGCGACTGGTACACGGCGCCCGCATCGGCGTTGGTGGGCGCGATGTCGGCGTAGGCCGCCGCCGCCAGCGGCACCAGCGCGTCGAGGGTCTCCAGGCGGGCCTGCATGATCTGGGCGCCGGACTGGGCCAGGTGCGCGTCCCAGACCTCCAGCGTGGCCAGGTCGTCGTCGGACAGCCGGTGCGGATGGGCGGCCAGCGACTTGAGCAGCGCGTTGCGCTGGCGAATCACGCGGTCGTACGTGGAGCGCTCGCCGGCCATGCGGGGCCAGCGGCTGGTGACCAGGTCGTCCAGGAATGCGCGCCGGTCGGCCGGGTCGCCCTTGACGATGGCCAGATCGTCGGGGGTGAACATGACCACGCGGATGCCGCCCAGCAGCTCACGGGCGCTACGCTGAGCGACGCGGTTGATGAACGCGCGGTTAGCACGTCCGGGGTTGATCTCGATCTCCAGCAGCAGCGTGCGGGCATCGTCCAGGCCCGCGACCACACGGGCGCGCACCACGGCCTGGTCGGCGCCCGATCGGATCAGCGGCGCGTCGGCGCCGGCCCGGTGGCTCGACAGCGTCGCCAGGTATTCCACCGCCTCGACAAGGTTGGTCTTGCCCTGCCCGTTCGGCCCGGTGAACACGCTGACCCCGGGGCCAAGCTCAATGTCCGCACCGGCGTAGTTGCGGAAGTCGGTCACGCTGAGGTGCTCGACGTACATCCGCTCCCCCGTCCCCGATCGTGTCCGTGCCACCGCCATTGTGGCATGTCCTGCCCACTGGAGGCGCAGACGACCGCACCGCTTCGCAGGCGAAGCCTGCCGCCTGCAGCACTCAGCTGTGAACGCGGGGCTGGGAAGGCGCGGGCGACCGCCGCGTGGTAAACCCACGCAAAGGCGACCGCAACGCACCCAGCGTCGCGTTCACCCGGAGAGGCGAAGCCTGCCGCCTGCCGCACTCAGATGTGAACGCGGGGCTGGGAAGGCGCGGGCGACCGCCGCGTGGTTCACCCACGCAAGGGCGACCGCAACGCACCCAGCGTCGCGTTCACCCGGGGAGGCGCATGAGCATGATGACGTGGCGGTAGTCGGCGCGGGGCTCTCCGTCGGCGTCATCGACGCCTTGCACCAGGCAGGGCTGCCCGGGGGCGGTGAAGCTGAAGTGGGTGTACGGCGCGTCGAGGGCGCCGAGGGCATCGGCGAGGTAGTGCGGGTTGAAGCCGACGGCGGTCATCTCGGCCTCGGTACCGACGTAGTTGGTGACGACGGCCTCCAGCGCCTCGCTGGCCTGCGCCTGGTCGCCGGTGGCGGCGTCGAGCACGACACCGTCCTCGTTGATGACCATGCGCATGGGGGTGTTGCGCTCGGCGACGAGGGCGACGCGGCGGACGGCGGCGACCAGGTCGTCGGTCTTGAGGCGCACGGACAGGTTGGCCTTGACGTCGAGCAGGTGGCGGAACTTGGGGAACTCCCCACCGAGCAGCCGGGTGGTGAGCTGGCGGGTGCCGTCGGCGGCCTGGCCGGAGAAGCCGATGAGGCCGTCACCCAGGTCGGTGCCCGACAGGCTGAGCGAGATGGTCTCGCCGGACGCCATGGACCGGGCGGCCTCGTTGAGCACGCGGCCGGGGACGATGGCGGCACCCTCGGCCTTGGCGTCGGCCGGGTTCCACTTCAGCTCCTTGAGCGCCATGCGATAGCGGTCGGTGGCCAACAGCGAGATGGTGTCGCCCTCTATCTCGACGCGCACGCCGGTGTAGATGGCGAGCAGCTCGTCGCGCCCGGCGGCAACGAACACCTGGGCAACCGCCCGTGCGAAGTCGTCGGACGGTACGACGCCGGTCTGGGTCGGCATCACCGGAAGCTCGGGGTAGTCGGCCACCGGCAGCATCTGCAGCGTGAACCGCGCGGAGCCGCAGACCAGCTCGGTGTGCGTCTCTTCGGTGCTGATCGTGACCGGGCCGGACGGCAGGCTGCGGGCGATGTCGGCGAACATCTTGCCGCTGACCAGCGCAACGCCCTCGTCGAAGACCTCGGCGGGCACGGTCATGCGCGCGCTGGTTTCGTAGTCGAAGGCGCTGAGCACCACGGCATCGCCGCCGGCCTCCACGAGCAAGCCGCCCAGGATCGGCACGCTCGGCCGGTTGGGCAGGCTGCGGGCGACCCACGCCACCGCGTCGGCCAGCACCGCGCTGTCGATACGAATCTTCATCTGTGCCTCACTTCACTTGGCGGGATCGAGCCACAGCCGGGGCCGGCTCGTCAACCGGCGTACTGATACGGTGCCAGCCAACTCACACGATCATATCGGTTCGCACTGACAAGCGTGTGGACGCCCAGAGGCGTCGGCCGGGCAGGATGAGGGTTGTGCACCGCCTGGACTTAGTCGATCGATGGATATGTATGACTCTCGTCGTCGTCATCTCTGGTGTGGAAACTGGGGATGAGTGACGTCTGTGCTCGTCAGCATCTGAATCTTGTCCACAGGGTCTGTGGGGAACGGCTGTCGGGCTTGGGGGAAAACTGGGGACGGATCCGTCCGAACGCCGCGACGGGCACGTTGTGCACAGGTTCGTGCGCCGGTCGTCCACAGGTTGTCCCCAGGGCGTGTGGATGTCAGCTCTGCGCCTTCTTGACGCGCTCCATGACCTCGACGACCTGCGTGTAGGTGCTGCGGCGCTCGCGCATGAGCTCCTTGATCTTGCGGTAGGCGTGCATCGCGGTCGTGTGGTCGCGGCCGCCGAACTCCTGGCCGATCTTGGGCCAGGACAGATCGGTCATGTCCCGGGTCAGGTACATGGCGATCTGGCGGGCGGCGACGAGCTGTTGCGTGCGGGAGGTGCCGACGATGGCCTCGGGCGCGACGCCGAAGTACTTGGCGGTCTCGTCGATGATGGTGGCGGGCGTGATGCGGTTGAGATCAGGGTCGGGCACGATGTCGGCCAGCAGCGTCTCGGCCATCTCGCGGTCGGGCGTCGTGCGGTTGAGCGTGGCGTACGCGGTCACCTTGAGCAGCGCGCCTTCCAGCTCGCGGATGTTGGTCTGGATGCGCTCGGCGATGAGCTCCAGCACGTCCTGAGGCACCTGGAGGTGCTCGGCGGCGGCCTTGCGGCGCAGGATCGCGGTGCGGGTCTCCAGGTCGGCCGGCTGCATGTCGGTGATCAGGCCCCACTCGAACCGCGAGCGCAGGCGGATCTCCAGCAGTTCGAGCGCCTTGGGCGGGCGGTCGCACGTCATGACGATCTGCTTGCTGGCGTTGTGCAGCGTGTTGAAGGTGTGGAAAAACTCTTCCTGCGTCTGGTCCTTGTTCTCCAGGAATTGGATGTCATCGAGCAGCAGCACGTCCAGATCGCGGAAGTCGGCGCGGAACTGCGCCATCTTGCGGTCGGCGACCGCGTTGATGAACGCGTTGGTCATCTCTTCGGTGCTGACGTAGCGCACGCGCAGCGTGGGGTAGTACTCCTCCAGGTAGTGCCCGATCGCGTGCAGCAGGTGCGTCTTGCCCAGGCCGGACGGTCCGTAGATGAGCAGCGGGTTGTACGCGGTGCCGGGGGATTCGGCGACGGCCTCGGCGGCGGCGTGTGCGAAGCGGTTGGACGGCCCAATGACGAAGTTGTCGAACGTGTACCGCGGGTTGAAGTGGTTCTGGATGGGCGGACGGGAGTCGGTGTTGTCGCGCGGAGCCAGAGCCGGGGGCTGCGGCGGCTCGTCCAGGGTGTCGGTGTTGGCGTCGTCGTCCGAAATCTCGCGGCCAAGGTTGAGCTCCAACCCGGGCTGCACGCTCACGACCAGCGTCATCGGCTTGACGCAGAAGTCGGACAGGGCGTCTTCCACGTCGGCGCGCAGGCGGTCTTCGAGGCGTTGTTTGGCGAAGTCAGAGGCGGTGGCGACGATCAGATACGCGTCCGAAAGGGCCAACGGCTTGGCGGTGCGCAACCACTTGGCGGCGATGGGGCCAGATTGGCTGAGGACGTAGTCCCACGCAGCCTGGGCGGCGGCTTCGGAGTTGGTTTCTGCAGGCGTTGCGTCCATCGCAGTGCCCTTCTGAGGTGTGAGGAGAAATCATGGTCGGTGATGGTGCTGAGCACCGCGCCTGTCACGGTTGGGGGGCGCCGACGACGAAGACATGTCAATGCTAGTGGTCACAAGTTGACTAGTACAAGTTGTGGATGACACTCGATTGAGTGATTGTGCGGCGTGTCGGCTGGACAGGGCGCTGTTGGTATGTCTATGCGGGGGTGACGTCTTGCTCCGGCTCGGCGGGCTCAGGTACCATGGAGTCGCCGTTGAGCGTCAGCGGTGTTTCGTAGTGCCCGAGGTTGGTTGCTGAATCCCAGCACCCGGCCGGGTGCCCAACTAGACGGAGCGTCTCCCGTGGTCAAGCGTACTTTCCAACCGAGCAACCGTCGTCGCAGCCGTACCCACGGTTTCCGCGCACGCATGCGTACCCGCGCCGGTCGCGCCATCCTGGCAGCGCGTCGCCGCAAGGGTCGCGCTGAGCTGTCTGCCTGAGCCGACCGTGTTGCCGAGGGCTCATCGGCTGCGCTCGTCCACCGGATTCCAGCGGGCCATCAGGAAGGGTGTCACGCGTGGGCGCCCGACTGTGGTGGTGCACGCGTTCGATACGGGGACGGACGAGCCGAGCCAGATCGGCTTCGTCGTGGGACGACGGGTCGGCGGCGCCGTGGTGCGCAACCGCGTGCGGCGTCGGCTGCGGCATCTCGTGGCTGCCCGGGTTGGGCAGCTGGGTCAAGGCAAGGTCGTTGTCGTGCGGGCGACGTCCACGGCGGGGTGTTCCCCGGCGCTGGGCGATGATCTGGCGGTGGCGTGGCAAGCGGCGGTGGGTGCCCTCGAAGAGCGCGCTGCCGCTGTCGGGGCCGTCGAGAGCGTGGCAGCATGAAATACATACTCATGGCGCTGATCAGGGCGTGGCGGGCGGTCGTCTCGCCGTGGTACGGGCCGGTGTGCAAGTACTACCCGTCGTGCTCGGCGTACGCGCTGGAGGCCGTGGCCGTGCACGGGGCCTGGAAGGGCGCCGGCCTGGCGGCGTGGCGGCTGTTGCGGTGCAACCCCTGGTCGAACGGGGGCGTCGATCCGGTGCCGGGTTCGGCGCTGGAGGCACAGATTGCCGCCGAAGAGGCGGCCGATACTAGCGAACTAGTGGGCTGGGTAGGCGTGCCCACGACGGGACAAAGTCGTCTCGATGAGCCTGAATTCGCCCACCTTCGGGACGGATCCGCGGTGAGCGCGCAGAACTGTCCCATGCCGGCGTCCGTCCCCACGGACAACCGGATCACCGCCCCCACAAGCCAAGCGACGGCACACGGTGCCTCGTCGCAGACCAGCGTGGCTGGATGTCGCTGGTTCCACCATCCGGTGAACTCGGTTCATCGACCAGTGAATGAGGTCTACCCATGCTGACTGCGATGTCCCTGATGGACTCGTTGGCCCACATCGGCAACACCATCTTGACGCCGTTCTATTGGATCATCAGCGGCATCATGGTGCTGTTCCACCACCTGCTGTCGCCGGTGTTCGGCGTCGATTCGGGCATCACCTGGGTGCTGTGCATCATCTTGATGACCTGCGTGCTGCGCGCGGTGATGCTGCCGCTGTACAAGAAGCAGATGAACGGCGCCCGGGCGATGACCTCGGTGCAGCCGCAGCTCAAGGCGCTGCAGGAGAAGTACAAGGGCGATCGCGAGCGGCTCAGCCGCGAGACGATGAAGCTGTACGAAGAGAACGGCGTCAGCCCGTACGCGTCCTGCCTGCCGATGATCGTGCAGATGCCCGTCTTCATGGGCCTGTTCTGGGTGCTCAACTCGGCCGCCCGGTACACCGGGCCCGGGTCGGCGACGCCGCTGAAGGGCTACTGGATGGTGCACAACCCGAGCCTGGCCGAGTCGCTGCGCGATTCGACGATCTTCGGGGCGAAGCTGTCCATCACGTTCACGTCGGCGGGCGCATGGAACAGCACCCGCGCCCTGTGCGTCGTGCTGGTCGTGCTGATGATGGCCATCCTGTTCCTGCAGCAGCTGCACATGATGCGCCGCAACATGCCGCCGGCGTCGATGACCGGGCCCATGGGGCAGCAGCAGAAGATGATGCTGTACGTCTTCCCGCTGTTCTACATCATCGGCGGCATCAACGTGCCGATCGGCGTGCTGTTCTACTGGGTGATCAGCAACGCGTGGACGTACGTGCAGCAGTACTGGATAATCCGGCACTACCCGACGCCGGACACGCCCGCGTACCTCGATTGGGAGGATCGCATGATCGCCGAGGGTAAGGACCCGAAGGCGATCGAGGCCGCCCGGCTGGAGAAGAGCCGCAAGAAGCGCAGCGGCAAGGGCGCCTCGATGATGCAGGCGGCGATGGAGCGGCAGGCTGCCGCCCGCGAGGCGGCTGAGCACGAGCAGGCCGAGCGTGCGTCCGGGTCGTCCCAAGCCGTCGTCCGGACGGATGAAAAGACGGGCAAGAAGGTCGTCGTCCGCACGCAGCCGCGCAACCAGTCGCGCTCCAAGCGGAGGAAGTGAACGTCCCCCGGGACACAAGGCAATCACCGGCCCGCCCCCGGGCCGGAACAACGCTGGCAAGGCCAGCAAAGGACAAGGAGCCGCACATGAGTGACAAGGACAACGAGCTCGAACCTGATGCCGACCAGCTTGAGGTGGCAGAGGCGAGCGCGCAGGACGAGGACGTCGCGGAGCAGACCCCGGGCGACGAGTCGTCCGAGGCAGACGAGGGCGACAAGGGCCACGAGAACTGGGCAGACCTCGACAGCGAGGGCGACATCGCAGCCGACTACTTGGAGGAACTGCTGGACATCGCCGACCTGGATGGCGACATCGACACGTACGTCGAGGGAGATCGCGCGCACGTCTCGATCGTGACGGACAGCGATCTGCTGGTCGGCAAGGATGGAGAGGTGCTGGACGCGCTGCAGGAGCTGGCCCGGCTGTCGGTGCTGACCGAGACCGGGCGGCACTCGCGGCTGATGCTGGATATCGCGGGCTTCCGCGAGAAGCGCCGCCAGCAGCTGCAGCAGCTCGCCCTCGACGCGGTCAACGAGGTCAAGGCCAACGGCGAGGCCGTCCGGCTGGCACCGATGAACCCGTTCGAGCGCAAGATCGTGCACGACGTCGCCGCGGCCAATGGGCTGTTCAGCGAGTCGGAGGGCGTGGAGCCGCAGCGGCGCGTCGTCATCTCGCCGGCGCGCTAAGTGAGCGCCGACGCGTGTGGCCCGGATGCCGAACTGGCGGCGCGCCAGGCGTGTCGCGCGGTGTTCGGCGATGTCGGGGCGCCCTTGGGCGAGCGCTATGCGCAGCTGCTGGGCGACGAGGGCATCGAATGGGGCCTGCTCGGGCCGCGTGAGGCCGGGCGGATCTGGTCGCGTCACCTGCTGAACAGCCTCGCGCTGGCGCCCATGCTGGGGCAGGGGGCGTGTGTGGTGGACGTCGGCAGCGGAGCCGGGCTTCCCGGGGTGCCGCTGGCGATCGCGCGTCCGGACGTGTCGATGGTGCTGTTGGAGCCGCTGCTGCGGCGCACGCGGTTTCTAGAGCTCGTCGTTTCTGAATTGGGGCTGGGCGACCGGGTGCGCGTGGTGCGCGGCCGGGCCGAGGATCAGCGCGAGCGGGGCGGTGCAAGCCGCCTGGTGGCGGACGTCGTGGTCTGCCGGGCCGTGGCGCCGCTGGATCGGCTGCTCGGCTGGTGCGTGCCGCTGCTGGACGTCCGCGGGGAACTGCTGGCCCTCAAGGGCGACAGCGCCCGCGATGAGGTGCGGCAGGCGGCGTCCGTCCTCGATCGGCTTGGGGTGGAGGCGCAGGTGCTGGACGTGGATGCCGGGCTTGGCCAGACCGCGACCGTGGTGCGGGTGCGCCGGGCGCTGTGATCATCGCGTGATCATCGCGTGATCATGGGCATGCCGTGCCGGATAGAGGCGTGATCATGCTTGTCGGTGCGGTGATCGTTGGTGAATCTACCCGAGGCGGGCGACGTGGTAGCCGCGGGCCTGGTAGGCGGCCGCGCTGCTGACGATCACGCCCTGGCCGGGCGTAGCGGCGTGGATCATGAGGCCGCCGCCGACGTAGACCCCGATGTGTCCGGTGGAGTAGATCACGTCGCCGGGCTGGATGTTGGCCCAGGCGATCTGGGTGCCGGACTGGCCCTGCGCGTAGGCCGTGCGCGGGATGTTGTAGCCGAAGTTGTTGTGGTAGACGTAGTAGATCAGGCCCGAGCAGTCGAACGCGTTGGGGCCCGTGGCGCCGTAGACGTAGGCCTTGCCGACCTGGCTGGCGAACAGGTTGATGATCGCGTTGCCCGGGTTGATGGAGCGGATGTAGGCGACGACGCTGGAAGAGTTCGTGTTGTTCGTGGCGGCGGAGTTGCCGGTGTTGACCGTGGGGGCCGGCCGGGGAGCGGCGACCTTGGTGCCAACCTGCTCGACCTGCGTGACGGGCTGCTTGGTGACGGTCTCGGAGACGAGCGTGCGGGACTCCTCGTCGCCGTCCACCATCGTGACCGACCAGGTCTGGTTCTTGGAACCGTTGACGCCCTGCGTCTGGATCTGCGTCTTGCCCTTGGCTAGCGACGCGTTGACGACCTGCTGCGTGGTGAACGGGACCGGGACGGTCACGGTCTCCTGCGTCGTGGTGACGCGCTGGACGACGATGTTGAGGCCGTCGACGAGCGGCGTGGCCAGATCGGGGCTCACGCGGTCGTTGGAATCGAGCGTGACACCGCGGGCGGCGAGCAGGCTGCCCACCGTGCCGCTGGTGGTCTGCAACGAGGTTGTCTGGCCGTCGGCGGTGATAGAGACGAGCTTGGGCGTGTTGACCACGATGGCGACGCCGTCACCGGTGATCGGGGTGCTCGGGTCTGGGGTGACGGTCAGGCCGGGGTCGGTGAGGCCCAGGTCGTCCAGGACGCCGCCGACGGTCGTGCCGACCGTCCAGAGCTCCTGGCTGTTGCCGTCGATCGTGACGTCGAGCTGGCGTCCGTACAAAACCGTGACGGTCATGCCGTCGGAAAGGTGTGTGGAGGGTGCGGGGGAGACGGCGTCGTGGGCGCCTACCGTGATGTCGTGGCTGCTCAGGAGCGAGGTGACGGTGCCGGAGTTCGTGCGCAGGGCGGTGGGCTGTCCGTTGACGACCAGGGTGACATCGGTCGTTGCGGCGCTGGTGGCGCCGATTCCGGCGAGGCTTGCGAACGCGATGGCGCCCGCAATCCAGGCGATGGCCGAGTTCTTCACGACGTTAGTTCTCCTATACGGTCTGGGCGTGGTGCACATGGGTCGGGCGGGGGCTCGTGTACCCCAGGTGGAGATGTCTGTCAGTCTACCAGTGCCTGAGAAATCGGTAAAGAGATGTGGGCTGATTTCTCAGAATTGGATTGTTGTAAGCGTGCGTTATCTGGAGAGAAGGGTGATATGGATGGATTCTGAGACATCGGCGCGTTGTTGAGTGTCTCACAGATCGGGTGGATGGGTGTGGTGGGCCTGTCGGTGTGCTGGGGATGTTTCACGTGAAACATGGGTGGCGTGGGGGTGCGTGGCCACGGTGAGGTGTGGGGTGCTGGACGTGCGCCCGGCGGGTTTCGTGCGGGGTTACGGATATGTCGTGCGGCATGCCGTGGGGGTCTGTGGTGGCGTG
>Ga0209738_10000049_pt1 | contig 26997 bp, 23 predicted proteins | sample TergutNc150P5_FD_187289 | JGI IMG/M metagenome (GOLD analysis project Ga0209738, IMG submission 187289) | Nasutitermes corniger P5 segment gut microbial community from laboratory colony in Florida, USA - Nc150 P5 (SPAdes) (version 2) | ecosystem: Host-associated > Arthropoda: Insects >...
CCTTCCAGATCGCGCGCCAGCGTGCGGAAGCCGTAGCGCCGGTAAAACCCGGCCAGCGGTTCCGGCTGCGGCGCGCCGAACGCCAGCGCGTCCAGCGCGGGCAGGCCCGCGACGTGCCCGGTCAGATCGCAGTCGGTGCGGATGGCCAGGAGCTTGCGCCCGGTCGGCAGCCATTCGCGCGCGGCGCGCAGGTTGTTGCCCGCCGCGCCTGTGATGGCGTCGGCATGGTCCAGCATGTTTTGCAGCGTGCCGTATTCGGCCAGCCATTTGACGGCGGTCTTGGGGCCGACCTTGTTCACGCCGGGCACGTTGTCCACCGCGTCGCCCACCAGCGTCTGATAGTCGAGCATCTGATCGGGCCGCACGCCGAATTCGGCCAGCACGCCCGCTTCGTCGCGGCGCTTGTTTTTCATGGTATCGACGATGGTCACGCGCGGTGTGACCAGTTGCGTCAAATCCTTGTCGCCGCTGGAGATGATGACCGGGATGCCCTGTCGCTGGGCGGCTTGGGCCAGCGTGCCGATGACGTCGTCGGCCTCCACCTCCGGCACGGCCAGCACGCGCCAGCCCAGCAGCGCCGCGACTTCGTGAATCGGCGCAATCTGGCTGCGCAGATCGTCGGGCATGGGCGCGCGCTGGGCTTTGTAGTCGGGATAAATCGCGTTGCGGAAAGTCGGCCCCGGCGCATCGAACACGCAGGCCGCGTAGCGCGCGCCGGGATAGGCTTTGCGCAGCGCCCCCAGCATGTTGATCATGCCGCGGATCGCGCCGGTGGGCTGGCTGGCCGGGTCGCCCGGATCGGCGCGCAAATCCGGCATGGCGTGAAACGCGCGGTAAAGATAGCTCGAACCATCGACCAGCAAGAGCAGCGGCTGCGTAGGAATGTCGTCAGGCATGGCGGCATCCTACAGAGGTTGGCTGCATTTCACCGGCCATGTGGTACATTGCCGGCCCATGATTCGCGTCACGCTGCTTGCACTACTGCGACCGACCCACGGGCGGAGGCGGTAACGCGCGCGTATTGATGCGATCTTAGTTACCCCAACCTTGACGGCCCGTTTGCACCAGCAACGGGCCGTTTTGTTTGGGCCGTTGGTGGTTCCATTTCGCACGTTATCGACCCAACCTTTTCATCATGTCCGATATTGCTTCCGGCACGACAGCGCCAGCGGACGAGCCTCACTGGCGCAGTAATTTGTTTGTTTGCATGGCGGGTTCGTTCAGTACTGTCGTGGCGATGACGCTGCTGGTGCCCTTTTTGCCGTTGTATGTAGAAGAACTCGGCGTGCGGGATCACGCAGCCATCGTGCAATGGTCGGGCATTGCGTTCGGTGTGACCTTTCTGAGCGCGGGGCTGTGCGCGCCGCTGTGGGGCTATCTGGCCGACCGCTATGGCCGGCGGTTGATGTTGATTCGCGCCAGTCTGGGCATGGCAGTGGCCATGTCGCTGATCGGCATGGCGCACAACGTCTGGCAACTCGTCGCGCTGCGTTTGCTGGCGGGGCTGCTGGGCGGCTACGCCTCCGGTGCGATGGCGTTGGTAGCCGCACAAACGCCCAAGGCGCGTACCGGCTGGGCGCTGGGGATGCTGAGTTCGGCGGTCATGGCCGGCAGTTTGGTGGGGCCGCTGATCGGCGGCGAACTGTCGCCGTTGATCGGCATCCGCCATACGTTCTGGGCGGTGGGGGCGGTGATCTTCATGGCTTTTTTGGCGACCCTGTTCCTGCTGCGCGAGGAACGCCGGCCCGCCGCCGCGGCGCATGCGGACAAAAAGGCCAAAGCGGGTTGGTCGGCGGTGCCGCACAAGCGTCCGGTGGTGGTCATGCTGGTAACCGGTTCGCTGCTGTCTTTTGCGCTGATGTCCATCGAACCGATCATCACCGTATACGTTGCGCAATTCGTTGCCAATTCCGACCAGGCAACGCGGGAGGCAGGCTGGGTGATGTCGGCCACCGCACTGGGCAGCGTACTTTCGTCCTCGCGCTTGGGGCGGCTGGCCGATCGCGTGGGACACTGGCCTGTGGTGACCGCCTGTTTGACGGTTGCGGCGTTGTTGCTGGTGCCGCAGGCTTTCGTTACTGCCGGTTGGCAACTGGTGCTGCTGCGCTTTCTCATGGGGCTTGCGCTGGGCGGTCTGATGCCATGCATCACGGCCGTGATTCGTCACCACGTGCCCCAGCGCAGCACGGGCACGATACTCGGCTACTCAGTTTCCGCGCAGTACGTGGGGCAGGTGATCGGGCCGTTGCTGGGGGGCTTCATCGGCGGGCATTTGGGGATGCGCCCGGTGTTTTTCGTCACCGCCGCGGTGTTGGTCGCGGGCGCCGTGTGGAATTGGCGGGAACTGACCAGGCGATCGACAGCATCGCATGGCGCGCCATAACCGCAGCAGCCCGTGAGAGACGTTTCAGCGCTGTAGGTTTGCGCTACGAAATTTGAAGCAGTGGTTTCAAGCCCAAGTACAACGTCATGTTCGGTGAACGCCATCGGCTTGCAGGTCGGCGGCAGCGTTTGAATCGCTAAACTCGCACGCTTGCCCAGATTCGGCATGGCCGCTGCCGTGCCTTCCGCTATTCAAAATGCCATCCGAAAGTTCGCGATGCTCATGACTTTCACCCTGACCGCCACGCCGCAAGCCAAGGCCACGGATCTGGGTTATCTGCTGCACAAGCATCCGGCCAAAGTGCAGCGGTTCACGCAGAGTTTCGGCCAGGCCGTGGTGTTTTATCCGCAGGCCGATGAGGCGCGCTGTACCGCCGCTTTGCTGGTCGATATCGATCCGGTGCAACTGGTGCGCGGCAAGGCAGGCGCAGGCGAGGGGCTGTTGGCGCAGTATGTGAACGACCGGCCCTACGCGGCTTCTTCGTTGCTGGCCGTGGCGCTGGGGAACGTGTTTCGCAGCGCGCTCAACGGGCGCTGCCCGGAGCGGCCGGAACTGGCCGCGGCCGAGTTGCCGTTCATCGTCGAAATTCCGGTGCTTGCTTGCAGGGGCGGGGAAGCGGTGCTGCGCAAGCTGTTCGAGCCGCTGGGCTACGCGGTGCAGGCCGAGTGCATGCTCTATGACCAAGCCTTTCCCGCCTGGGGCGATAGCCCGTATTTCGGCGTGCGGCTTGATGTGACAGCGCCTCTGTCGCGTGTGTTGGCGCAAATTTCGGTGTTGTTGCCGGTGCTCGATGGCGAGAAGCATTACTGGATTGGCGATGCCGAGGTGGACAAGCTGTTGCAGCGCGGCGGCGGCTGGCTGGCCGCGCACCCGCACAAGGACTTGATCGCGCGGCGTTATCTCAAGCACAGGGAAAGCCTGACGCGCCAGGCGCTCAGGCGGCTTGAGGCGCAGGATTTCAGCAGCCAGGAAGAAGACGCCCCGCAAGATGTCGGGCAGGATGCGGCGGTGGATGTTGGCATGGGCGACGATGCAGCCACGGCGCCGCAGGCGGCCAAGGAAGCGGCGGAAGCGGCACTGGAAAAATCCCTATCGCTGAACCGGCGGCGCATTGACGCGGTACTCGGAAAAGTCGAGGCGCTGGGGGCTGTTTCGGTGGTCGATGTGGGCTGCGGCGAAGGCAAACTGCTGGCCGAGCTGGCGCGCAAAAAAACGCTGGCAAGAATCGTCGGCATGGACGTATCCAGCCGCGCGCTCGAAATTGCGGAGCAGCGGCTCGATCGCATGCCCCCGTTGCAGAAAAAACGCATCACGCTGCTGCAAGGCTCGCTCACTTATCGCGACAAGCGTTTGTCGGGGTTCGATGCGGCCACCTGCGTGGAAGTCATTGAGCACCTGGACCCCGAGCGCGTAGGCGAGCTGGCGCGCACGCTGCTGGAATTTGCCCGTCCCAAGGCGGTCATTCTGACCACGCCCAACCGCGAATACAACGTCCTGTTTGCCGGCATGCGGCCGGGAGCGCTGCGCCATGCCGATCACCGTTTTGAATGGACGCGGGATGAATTCAGGGACTGGGCCGAAGCTGCCGCCGCGCGCTACGGCTACCGGGTCACCATCGAAGGTATCGGCGATGCCGACGAGACGCTGGGCACGCCGACGCAGATGGCGGTGTTTGAGCGCCGGGACGAAGAAACTGCCGAGGCGGCATCATGAAAACCAGTGTTCCCGAACTTTCCCTGGTGGTGTTGATCGGCGCTTCCGGTTCCGGCAAGTCCACTTTTGCGCGCAGGAATTTTTTGCCCACCGAGGTGGTCTCCTCGGATGCTTGCCGGGGCTGGGTGTCAGACGACGAAAACGACCAGGACGCTTCCCGTGATGCTTTCGATCTGCTCTACACCATCGTGGGCAAGCGGCTCAAAAACGGCAAGCTCGCGGTGGTGGACGCCACCAACGTGCAGCCCGACGCGCGCAAGCCGCTGATTGCGCTGGCGCGCCAATATCATTGCTTGCCGGTAGCCATCGTCTTGGATTTGCCGGAAGCGGTTTGTCGCGCCCGCAACGAAGCGCGGCCCGACCGTGCTTTCGGCGCGCACGTCATTCGCAACCAGTGCGCGCAGTTGCAGCGCTCGTTGCGCGGTTTGGGGCGCGAGGGTTTTCGCCACATTTACGTGCTCAAGTCGCAGGAAGAGGCCGACGCGGTCGAGTTGGTGCGCGAGCCTTTGTGGAACAACCGCAAGCGCGAACACGGCCCGTTCGACATCATTGGCGACGTGCATGGCTGCTTTGATGAGTTGTGCGCCTTGCTGGGCAAGCTGGGGTACAGCGTGGGCACCAAGGCAGAGGGCTATCCGCTCAGCCACCCCGATCAACGCAAAGTGGTTTTTGTGGGTGATATGGTCGACCGCGGTCCAGCCACGCCGGAGGTGTTGCGCCTGACGATGCGCGGCACGGCCGATCAAACGGTGCTGTGCGTGCCCGGCAACCACGACATCAAGCTTTGCAAGGCTTTGTCGGGGCGTCAGGTGAAAGTCAGCCACGGACTGGCCGAATCGCTGCAACAGCTCGCGGGCGAAACCGAAGAATTCCGCAAGGAAGCCGCGCGGTTCCTCGATGGCCTGGTCAGTCATTACGTGTTGGACGACGGCAAGCTGGTCGTTGCGCACGCGGGCATGAAAGAAGAGATGCAGGGACGCGGCTCCGGTGCGGTACGCGAGTTCGCGCTGTACGGCGAAACCACCGGGGAGACCGATGCCTACGGTTTGCCGGTGCGCTACCCATGGGCCGAGGATTACCGTGGCCGGGCGATGGTGGTCTATGGCCACACGCCTGTGCCGAATGCCGAATGGCTCAACAACACGATCTGCGTGGATACCGGCTGCGTCTTTGGCGGCAGCCTGAGCGCCTTGCGTTACCCGGAAAAGGAGCTGGTGAGCGTGCCTGCCGCGCGCCAATATTGCGAGCCGGCGCGGCCCTTGCATGCGGCCCCGGACACGGACCGGAGCGCCCAGCAGCAAGCTGACGACATCCTGGATTTGGCTGACGTCAGCGGGCGGCGCATGGTGCATACCCGCCTGCGCCACGGGGTGACGATTCACCCCGAACAGGCCGTGCCGGCGCTTGAATTGATGAGTCGTTTTGCCGCCAATCCGCATTGGCTGGCGTACCTGCCGCCCACCATGTCGCCGCCCGAGACCAGCACGCGCGAGGGCTACCTGGAATACCCTGAAGAAGCCTTCGCCTATTTCCGCGCGCAGGGCGTATCGCGCGTGGTGTGTGAAGAAAAGCACATGGGGTCGCGCGCGGTCGTGGCCATAGGCCGTGATGCTGGCGCGGTGCGTCGCCGCTTTGGCGTGGACGATGGATCTACCGGCCTGGTGTACACCCGCACCGGGCGCGCTTTTTTCAACGACGAAGTCTTGCACCACGCTTTTCTTGAGCGCCTGTGCGCGGCTTTGACGCAGGCCGGTTTTTGGGATGAATTTGCGAGCGATTGGTTCATTCTCGATTGCGAATTGATGCCCTGGTCGGCCAAGGCGCTTGATTTGATCCGGCGGCAATACGCGGGCACGGGCACGGCGGCGCAGGCCATGTTGGCGGCTGCGGGCAATCTGCTCCATCAAGCACGCGCTGGCGATCCGTCGGCCGCGGCCGAAATCGATGCCTTGAGCGCCCGCGTGGACGAACGCGCGCGCATGGTGCGGGACTATATTGCGGCTTACCGCCGTTATTGCTGGCCGGTGGGCGGCCTGGACGATTACCGGCTGGCGCCCTTTCATCTGCTGGCTGCCGAGGGCCGGGTTTTTACCGACTGCAACCACGCATGGCACATGGATACCCTGCACCGCCTGTGTGCCAACGCCCCCGGCTGGTTGCTGGCAACGCCGTTTCGTGTCGTCGATTTGGCCGACACGCAAGCTACCGAAGCCGCCTGCCGCTGGTGGGAAGACATGACGGGCCAGGGAGGCGAAGGCATGGTCATTAAACCTTATGACTTCATCGCGCAGGGCCCCAAAGGGCTGGTGCAACCCGCGCTCAAATGCCGCGGGCGCGAATACCTGCGCATCATCTACGGGCCGGAATACACCACGCCCGAACACCTGACTACGCTGCGCCGCCGCGCCGTGAGCGCCAAACGCAGTCTGGCGCTGCGCGAATTTGCCTTGGGTGTGGAAGCTCTGGAACGCTTCGTGGCCGGACAGCCGTTACGCCAGGTGCATGAGTGCGTGTTCGGCGTGCTGGCGCTGGAAAGCGAGCCGGTCGATCCCCGGCTTTGAGCCAGCCAACCGAAGCCGAAATGCAGTCTCCGACGATGGGAATCTGAACGGGGCTTGAGCGTTCGTCACGCACGCACAAGCACTGCTCCCGCTGTTTTGTTGCTGGCCGCATCGACCAGAATCAGCGCGCCCAAGGTGCGGGATTGGGCGTAGGGCGCGGCGGGAATGGGCTCTTGTAATTTGAGTTCCACGTCGCCGATGGCGTTGGCAGTGAGTTGTGCAGCGGGTTCGGGGGCCAGGGTATGGATGTCCAGGTGGCTGACGATGCGGGTGACGCGGGCCTTGATCCAGCGGTGGCCGTGCAGCGCCCAATAGACGCGGCCAACGGCCAGCGGCTCGTCGTCGAGCCAAGCAATGGTGGCAGCGAGTTCTTGCTTCAGTTGCCAACTGGTCGCGGCGGATGAGGCAGATGACGCGGCGGGCGCATCGCCCCATTCGCCCTGCGGCGCGCGGGCGGGCTGTGGGGGCGCGGCCACAATCCAGTCGCCACGCGAGATGTCGAGTTCCCGGTCGAGCGTAACGCCGACGCTTTGGCCTGCGGCAATACCGCTCGCAGGGTGCCGCACGCGGTCGATGACCTGCGCGATGGCGGCGCGCTGGCCGCTGGGAAATATCTGCACGGCGTCACCCGGCGCCACGCGGCCCGTGGCGATGCGGCCCCAGAGTACGCGCCGGCTTTGCGCGGTGTCGCTCGATGAGGCGTTGGATTCGATCCATTGCACCGGCAGTGCGAGCGGCAAGTTCGCATCAGGTGGCGTGGCGGGCAGTTGCTCCAGTGCGTCGAGCAGCGCGGGGCCGTCGTAGCCCGCCCAGCCGGGACAGGGATCGACCACGTTCCAGCCCTTGAGTGCGGAGATGGGGACGAAGGCGCGGGCGGGCAGCCGCGCGGTTTGCGCCAACGATGCCAGCGCCGCGCGGATGTGCGTCCAGGCTGCGGACGGGTCTTTGACGGCATCGAGTTTGTTGACGGCGAACACGATGGAAGGCACACGCAACAGGCCCGCCAGCAGCGCGTGGCGGCGCGTTTGCGGCAACAGGGCGGGGTGGTCCGCGCGCCAGTCGAGTTTGGTGGCGTCGACCAGCACCACGGCGGCGTCGGCGCTGCTGGCGGCGGTGACCATGTTGCGCGTGTATTGCTCATGTCCCGGCGCGTCACCAATGATGAATTTGCGCGCCTGGGTGGCGAAGTAACGGTAGGCCACGTCGATGGTGATGCCCTGTTCGCGCTCGGCGGACAGCCCGTCGGTCAGGCGTGCCAGGTCGATGGCCGCTTCCAGTGCGTTGCCGTTGGCCGCGTGCGTAATGCCCGTGAGTTGGTCTTGCAGCACGGCACGGCTGTCGTAGAGCAGGCGGCCGATCAAGGTGCTTTTGCCGTCATCGACGCTGCCGCAGGTAATCAAGCGCAGCGCGGCGGCGTGGCCGGCGTCGGGGTGGAGTGCCGCGGCAGGGGCGGGGTGGACCGAGGTGGTTTGCGGGGTCATGTTGGAGGTGTAGGGGGCAGCGGTGGGTGTCGTTCGGCTTCAACCGCGTTTCAAAAATAGCCTTCCCGCTTGCGTTTTTCCATCGAAACGTCGCTGGTCTGGTCGTCCATGCGGGTGGCACCGCGTTCGCTGACTTGTGCGGCCAGCGTTTCGAGGATCACTTCTTCGGGTGTGGCGGCTCGGCTTTCGACTGGGCAGGTGCAGGTGATGTCGCCTACGGTGCGAAAACGCACGTCGCGTGTTTGTACGCACTCTCCTGCGCGCGGCGGCGTGAGCGGCGTGATGGGGACCAACATACCCCGGCGCTCGACGACCGTGCGCGGGTGCGTGTAATAGATTGAGGGCAGTTGCACATTCTCGCGCGCGATGTATTGCCAGACGTCCAGTTCCGTCCAGTTGCTGATGGGAAAGACGCGGAAATGTTCGCCCGGCGCCAAGCGGGTGTTGAACAGCGTCCACAACTCGGGCCGCTGCGCCTTGGGCTGCCACTGACCGAAGCTGTCGCGGTGGCTAAAGATGCGTTCTTTGGCGCGTGCCTTTTCTTCATCGCGCCGCGCGCCGCCGATCAGCGCGTCGAAGCGGAACTCCTCGATGGCTTCGAGCAGCGTGACTGACTGGTGCGCGTTGCGCGGCTCGTCCGGGCGCGAGAGGCGTATCGTGCCGCGCGTCATTGAATCTTCCACGCTGCGCACGATCAGGCGCGCGCCCAATTCGTGCGCGCGCTGGTCGCGCAAGGCCGTCACTTCCGGGTAGTTGTGGCCGGTGTCGATCATCAGCAGCGGGTAGGGCAGCCGCCCCGCACCAAAGGCTTTTTCGGCGCAACGCAGCAGCACCAGCGAATCCTTGCCGCCGGAAAACAGCAGGGCCGGACGCTCGAACGCGGCAGCCGTCTCGCGCAAGATGTAGATGGTTTCTTCTTCCAGCGCGTCCAGATGCGCACTGCCCAAAGTGTGCTGTAACGTGGGGTCGGTGCGGGCATTCATGGGATTTCCTTTTTTTGGGAATCGTGGTGCGGCTTGACGTGCAGGCCGCATTCTTTGGCGCTTTCAGATTCCCACCACCATCGGCCCGCGCGGAAGTCTTCGCCCAAAGTGATGGCGCGGGTGCAGGGGGTGCAGCCGATGCTGGGATAGAAGCGGTCGTGCAGCGGGTTGTAGTCCACGCTCTGCGTGGCGATGTAGTGCCAGATGTCGCCCCACGTCCAGTCGGCCAGCGGGTTGTATTTGGTTAGGCCGCGGGCAGCTTCTTCGCTGCGGTCGATGGCCGATACGTCGGCGCGCGCATCGGATTGTTCACGGCGCAGGCCGGTGATCCAGCCGCGCTGCCCTGCGAGCGCGCGGCCCAGGGGTTCGAGCTTGCGCAGGGCGCAGCAGGCTTTGCGCAGTTCGATGCTGCGGTACATGGCGTCCTGACCTTCGCGCGCGGTGAAATCGGCCACGGCTTGCGCGTCTGGGCGGTAGACCGTGAGCGGCGCGCACGGGTGCGCGGTTTGGCGTGTTTGCAAGCGATCCAGCAGCGCCAGCGTTTCGGCATGCAGCGCGCCGGTATCAAGCACGAAGATGCCGATGTGCAGGTTGTGTCGGTCAATCAGGTCGGTGAGCACCATGTCCTCCGCTCCCAGGCTGTTGGCTTGCACGACCGGCCCGTGTGCGGCGGCGGCTTGCAGCAGCGCGGCGGTGGCTTGCAGTTTGGCCGGGTAATCGGGCGAGGGGCGGGCATAGAGCGCAATGGCGGAACTTGCCGTACCCGCCAGCGGCGATGCGGGTGCAAGCGGGGCGACGCTGGTGGTGGTCATGGCGTGGTGTCTTCCCGCGCGAAGCGCGGCTGCGCTTGTTGCGCGTCGCCCTGATAAAAATCGCTGAAGTGTTCCAGTTGTTGCCGCGCGGCGTCTGCGTTGATGCCCGGCGCCAGTACTGCGCTGGTAAAGCCGCAGCGCTGCATCTGCAAAAGCTGGTCGATCAGCACATCGCCGGTGGCGCGGATGTCGCCTTGAAAGCCGTAGCGGCGGCGCAGTGTGATGGCCTGGCTGAACGCGCGGCCATCGGTGAATTTGGGGAATTCCAGCTCCACGCGCGCGATGCCTTGCAGCACGCCTTGTGCGGCGAGTGCGGCCAGATCGGCATGGTTGGCGAGTTTGAGCGTCGTTGCGCCGTCGTCCTGCACGGCATCGGCGGCGAGGATGTGCAGTGTGGGTGTGGTCATGCTTGAGTGGTCTCTGATTGAGTTGCGCGCGTGGTGGTCAGCCGCGCGCCATCGGCGGCGGCACGGAACGGTTCGTGGCCCACGCGGCGCAGGGTGGTGATGAAGCGCTCAGCGGCGTTGGTGCGCAAGGACACATAGGTATCCAAAATGGCTTCGACCGCGCTGGGCACCTCGGCGGCGCTGAATGCGGGGCCGACGGCCTTGCCGGGAACGGCCGGGCCGGAGGCGTTCGATCCGTCGGAGCCGCCCAGTGTGATTTGGTACCACTCCCGGCCATCCTTATCCACGCCCAGAATGCCGATGTGGCCGCTGTGGTGGTGGCCGCAACTGTTCATGCAGCCGCTGATGTGCAGGTCGATGGGGCCAAGGTTTTCCGCTTCGTCGAGATCGGCGTAGCGCGCCGTCAGTGCCGCAGCGATGGGAATCGAGCGGGCATTGGCCAGCGAGCAAAAGTCTCCGCCGGGGCAGGACACCACGTCAGGAATCAGCCCCGCGATGGGGAAGGCCAAGCCCAGCGCCGCGGCGCGTTCATACAACGCCGGCAGATCGGCGCGGTGCACCCAGGGCAGGAGGATGTTTTGCTCCAGCGTCGCGCGCGCTTCGCCCGCGCTGAACGTATCGGCCAGGTCGGCCAGCGCGTCGAGCAGCTTGGCGTTGGCGTCGCCGGGCGCATGGCCGGAACCGCCCTTGGCAGATTTGAACGGCAGCGTGACCACGGCCAACGCCGGGTCGCGGTGCGCACGCACGTTGCGCGTGAGCCAACGCTGATAAGGCCGGCTGGCCGTGTCGATGGCCGAGGGCAGGTTGGCGGGCTTGGCTTGCGGGGCGACGAATAGCGCACGCACGCGTGACAGCTCCTCCGCCTTGATGGTATGCGGCGCGCCATCTTGCGTTGTGATGGCGTGGAACTCGGCTTCCACCTGGTCGATGAATGCCTGCCCTTCGCTGCGCACCAGGATCTTGATGCGTGCCTTCCATTTGTTGTCACGCCGTCCATAGCGGTTGTAGACGCGGATCAGGGCTTCCAGATAGTTGAGCAACTGATCGTGCGGCAGGAAGTCGCGGAACACCGTGCCGATGATGGGCGTGCGCCCCATGCCGCCGCCCACGCGCACAGCAAATCCGGATTCGCCCTGTGCGTTTGCGACGGCTTGCAACCCCACGTCGTACCAACCTGCGGCGGCACGGTCTTCGCGGGAGCCGGTCAGCGCGATTTTGAACTTGCGCGGCAAAAAGGCGAACTCCGGGTGCAGCGTGCTCCACTGACGCAGGATTTCAGCGAATGGGCGCGGGTCCAGAATTTCGTCCGCCGCAATACCGGCCAAGGGGTCGCAGGAGATGTTGCGGATGACGTTGCCGCTGGTCTGGATGCCGTGCATGTCCACGTCGGCAAGCAGGTCCATCACGTCCGCCGCGTGAGCCAACGGTATCCAGTTGAACTGTGCATTGGTGCGCGTGGTGAAGTGCACGTAGCCGCATTCGAACGGCAGCGCGGCCAGCGTCAATCCCGGTTGCGCGGCTTGCAGCGCGTCTTGCGTGGCCTGTGCTTGGGCCAGCAACTTGGGCTCCGGCTGGTCGAACTCGCGCGCGATGCGCGCCAGCATGCGCAGTTGCGTGCCGCTGATCTCGCCGTAGGGGATCGCTACGCGCAGCATCGGTGCGTAGCGCTGCACATACCAGCCGTTTTGCAGCCGTAGCGGCAGGAACTGCTCGTTCGTCAACTCGCCGCGCTGCCAGCGCTGGAGTTGATCGCGAAATTGAGCAGCACGCCAGCGCAGAAACCGGCGATCGAAATCGGTGTAACGGTACATCGGGGAAATGGGGTTTAAAGGCAGGCAGGTGTTCCTGCACTGTGTGAGTGCGGCGACTGTAAACAGCCTTGTCCGGAAAGCCAACGAATAGTTTTTTAGGAGGACATGACTACGGGAAATAAGCAAATGCTGGCAGTCTGAGACGCCCTGTAACAATCGTTGGGTCTTTTTGTCGAGGAATGGCAGGCCGCGCGGGGGGCGCTGTGCACCGGTCCTGAAAGATGCGCAAGCGCGCAGACGCTTCTTTTCCCCATCGTGCGGCAAAGCCGTCTCTCACGGCGAGTTTGGGCGCGCCCTTAATGGTTCTTGTGCCACGAACTGCCTATCCACAGCCCAATGGCGAGCGGCACGAACCAGTCGCAGGTGTCTTGACGCGTGGCCGAAGGGGCGATGTCGTCGTAGTAACTGATGGCAACGGGTGGCGACGCGATGATGTAGGGCCGGTTGCGGCGGATGCGCCACCAAGCCTCCGCCAGGATGCTGATGCCAATAAACGGCAGCAGCGCCAAGAACAGCAATAGGGTTGGAACGATCAAGAGGCAAAGCACCCCGTAGGCAGCAGCCAGCACGCACGTGACGATAAAGCTCATAAGGAGCGATATCAGCCAGTCTTCCGCAGAGAACGTGCAGACAAACAGGCTGCCCCACACGACCAGGAACAGTGCCACGCACCAAAGCATGAAGTGACCATCCGCACGCTCTGAGAAAAACGTGCCAAGCGGCATGCCCAGCGCCTTTTCGCGTTCGATATGTTTTTGCTCCTGTTGCCGCCGCGACTCATCCTGTCTGCGTTTTTCCTCTTGCCACCATGTCTGAATCGATTCCTTGAAGCGTTTGCGCGGCATACGCGGCGGAACGGGTGTTTCGTCAATCGCATCCTCGGCGGCGGCCGCTGTCAACGCGGCAGGTACGGCCTTGGCGCTGTGCGGCGCCTTCTTTTTGGGATGGTGCAGCACACCGAGATAGGTACAAAGTATCAGCGCGCCCAACGCCCCGATCACAATCGGCGCACGATCAGCAGTGCCGGGCATCAGCAAGGCCCCGCTCAGGCAAAACGCGCCAAAGGCTGCACCGATGCCCGACAGCGCGCCGATCAGATGCGCGATGAAGCGGTTTTTCCCGCGCGCAGCACGGCGGGTGACGATGACGCTCCAAACCCATCCCGACGCTGCAAGCATGCAGAGCAACATCAGCAACACGGCAGCGGTTTCGTTCATGGCGCCTCCATTTTCAAACGCGCAGTGTGTTTCATTGTCACCCGCATCAAAACGCCGGCCCCGCTCGACGCGCAACCCCAAGCTCACAAGCACCCGGACAACAACATCCAGTGGGCACGCATTGTTGGACTGGACTTCGTGCCACCCACCGGCTTATTGAAGAATATTACCGCTTGTAGCTGGCCGACCCGCTGGCCTTGTACGGCGTAGAAAATACCAAACTCGCACCGGGCTACCAATCGCCTGAAAAATCCAAGGGAGGGTAATGAAATGAACTACAACGCTGCACGAGCATTACAACTTCTTCGTGCTGGTTCCGTACTGGCAAACGCCACCTTCCGAGAGGAGCAGGAACAAGCCATTTGCCATGTCGTCGAAGGCAAGGGTCGCTTGCTGGTTGTACAAAAAACCGGTTGGGAAAAGAGCTTCGTTTATTTCATTGCAACCAAGCTGCTGCGTGAGTCAGGTGCGGGACCTGCGCTGCTGATTTCGCCGCTGCGCTGAAAATTTCGACTGCGCAGGCAAAAGCATGACTTCAGCGCCTTGTCGATGAAGACGTGTTGGAAAAGCAGAAACAGCCCATATGCTATGTTGTCAAGCGGAACCGGCTTTTCGAGTGAGTACAAGGCCTGACACGCGGGTTCATGAACTTCTATCTCACGCTCAAAACACTGCACATCTTGTCGTCAGTCGTGCTGGTCGGGACGGGATTCGGCACGGCGTTTTATTTCTTTTTTGCCAACCGCACCGGTTCGGTGCCGGTCATGGCGGCCGTGGCGCGGCTGGTGGTACGGGCCGATGGGTGGTTTACCACGCCCGCCGTGGTCGTGCAGCCGTTGACCGGCTGGGGGTTGATGACGTTGGGCGGTTGGCCGTGGCGCGCGCCGTGGATCATGGCGGCCGTAACGCTTTACGTGTTGGCGGTTCTGTGCTGGCTGCCGGTGGTTGGGTTGCAGATTCGAATGGCGCGCACGGCTGCCCACGCGCATGCAATGGGCGACAAACCGCTGCCCGCCGCGTATTGGCGCGACGCGCGGTTATGGCAACTGTTGGGCTACCCCGCCTTCGCGGCGATGGTGCTCATCTATGGTCTGATGGTGTTCAAGCCGGCATTGGCGTGAATGTGACGGCATCATCACATCAACACTTGAAGAGGCACTTCCATGATGCGGGTCATCGTTCTAGGCGGCAAGGGTAATTTCGGCGCACGCATCTGCCGTGCTCTGGCCGATGACCCCGGCATCGAATGCATTGCTGCCAGCCGCAGTGTTACGCCTGGTGTGCGCAGCGCCGTGCTGGACATGGATGCGCCGGACTTCGAGCGGCAAATGGCGGCGCAGCGTCCCGATCTGGTCATCCACTGCGCCGGGCCGTTTCAGGGGCAGGATTACCGTGTCGCGCAGGCCGCGTGCGACGCCGGAGCACATTACATCGATTTGTCCGACGGCCGCGACTTCGTGGCCGGTTTCGCCGATGCGCTGGGCGCGCGGGCTGCCGCCGCGGATATCTGCGCGATCAGCGGCGCCAGTAGCGTGCCGGGGCTGTCGTCGGCGGTGGTTGATCATCTGGTACGCGACTTCGCGGTGCTCGATGAGATCCAGATTGCCATTGCGCCGGGCCAGCAGGCTCCGCGCGGCGAGGCCACGCTGCGCGCTGTGTTCGGCTATGCCGGCGCGCCCGTGACGTGTCTGCGGCAAGGGCGCTGGCAGGTCGCGCACGGCTGGCAAAACATCCGCGTGCTGCATTTCGAAGGTTTGGGCACGCGCTGGGCCGCTACCTGTGACGTACCCGATCTGGCGCTGTTTCCACAACGTTACCACGGCGTGCGGACGGTGGAATTCCGTGCCGCGCTGGAACTCAAGAGCCAGCACGCGGTGTTGTGGCTGGCCGCTGCGCTGCGGCGCAGCGGACTGCCGTTGCCGCTGGCGCGCTATGCGGATAGGCTCGATCGCATCTCGGCCGTGCTGCTCGACCGCTTCGGCAGTCCGAACGGCGGCATGCAGGTGTGCGTGCGCGGCACACGGCCCGATGGCCAGCCCGGCGCTGCTACGTGGTCGCTGTTTGCGCCCGGCGGCAACGGCCCCGAAATCCCTTGCATGGCTGCGCTGCTGCTGGCCGCCCGGCTTGCGCACGGAACGCTCACTGTGCGCGGCGCCATGCCCTGCATGGGGTTGCTGACGCTTGCCGACTTTGCGCCTCATTTCGACCGCTGGGGAATGCGGACGGTGATCGAGTCGCGGTGACATCTCTTGCGATGCGTATGGGTTGCTAACATCCGCTTTCTTCCTGACACCGAAAAGAGAAGCTATGTCCGGCATCATCAGCAGTTTTCTCGATACCGACCTCTACAAGTTCACCATGATGCAGGCGGTGCTGCATCAGTTTCCCGGTGCGCAGGTTGAATACAAATTCCGCTGCCGCGACGCCGGGGTGCCGCTGGCGCCCTATGTGGACGAAGTGCGCGAAGAAATCCGTGCGCTGTGTGCGCTGCGTTTTTCCAACGACGAACTCGATTACATGCGCTCGCTGCGCTTTATCAAGAGCGACTTCGCGGACTTTCTGGGCATCTTCAAGCTCAACCAAAAATACATTCGCGTCACGGCCACGGACGAGGGCGACATGGACATCCGCGTGCGCGGGCCGTGGCTGCACACCATCCTGTTCGAAATCCCGGTGCTGTCCATCGTCAGCGAGGTGTACTTCCGCAACACGCAGCCCGGCCTCGATTGGAGCGAAGGGCGTCGACGGCTTGCGGACAAGGTCGCGCAACTCAAAAAGCCGGGCATTGAGGGGGTGAAGATTGCCGACTACGGCACGCGGCGGCGCTTTTCGTCGGCGTGGCAGCGCGAACTGCTGCAAACCCTCAAAGACGGGCTGGGTAGCGGAGACGGCGGCCAGTTAACGGGTACCAGCAACGTGCTGTTCGCCAAGGAACTGGGGCTGCGCCCGATGGGCACGATGGCGCATGAATACTTGCAAGCCTGCCAGGCGCTGGGGCCGCGGCTGCGCGACAGCCAGATATTCGGCCTGGAGAAATGGGCGCAGGAGTACCGGGGCGACTTGGGCATCGCGCTATCGGACGTGTACGGCATCAACGCTTTCTTGCGCGACTTCGATATGTATTTCTGCAAGCTGTTCGATGGCGTGCGGCACGATTCGGGCGATCCGTTTTCGTGGGGCGAACGCATGATTGCGCACTACAAGGCCAATCGCTGCGATCCGCGCAGCAAGCTCCTGATTTTCAGCGACGGGCTGACCATCCCGCGTTGCGTGGAGCTGTTCGAGCGCTTCCATGACCGTATCCAGCTCGCGTTCGGCGTGGGCACCAATCTGACCAACGATCTGGGGCCGAAGGCGTTGCAAATCGTCCTGAAGATGGTGGCCTGCAACGGCCAGCCGGTGGCCAAAATATCCGACACGCCCGGCAAGACCATGGTCGAGGACGAGGGCTATCTGAACTATCTGCGCCAAGTATTCGAACTGCCGCCGCAGAGCCCGTCGAGCTGATGCCCCGCCGGCGGCCGCTGTCGGCTTGAGTGCGGACCGCGGCGGGCAGAATCTTTGCGCTGCCCAGGTCCGGCCACATGGCCGGAGCCGGTGCGGGACTGGGCGGGATTAGTTAGGGATTAGTTATTGAGGCAGCGCGGCGATGCCATGCCGCGCCCGTGCGCGCGCGCAGGCATCGGTGCCTTCCTCGAACTCGCGGCACGGGTTGGGGCGCCATTCGTAGATGGCGCAGGCCACTTCCTGGCCGACCGTGCCGGTCAGGGCCGCGCAACGCGGCGGCGCGTGGTCGGTGCCGCGCATCCGGTGGATGTCGCCGGTTACGCATTCGGTCAGCCCGTCGGGCACCTTACCGTTCCGGGATTGCAGTTCGTGGGCCGAGAAGTCGACACGAAAGCATGCGCAACAGGCGCCGCAGCATTGACAGTTGGATTGCGTGGGCATGGTGTGGGGTTAAGCGTGGGTAGGCGTTATCGCGGAGTGCATCGTCATCCATCGGCGCCGGACGGCTCGATTTTTACCCGACGGCCGGCCGGGCAGCAAGCACGACGGCTGCACAACGCGGCCGCGGCGGCGTATGCCAGTCAAGCGGCGCGGCCGCAATGTCCACAAGGGGCGCAATATTGTCCGGCCAGCGCCTAAAATTTCGAGTTTTCGCTCACCGAGTTCATCTTCATGTCGCTCTTTTCCACCGTCGCAATGGCCCCGCGCGATCCCATTCTGGGCCTTACCGAACAGTTCGTGGCCGACGCCAATCCCAACAAGGTCAATTTGGGCGTGGGCGTTTATCTGGACGACAACGGCAAGATTCCGCTGCTGGCCTGCGTGCAGGCCGCCGAGCGCGCGATGGCGGAAAAGCCCGCGCCGCGCGGCTATTTGCCCATCGACGGTCTGGCCGCTTACGACGCGGGCGTCAAAGCGCTGGTGTTCGGCGCCGATTCCGACGTGGTCAAGAACGCGCGCGTGGCCACCGTGCAGGCGCTGGGCGGCACCGGCGGCCTGAAGCTCGGCGCGGACTTTCTGCGCCACCTCTCGCCGCAAGCCAAGGTGCTGGTTTCCAACCCCAGTTGGGAAAACCACCGCGCCCTGTTCACGCAGGCGGGCTTCACGGTCGAGAACTATCGCTATTACGACCCCGCCACGCGCGGACTGGATTTCGCCGGGATGCTGGCCGACCTGAAAGCCGCCGCGCCGGGCACCATCGTGGTGCTGCACGCCTGCTGCCACAACCCCACGGGCTATGACCTCACGCCCGATCAATGGGATCAGATCGTCGCCGCCGTCAAGGCCGGAAACCTCACGCCGTTTCTCGACATGGCCTATCAGGGCTTTGCCAACGGCCTCAAGGAAGACGGCGCGGCAATCGGCAAATTCGTCGCGGCGGGCTTGTCATGCCTGGTCGCTACGTCTTTCTCCAAGAGCTTCAGCCTGTACGGCGAGCGCGTCGGCGCGCTCTCGGTGGTCAGCGCGGACAAGGACGAAGCCGCGCGCATCCTCAGCCAGCTCAAGATCATGGCCCGCACCAACTACAGCAATCCGCCCATTCACGGCGCGGCGGTGGTTGCAGCGGTGCTGTCCAATCCTGAATGGCGCGCGCTGTGGGAGCAGGAACTGGCCGGTATGCGCACCCGCATCAAGGCCATGCGCCAGCGGCTGGCCGACGGCCTCAAGGCCGCGGGCGTGGGGCAGGACACGAGCTTCATCACCCGGCAAGTCGGCATGTTCAGCTATTCGGGCCTGACCAAGGCGCAAATGCAGCGCCTGCGCGGCGACTTTGGCGTTTACGGCACCGATGCCGGCCGGCTGTGCGTGGCCGCGCTCAACAGCAAGAACGTCGATTACGTTTGCCAGGCCATCGCCAAGGTGATGTAAGAACCTCTGCTCACCGGAAAAACGCATAGCCCACCACGATCGCCGCCACCAGACCGGTGGCGTCGGCCAGCAATGCGCAAGGCAGCGCGTGGCGCGTGTGCTTGATGCCGACGCTGCCGAAATAAACGGTGAGCACGTAAAAGGTGGTTTCGGTCGAGCCTTGGATGATGGCGGCCAGCTTGCCGGCAAACGAGTTGACGCCGTAGGTCTGCATCACGTCCACCATCAGGGCGCGCGCGCCGGAGCCGGAAAGCACCTTCATCAGCGCCACCGGCAGCGCGGGCAGAAAGTCGGTCGGCAACCTTAACGCGGCCACCGCCCAGCCGATACCGCGCAACGCGATGTCCATCAACCCGGCGGCGCGGAAGACGGCAATGGCCGCCAGCATCGCCACCAGATACGGGATGATGCCCACGGCCACGCCAAAACCCTCCTTGGCGCCGTCAACGAAAGCGTCATAGACATTCACGCGCCGCACTGCGCCGGCCAGCAAAAAAACAATCAGCACCAGCATGATGACGCCGCTGCCGATTACCCCCATCCAGCGCCCGGCCTGACCGGCGGGCAGGCGGTCCAGCCACCAGCTCAGGCCGCCCAGCAGCAGCGCCAGCAAGGCCAGCGGCGCCAGCAATTGCGCGCGCAGCAGCGGCACGCGCTGTACCAGCGACACCACCGCCAGCGCGCACACCAGGGTAATGGCGGTGACCAGCAGGGTCGGCAGAAAAATATCCGCCGCGTTGAAATTGGTCAGCCCCTGTTGCAGCGCCAGCGTTTGGCGTATGGCGATGACCGAGGTGGGAATCAGCGTCAACCCCGCGGTGTTGAGCGCCATGAACATGATCTGCGCGTTGGTGGCGGTGTCGGGCTTGGGGTTGAGCGACTGCAAATCCTGCATCGCCTTGAGTCCCAGCGGCGTGGCGGCGTTGTCCAGCCCAAGCAGGTTGGCGCTGATGTTCAGCGTCATCGCGCCTTGCGCCGGATGCCCCGCTGGCACGCCGGGAAACAGTTGGCGCAGCACCGGGCTGACGCCGCGCGCCAGCGCATTGACTATGCCCGCGCGCTCGCCGACCTTCATGAAGCCCAGCCACAGCGCCATCATGCCCGTCAGGCCCAGCGCGATCTCGAACCCCGTGCGCGCAGCGTCAAACAGCGCCGTCACCAGCCGCGCGAATGCGCCCACGTCGCCCAGCAGCGTCTGCGCCAGCGCCGCAATAAAGGCGCTGACGAAGAAAAACAGCCAAACGTAATTCAGAACCAAAGCGGGCCTCTGCGGGGCTTATCGTGTGGCGGTATCCTAATCCAGCACCGCCACGCCCTTGATTTGCGCATAGACCGCCGCGTCCGGCGCAAGGGCCAGCGAATCGGCGGATTTGCGGGTGATGCGCGCCAGCAGCGGCGCGCCGTTGGCGTCCAGCCGCACCAGAATTTGGGCCGCGCCGTCGGCGGCCAGTTCCCGCACCACGGCGGGAACGATGTTGAGGATGCTGGTCGTACCCAGCGCCTGCGTCAGCGTCACGCTCACGTCACGCGCCAGCACGCGCAGCCGCACGGACGATCCGGCGGCGCGCGGCGGCGCGGTTTGCAGGCACTGGATGCGGCCCGCCAGACCGTTGCCGAAACGCACGCTCATCAAGCCATAAGCCGCATCGACGGCTTCCACCACGCCGTCAAGCACCGCGCCCGCGCCGTCGCCTTGCCCTTGCGCCACGTCGAGCCGCGCCAGCACCTGCGCCGTGGCGCCGAACGCCGCGCAGCGGCCTTGCTGCAACAGCAGCAGGTGTTGCGACAGGCGCGCCGCTTCATCCATTGCGTGCGTGACGTACAGGATGGGCATGTCCCAATCGCGCGCCAGCCGCTCGAAATATGGCAACAGCTCGGCCTTGCGCGCGGCATCGAGCGCCGCCAGCGGCTCGTCCATCAGCAGCAGTGCGGGCGATGCGGCCAATGCTCTGGCGATGGCGACGCGCTGGCGCTCGCCGCCGGACAGCCGCGCCGGACGGCGGTCAAGCAGCGCCCCTATGCCGAGCAGTTCAATGGCCTGGTCGAGCGCCACGCGCCGCGCGCCGGCAGGCACGCGGCGGCGGCCGAATGCCAGATTGCCCGCGACGGTCAAATGATCGAACAGGCTCGCTTCCTGAAACACGAAGCCGATGGGACGCCGATGCGCGGGCAGCCAGATGCACGGGCCGTGCCCGGCTTCGTCTTGCCACACCGCATCGCCCAATACCACGCGGCCCGGCGCGGGGCGCGTAAGACCGGCGACGGCGCGCAATAGCGTCGTCTTGCCGCTGCCCGAAGGCCCCAGAATGGCCGTGATGCCGTGCGCGGGCAGATGCAGATCGACATCGAGCGCAAAAGCTGCGCCATGCCGCACGACGGCGCGCAAAGCCAGTTCCGCGCCTGCTGGCCTGTCCGCTGGGATACCCGCGTCCTCGCGCGCGGCCTGCTCCGTCATGACGCCGCGGCCCTTCTGCGCCAGCGCGCCTGCACGCCATGCACCGCCAATAGCACGGCCAGCGCGAACAGCACCATGCCGCCGGCCAGCCAATGCGCCGCGCCGTATTCCAGCGCTTCCACATGGTCGTAGATCTGTACTGAAATCACGCGCGTGCGGCCCGGAATGTTGCCGCCGATCATCAGCACCACGCCGAACTCGCCCAGCGTGTGCGCAAAGCCCATGACCGCGCCGGTCACCAGGCCCGGCCGCGCCAACGGCAGCGCCACGCGCCAAAACGCTGCCAGCGGCCCGGCGCGCAGCGTGGCCGCCGCTTCCAGCGGCCGGTCGCCGATCGCCTCGAAAGCCTGAATGATGGGCTGCACCACGAACGGCAGCGAGTACAGGATCGAACCGATCAACAGCCCCCAGAACGTAAATGCCAGCGTGCCCCAGCCCAACGCCTGCGTGATGCGCCCGACGGGGCCGTGCGGCCCCAGCGCCAGCAGCAGATAAAAGCCCAGCACCGACGGCGGCAGCACCAGCGGCAGCGCCACCAGCGCGCGCACCGGCATGCGCAGCCAATTGCACCGCCCGCGCGCCAGCCACCAGGCCAGCGGCGTGCCCAACATCAACAGGACTAGCGTGGTCGCCGCGGCCAGTTCAACCGACAAACGGATTGCGGCCAGGCTTGCGGCATCCATGGTGCAAACGCGCGGATCAATGCTCCGGCGCGGCGTAGCCGTAGCCGCGCATCAGCTCTTGCGCGGCGGGCGAGCGCAGCAGCGCCATCCACGCGCGGGCCGCCGGGTTGTCCGCGCCGTGCTTGAGCAGCACCACGTCCTGCACGATAGGCGCGTGCAGGTTTTCGGGCACGGTCCACAGCGATCCGCTCGCCACCGGCTTGCCGTTTGCCATCACCTGCGACAGCGCAACAAACCCAAGCTGCGCATTGCCGCTGACGACGAACTGATACGTCTGGCCGATGTTCTCGCCCATCACCAGCTTGGGCTGAAGCTGCGCGGCCAGCCCCAGTTTTTCCAGCGTCTGCATGGCCGCTTCGCCATACGGCGCAAGCTTGGGATTGGCGATGGCGAGCTTGTCGAACCGCCCGCCGCCAAGCACTTTGCCCTGCTCATCGACCAGGCCCGGCTGCGCCGACCACAGCGCCAGCCGGCCGATGGCGTAAGTGCGGCGCGAGCCGGCAACGGTCAGACCATCGGCTTCCAGCTTGGCCGGGCTTTTGGCATCGGCGGCCATCAGCACGTCGAACGGCGCGCCGTTCTCTATCTGCGCCGTGAAAGTGCCGGTCGCGCCGAAACTCAAGCTGGCCGTGTGGCCCGTGGTTTGCTGCAACATTTGCGCCAGCGCCTTGGCCGGTGCCGTAAAGTTGGCCGCGACCGCCACACTCACCGTATCAGCGCGGGCCGCAGTGAACAACAGCACTGCAATGAAAGCCAGAATCCAACGCATGCCATCCCCTTTCTAGCCGTGAACCGTGAACCGTGGACTGTGAACCTAAGACAAAAACCCGCGCACGCTGCGCAGGCCCGCGTAGGTTAACGCAAACGAACCGCCCACATGTAACAAAGTCGTGGACAGCGCCGTGCCCCAGCGTTGCGCGACCATCATTTCCACCACTTCCGCGCTGAAGGATGAAAACGTCGTCAATCCGCCCATCAGGCCCGTGACCAGCAACAGCCGCCACGCCGGATTGATGTCAGGGTAAATCAGGAACACGCCCGCCAGCACGCCGATGACGTAACCGCCGATCAGGTTGGCCGCCAGCGTGCCCCACGGCAGCCACGCGCCGGGGTGGTTGAACCACAGCCCAAGCTGCCAGCGCGCCAACGCCCCCACGCTGGCGCCCAGACACACGGCAAACACGGCGTGCAGAGTATGCAGGGATTTCAGAGCTGACAGCATGGTGCGATGACATGGGCGCGCTCATCAAAGGCGCGCGGTTCAAAACGGTGGATTATCCGGCGCGCTTTTGGACGAAGCCGTTTTCGGCACCGCCGCCGCAGGCGCGGCATTGGGGGCTTTACCGGCCGCCTCGCCGCCCAGCGCTTCAACCAAATCAGCAATCAGCCCCGCCAGCTCGCCCGTTGAAATCGCCGCGTCGGTATCAAACCGGTCTTCCTCGCTCGTCTGAGCCTCGCCAAACACGCCTTCGTCGAAGCGGATTTTTTTGATCTGCAAAGCCTCGGTCAGCGTAAAACCGATGCGCCCCTGCCACGACAGCGCCAGCCGTACCGGCCGCTTACCCTCGCGCACATGGCGGCGCACTTCGGGCGTCGTCAGTTCGTGCCGCGTAAAGCGGACGATGGCCGGCTCCTCGCCGCTGGCTTTCAGTTCGCAATCGCGCTCGACATGAAAAGCCTCCGGCACGTCGCCCGCCTTCTCGGCCAGCAGCCAAGCCGTCATCAGCGCCTGCGGCGTTTGCTGGGTTTGCAACAGGCTGACCGCAAAGCCCGGCCCAGCAACCCGTGACAGACTGGCAATCACCTCGTCAGCCTTGGCCTGCGACCCCGCATCCAGCGCCAGCCAGCGGTGCTTGGGCGCAAGCCACACCGCCATCTCGCTGCGGCGCGCGAACGCCTGCGGCAACAGCGCCAGCAAGGCATCTTCACGCAAATCGCGCAACTCCTTTTTGCCGGGCTTGCGGCCCCGTGTGCGCTCGATATGCTGCGCCTTTTCATCAACCCAGCGGCGCAGCGCCTGCGCGGGCACAGCCTTGGTTTCGACGGCATAGCGCGCAATCCACTGGCCATTGATGGCTTCCACCAGCGCGCCATGCGCCTGACCGCGCGGGGCAATCCAGCCGCCGGACTTGGGCTGCGTCGCGCCGCATTCGGCAAACGGCTCATGCCCCAGCGCCTCGCCCCACTGCGCGGCGGACTTGGGCCAACCCTGGCCCAGCCGGTACAACATCAAATTCTTGAACACACACGGTCTTTCATTGAAAACGGAAATCACCCCCAGGGAGCACGCGACGGCATGGCCGCCGCACTACGGGCAACGGAACGAAGCCGTGCCGCCGCTGACGGCCGTCTGATTACCAGCCTGACGGAATACGTGCATCTACAACATCAAAAAACCTCATATCAAATAAGGCTGGCTCCCGGCTGAAAAGCCTCCACCATGTGGAGGTTTTCATGTTCGGCGTCAGTATGAATACTCACCTGCATTGTGTGCGGGGCAGGTCGAAACACGATACCGAGAGCAATATATGTTTTCCCAATCGTCATATGCGGATCACGTTCTTTTCCTTCGTAACCGCGTTTTCGGGTATAGCAAGTTAGCATGGCGTGACAGTTGAAATTTGAAGCTATACGGTTGACGATCGGTGCGGCGAACTGCTTCATCGGTGCGACAGCCGGCGCACCGCCCAGTCGCCCAGGCTTTGCACCGCCTGCACGAATGCGATCAGCACCACCACTACGGCGAGCATGACGTCGGGCGCAAAGCGCTGGTAGCCGTAGCGGATACCCAAATCGCCCAGCCCGCCGCCGCCGATGACGCCGGCCATGGCGGAATAACCGGTAAGGGTGACGAAGGTGATGGTCAGGCCGGCGACGATGCCCGGTAGTGCCTCGGGCAGCAGTACCTTGAAGACAATTTGCGCGGTGTTGGCGCCCATGGCCTGTGCGGCTTCGATCAGGCCGGTATCGACTTCGCGCAGCGCTGTTTCCACCAAACGCGCGACGAAAGGCGCCGCGGCAATGGTGAGCGGCACGATGGCTGCCGCGGTGCCGATGGATGACCCGGCCAACCACCGCGTGAACGGAATGAGCGCCACCAGCAAAATGATGAAGGGTACCGAGCGTACCGCGTTGACGATGCCGCCCAACACGCCGTTGACGGCCCGGTTGCGCAGCACGCCGCCTTGATCGGTCAGGCGCAGCATCACCCCCAGCGGGATGCCGAGCAGCGTGGCCACGACACCGGAGATGCCGACCATCACGATCGTTTCCAGCAGCGACTGGCCGAACAGCGCCAGCATTTCTTGGTCGAAGTTGTGAAACAGGTGGGAGTAGTTGAACATCGTTTATGCCTCCGTTGTGGTTTCGGGCGCGGCCAGGTCGGGGGCATCGGTCACATCCTGTACCCGCACGCCTGCATCCGTCAGCCCTGCCGCTACTGCGTGTACCGCATCCGCTGGGCCGCTGATATACACCGCCAGTGCGCCAAAGGCCTGGCCCTGGATCTGATCCATTTGTCCGTGCAAGATGCTGGCGTCCACGCCATGCGCGCGAATCAGGCGCGAGAGTACCGGCTCCTCCGCCTGTTCGCCGGCGTAAATCAGGCGCAACAGGCGTCCGTCGTGTTCCGGCGGCAGTGTGGCGCGGCGCGCGGCTACGTGCGCCAGCACGCCGGCGGGTAGGCGTTGCGGCAAAATTTCTTCGATCAGGCTGCGCGTGATGGCTTCGCGCGGTTGCGTGAAAACGTCCAACACGGCGCCTTGCTCGACGATGCGGCCGGCTTGCATTACCGCCACGCGCTGGGCGATCTGGCGGATGACTTGTATCTGGTGCGTGATGAGCACGATGGTCAGGCCCAATTCGCGGTTGATGTGTTGCAGCAGCGCCAGGATGGCGCGCGTGGTCTCCGGGTCGAGCGCCGACGTGGCTTCGTCCGAGAGCAGAACTTTGGGACGGCTGGCCAGCGCACGCGCAATGCCTACGCGCTGCTTTTGCCCGCCGCTGATTTGCGCCGGATAGCGGTGCGCCAGTTGCGCCAGACCGACCAGTTCCAGCAGCGGCGTTACGCGCGCGCGGATGGCGGCGCGGCTCAATCCTTCGAGTTCCAGCGGCAGCGCTACATTGTCATAAACCGTGCGCGAGGCCAGCAGGTTGAAGTGCTGGAACACCATGCCGATTTCGCGTCGCGCGGCGCGCAGCCCGGCGGCGTCTAGCGCCGTCAGGTCGATGCCGCCGACGCGCACGTGGCCTTGCGTGGGGCGGTTGAGCAGGTTGATGGTGCGTACCAGCGAGCTTTTGCCCGCACCGCTCTTGCCGATGATGCCGAACACCTCGCCGGCGTCAATGCTCAGGTCGATGCCGCGCAGCGCATGCAGCGTGCCGCCTTTGTTGGGGTAATGCAGGTGAATGTCCGTCAGCTCGATCATGGGCGCGGACGGCGAAGGGGAGGCTTGAAGAGTCAAAACAAAATCAAGGGGAAAGATGTGAACAGTACGTCGGTCATGTCAACTGAACCGGCGACAGATAAGGTACAAATTGTCCGCCAAGCCCGGTTGTTGCTCGGCCGCTGTTCGCAATGGGCCGCCGCCGTGCGGTCATCCATTTCACGCGTCCCTACAATGAACTCCGCGTTCTCAAGGAGATGAAACATGGCCGGGAAAACAGCCAAGGTCCAAGACAAATCCTCACCGGCCGTGCTGCTCGCCGGGTTGAAGGACCCCTCGTTGATCAAGACCGAGGGCCTCATCAATGGCCAATGGGTGTCGGGCAAAGGCCGCTTCGCGGTGCTGGATCCGGCTACGGGCAAGACGATCGCACAGGTTGCCGATCTGGGCAAAAAAGAAACCGAGGCCGCTATCGACGCGGCGCAAGCGGCCTGGCCCGCGTGGCGTGCGTTGACGGCCAAACAGCGCCACGCTGTTTTGCTCAAGTGGTTCAATTTGCTGATGGCCAATCAGGACGATTTGGCGTGGCTGATGACTGCCGAGCAGGGAAAACCGTTGGCCGAAGCCAAGGGCGAGGTGAGCTACGGCGCAAGCTTCGTCGAATGGTTTGCGGAAGAGGCCAAGCGCGTGGACGGGGAGATTTTGGCCGCGCCCAACGCGCAACAACGCG
>Ga0209738_10000050_pt1 | contig 26750 bp, 26 predicted proteins | sample TergutNc150P5_FD_187289 | JGI IMG/M metagenome (GOLD analysis project Ga0209738, IMG submission 187289) | Nasutitermes corniger P5 segment gut microbial community from laboratory colony in Florida, USA - Nc150 P5 (SPAdes) (version 2) | ecosystem: Host-associated > Arthropoda: Insects >...
CGTGGGGGCCGTGGCGGTGGCCCGATAGCCGTTTTTGCCGCCGCAGCACCCAATAAGGCTGGCCAGCCGCTTCCAGAACGCCATGAACGATTCCATCCCCATCGGCAAACCCGATTACGGCCCCGCGCTGCACGCGGCTCGGCAGGCTGCCGGGCCGCAGCATTATCCGACGGGGTGCCTCTACGCGGTGGCAACTCCCATCGGCAATTTGGCCGACATCACGTTGCGCGCGTTGCACGTGCTGCAACTGGCCGACGCCATCGCCTGCGAAGACACGCGCCAGACCCGGCAATTGTTGCGTGCCTACGGCATCGACAAACCCGCCGATGCCTTCATTGCCGCGCACCAGCACAACGAGGCACAGGCCGCGCAGACCGTGATCGCGCGCCTGCAAGCGGGGCAGCGCGTGGCTTACGTGAGCGACGCCGGAACGCCCGCCGTGAGCGATCCCGGCGCGCGATTGGTGGCTGCGTGTGCCGCGCAAAATTTGCGCGTCACGCCCCTTCCCGGTGCGAGCAGCGTTACGGCGGCGCTGTCAGTGGCGGGTGTGACCGATGACGGGCGCTGGGCGTTTGAGGGCTTTTTGCCGACCAAGACCAGCGAACGGCAAGCGGCACTGGCGCGCCTGCAACGCGAAGCGCGCGCCGTACTGTTGTTGGAAGCGCCGCACCGCATCGGCGCGTTGGCCGAGGCAATGGCCGACGCATTCGGCGCGCGCACCGTGACCGTGGCGCGCGAACTTACCAAACAGTTCGAACAAATCGCCACCCTGCCGTGTGCCGATCTGCCGGCTTGGCTGGCCGCTGATGCGCAACGTCAGCGCGGCGAGTTCGCGCTGGTGCTGCACCCGGCATCCGTGGGGCATGACGCCGACGGAGCCGAAGCCGACCGCATCCTCGCCCTGCTGTTGGCGCAACTACCCCTTAAAACCGCCGTGCGTCTGGCCGCCGACATCACCGGCGGCGCGCGCAACGCGCTGTATGCGCGTGCGCTGGCCTTGCACGGGCCAGCAGCGCCATCGACTTGAACGGTAGGGGCACAGCTCAAAAGCCGCGCACGGTTTCCAAAGATTCGCGTTGAGCCGTCAACGCAACTCAAGTCAAGCGCCGGATGCCAGGCAATTCGCACGCATAAACCGCGTTGCGCAGCGCGGCGATGGCCTCGTAGCGCGTAAAGCTGCGCCGCCACGCCAGCACCACCCGGCGCGTGGGGGCAGCGCCCGTTTCCGCGTCCTTGACCGGCAGATAGCGCACCAGCCCCGCGTCATCCTTGGCGTGGCGCGCGCGTTTTGGGCCGGTCCGCGCCAGCGCCTCGGCGCTGACCGACAGGCGCGGCACCAGCGTGACGCCGATGCCCGATGCCACCATGTGCTTGATCGTCTCCAGCGACGAGCCTTCAAAGCTCTTGCGGATGCCTTCGGCGTCGCTGGAAAAACCGGCGAACTCCGGGCAGACCTGCAACACGTGGTCGCGGAAGCAATGCCCCGTGCCCAGCAGCAGCAGGGTTTCGTTCTTGAGTTCGCGGGTCGTGACTTCGGCGCGCCCGGCCAGTGGGTGGCCCGCCGGGACTGCCGCCAGAAACGGCTCGTCATACAGCGGCGCCAGCGCCAGTCCAGCATCCGGGAACGGCTCGGCCAGAATCGCACAGTCGATCTCGCCCGTGCGCAGCATCTCCAGCAGGCGCGCGGTAAAGTTTTCTTGCAGGATGAGCGGCATCTGCGGCGTGCGCTCAATGACTTGCCGCACCAGGTCGGGCAGCAGGTACGGGCCGATGGTGTAGATCACCCCAAGCTTGAGCGGCCCCGCCAGCGGATTTTTGCCGCGCTGCGCGATCTCGCGGATACCGGCGGCCTGCTCCAGCACGCTTTGCGCCTGGCGCACGATGGCCTCACCCAGCGGCGTTACCGCGACTTCGCCGGCGCTGCGCTCGAACAGCTTGACATCCAGCTCGTCCTCGAACTTTTTCACCGCCACCGACAAGGTCGGCTGCGACACAAAGCACGCCTGCGCCGCCTTGCCGAAATGCCGTTCGCGGGCCACGGCGACGATGTATTTCAACTCGGTCAGGGTCATGGGGCGCGATTGTCGCGCGCCCGTCTGTCGGCGAAAACCTCCTTGGCGGCGAACAGACCGTTCAGCGCGGCGGGAAATCCGGCGTACACGGCCATTTGCATGAGGATCTCCACGATCTCGCTTTCGGTCAGGCCGACATTCAGCCCCGCTTCGATATGCACTTTGAGTTGCGGTTGCGCATGGCCCAAGGCGGTCAGCGCGGCGATGGTGGCGACCTCGCGCGAGCGCACGTCCAGCCCCGGCCGCGCATGGATGTCGCCGAAAGGAAATTCGAGCAAGTAGGTTGCGAAATCCGGGGCGATGTCGGCCAGCGCGTCCACCACCCGCTGGCCTGCCTGGCCGTCGATGGCAGCCAGCACGCGCTGCCCGCGCGCCAACCGGCTTTCGGGCGGCTGCATGGGTTGTTTGGTCATATCCTGTGTCATGTTTTGTCCTTGGTTGCAGTGGCGCAGGCATAGCCTGCGATCTTGTCGTCAAGGACGCGCACGCACGTTTGCAGTTGGGCGATTTGCGCGCGTACCTTGTCGCGGTGCGCGATGAGCAAGTCTCTGCGCTGCGGCAGCGTAACCGTGTCGGCGGCGCGCAGTTCCGCGTACCGCAGCATGCCCTGAATCGGCATCCCGGTCTGCTTTAAGCGGCCCAGAAATTCGATCCACGGAAAAATCGAAGCGCCGTATGCCCGCTGTCCCGCCTGATCCTTGGCCGGAGCCGGAATCAGGCCGATCTTTTCGTAATGCCGCAAGGTATGCACCGACAAGCCCGTGCGCCGCGCTACTTCGCCGATCTTCATGCGCCATATCCTTTGACGACGACGCCAACTTTGACGACAACGCCGATCATGAGACTTAGAGCGCGCTCCAAGTCAAGTGCGCGCCGGGCGCGGCCGTGGCCCGCGCTCGACACTATGCGCTGGGCGCGGGGTTATCGGGGCGCTCCAACTGCACCTTCATCACATTGGTCGGCGAGATATCGATGCCCGCGGCGTCCAACGCGGCTTTGGCGCGCCGCAGCGCGTCGGTGCGTACTTCCAAACGGTTGGTTTCGCGTTGGTTGACCCAGCCGTAAAAGACGATTTCTACCGCGCTGCCGCCCGCTTGCTGGATTAGCGCAAGGGGTTTGGGGTCGGCCAGCGTGCCGGGCGTTTGTACGATGGCCTGCACGCCCACGCGCCGCGCTTGTTCCAGATCAGCTTGCAGCGAGATAAGCAGCGAAAACGAAAAGCGCCGCACGGGAAAGCGCGAGTAATTGATGATGACTTCCTTGAACACCAGCGAATTGGGCAGGCACAGGTATTCGCCGTCATAGGTGGTCAGTTCGGTGGCGCGCACGTTCAGGCCTGCGACCGTGCCTTCGCGCGTGCCGATGGCGACCATGTCGCCCGGCTCGAACGGGCGGCGCAGCGACAGCAGCAGCCCCGCCAGGTAGTTCTCCGCGATGTCGCGGAAGGCAAAGCCGACCGCCACGCCCGCCACGCCCGCCGACCCCAGCAGCGCGCCCACCAGTGTGGTTGCGCCCAGCAGGTCCAGCGCAATCAGTACGCCCACGATCAGCACCACGACATGCACGGTGCGCGCGATGACGCCATTGAGGAACGGATTGGCCGTTCCCCAGCGCAGCAGGGACAAGTGGCGCGCCAGCAAGCGGCCCACCAAATTGGCCAGCACGATCACCACCAGCGCAATGGCGAACAGCGGCAATGCGGCCAGCATGCGCATTCCCTGCTCTACCAGTTTGGCCTGCATGGCCTGCAAGCGCCGCTTCGGACTGGCCGTGAACGTGATGCCGTTGTCCACCGTCACTACACCGGTAACGGACTGGGCGATCTTGACCGCGTTGTCGCGCGCGGGCACGTCCAGCACGGTGCCGGTCAGATGCGCGACCCCGGCATCGACCGATACGCGCACATCGGATAAATCGGCGTTGAGCGCCAGCCGCGCCGCCAGCTCTGCGGTAATGCGCTTGTCGCTGGCTGCGGTGGCGCGCACGGCGCGCTGCACGGCGTGCGGATCGGCATCCGGCGCGGCCTGCACTGCCGATGCCGCCGTGCTGGCGAGGGAAGCCGTCGCGCGCGGCGCCGCCTGCGCCGCTCCCACGGCACAGAGGGCCAGCACCCAGCAGGCCAGCCAGCGGCTGAGGAGGCTTTGCACACGCGTCCGCTTACCGCTCCACTGATGCAGAGCATTCCTAAGGGGAATGGAGTGCGTGCCCGTCATGGTTGATTGCAGAAGCTACACCCCGCGCGCGCGGTCCGCGGCAAAGCGCGCGCGCCAGGCGGTAAAACGCCCGGCTTGCAGCGCGGCGCGGATTTCGGCCATCAGGTTGAGGTAGTAGTGCAGATTGTGCAGGCTGCCCAGCATCGCGCCGAGCATTTCGCCGCAGCGGTCCAGATGGTGCAGATAGGCGCGCGAGAAGCCGCCGCGCCCGCCTTCGGCATACGGCACGCCGTCCGCGCCGGCGCAGGCGTGACAGGTGCAGGTTTCGTCGATCGGGCGCGGGTCGGCCCTGTGCCGGGCGTTGCGGATCTTCAGGTCGCCGAAGCGCGTGAAGTAATGGCCGTTGCGCGCGTTGCGGGTGGGCATCACGCAGTCGAGCATGTCCACGCCGTGCTCCACGCAATCGACGATATCTTCAGGCGTGCCCACGCCCATCATGTAGCGCGGCTTATGCGCGGGCAGGTGCTGCGGCGTGTGCGCGGTGATGCGCCGCATGTCCGCTTTGGGTTCGCCCACGCTCACGCCGCCGATGGCGTAGCCGGGGAAATCCAGCTCGACCAGCCGCGCGGCGGACTCCTCGCGCAGCGGCTCGAACATGCCACCCTGCACGATGCCGAACAGCGCGTTGGGGTTGCCCAGCCGCTCGAACTCGGCCTTGCAGCGCTCGGCCCAGCGCAGCGACAAACGCATGCTGGCCGCGGCTTCGGCCTCGGTGGTCACATGGCCGTGTGTTTCATAGGGCGTGCATTCGTCGAACTGCATCGCGATGTCGCTGTTCAACGCGGTCTGAATCTGCATCGAGATTTCGGGCGTCAGCAGCAGCTTGTCGCCGTTGACGGGCGAGGCAAAGCGCACGCCTTCCTCACTGATCTTGCGCAGATCGCCCAGCGACCAGACTTGAAAACCGCCCGAATCGGTCAGGATGGGGCGCTGCCAGTTCTCGAACCCGTGCAGCCCGCCGAAGGCGCGGATCACGTCCAGCCCGGGGCGCAGCCACAGATGGAACGTGTTGCCCAGGATGATTTGCGCGTTCATCGCTTCAAGGCTGCGCGGCAGCACTCCCTTGACCGTGCCGTAAGTGCCCACGGGCATGAAAACCGGCGTCTCCACCACGCCATGGCGCAAGGTGATGCGCCCGCGCCGGGCGGCGCTGTCGGCGTCGGTTTGCAACAGTTCGAATTGCATGGTGCGATCGGTCCCGCGCCTTCAGGCGGCGGGCTGTTGCACGGGCGCTTGCGCCGGTTTTTGCGCTATCGCCAGAAAGCCCGCCAGCGGCGCGCCGTCTTCCAGCCGCAGTTCGGGCAGCGGCTCGATCGTGATTTCGGTAAAACCGGCCGCGCGCAACTGGCGCTCGACATCTTCCACGCGGTGCGCATAGCGGTTGCTTGCGCGCAGCACGAAACCGTCCGCCGGGCCGCCCTCGTCCGCGTACATGGCCTCACCGGTCAACAGCAGCCAGCCGCCCGGTTTGAGCACGCGCAGCGCGTTGGGAATCACCGGCGCCAAATCGCCGACGTAAGGCAGTACATCGGCGCAGGTGATGGCTTCGTACAAATCACCGGGCGTTTCCGCCAGCGCGTCCAGCAGATTGACGCGGTGAAAGCGCGCATAGATGCCGCGCCGCGCGGCCCGTTCGATCATCGATTGCGACAGATCGACGCCGACGATGTACCCCTGAATGCGCCCCAGACACGCGCCCACGAAGCCCGTGCCGCAGCCCAGGTCGAGCAGATTGAAACGCTTATCGGGGAACTTGCCGTTCAACAACGCCGCGATGCGCTCGGGCACGTGGTAATGGAGCGTGCCCGCCATATGGCGGTCGTAGTCTGTCGGGTAATGGTTGAACAGCGCCCGTACCACGGCGGCGGGCTGTGTGGCCGGCGTCTGTCCGTGCACGACGGCGTGCCAGTAGCGTACCTGATCGTCGTTCGGCGCCAGCACCAGCGCCCGGTCGGCCCACGTTTGCGCGGCGGCCGTATCGTCCAGCGCGCGGGCGCTGTGCAGCAGTTCCAGCAACGGCTCGATCTGATCGGGGGCCAGCGCGTGCGCCTGGCGCAGATGCGGCAGCGCCTGCGTGTCGCGCCCCATCGCGGCCAGCAACCGCCCCGCAAACAAATGCAGCCCGACGTGGCCGGGGTGGCGCTCCAGCGCCTCCTCGGCCCATTGCAGCGCCAGCTCATCCTCGTGCGCGGCATGGGCGGCGTTGATCGCGCCCACCGCCAATTGTTCGTGCTCAAGGGCCACCGCGCGCGCCTGCCGCGCCAGTTCCACGGCCTCCCGCGCCTCGTCGGCGCCGCCCGTGCGCGCCAGCAACTGCGCCAGTTCTATCTGCGCCACCGGCCAGCCCGGCGCCAGCGTCAGCGCCCGCCGCGCCGCCTCGATCGCGCCCTTGATATTGCCCGCCGCGTCCGCCAGACGCATCCCGATCAGGGGAATGCGCGCATCCGTTGGGGCGTCCTTTTGCGCGGTGTTGAGCTGCTCGGCGGCTTGGCGCAATTGGCCGTCGGCGATCAATTGGCGAATGCGGACCAGGCGCTGCGAAAACGGGTCGGTTGGTATGGTGGTGTCAAACATGGGCAATGATTATCCGTATCGTGCCGGCATCGGCGGCGGCCACACGCCGGGCAGCGCGCCGGCCATGAGCGAGCAGGATATACAGGACTTGATGGGCTTGCGCAACGCGCCGCGCCTGATGCGGCCGTGAACCGTTTATGCCATGACCGGCGCATCGGGCAGTTCATCGACTTTGGCGGCGCCGGGCGGCAGCGGGAAATGCTGTTCCAGCGCCGCGCCCACGTCGGCCACGGCTTGAGTCAGGCCCTGTTCGATGTTGCCTTGCGCAAAGGCCCGGCTTAAGCGCTCGATCATGGCCTGCCAGTCGGCGGGCGGAACGAGCCGCGTGATGCCGCGGTCGGCCACGATTTCAAGATGGCGCGCGGCCAGCAGCACGTAAATCAGCACGCCATTGTTGGCCTCGGTGTCCCACACCCGCAGCCGGGAAAACATCATTGCCGCGCGCTGTCCGGCCAGCGTTTTCATCGGCACGCGCCCGAACACGTGCCGCCACAAATAGCTGGCGGGCAGGCCGCCTTCAACGCAGATGCGGATTTCGCCGCTGTGGCGCGCTTCGCTGCCGGCCACTTGGCGCGTCAGACGGTCGGCAAGCGCGGGCGGCACGGCGCGGCGCGCGGCGGATTCGCTGATCCAGCGGTGGCGCAGCGCGCGCATGACAGAGCTGCACATGAAACGTTTCCTTTCCCGTCACCAGCCGCCGCTTGCGCCGCCGCCGCCGAAGTTGCCGCCCCCGCCGGAGCTGAAACCGCCGCCCCCAAAGCCGCCGCTGCTGAAAACGCCGCCCGGGAAAAAGACCGAGCCGGTCCAGCCGCCGCGCCCGCGGGTCAGCCCCCCCGTGAACAGCGCAATCAGCAGCGCCAGCACGCCGCCCGCGAGGGCGATGACCAGGCTAGCGGTCAGCAGCCACATCAATCCGCCCGCCGCCGCGCCGGTGACGACCGAGCCGAGCTTGCGTCCGATCAAGCCGCAGATCATCCCGCCGAGGATGGGCACACCGATCAGCAGCAGCCCCAACAGCATTTCCCAATCCGGCTTGGCCGCGCCGTGCGGCTGGGCCGTTACCGGCGGCAGCGGCTCGCCGCGAATCAGTGCGCCGAGCTGGTCGACCGCCGCGTTCAGGCCGCCCGCAAAGTCGCCGCGCCGGAAGGCCGGCGTGATGGCGTCTTCGATGATCTGGTCGGCGGCCAGGTCGGGCACGGCGCCTTCGAGCGTTTGGGCGACTTCGATGCGCACGCGCCGGTCATCTTTGGCGACCAGCAGCAGCAGGCCGTCGCCCACGTCCTTGCGGCCTATCTTCCAGGTGTTGCCGACGCGGTTGGCGTAGGCCGCGATGTCTTCGGGCGCAGTGGTCGGAATCATCAGCACCACCACTTGCGCGCCCTTGTCGCGCTCCAGCGCGGCCAGCTTGCCGTCAAGCGCCGCCTGATCCTGCGCCGACAGCGTGCCGGTCTCGTCAATCACCCGGCCCGTCAGCGGCGGGACGGGTTGCAGCCCCGGCTGCGCTTGCGCTTGCGCGGGCCATGAAGCCGCGGATAAAACCACCACCAGAACGATGGCCGCCCATGACCGCAGCCAGCCGGGAAGCATGGCGCGCCTCATTGGGAAGATGCGGGCGTAGTAACAGGCGTGGCGTTGGCCGGTGCGGGCTGGGGCGTGGCCGTGCCGAAATCGACCTTGGGCGGCGCGGCAATTTCAGCCTCGTTGGTCACGGTGAAATTCTCCTTGGGCTTGTAGCCGAACACCATCGCCGTCAGGTTGGTTGGAAAGCTGCGCGCCAGCACGTTGTAGTCCTGCACCGCCTGGATGTAACGCGCGCGCGCCACGGTGATCCGGTTTTCCGTGCCTTCCAGCGTCACGCGCAAATCGTGGAAGCCCTGATTGGCTTGCAGGGTCGGGTAGTTTTCCGACACCGCCATCAGGCGCGACAGCGCGCCGGACAGTTCGCCCTGCGCCTGCTGGAATTTCTGGAACGCCGCCGGGTCGTTGAGCGTTTCGGGCGTTACCTGTATCGACGTGGCTTTGGCGCGCGCCTCAATGACCTTGGTCAGCGTTTCCTGCTCGAAATTGGCCTGCCCTTTGACCGTGGCGACGATGTTGGGCACCAGATCGGCACGGCGCTGATATTGGTTGACCACTTCGCTCCAGGACGACTTGGTGGTCTCGTCAAGTTGCTGGAAGCGGTTGTAGCCGCAGCCCGACAGCGCCAGCGCCAGCAGCAGCGCCGCGCCCAGCTTCATCCATCCATGTTTCATGACTATTCCTCGCGGGGTTGGTGACGATAAGGGATGCGAACCTAACTCATCATTTGAGCAAACAGGGAGTATTCCATGAATTACCTGCAAAACGATAAATCCGTAACCCTGCACGAATTGGGCAAGATGCGCGCCGGCTATGCGCCCGCATTGATGCTTGCCAGCCGCTCCGGCGTCCCCACGTCCGTCCACGGGCCGGGGTAAAGCTGCGCGCTGACGTGCCCGGCGGATATGGCGCGGCGCAGCAACGGGGCCAACGGGGCGGCGATGCCTTGCGGATTGCCGGGCGGAATGCCGCACCACGGCGGCGCGAACAAACCGCGCCGGTAAAGCGCCATCGCGCTGAACGTGTGGCACGTGCCGTCTGCGCCGGGGCCGTCGGTCGCCAGTCCGTCCACCGCAATGCCGAAATCGCCCTGCGGGTGGTGCGGGGGATTGGGCACCAGCCACAAATGCGCTAGCCGCCCGCTGGCCAGAAAGCGCGCGGCATCCCGCGCGGCAAAGGCGAAATGCGGCGCGAACACGTCGCCGGCCACGGCCCAGAACGCCTCTTGCGCGCCCGGCGCGAGCCAAGGCAGCGCGCGCGCAATGCCGCCGGCCGTTTCCAGCGCGCGGCCAAAGTCATGTCCCTCGCTGGAAAAACGCAGCTCGATATGCTCCTGTATTTGTAGCGCAAGCGCGATGTGAGACAAAGGCTCTGGGCCGAAAGCGTTTTCAATCTGCGGCCCAAGCCAAGCGGTGTTGACGGCCACCCGGCGCACCCCGGCGCGCAGCAGCGCCTCCAGCGTCCATTGCATCAGCGGCTTGCCGCGCGTTGCCAGCAGCGGTTTGGGGCAAGCATCGGTCAGGGGCCGCATCCGCTCTCCCCGGCCCGCCGCCAGAATCAGGGCGGGAAGCTGCACGGTGGTGGCATCGTTCATGCGGCGGCAGTTTAGCGGGCGGTACGCCGGGCTTCACCGTGGCCCGTGCCCTTGGATTTCCGTCTGCGCGGAAGCGAGCGATGGCAACTCGTCCTTCAGAACCGCGGATGGCCTAAGCACCGGATGGGGCTGGTCGGGTAGTTGCGCGAGCAAGCCATCCAGCACCGCGCCCGGCTTGGCGCCGCAAGCCCGGCACCAGTCGGTGAACAAGGTCAGTTCGATGTACGCCTCGCCGCGCTCGATCTTGGACACGAACGACTGCCCCAGCCCCAACCGCTCGGCCAGCAGCGCCTGCGACAACCCCGCCTGCTTGCGCAGAGACGCCAGGGCCAACTGCAAGGCCCGGTTGCGTGGATGGTGCAGTGAAACGGACACGCATCCATGTTGAATTCCAGTTCGGAATAGTCCAACCCAGACTTTTGAGTTACAATTTGTTACCTACAATGTAAATATTCACGATTCTTCACGAGTTATATGATGCTCTCTTTTACAGGAATGTCTAAAAAACAACTACTTACCACTGGATTGCTGTGTGCGTTCCTAGCCGGATGCGGCGGTGGTGACGGTGATGGCGGCGGCTACAGCAACGCTGGTAGCGGTGATGGCGGCGGCTACAGCAACACGGGTGATGGTGGCAGCGACAACAGCAACAGCAACATCACGGTCGCTGGTGCGGCCCAAGGCGTTTGGGAAGGCACCGATACCAACGGCTATCAGCTCGATTTGGTCGTGCTGGACAACGGCGCAACCTATGGCACTTACAGCTCCAGCTTTTGGGACGGCGCCACCAGCATGGTGTATGGCAATACGTCGGCTTCCGGCGCTATATTGAACGGTTCCATGACCAAAGTCACTTTTTTTGATGGTAGCCGCGACACCATTTCTTATTCCGGTAGCGTGGAACCCGAAAATACGCTTTCCATCGCCATGAACGATAACAGTGGCGCCACCTACACAGGTAGTTATTTGACTGCTTATGAACACCCCATTTCATTAGAAGCAATAGAAGGTACTTACACGGGTAACGCCATAATCGGTAGCTACAACAACGGCACCAATGCCGTCATGACGATTGATCAAACGGGCAATATCAGTGTATCGGTGGCCAATTATGCAAACTGTCTGGGTTACGGCACGGTGACACCGCACAATGGCACAGGAATTTTCGATTTTAACGTGACTTTTGGTGGTGACAGCGACTGTCCGGCGCCACTGGCTGGCGGAACCGTGACCGGTGTGGCGTACCCGACTGCGGAAAACGGCACATGGGCAGGTATTCAGGTCGATGCCGTTGCACCCAGTGGTGGAATACTCTGGTTTTCTGGAAGTTTGTGAACGCAATAAATATTATTTTATTCAATCATGTCTAACAGAACTGCCATGAAAACAACTTTCATCGTGGTCGCTATCCTGGCAACAGTCTTATCAGGCTGTGCCGATCCTAACCTGGTTTACTGGACTAAAACAGGACCTAATCGTAACTTCAATGATTTTAATCAGGTACGTTATAAATGCTTGAAAGATTCACAGGTTACCGTTCAGCACGCAAGTCAAGGTCGATATGACTCGTATCCTCAAACCAACGACAATTTATTCACGGCCTGTATGAATGCCAATGATTGGTTCGTGCGCTCGTAGAGGCAAATAAAATTCCGTTATTAATCACTTTTGAGTGATACCCATAAACTACGTTATGTGTAAAGCCGGCATTCATGATGCCGGGAAAGGATTGATTATGTCAACTCAAAAATTCAAATTTTTTGCGCTGACTGTTGCTGTTGCCGGAACGGCCATCGTCGCCGGGTGCGCTGCGCCCCAGTACGAGCGCACGCACAACGACATCAGCAATAAACAGACATCCAACCGTCTGTTTCAATATGACAGCATGGTTTGCAAGGAATCCGGTTCGGCATACGACAGGTGCATGCGCGAGCACGGCTGGCACCTCAGATAGCCCGTCGATGCCGGGTTTTAACCTGGCATCATCATCTTCAGGCCAGCGCTGACACGATCAACGCCAGCCACCCGGTTGACTGACAACACTGATAGCCGGCGTTCACGCTGCCCTATCAGCCGTTTGCCGCCTGCGCGTCCAGGCGGAACAGCCGCCGCGCGCTTTGCCCCTGCACGGCGCGGCTGATGGCGCTGATGTGTTCGGGCGTGGTGCCGCAGCAGCCGCCGACGATGTTGACCAGCCCTTCGGCGGCAAAGCCGTGCACCAGGCGGCCAGTGATGTCAGGGGTTTCGTCAAAGCCGGTGTCGCTCATGGGGTTGGGCAAGCCCGCGTTGGGGTAGCAACTGATGAAGGTGTCGTCCGCCGCGCGCGCCAGTTCCTGTAGGTAAGGCCGCATCAGCGCCGCGCCGAGCGCGCAGTTGAGGCCGACGGCCAGCGGCCGTGCGTGCCGCACGCTGTGCCAGAAGGCGGTGACGGTCTGGCCGCTGAGCAGCCGCCCGGAGGCGTCGGTGACGGTGCCGCTGATGATGACCGGCAGGCGCTCGTCGGTGGCGTCGAATGCTTCTTCGATGGCGAACAGCGCGGCTTTGGCGTTGAGGGTGTCGAAGATGGTTTCGACCAGCAGCACGTCCGCGCCGCCTTCGATGAGGGCCCGCGCCTGCTCCAGATAGGCCGCGCGCAGTTGCTCGAAAGTGACGTTGCGCGCGCCGGGGTCGTTGACGTCCGGGCTGATGCTGGCAGTGCGCGGCGTGGGGCCGAGCGACCCGGCGACAAAGCGCGGGTGCTGCGTGGTGCTGAATTGGTCGCAGGCCGCGCGGGCCAGCCGGGCCGAGGCCAGGTTCATCTCGCGCGCCAGGTCTTCCATGCCGTAGTCGGCCTGCGCGATGCGGGTCGCGCCGAAGGTGTTGGTTTCGATCAGGTCGGCGCCGGCGGCCAGGTATTTCTCGTGGATGGCGGCGATGACGTCGGGCCGGGTAATGGAGAGCAGATCGTTGTTACCCTTGACGTCGCGCGGCCAATCGGCAAAGCGCTTCTGCGCGCCTGCCGGGCCGCCTGCGCCCCGGTATTGCGCTTCGGCAAGCTTGAAGCGCTGGATCATGGTGCCCATCGCCCCGTCGAGGATGGCGATGCGTTGCCGCAGGATTTCCGGCAGTTGGCGGGCGCGGGTGTAAGCGAGGTCAGGCATGCGGTGTGATTTTAGGTAACGCCTGACCAGCCCGCAAAGTGCTCAGCGCCTTCGTGAGCGCGTGCTGTGAATGTGTGCGTGCGCTCTATGGCTGATGGTGCGCCAGACACGTTCAAACCAGCACAGAATGCTCGCGCGCGATATAATAACATTCGAAATTATTTCCAGCGCAATTTTTTGGCCGCTGGGTTGTCTCTTTTTTTCTGCCCCCATTCATGTCTTTCGAGGATGAACTTCGGCGCTCGCTGAAGCATCATGTAGATGCGCCCGTGCCGGAAATTCTGGCGACGCGTTTGTTGATACGCGCGGCGGCGTTGGTGCACACGCACATGGACACCGTATTGTCCCGTGAGAACATCAATATGCGCGGGTATCTGGCGCTGGCCGTGATTGCGATGCACAAGGGCAAGGCGATCCGGCCTTCGGATTTGAGTGTTTCGCTGGACGCTACGCGCACACAAGTCACACGGCTGCTCGATGCGTTGGCGCAGCAAGACCTCGTCACACGCGCGCCTTCGCAGGAGGATCGCCGCGCACTCAACCTGACCTTGACGGCGGCGGGCCAGCGCAAACTGGCGCGCTGTATGCCCAAAGTGCATACGGTGTACCGCCAAGTGTGGGCGAACATAAGAGATTTCACGCCGGTGACGCGCGGTTTGGGCGCGCTCCATGCAAAACTGGTGACGGAACACGCCATGGCCGATGGCCATGCAGCGCAGGAAGACGCTGCATGAATCGTTACGTGACCACACCGCTGGCGCATTTGCGCGTGGGGTTGCGCCGTCACGCCGTGATGCGCGCGCAGCACAAGAACATCCTGAGGTTTTTGCTCGGGTTGGTGACGGCGGTGGAGTTTTTCGAGAACACCATATTCGTGTTCGGCGCCAACTACATCATGGGCGGCATCGACGCCGCGCCGGAGGAGTTCGTGCGCGCGCAAGCCGCCTATACGATCGGCGCACTGGTGGCGATGGTGATGCAACAGCGCATGTCGCAGCGGTTCGGCTACCGGCGCTATTTGCTGGTGTCGTTCATGCTGTTCATGATCGGGCTGTGGGGCTGCGCGCAAAGCACGTCGATCGACCAGATGATTCTTGCGCGCCTGGTGCAGGGTGCGGGCGGCGGCGCGTTCTTCACCAGCAGCCGGGTACTGATTTTGATCATGTTCCCACCGACTGAGCGGCCCCAGTCGGCGCGCTGGTTCATGATGTGTATGTTCGGCTCCTCGGCGATCGGGCCGGCGTTTGCCGCCTGGGTGATCGAGACCTGGGGTTGGGCCACGGTGTTTTATTCGGTGATGCCCGCTACCATCGTGTCGATGCTCGGCGTTTGGCTGCTGATCCCCAACGGCGCGGGCCGGCTGCCGCACATGAAGTTGACCGGTTCACTGCCGGCGCACTGGACGCTTGAGCCGCTGGCGTGGTTCATTGCGGGGGTGGTGTGTTTGCAACTGGCGATATCGGGAGCGCGCATCGACATCCTGGTTCACCCGCTGCGGCTGCTGCTGCTGATTACCGCCGGTGTGCTGCTGCTGGCGGTTTTTTTGTGGCGCCAGTGGCGGCACCCCGAACCGCTGCTCAACTTGCGCTTAGCCAACAATTCAGCGTTCTGGGTCGGTCTGCTGCTGTATTTTTTGCACTACGCGCTGGTCAATTTCGGCGCTTACCTGTTCCCGATGTTTGCCGAGCAGGGGCTGGGCATACCGCTGCGCGCTACCGGCTGGCTCAACTCCTTTTCGGCGGCGGTTACCGTCATCACGGCTTACTCCTACAGCCGGTTTTTAGCGCGGCGGCTTAAACGCAAACGCCCCGTGATGCTGGTGGGAGTTTGCTGTTTGCTCATTGCCACACTGAGTTTTGCCGGTGTGTCGGCAGATGTGGCGGTGAGCGGTTTGATGCTGGGTTTGATTGCCAAAGGCGTATTCGGCGCGCTGCTGGTGATGCCTTCGGCCGGGCTGACTTTCCGCGAATTGGGGGACGAGCGTTTCGCCCACGGTTATCAGGGCAAGAATTTGATGCGGCAAATGGCCATTTCTTCGTCCAGTGCGTTGGCGGCGGTGGTGCTGCAAAACCACTACCACGCGTTGCAGGAGAAGATAACCGGCCAGCTCGACCCGGCGCGCGCCGACGTGCTGCAATGGCCCGGGCGCATGGGCGCGTGGCTGGTTGCGCAAGGCTACTCGCCCGGGCAGGCGCACGAGGCCGCGATGGCCATTCTGCAACGCATGGCCGACACGCAGGCCATGCTGCTGGCATGCCAGGACCTGTACCGCTGGTTGGCCGTCGCTGCGCTGGCCGCGGCGGTGGTCATCATCGTGCAGAAGAAGTTGCCATAAGCCCGGTTGCTGGTTGCGTCCAGCCCCGATCGACTTTCTGGCGTTCTGGCGGGCGTCTCAGGCCCGTTGCGTCAAAACCCTGTCAACGCGGTCAAAACGGCCAAAGCGGCCAATGGCGCGGTTTCGGCGCGCAGCACGCGCCTGCCCAAGGCGATCGGCTGCCAGCCTGCTGCACGGGCTGCGGCTTGCTCCTCCGGCGTCAAACCGCCCTCAGGTCCGGACAGTAGCGTGATGGATGCGCCCGGCGTTGATGCCGCAAGCGCGTCGCGCAGCGGCACGGCAGAGGCGTCGAGCGAAAGCAGCCAGTGCGCCGGCGCGTCCGTATCGGTTGCCTGCGAGGAGGATTGCAGCGCCGCCCCCAGCGGCAGCGGCGCGTGTACCGCCATCACGCGGTTGCGCCCGCATTGTTCGCTGGCCGACGCGGCGATGGCTTGCCAGTGCGCACGCTTTTTGTCCGTGTGCTCGCCTGCCGAGCGCTGCTGCGTGCGCGCCGTGATGAGCGGCGTCACGCTGGCCGCGCCCAATTCCACGGCTTTTTCCACCAGCCAGTCGATGCGCTCGGCGGCCATCCAGCCCACCATCAGGTGCACGGCACACGCCGCCTCGCGCTCGATGGCCTGGTGCGCCAGCGCTTGTACGGTGACGGCGTTACGGCCCATGCGCAGCACGCGCGCCGACCACTCACCGCCCGCGCCGTCGAACAGGGTCACCGCGTCGCCCGGCTGCAAACGCAGTACCTGCGCGTGGCGGGCTGCGCCGGACGGCAAGTCCAGGGTTTGCTCAGGCGCGATCGGGGCGGGAAGATAAAAGCGCGGCATGCAACGGTGTCCGTCAACGATTCCGGCCGACCCGCGGCGTCATACACCATGACGGCAGGTGGTCAGTCCATTATTTTCATGCTATCGGATAGATAGCAATCAAACACTCCATGAGGCTTGCAATGCTGCCTCCATGGCCAAACCCAAAGCCAGAATACCCTGATCGTTCAGGGCGGGGCCGGCAATCATCAAACCGACCGGCGCGCGGCCCGGTTCGTGGCAGGGGATCGACAGCCCGCAGCCGTCCAGGAAATTGATGGGCGTGGTATTGCGCAACATCAGGCCGTTGCGGCGGAAGTAGACGGCATCATCCGCTGCCGTCGTGGTGATGTCCGGCGCGATGATGGGGGTGGTGGGCGCGAGCAGCGCGTCATACGGCGCCAAGCGCTGCGTTACGGAGGCGATCCAATGTTGACGCGCGGCGATCAAGTCCAGGTAATCGGCGGCGGACATGGCCGCGCCGGCTTGGATGCGCGATCGCACGCGGGGGTCGTAGGCGGCGCCTTGGCGTTCGATGCGTTCACGGTGCCAACGCCAAGCTTCGGCGGCCAAGAAGGTGCCGCGCGCGTTGATGGAGGCCAGTTCGGCCAGTTCCGGTACCGGCGCCTGCACGATGCGCGCGCCCGATCGAGAAAGCGTGGCGCAGGCGTGGTCAAAGGCGTTTGCCACCGCGGCGTCCAGCTCGTCGAGCATCAACGTGGCGGGAACGAGCAAGCGCGCGCCGTCCAGAGGCCGCGGCGCGAGCGCTTGCGCGGCGGCGGCGTCCGTTGCGGTCAGCACCGCATCGGCGATGGCGCAATCGCGCACGCAGGACGCGATCGGGCCGACGGAATCGAATGTTGTCGAAAGCGGCAGCACGCCTTGCGTGGGTACGCGGCGCGCGGTTGGCTTGAAGCCCGTGAGGCCGCACAGCGCGGCGGGAATGCGCACCGAGCCGCCGGTGTCCGTCCCGATAGCCAGCGCCGCCATGCCGTCCGTTACCGATACCGCCGCACCCGATGAGGAGCCGCCGGGGATGTGCCCACTGCCGTCCGCCGCACGGCCCCACGGATTGCGCGGCGTACCGTAGTGCGGGTTGAGGCCCAGCCCCGAAAACGCGAACTCGCTCATGTTGGTGCAGCCCACAACGACCGCCCCGGCAGCGATTAGACGATCCACCGCCAGCGCATTGCGCGCAGCGGGCGGCGCAGTCTGCAACACCGCCGAACCGGCGGTGGTGACTTGGCCCGCGACGTCGAACAAATCTTTGATGGAGACCGGCACGCCCTCCAACGGCGAACGCACCATGCCCGCTGCGCGCAACACATCGGACGCCCGCGCTGCCGCGCGGGCACGGTCGGGATTGGTCCTGATGAACGTCCGCTGGCCTTCCCCAGCCGGGTCACGGATGCGCGCCAGCGCGGCTTCGACGAGCTGGACCGAGGTCACGCGGCCTTCGGCAAGGTCGTGGGCAAGGGTGTCAAGGGAGGGCAGGGACATGGCAAGCGGGCGTTGAACAAAGCAGGATAAACGATCGGCCGGCGGGTTGCCCGCCACCGGCGCATCCGCGCAGCGGTGCATTGGGGCACGGCTGCGCGACCTTTTCCAGGGTCTTTGGTGCGGCTTTTGCACGGACGCCTAGGCACTGACATTCGGCCTTTGAAATAATGCGCCGCACAGTCCGCCGTTCCCCTTTCCGAGAACACCATGCCTTTGCGCGATTTGCCGCCTACCGCAACGCCCGACCCTCATCAAACAAGCGTGCGAGACGATGTCCAAGCGGATGTACCCGCTGGCATGCCGGTTGGCAACGCAATTGCCGCACGGCAACAGCCGGCGCAATGACGCCGGCCGCGTGTGCGTTTGCGGCCTTGCTTTTGCGGGTGATCGGCGCCTTGGCGCGGCCGCCGGATGCCTAAATTAGCCCACAGGAAAGGGCGGCTTCTTGGCTGCCGTTACACCTGGCACTGATCCAGCCCTTGCGTGAGGATGTCGCGCGGCAAGTCGATGCCGATGAACACCATCTTGGAGACGCGCGGTTCATCGGCTTTCCATTCCGGCCCCAGATCGCTGCCCATCAATTGGTGCACGCCCTGGAAGATCACCTTGCGGCTGGTGTCCTTCATGTCCAGCACGCCCTTGTAGCGCAACATGCGCGGGCCGTAGATGTTGACGATGGCGCCCAGAAAGTCCTCCAGCTTGGCCGGGTCGAAAGGCCGCTGGGCTTTGTAGACAAAGCTCTTCACGTCGTCATCTTCATGGTGGTGGTGCGCATGGTGGTGGCCTTCGTGATCGTGGTCATGATGGTGCTCATGGCCGTGTTCATGGTCATGGTCATGATCGTGATGATCGTGGTCATGCTCGTCCTCGGTCAGGAACTCCGGATCGATGTCGAGCGTGGCGTTGAGGTTGAAGCCGCGTAAATCCAGCACCTCTTTGAGCGGTACCTCGCCGAAGTGCACCACGTGCTGCGGTGCGCGCGAATTCATGTGCTTCAAGCGATGCTGCAAGGCTTGCAGCTCGGCAGGCGTCACCAAATCGGCCTTGCTGATGAACAACTGGTCGGCAAAGCCCACTTGGCGGCGCGCTTCCTGCCGGTCGTCGAGCTGCTGCATGGCGTGCTTGGCATCGACCAGTGTCAGGATGGCGTCGAGCAGATAGCTCTCGGCCACCTCCTCATCGATGAAAAAGGTCTGTGCCACCGGACCTGGGTCGGCCAGTCCGGTGGTTTCGATGATGATGCGCTCGAAGTCCAGCAATCCTTTGCGCTTTTTGGCCGCCAGCAGCGCAAGCGTGTTGCGCAAGTCCTCGCGGATGGTGCAGCACACGCAGCCGTTGTTCATCTGGAATATCTGCTCCTCGGTGTCGCTGACCAGGATTTCGTTGTCGATGTTCTCTTCGCCGAATTCGTTCTCGATGACGGCAATTTTGTGGCCATGCGTTTCAGTCAGCACGCGCTTGAGCAGCGTGGTTTTGCCCGAACCGAGAAAGCCGGTCAGAATGGTGGCGGGTATGAGGGCCATGGTGTGTCGTCGTTCCAAAAAGCAAAAGTTTAGTCTGTTGCGTCAGGGAAGGTGCCGCTTGGCAGCGCCGGGGCGGGCGGCTGTCATCCGGCCGGTGCGCTGCCCCGTTATCTGAAAGTGCTCATGCGTCATGTGTATTGACGCTTCCAAAGGAGTTCACGCCATGGACCTCATCTGTTTTCCCAAACGTGCCCTGCTTGCCGCCGCGCTGGCGGCATCGACTTTGGCCGGTTTTGCCTGGGCTCCGGCGGCCAGCGCGCAGGTCGTCGTCATGCGTCCGCCCGCGGCCCGCTACGAGGCCGTGCCGCGTTATCACCGCCCCGGCTATGCCTGGCGCGGCGGTTATTGGGGCTGGGCGCATGGCCGCTACGTCTGGGTGCCCGGCTATTGGATGGCGGCGCCGGTTTACCCCGCGCCGGTGCTCGTTGCGCCGCCGCAATACGCCGTCATGCCGCCGCCGCAACCCGCTCCGCCTCCGCAACCTGCGCCCGTAGCGCAGGTTATCCGCTTGCCCGCCGACGCGCTGTTCCATTTTGACCGCGGCGGCCCCGGCGACTTATTGCCCGGTGGCGCGGATGCCGTTGCCGATGCCGCTGCGCGTCTGAGCAGTCAACCTTACAGCCACGTCGAGGTGCGCGGCTACACCGACCGGCTCGGTTCGGCCGCGCACAATGCCGCGCTTTCGCGCCGGCGCGCTGAAACCGTGCGTTCCATGCTGATTCAGGACGGCGTGCCCGCCGAGCGCATCACCGCCATCGGCATGGGGTCGCGTGATCCCGTCAGCCAATGCGGCAAGCAACCGCGCAACGCGCTGGTGCGTTGCCTGCAACCGGATCGGCGCGTCGAACTGGTGATCTACGGCAACAACAATTGATGCTTGCCGCAGCTAGACGGACGGGAGCGCTATTTCCGGCCGTTACCGACATGGTTACCGGGGAGCGCAAAACGCATCCGGCAATAGCCGGGTGTTTTTATAAGCCCAGCCGTTCCCGCGCTTGCTGATACTCGCGCTTCAAGCGCGCCACCAGTTCAGCGGCCGTGACCACGGCCTTGATGGCGCCGATGCCTTGGCCGCTGCCCCAGATGTCCTTCCATGCCTTTTTGGCGTTTTCGTCAAAGCTCATCTTGCTCGGATCGCTCTCCGGCAAGTGATCCGGATCCAGCCCCGCCGCGCGGATGGAAGGCGCTAAATAGTTGCCGTGTACGCCGGTGAACAGGTTGCTGTAGACGATGTCGTCGGACGTGCTGTCTACCAGCATTTGCTTGTAGGCGTCCGCCGCGCGTGCTTCTTCGGTGGCAATGAAAGCGCTGCCGATGTAGGCAAAGTCTGCGCCCATCGCTTGCGCGGCGAGTATTGCGCCGCCGGTGGCAATGGCGCCCGATAGGGCCAGCGGGCCGTCGAACCAGTCGCGGATTTCGGCGATCAGCGCAAACGGGCTTTTGATGCCGGCGTGTCCGCCCGCGCCGGCGGCAACGGCAATCAGGCCGTCTGCGCCTTTTTCGATGGCCTTGTGCGCGAAGCGATTGTTGATGACGTCGTGCAGCACCACGCCACCCCAGCCGTGCACGACATGGTTGACCTCCTCGCGCGCGCCTAGGCTGGTGATGATGACGGGTACTTTGTACTTGGCGCACAGTTCCAAGTCCTGGTCGAGCCGGGCGTTGCTCTTGTGCACGATCTGGTTGATGGCGAATGGCGCGGCGGGTTGATTGGGGTACGCGCGATTCCAGGCCGCCAGCGCTTCGGTGATTTCCGCCAACCAGTCGTCCAATTGCGTCGTCGGCCGCGCATTGAGCGCGGGCATCGAGCCGATTACGCCCGACGTGCATTGCGCAATGATGAGCTTGGGGTTGCTGATGATGAACAGCGGTGAACCGATGACGGGAAAGCATAACTGTTGCAGGATGGGTGGGAGCTTGGACATCGGTGATTCGTTGAAAAGTGACGCACGCCACGGTGCAGCTTGCAGTGATATCACGCAGAGATCGGCACATCTATCTACCGGGCGACAGGCGCGGTCCCATCCGCAGTCCCGTCCGCAGTTCCGTCCGGCATGGCGCGCGGATGAGCGCACGAACGGCTTACCCAGCGCAGCTCAAAACGCATCTACCGGCAATGCCATGGTGCTGTCCGCGCCGTGCAGGATGGCTTCGCGCAAACCGGCAGTACGCGGCAGGATGTGATCGGCGTAAAAACGCGCGGTGGCGATCTTGGCTTGCATGAAAGGCGCGTCCACGCCCTCCTTGCCGGAGGCCAGCGCCTGCTCGGCGGCCAGCAGCGCACGGCCCATTTGCCAGCCCGCCAACAGGTTGCCTGCCAGCAGCAGATACGGCACACCGCCGGCAAAAGCAGCGTTGGGGTTGAGCGTGCCCTGTCCGGTGATGAAGCCGACGGCATCGAGAAACGCCTGCCGCGCTTGCCCCAGCCGTGCGGCAAAAGCCTTGGCGTGTGCGCTGCCTGCCGTACCCGCGGCGGCCAGTTTTTGTTCCGTGGCCTCGATCTGCGCGGCGATGCCTTGTGCCAGCAGGCCGGCGTTGCGCAGTGTTTTGCGCCCCACCAGATCGTTGGCCTGGATGCCCGTGGTGCCTTCGTAGATCGGCAAGATGCGCGCGTCACGGTAGTGTTGTGCCGCACCGGTTTCTTCGATGAACCCCATGCCGCCGTGCACTTGTACGCCGAGCGATGCCACCTCCACGCTGGTTTCGGTGCTGAAACCCTTGACCAGCGGGACGGCGAATTCGTAGAACATCTGCATCTGTTGGCGCACGGCGCTGTCCGGGTGGCTGTGCACCGCGTCCCAAGCGGCGGCGGTGACGGTGGCCAGCGCGCGGCAGCCCTCGGTGAGCGCGCGCATGGTCATCAACATGCGGCGCACGTCGGGGTGCTCGATGATGGGGACGGCGGCCTTGGTACTGCCGTCGACCGGCCGGCTTTGCACACGTTCCCTGGCGTAAGCCACCGCCTGCTGATAGGCGCGCTCGGACACCGCGATGCCTTGCACGCCGACACCGTAGCGCGCGGCGTTCATCATCACGAACATGTATTCGAGACCATGGTTCTCCTGGCCGACCAGGTAACCGACGGCGCCGCCGTTATCACCGTATCGCAACACCGCTGTCGGGCTGGCTTTGATGCCCAGCTTGTGTTCGATGGAGACGCAATGCACGTCGTTGCGCGCGCCCAGGCTGCCGTCTGGGTTGACGAGAAACTTGGGCACGACAAACAGGCTGATGCCCTTGACCCCTTCGGGCGCACCCGTCACGCGTGCCAGCACCAGATGGATGATGTTTTCGGCCAGGTCGTGCTCGCCGTAGGTGATGAATATCTTGGTGCCGAACAGCTTGTAGGAGGCTCCGTCGGCTTGCCGCTCAGCGCGCGTGCGCACCAGCGCCAGGTCGCTTCCTGCCTGCGGCTCGGTCAGGTTCATGGTGCCGGTCCACTGCCCGGCAATCAACCGGGGCAGGTAACGCGCCTTGATCTCCTCGCTGCCGGCGAGCAGCAGCGCCTCGGTTGCGCCATCGGTGAGCAGCGGGCACAGCGCAAAGCTCAGGCTGGCGGCACTGAGCATCTCACCGCACGCCGCACCGATGATCTTGGGCAGGCCCTGTCCGCCGAATGCTGCCGGGTGCTGTAGGCCCTGCCAGCCGCCTGCTGCGTATTGTTTGAATGCTGCTTTGAATCCTGCGCTGGTCGTCACCACGTCACCCGCCAGCGTAGCAGGTGCCTGATCCGCCGGATGGTTGAGCGGCGCGATCACTTCGCGGGTGAGGCGTGCACATTCCTCCAGCACGGCTTTCGCGGTTTCAACGCTCACATCCTCGTAGCCCGGCCAGCCGGCAAAGTCGGACAAGCGCGCCAGATGTTCCATGGCGAACATCATGTCGCGCACAGGGGCTTGGTAGGCACTCATGGTTGATCTCCTCAAAGGGTGAGTGACGAGAAGGTGCGCGAAAGCCGGTGCGCAGGGGAGAGGCTATTCGATTCGGAACGCGGAGAATCGTAGCGCAGCACAGCGGCAGGCGGCGTTGCGCCATAAAAAAAGGCATCGCCATGCGATGCCCTGCAGCTCTGTTCGAGCGGCGATTAATCCGTACCGCCTCAAAGCGCCTTGACCAATTCCGGCACGGCTTGGAACAGGTCGGCCACCAGTCCGTAGTTGGCGATGCTGAAGATCGGCGCTTCCGCGTCCTTGTTGATGGCGACGATGACTTTGCTGTCCTTCATGCCGGCCAGATGTTGGATCGCGCCGGAAATACCGCACGCCACGTAGAGCTGCGGCGCGACGATTTTGCCGGTTTGGCCCACTTGGAAATCATTGGGCGCGTAGCCCGCATCGACCGCCGCGCGCGAGGCACCGATGGCTGCGCCCAGCTTGTCGGCCAGCGGCGTGAGCACTTCCTGGAACTTCTCACTGCTGCCCATGGCGCGACCGCCGGAGACGATGATCTTGGCCGCCGTCAACTCGGGCCGCTCGCTCTTGGTGAGTTCTTGACCGACGAAGCTGCTCTTGCCGCTGTCGGCGACCGCCGGCACCGTTTCCACGGCGGCGCTGCCGCCGGTGGCGGGTACGGGATCAAAGGCCGTGGTGCGCACCGTCAGCACCTTGACGTTGTCGGCGCTTTGTACGGTGGCGATGGCATTGCCGGCGTAGATCGGGCGCTCGAAGGTGTCAGGCGATTCGATCTTGATGACGTCGGAGATTTGTGCCACGTCCAGCTTGGCGGCCACGCGCGGGGCCACGTTCTTGCCTGCCGGCGTGGACGGGAACAGGATGTGGCTGTAGTTGCTTGCCACCGCCAATACCTGCGCGGCGACGTTTTCGGCCAGCCCGTGCGCCAGCGCCTGGCCGTCGGCGTGCAGTACTTTGCTCACGCCCTCGATTTGTGCCGCCGCCTGTGCTACGGCGGCGGCGTTCTGGCCCGCCACCAGCACGTGCACCTCGGCGCCCAGCGCCCGTGCCGCCGCAACGGTGTTGTAGGTGGCGGGCTTCAAGGTGGTGTTGTCGTGTTCGGCAATAACCAGTGCAGTCATGTTTGTCTCTCTTTCCGATGGATCCGTTGAAATGAATGCGTCGGTCAGATGACCTTGGCCTCGTTCTTGAGTTTGTCGACCAGCGTTGCTACGTCGGGCACCTTGATGCCCGCGCTACGCTTGGGCGGCTCAGCCACTTTGAGCGTTTTCAGGCGCGGCGTCACGTCTACGCCCAGGTCGGCGGGCTTGACGGTTTCGAGCGGTTTCTTCTTGGCCTTCATGATGCTGGGCAGCGTTACGTAGCGCGGCTCGTTCAGGCGCAGGTCGGCGGTCACCACGGCAGGCAGCGTCAGCGTTTCGGTTTCCAGACCACCGTCGACTTCGCGCGTCACGGTGGCCTTGCCGCCTTCGATGACTATCTTGTTGGCGAACGTCGCTTGCGGCCAGTCGGCCAGCGCCGCCAGCATTTGGCCGGTTTGGTTGGCGTCGTCGTCAATGGCTTGTTTGCCCACGATGACGATTTGCGGCTGTTCTTTGTCGACCACGGCCTTGAGCAACTTGGCTACCGCCAGCGGCAGCAGTTCAACGTCGGTCTCGACCAGAATGCCGCGATCGGCACCGATCGCCATCGCCGTGCGCAGCGTTTCTTGGCACTGCGTCACGCCGCAGGAGACGGCGATGATTTCGGTGACCACGCCTTTTTCTTTGAGCCGTACGGCCTCTTCCACCGCGATCTCGTCGAACGGATTCATGCTCATCTTGACGTTGGCAATGTCCACGCCGGTCTGGTCGGATTTGACGCGAACTTTGATGTCTTTGTCCACCGCGCGCTTGACGGCCACGAGTGCTTTCATTGTGTTGATCTCCTAGACTGGTGCTGAATGCTGAAGGTCCATACTGCAAAGGATTCTAGGGCAACGCCCTAAAAAATAACGCTATGCAGCCCGTGCAAATGGGGGGCGTCCGACGGGTGCAATCCTCGATGTCGGCGGTGGACCGAGAATGTCGTTCCCCCGTCCAACCGTTCGTGATTGCGCCTGTGAAACACGCCCCATCATCATTGACAACCGCGCCCCACGCCGTGCGCATCATTGGCGGCGCATGGCGGCGATCGCGCCTGCCGGTTCCGGACAGTCCCGGTCTGCGCCCCACACCCGATCGCGTGCGCGAGACGCTGTTTAACTGGCTTGGGCAGGACCTGAGCCATTGGCAATGTCTGGATGCATTTGCCGGGACTGGTGCACTGGGGCTGGAAGCGGCTTCGCGCGGCGCGGCCCATGTGCTGTTGGTGGAGCAAGACGCGCAACGGGCCGCCGGACTGCGCGCGGTCGTGCAGCGTTTGGGAGCGGCCAATGTCACCGTGCGGCGCGGCGACGCCATTGCAGCGCTGACCGCGCAGCCCAGCGCCAGTCTCGATCTGGTGCTGCTTGATCCGCCGTTCGACTCCGACCTGGCGGCTCCGGCCCTTGCCTGCGCCGCGCCCGCTTTGAGCACCGGCGGCTGGCTGTACCTGGAAGCTCCCCGCGCCTGGCCCGACAGCGCTTTTGTCGCGCTGGGGCTGACACCGCACCGCCACTTGAAAGCGGGCGCGGTGCATGCGCATTTGGCCGTCAAAACCGGCTGAATGCGGTGCCGTGCCCGGGCATGTGCGCAGCCCGGTTGCAGTGCCGATTGCAGCGCCGGTTGCAACGCTGTTTGCCGTAGGTTCAATTGTTTTTTCAAACTGCGGCTTCCTTGCGCAGTTGCGCGATATCGTCCGCGCCGTAGCCCAGCGCGGTCAACACCGCATCGGTGTGCTGGCCCACGTCGGGGACGGGATCCATGCGCGGATCGAAAGTATTGTTGGAGGCCGGCGGCAGCAGCGCGGGCAGCGTGCCTTTGGGGCTGCCGATGTCGCGCCAGCGGCCGCGCGCGCGCAATTGCGGGTGCGCCCATACGCCCGCCATGTCGTTGACGCTGGCGTTGGCGATTTGCGCAGCCTCCAGGCGCTCGATGACCTGTGCCAAGGTCAGCGCGGCAAAGGCGTCGATGATGATGGCGCGCAGCGCAGCGCGGTTGGCGGTGCGGCGTGAATTGGAGGCAAAGCGCTCGTCGCGGATCAACGCGGGTTGAACCAGCACCCGTTCGCAGAACACCTGCCATTCGCGTTCGTTTTGCAGGCCCAGCATGAGGGTGCCGCCGTCGCCCACGGGGAATGGCCCGTAGGGGTAGATGGTGGCGTGCGCGGCGCCGGTGCGCGGCGGAGGGGGCGCGCCGTCGAAGGCGTAATACATGGGGTACCCCATCCACTCGACTGTGCTTTCGAGCATGGACACGTCGATGCGGCTGCCTTGGCCGGTTTTTTGGCGCAGCAGCAGGGCATTGAGGATGCCGGAGTAGGCATACATGCCCGCCGCGATGTCGGCGATCGAACAACCGGCTTTGGCCGGCGTGTCGGGCGAACCGGTGACGG
>Ga0209738_10000051_pt1 | contig 26702 bp, 24 predicted proteins | sample TergutNc150P5_FD_187289 | JGI IMG/M metagenome (GOLD analysis project Ga0209738, IMG submission 187289) | Nasutitermes corniger P5 segment gut microbial community from laboratory colony in Florida, USA - Nc150 P5 (SPAdes) (version 2) | ecosystem: Host-associated > Arthropoda: Insects >...
GATGAAAACATGGCGGTGCTGGATGTTGGGTCAGGCGGCGGATTGCCTGGAATGGTGCTGGCCATTGTTCGGCCTGACTGGCAGGTGACGTTAAACGACATTGTGCAGAAGAAATCCGCGTTCCAGCGGCAGGTGAAGGCCGAACTCCGGCTGGCAAACCTGAGAGTTGTGACAGGGCGCGTAGAATCACTGCGTGCTGGCGTGGATGTGCCGTCAAAGTTCAATGCGATTATTTCGCGGGCCTTTGCAAGACTGGCGGATTTTGTCACACTCAGCCAGCATCTGCTGGTGGACCAGGGCGCGCTCTGGGCGATGAAAGGCGTGCGCCCGGATGATGAGCTTGACGATCTGCCCGCATACGCGCAGGTGGAGCAGGTGATTCGCCTGAACGTGCCCATGCTTCAGGCACAGCGGCATCTGGTCAGGATCGGCATCGTACCCCAGGCATGATATATAACATCCGCAGCAGATTTATAGGGACATATTGAAATGGCAAAGATTTTCTGCATAGCAAACCAGAAGGGCGGCGTTGGCAAGACAACCACGGCAGTCAATCTTGCCGCAAGCCTGGCCGCACAGTCGCAGCGCGTGCTGCTGGTCGATCTGGACCCGCAGGGCAACGCCACCATGGGCAGCGGTATCGACAAGGCTGCCTGCGAGCGCACCATCTACGAAGTGCTGCTCGATGGCGACAGCGTGGCCAGCGCGCGCGTGTATTCCGAGCCAGGCGGATATGACGTGCTGGCCGCGAACCGCGAGCTGGCGGGCGCGGAGGTGGAACTGGTGGCGCAGCAGCAACGGGAATGGCGGTTGAAGAACGCGCTTGCGCCAGTGCTTGGGGAGTACGATTTCATGCTGATCGACTGCCCGCCTGCGCTGTCATTGCTGACGCTCAACGGGCTGTGCGCGGCGCAGGGCGTGGTGATTCCCATGCAGTGCGAATATTTCGCGCTCGAAGGGCTGTCTGATCTGGTCAACACGATCAAGCAGGTTCATGCGAACCTGAACCGCGAACTGAAAGTCATCGGGCTGCTGCGCGTGATGTTCGATCCGCGCATCACATTGCAACAGCAGGTTTCCGAGCAGTTGAAGGCGCATTTCAGCAACAAGGTGTTCGACACGGTGATTCCGCGCAATGTCCGGCTGGCGGAAGCGCCCAGCTACGGGATGCCGGGCGTTGTGTTCGATCGCAACTCGCGCGGCGCGCACGCCTATATGCAGTTCGGCGCGGAAATGATCGAGCGGGTGCGCGCGCTGTAAGGAACAGGAAAACGGATAACGAATAACGGATAACGGAAAAAAACATGAACGCAACCGCAAGAAAAAAAGGCCTGGGCCGGGGGCTGGAAGCATTACTCGGCAGCAACGTGGACCTGACAGACCCTGTGAAGATCGACAGCGCGCCCTCCGTATTGCCGCTGGCGAAACTGCGTGCAGGCAAATACCAGCCACGCACCCGCATGGACGAAAGCGCATTGCAGGAACTGGCCGAAAGCATTCGCGCGCAGGGCGTGATGCAGCCGATTCTCGTGCGCCCGGCGGACGGCGGGCAGTTCGAGATCATCGCGGGCGAGCGGCGTTTTCGCGCAGCGCGCCTGGCCGGGCTGGCCGAGGTGCCGGTGCTGGTGAAGGATGTGTCCGACCAGGCCGCCGCCGCGATGGCGTTGATCGAGAACATCCAGCGCGAGGATCTGAACCCGCTCGAAGAAGCGCAGGGGCTGCAACGGCTGCTGGACGATTTCCATTTCACGCATGAACAGGCCGCCTCCGCGGTGGGCCGCTCGCGCAGTGCGGTGTCAAACCTGCTGCGCCTGCTGAATCTGGCCGCGCCGGTGCAGACCATGCTGCTGGCGGGCGATCTCGATATGGGCCATGCGCGCGCGCTGCTGGCCGTGGATGCGGCCACGCAGATTGCTCTGGCCAGCCAGGTGGCCAACAAAGGATTGTCCGTGCGCGAAACGGAGAAGCTGGTTGCCGCCACCACCCGCGCCGCGCCGCCCAGGCCCAGGGTGAAAAGCGACGGGGGGCGGGATACGCGCCGGCTGGAGGAAGAACTCTCGGACCTGCTGGCCTCCACCGTCAGGATCCGGTTTGGGCGGCGAGGCCGCGGGCAGGTGATCGTGGAATTCGGCAGCCTGGACGCGCTGGACGGCATCCTGCTGCATCTGCGCGGTAAAACGGCAGCCTGACGTGACGCCGTCGCGCCCCATGCATTGGCTGCGTCGTTCATGGGCATTCGCGCGGCGCGAACCGGTGCTGATGGCGCTCATTGTGGCGCTGGTTGCGTTGCAGGCCGGGTATCCGCGCGCCTGGGCCTCGTTGCCTGCGCTGATCGACACGCAAACCATCATGACACTGGCCGGCCTGCTGGTGTTGACGGGCGCGCTGGAACACGCAGGCATCCTGAACCGCGTTGCGCACCGGCTGGTGCATCATGTGCATTCCGAGCGCTCGCTGGCGCTGGCGCTGGTGGCGCTGGCAGCGGGGCTTTCCACGCTTCTGACCAATGACGTTGCGCTGTTCGTCGTGATCCCGTTGCTGCTGACGTTGCAGCGGCTAGCGCCGTTGCCCGTGCGGAGGCTGGCGATTTTTACCGCGCTGGCGGTGAACGCTGGCTCCGTGCTCACGCCGTTTGGCAATCCACAGAATCTTTTTTTATGGCAACACAGCGGCGTATCGTTTGGCCGTTTCGTGCTGACGCTCGCGCCGCTGTGCATCACGTTGATGGTCTTGCTGTTTGCGCTGACCGCCTGCGCGTTTCGGGCAAGGCCGCTGGATTTGTCTGAAGATGCCACGCAAGTTAGCGCTGACTATCGGTTAGCTGCTGTAGCAGCGGTGTTGTTCGTGGTGTTTGTGCTGCTGGCGGATGCGCGTCATGCGGGCATTGCGTTGTTGTGCGTGGCCGGGGTTTTCCTGCTGTGGCGCCCGCGCATCGTGTTTCGCATCGACTGGGCGCTGTTGCTGATTTTCGCGCTGATGTTCATCGTGCTGCGCAGCGCCGCCGCATTGCCGTGGATCCATGAAATACCCGGCCAGCTTGGTCTGGGAATTCCATTGCATGCGTATGCCGCGGGCGCAGTGCTGTCGCAGGGCATCAGCAATGTGCCGGCGGCCATCCTGCTGGCGGAGTTTTCCCATGACTGGCGCGCATTGGCCTATGGCGTGAGCGTGGGGGGCTTTGGCCTGATCCAGGGGTCGCTGGCGAACCTGATTGCGATGCGCCTGGCAAGGGAGCGCGGTTTTGTCTGGGCATTTCACCGGATTTCGATCCCTTTCTGGGGAATTTCATGTGTTGCTGGCGCAGCGCTGCTGTGGATTTTTCAGGCATAGATCATGAAATTGTGTTCCATGCGACATTGGTTAAAAAGAATCTTGAACTACCTGCAATAATCCCTTACAATCGGGTGAATTTACAGGGCAGACAGGCTGTTGGCCCTTGCTGCGCGAACCTGGTGAATGACGATGGCGCAATGGAATTGGGATGCCGACCGGCAGGATGATGACGACATCGTTGCGCTGAGCGCCGAACAGGCGCGCCAGTGGCGCAAGACGCATCCGGTTCTGTCGCCATGGTGGGTGATTGGCGGGCAGGCAGTGGTTGGGCTGATCCTGGCCATGGCGCTGCTGTTGCTGACGGGCAGCGCAAGTGTTGCGTGGTCGGCGGGCTATGGCGCGCTGGCTGTGCTGATTCCCGCTGCGGTGCTGGCGCGCGGCATGCGGGGGCGGAGCGTATCGGCCAATGCCATGACCTCTGCCGCCGCAGCCTTGCTGTGGGAGGTAGTCAAGATCGCTTTGACCATAGCCATGCTGGTGGCTGCGCCAAAGCTGGTGCGGGGAGTGAACTGGCTGGCGTTGCTGGCAGGCATGTTTCTCGCGTTGATGATGTATTGGGCAGCGCTGGCCGTTAAACCCGGGCAGCGTCTGCGGGCAAAAACTGATCGAATAGGGTGATTTTTTACAAATGGCCGCCGAAATTGCCGCTGGATCCACCGCCGGGGACGGCTTGACGCCGGGCGAATATATCCTGCACCACCTGACGTTCTGGCAGACTCACAAGCCCGCCGGCGTTCTGGATTTTTCCGTCATCAACAATGACTCCGTGTTCTGGAGCGTGCTGCTGGGCGTGCTGACCTGCCTGTTCATGTGGCTGGCCGCGCGCAAGGCCACCACGGGCGTGCCGGGGCGCTTCCAGGCCGCCGTGGAAATGCTCGTCGAATTCGTTGATGGGCAGGCCAAGGGTATCGTGAACAACGCGCGCAGCCGCAAGTTCGTTGCGCCGCTGGCGTTGACGGTATTCGTCTGGGCCACCCTGATGAACACGATGGACCTGCTGCCCGTCGATCTGCTGCCCACCCTGTGGGAAAAGGCTATGGGTAACGCCCAGGCGCATATGCGCGTGGTGCCCACGGCGGATCTGTCCGTCACCATGGGCTTGTCCGTGGCGGTGCTGCTGCTGTGCTTTTTCTACAATATCAAGATCAAGGGCCTGGGCGGCTGGGCGCATGAGCTGGTGACTGCGCCATTCGGCAGCAGCAAGAATCCCGTTTTCGCGCTGGTGCTGGGCATCGTGAACTTCGCGATGCAGATCGTTGAGTTTATTTCCAAGACCTTCTCGCATGGCATGCGGTTGTTTGGCAACATGTATGCGGGCGAGCTGCTGTTTCTGCTGATCGCGCTGATGGGCGGCGCGTGGGGAAGCAAGAGTCTGGGTCTGGGCGGTTCGCTGGCGCTGGCCTTCGGGCAGGTGGTGGCGGGCTGGTGCTGGGCCGTGTTTCACATTCTGATCATTATTTTGCAGGCTTTTGTGTTCATGATGCTGACGCTGGTGTATATCGGCCAGGCGCACGATCATCACTGAGCGCACAGAGCCTGTTATCCGCTGGATCGTTCCTTTTTCTTTTCTTTGTCAACCACGTCCTGTTAGGAGTCATCATGGAAGTTATCGGTTTTGTTGCCATAGCCGTTGGTCTGATCATCGGCCTGGGCGCATGCGGCGCTTGTATCGGCATCGGTGTCATGGCCAGCAAATATCTGGAATCGGCCGCGCGCCAGCCGGAATTGATGGGCGAGCTGCAAACCAAGATGTTCCTGCTGCTTGGCCTGATCGACGCTTCGTTCATTATCGGTGTGGGTATCGCGTTGTGGTTCACCACGGCCAACCCGTTCCTGGGTCAGATCGCGACGGTACTTCAGGCCGGCGTCAAGTAATCCCTAAATCTACGGCTTGGGCTGCGGGCGCTGCTGTTTCGTTGCATTCCATTCGATAGCGCGTCTGTAGTTTATCGTCAAAAAGAGGTTGACCCGTGAGCATCAACGCTACCCTCATCATTCAGATCATCGTATTCCTGCTGCTGGCGGCATTTACGATGAAATTTGTGTGGCCGCCGCTGGCCAAGGCGCTCGACGACCGCGTGCAGAAAATCGCGGACGGTCTGGCTGCCGCCGAAAAAGGCAAGGCAGACCTCGAAGTGGCGCATAAGCGCGTGGATGAAGAACTTGCCCAGGCGCGCAGCGAAGGCCAGAACCGCGTTGCCGAGGCGGAAAAACGCGCGCAGGTCGTGGCCGAGGAAATCAAGGCCCAGGCGCACGTGGAAGCCACGCGCATCATCGCGCAGGCGAAGGCCGATGCCGATCAGCAGGTGGTGAAGGCGCGCGAAGCCTTGCGCGCCGACGTGGCAACACTGGCTGTCAAGGGCGCCGAACAGATTCTGCAACGTGAGGTGGATCCGTCGGCCCATGCAGCGTTGCTTGATCAACTGAAAGCCGAGCTTTGATATGGCCGAACTTGCCACTATCGCCCGCCCATACGCGCAAGCCCTGTTTGGCGTTGCCCAGCAGGAAAACGCTGACGGCTGGGCTGCCTTTATTGCCGAGCTGGCCCAGGTGGGCGCGTTGCCCGAAGTGCTGTCAGTGGCGACCAGCCCGAAGGTGAGCCATGCGCAGGTCATTGATCTGCTGCTCTCCGTCGTGCAGTCGCCGTTGAAGGCAAGCGCCGAAGCGAAGAATTTCGTGCAGATGCTGGTTGACAATCACCGTCTGGAACTACTGCCGGAAATTCATGCGCAGTTCGACGCACTGAAAAACGCACGCGAAGGCGCGGCGGATGCGCTGATTGTCAGCGCGTTCCCGCTGGAAGGCGCGCAGCTGGGCGATCTCGTTGCGAACCTTGAGCGCAGGTTTGCGCGCAAGCTCAAACCGACCGTCGAAGTGGACCCGTCGCTGATTGGCGGCGTGCGCGTGACAGTGGGCGATGAAGTGCTGGATACCTCGGTGCGTGCGCGGCTGGCGGGCATGCAGGTGGCGCTGACTGCGTAAGCGCGGCGGCCAACAGAATTGAACATCAGGAGCGAATAATGCAACTCAATCCCTCTGAAATCAGCGATCTGATCAAGAGCCGGATTCAGGGTCTGGAAGCGAGCGCGGACGTGCGCAACCAGGGCACCGTGATTTCCGTGACCGACGGTATCGTGCGTATTCACGGTCTGTCAAACGTGATGCAGGGCGAAATGCTGGAATTTCCCGGCAACACCTATGGCCTGGCGCTGAACCTTGAACGTGACTCGGTGGGCGCGGTGATTCTGGGCGAATACGAGCACATCTCGGAAGGCGATGTCGTGAAAACGACGGGCCGTATTCTCGAAGTGCCGATCGGCCCGGAACTGATTGGCCGCGTGGTGGACGCGCTGGGCAATCCGATCGATGGCAAGGGCCCGATCAACGCGAAACTGACCGATGCGGTCGAAAAGATCGCCCCAGGCGTGATCTGGCGTAAATCGGTGTCGGAGCCGGTGCAGACGGGCCTGAAGTCGATCGACTCGATGGTGCCGATCGGGCGCGGCCAGCGCGAGCTGATTATCGGCGACCGTCAATGCGGCAAGACCGCCGTGGCGATCGACACGATCATCAACCAGCGCGGCAAGAACCTGACCTGCATCTACGTGGCGATTGGCCAGAAAGCCTCGTCGATCATGAACGTGGTGCGCAAGCTCGAAGAAACCGGCGCGATGGAATACACGATCGTCGTGGCCGCCTCCGCGTCGGAATCGGCGGCGATGCAGTATCTCGCGCCGTATGCGGGCTGCACGATGGGCGAATATTTCCGCGATCGTGGCCAGGACGCGCTGATTATTTATGACGATCTGACCAAGCAGGCATGGGCGTATCGCCAGATTTCGCTGCTGCTGCGCCGCCCGCCGGGCCGTGAAGCCTATCCTGGCGACGTGTTTTATCTGCACTCGCGCCTGCTTGAACGCGCGGCACGCGTGTCCGAGGAATACGTCGAGAAATTCACGAAGGGTGAAGTCAAGGGCAAGAGCGGTTCATTGACCGCGCTGCCCGTGATCGAAACGCAGGCCGGCGACGTGACGGCATTCGTGCCAACCAACGTGATTTCGATCACGGACGGCCAGATCTTCCTCGAAACCGACCTGTTCAACGCGGGGATCCGCCCGGCCATTAACGCGGGCGTGTCCGTGTCGCGCGTGGGTGGTTCGGCGCAGACGAAAGTCATCAAGAAGCTGTCGGGCGGTATCCGTACTGACCTGGCGCAGTACCGCGAGCTTGCGGCGTTCGCGCAGTTCGCCTCCGACCTCGATGAAGCCACCCGCAAGCAGCTCGAACGCGGTCGCCGTGTGACGGAACTGCTCAAGCAGCCGCAATACCAGCCTTTGCAGGTCTGGGAGCAGGCTGTGGCGCTGTTCTCGGTGAACAATGGCTATCTGGACGATGTCGAAGTCAAGGACGTGCTGCCCTTCGAGAAAGGCCTGCACGAATACCTGAAAGCGGAACAGGCAGATCTGGTCAAGCGCATCGAGGACTCGAAAGAGCTGTCGAAGGACGACGAGCCATTGCTGCACGAGGCCGTCAAGAACTTCAAGAAGTCCGGCGCGTATTGATCGTTTGCGCATGATCGTATGAACCGACGTTGAAACGGCGCCGCGTGAAGCAGTGCCGCTTCGATCAAGGAGCAGGCAATGGCTGGAATGAAGGAAATTCGCGTCAAGATCAAGAGCGTGCAGAACACGCGCAAGATCACCAAGGCGATGGAAATGGTGGCGGCCTCGAAGATGCGCCGTGCGCAGGAACGCATGCGCGCAGCCCGTCCGTATGCCGAAAGGGTCCGCGAGATTGCCGCGCACATGAGCCGCGCGAATCTTGAGTATCGTCATCCATTCCTGAGGCAGAATGGCGATGCGAAAGCGGCGGGTCTCGTGCTGGTGACGACGGACAAGGGGCTGTGCGGTGGTCTGAACACCAACGTGCTGCGCGTGACGTTGCAGAAAGTCAGGGATCTTGAAACCGCAGGGCAGTCGCTGGAAGCGACGGCCGTGGGCAGCAAGGGCCTGGGCTTTCTGAACCGGCTGCGTGCGCGGGTGGTGTCGCACGTGGTGCAGCTGGGTGATACGCCGCATATGGAAAAGCTGATCGGCGCGGTGAAGGTGCAGCTCGATCAATATGCGCAGGGCAATCTGTCCGCTGTGTATGTGGCCTATACGCGCTTCATCAACACGATGAAGCAAGAGCCGGTGATCGAGCAGCTGCTGCCGCTCACCGAAGGCCATTTCAAGCGCGACGACGACCATGTGATGCCGCATTCGGTGTGGGATTACATCTACGAGCCCGATGCGCAGGTGGTGGTGGACGATCTGCTGACGCGTTACGTCGAAGCGCTGGTGTATCAGGCCGTCGCGGAAAACATGGCCTCCGAGCAATCGGCGCGGATGGTGGCAATGAAGGCCGCCTCCGACAATGCAAAGACGGTCATCAACGAATTGCAGTTGTCGTACAACAAGAGCCGCCAGGCCGCGATTACGAAGGAACTTTCGGAAATCGTCGGCGGCGCTGCGGCAGTGTAACGTTTTCAGGTATCTAAGAGCATCTAAAGGAAAAGCGATGAGTACTGCTTTGGTAGAAGGCAAGATCGTACAGTGTATCGGTGCGGTGATCGACGTGGAATTTCCGCGCGAACACATGCCAAGGATTTACGACGCGTTGATTCTTGAAGGGTCGGAGCTGACGCTCGAAGTGCAGCAGCAGCTGGGCGACGGCATCGTGCGCACCATCTGTCTGGGCGCCTCAGACGGTCTGCGCCGCGGCCTGACGGTGAAGAACACCGCGCAGCCCATCAGCGTGCCTGTCGGCAAGCCGACGCTTGGGCGCATCATGGACGTGCTGGGCCGCCCGATTGACGAGGCCGGCCCGATCGAAAGCGATCGCAAGCGCTCGATTCACCAGAAGGCGCCTGCCTTCGACGAACTGTCGCCTTCCACGGAACTGCTCGAAACCGGCATCAAGGTGATTGACCTGATCTGCCCGTTCGCCAAGGGCGGCAAGGTGGGTCTGTTCGGCGGCGCGGGCGTGGGCAAGACCGTGAACATGATGGAGCTCATCAACAACATCGCCAAGGAGCACGGCGGTTATTCCGTGTTCGCGGGCGTGGGCGAGCGTACCCGTGAGGGCAACGACTTCTACCACGAAATGAAGGACTCGAACGTGCTCGACAAGGTGGCGCTGGTCTATGGCCAGATGAACGAGCCGCCGGGCAACCGTCTGCGCGTGGCGCTCACGGGCCTGACGATGGCCGAGAATTTCCGTGACGAAGGGCTGGATGTGCTGTTCTTCGTGGACAACATCTACCGTTTCACATTGGCCGGCACCGAAGTATCGGCGCTGCTGGGCCGGATGCCGTCGGCAGTGGGCTACCAGCCGACGCTGGCTGAGGAAATGGGCAAGTTGCAGGAGCGCATTACGTCCACCAAGACCGGCTCGATTACCTCCGTGCAGGCCGTGTATGTGCCTGCGGATGACTTGACCGACCCGTCGCCAGCCACGACCTTCGGCCACCTGGACGCAACGGTGGTGCTGTCGCGCGATATCGCATCGCTCGGTATCTATCCGGCGGTTGACCCGCTGGATTCGACCTCGCGCCAGATCGACCCGAACGTGATCGGCGAAGAACATTACACGATCACGCGCAGCGTGCAGCAGACGCTGCAACGCTACAAGGAACTGCGCGACATCATCGCGATTCTGGGCATGGATGAACTGTCGCCGGAAGACAAGCTGACCGTCGCGCGCGCGCGGAAGATCCAGCGTTTCCTGTCGCAGCCGTTCCATGTGGCGGAAGTGTTTACGGGGTCACCGGGCAAGTATGTGCCGCTGAAGGAAACGATCCGCGGGTTCAGGATGATCGTTGAAGGCGAATGTGATGCGCTGCCGGAACAGGCGTTCTACATGGTTGGCACGATCGACGAAGCCTTCGAGAAGGCGAAGAAGATCCAGTAACGGTAACGGCAAAGCGCCGACCAGGAGTTCACAGATATGTCAACCATCAAGGTAGATGTGGTTAGCGCAGAAGAGTCGATCTTTTCCGGGGATGCGACCTTCGTTGTGCTGCCAGGCGAGGCGGGTGAGCTGGGCATTCTGCCTGGCCACACGCCGCTGATCACGCGCATTCGTCCAGGCTGCGTGCGCATTGTGCATGAAGGCAATGTGGAGGAATTCGTCTTTGTCGCGGGCGGCATTCTCGAAGTGCAGCCGGGCGCGGTGACGGTGCTGGCGGATACCGCGATCCGTGGCAGGGATCTGGACGAAGCGAAAGCGGACGAAGCGCGCCGGCTTGCCCAGGAACGGTTGCAGAATGTCGGCTCGAACCTCGAATATGCCACGGCTCAGGCCGAGCTGGCCACCGCGGTTGCGCAGCTGGCCACGATCGAGCAGCTGCGCAAGATATCTGCAAGGCATTGACGGAAAAACGACGGAAAAACGACGGAAAAACAATGCAATACACAGGAAGGCGGCTGGCGTTTGCCATGCTGGCAGCGGCGACGCTGATGCTGGCAGGCGCAGCCCATGCGCAGCCGGTCACGGAGGTGAAGATTGGCTTTGCCGGCCCGATGACGGGCGCGCAGGCGCACTACGGCAAAGACTTCCAGAACGGCGTGACACTCGCCATTGAAGACATGAACGCCACGCGCCCCGTCATTGGCGGCAGGCATGTGCGCTTTGTGCTGGATGCCGCTGACGATCAGGCTGACCCGCGCACGGGCACGATGGTTGCGCAGAAGCTCGTGGACGATGGCATCAAGGGGATGCTCGGCCATTTCAATTCAGGCACGTCGATTCCCGCCTCGCGCATTTACGCGAACGCAGGCATTCCGCAGATTTCGATGGCCACAGCCGCCGAATATACGCAGCAGGGCTTCAAAACCACGTTCCGCATGATGACCTCGGATGCGCAGCAGGGGGCCGTGGCGGGCGCGTTCGCGGTCAGGCAGCTGCATATGAAGCGTATCGCCATCATCGATGATCGCACCGCTTACGGCCAGGGGCTGGCTGACCAGTTCGCCCGCACCGCGAAAGCTGCGGGCGCCACGATCGTCGATCGTGAATACACCAGCGACCACGCACTCGACTTCCGCTCCATCCTGACGCACCTGAAAGCGGCGAACCCCAGCCTGATCTATTTCGGCGGGGCCGACACGCAGGCCGCGCCGATGGCCAGGCAGATGCGCGCGCTGGGCATTCGCGCGCCGCTGATGGGCGGCGAAATGGTGCGTACGCCCACGTTCCTGAAGCTTGCGGGCCCGGCGGCCAATGGCACGATTGCATCGCTCGCGGGCCTGCCGCTGGAGCAGATGCCTGGCGGCAAGGCTTACGTCGCGCGTTACAAACGGCGCTTCGGCACGGATGTGCAAACCTATTCGCCCTATGCCTATGATGGCGCGATGGCCCTGTTCTCCGCGATGAAAAGGGCCAACTCGACGGATCCTGCGCGCTATCTGCCCATGCTGGCCAGAACGGCCATGCCTGCCGTGACCACGCACACCCTGGCGTATGACGCGCACGGCAATCTGAAAAATGGCGGCATCACGCTGTACAAGGTCGTCAATGGCAAGTGGGTGACATTGCAAAGCGTGGGTGGAAGATAACGCCTGACTGAGGCCTGGCGCCTAGCATTCCACAATATTCACCGCCAGGCCGCCGCGCGCGGTTTCCTTGTATTTCGTTTTCATGTCCGCGCCTGTTTCGCGCATGGTGCGGATGGCGGAATCCAGCGACACATAATGCGCGCCATCGCCGCGCAGCGCCATGCGCGCGGCGTTGACCGCCTTCACCGCCGCCATCGCGTTGCGCTCGATGCAGGGAATCTGCACCCTGCCGCCCACCGGGTCGCAGGTCAGCCCAAGATTGTGTTCGATGCCGATCTCGGCGGCGTTCTCCACCTGTTTCGGTGTGCCGCCCAGCACGGCGGCAAGCGCGCCTGCCGCCATCGAACAGGCCACGCCCACCTCGCCCTGGCAGCCCACCTCCGCGCCGGAAATAGACGCGTTCAGTTTGTACAGAATGCCAATGGCCGCGGCGGTCAGCAGGAAGTCGATCACGCCCTGATCGTTCGCGCCATGCGTGAAACGCGCGTAATAATGCAGAACGGCTGGAATGATGCCCGCCGCGCCATTGGTGGGCGCTGTCACGACGCGCCCGCCGGTGGCGTTTTCTTCATTGACGGCGATGGCATACAGGTTGATCCAGTCCACCACGGACAGCGGATCCTGCAACGCGCGCTCGGGGCGATCCATCAATGCGCGATACAGCGGCGGCGCGCGGCGTTTCACATGCAGCGGCCCAGGCAGGGAATGCTGGGCATCGGGATTATGAATGCCGCAGCCGCGCTTTACGCACGCCTGCATCACGGCCCAGATATGCAGCAGCTGTGTGCGGATCACCTCGTCACTGCGCCACACCCGCTCGTTGTCATACATCAGCTGCGCAATGGAGCGACCTGTCTTCTGGCAGAGCGCCAGCAGCTCGCCTGCGCTGCGAAACGGGTAAGGTAAGTGTTCACTTACTGTGAGCACCCTGGTGTTGGGCGCGCCCAGCGTCACAACAAAACCACCGCCGACGGACAGATATGTCGATTCACGCAATGTGGCGCCTGCCGCATCGAATGCGCGTAGCGTCATGGCGTTAGGGTGCCCGCTGAGCGCGTGGTGATAGAACACGATATGTTCGTCAGGCGAGAACGGCACAGGGTGTTTGCCCAGCAGCGCCAGCACACCGCAGGCGCGGACGGCGTCGAGCCGTTCGGCAATGGTGTCGGGATGCACGGTGTCAGGCGCATCGCCCAGCAGGCCCAGCATCACCCCGCGATCCGTGCCATGCCCCTTGCCCGTGGCGCCCAGTGAACCGTACAGCGCCACCTTGACCGAGGCCACGCGATCGAGCAGCGTGTCGTGTTCCAGCCCCTGCGCAAACATCAACGCCGCGCGCATCGGCCCGACCGTATGCGAGCTGGACGGGCCGATACCTACCTTGAAAAGATCGAAAACGCTGACTGCCATACCCCTTCCCTACTTCTGCTCCTGCTCCTGCTCCGGCATGCACGCGCAAAACAGGTTCCGGTCGCCATACACATTATCCACGCGCCCGACGGGCGGCCAGTATTTTTGCGCGGCCTGGCTGGCTGCGGGATATGCAGCGGTTTCGCGCGAATAGGCGTGCTGCCATGCATCGGCGGTTGCCACGGCGGCGGTGTGCGGCGCGTGGCGCAACGGGTTATCGTCGCGGTCGGCGCGGCCTTCCTCGATCGCGCGGATTTCGTGGCGGATGGCGATCATCGCGTCGATGAAGCGGTCAAGCTCCGCTTTCGGTTCCGATTCGGTCGGCTCGACCATCAATGTGCCGGGCACCGGAAAGCTCATCGTCGGCGCGTGAAAGCCATAGTCCATCAGGCGCTTGGCCACATCATCCACGGTAATGCCGCTGGTTTCCTTCAGGGGCCGCAGATCGAGAATGCATTCGTGCGCCACCCGCCCGCCCGGCCCGGTGTAAAGCACCGGGTAATGCGGCGCGAGCCGCTGCGCCACATAGTTCGCGCTCAGGATGGCCACTTCGGAGGCCGCCCTCAGGTTGGCCGCGCCCAGCATGGCGATATACATCCACGAAACCGGAAGAATGGACGCCGAGCCATAAGCCGCCGCGCTTACAGGGCCGACAGGCGCATCAGCCGAACGGCAGGCAGGCGACATCGGCAGAAACTTCACCAGATGCGCGCCCACCGCCAGCGGGCCTACGCCCGGGCCGCCGCCGCCGTGCGGAATGCCAAACGTTTTGTGCAGATTCAGATGCGACACGTCGCCGCCAAACTGGCCCGGCGCGGCAAGGCCCACCAGCGCGTTCATGTTCGCGCCATCCACATAGACCTGGCCGCCCTGCTGGTGCACGAGATCGCAAATCTCGCGCACGTTCTGCTCGAAGACGCCATGCGTGGACGGATAGGTAATCATGATTGCGGCGAGTTTGTCCGCATGGTGCGCGGCCTTCGCCTTCAGATCCTCCAGATCGACATTGCCCTGTGCGTCGCACGCCACCACCACGACCTGCAAGCCCGCCATATGCGCAGAGGCCGGGTTCGTGCCATGCGCGGACGCGGGAATCAGGCACACGTTGCGCTGGCTCTCGCCGCGCGACGCGTGATACGCGCGGATCGCCAGCAGCCCCGCATATTCCCCCTGCGAGCCAGCGTTCGGTTGCAACGACACGGCAGCGTAACCCGTCACGGCCACGAGCATCTGTTCGAGCTGGGCGATCAACGCACGATAGCCCTCGGTCTGGCTTTCGGGCGCGAGCGGATGCAGCTGGCTGAACTCCGGCCAGGTCACCGGCAGCATCGCGGAGGTGGCGTTCAGTTTCATCGTGCATGAGCCCAGCGGAATCATTGCGCGATCGAGCGCAAGATCCTTGTCCGCGAGGCTGCGCAGATAACGCAGCATGGCGGTTTCGGAATGATGACGGTTGAATACGGGATGCGTCAGGTATGCGCTGCGGCGCACGAGATCGGGCGGCAACGTGAGCGCGCCGCGCGCGAGCAGCTCCGCGTCGAGCGCGTCCACCTCCGGCACATCGGCCACGCCTGCGGCCTGCGCGAATGCGGCGAGCAGATCGGCAAGATCGGCGCGGGTTGTGGTTTCATCAACACAGACGCCCACGCGTGTGGCGCTCACTGCGCGCAGGTTCATGCGCCGCGCGCGCGCGGCATCGTGCAATGCGGCGGCGTTCACCGCGCCGGTTTCAAAGGTCAATGTATCGAAGAACGTGTCGTTTATGCGGGTATAGCCCAGCTTCTGCGCGCCCGCGGCAAGAATCGCGGCGGCGCGGTTCGTGCGCTGCGCAATGGCCTGAATGCCCTGCGGGCCGTGATACACCGCATACATGCTCGCCATGATCGCCAGCAGGGCCTGCGCGGTGCATACGTTCGAGGTGGCTTTCTCGCGGCGGATATGCTGCTCGCGCGTTTGCAACGCCAGGCGCAGCGCGGGCTGGCCCTGGGCATCGACGGTGACGCCCACGAGGCGGCCAGGCATCTGGCGCTTGAATTCATCGCGCACGGCAAGATAGGCCGCGTGCGGGCCGCCAAACCCCATCGGCACGCCAAAGCGCTGCGCGCTGCCCACGGCCACATCCGCGCCCCATTCGCCGGGCGGCGTGAGCACGGCCAGCGCCAGCAGATCGGCGGCCACCACCACATACGCGCCCGTGGCATGAATGGCCTCAACGAGCGCGCGATAGTCGCGCACATCGCCCTGCGCCCCCGGATATTGCAGCAACACGCCAAACGCGCCCGCGCTGGCAGCGGCATCCGCCGGGCCTGTTTTGACCTCAATGCCGATGGGCGCGGCGCGCGTTCTCACCACATCGAGCGTTTGCGGCAACACATCATCGGCCACATAGAACACGTTCGACTTCGATTTACCCATGCGTTGCAGCAGCGTCATCGCTTCGGCGGCGGCGGTGGCTTCATCGAGCAGCGACGCATTGGCCACGTCCAGCCCCGTCAGATCCATCACCATCTGCTGGAAGTTCAGCAGCGCCTCAAGACGCCCCTGCGAAATTTCTGGCTGATACGGCGTATAGGCGGTGTACCAGGCCGGATTTTCCAGCACGTTGCGCAGGATCACGGCAGGCGTATGTGTGCCGTAATACCCCTGGCCGATATACGAACGGAAAACCTGATTCCTGCGGGCCATGGCGCGCAGCATGGCGAGCGCGTCGGCCTCGGTGCGCGGCTGCGTGAACGCGCCCAGCGGCAACGCGCCTTTGCGGCGGATCGCGGCGGGAATCACCGCGTCGATCAGGGCCTCGCGCGACGCAAAACCGAGCGTGGCAAGCATGGCCTGCTGGTCAGCGTCGCTCGGGCCCAGGTGGCGGGCCGCGAATTCGTCGTGCGCTTCGAGGGTGGCGAATGACGCGCTTGCCGCCGCGTCAGCAGGAAGATGGGAAGGCGTGCGGGTCATCGTTGCGTCCTTGTTTTATGCGCCAGCAACGCGGGCGTAGGCATCGGCGTCGAGCAGCGCGTCCAGCGTTGCACCGGCTGCCGGTTTGATCCTGAACAGCCACATTTCATAAGGCGCGCCGTTGACCTGATCGGGCGTGGCGGCGGCATCCTCGTTGGCCGCGACGATCTCGCCGGCCACGGGCGCGTAAATATCCGAGGCGGCTTTCACCGATTCGATCACCGCCACGGCATCGCCTGCGGCAACGGTGCGGCCTGCTTCGGGCAGCTCGATGAACACGATATCGCCCAGGGCTTCCTGCGCATGATCGGTAATGCCGATGGTCAATGCGCCGTTAGCTTCGGTGCGCACCCATTCGTGCGATTCGGTGTATTTCAGTTCTGCCGGAATGTTCATGATGGCTCCAGTGTCAGTATGTCAGTGTGTGAGTATGTCAGTGTGTGAGTGAATGAAGAATCTTGCCGTGGCGCACGAAGGGCAACGCAACCACGACCGCAGGCAAGGTTTTGTCGCGCACCAGCACCTGCACCGCATCGCCGGGCTGCACGCCTGGTGGCACGCGCGCGAACGCGATGGATTCCTGCATCGTGGGCGAGAACGTGCCGCTGGTGATTTCGCCGTTGCCCTGCGGGGTAATGACTTTCTGGTGCGCGCGCAGCACGCCGCCCGCGCGGCCATTTTCCCGGCACAAAATCAGCCCGACGAACGCGGCCTGTGCGCCATGCTTTTCCAGCGCGGCGCGCCCGACGAACTCGCGCGGCGTTTTCAGATCGACCGTCCACGCCAGGCCTGCATCCAATGGCGAGACCTGCGCGGTCATATCCTGCCCATACAGGTTCATGCCCGCTTCGAGGCGCAAGGTGTCGCGCGCGCCCAGCCCGCAGGGTTTCACGCCCGCGAGGCGCAATGCATCCCAGAACGCGGCAGCGTGCGTGATGGGCAATGCGATTTCAAAACCATCCTCGCCGGTATAGCCTGTGCGCGCAACCATCAGCTCGCCAAAGGGCGCGCTTTCGATCTTCACTGCGTTGAAGGGTTTCAGCGCCTCGCTCGCAACCTGCGCCGCAGGCACGACGGCCCACACTTTGGCTCGCGCATTCGGCCCTTGCACTGCGATGATCGCCAGATCATTGCGCGGCGTGATCGTCAGGCCGAAATGGCGCTCGGCGTTCAGCTGGTTGAACCACGCGATATCGTTTTGCGCTGTGCCCGCATTGACCACCGCACGGAAATTATCCTCGGCGAAATAATAGACAATCAGATCGTCAATCACGCCGCCCTGCGGATTCAGCAGGCACGAGTAAAGCGCGCGCCCAGGCGTTTGCAGCCGGGCGACATTGTTGGCCAGCGCGTACGAGAAAAACGCGCGCGCGTTTGCGCCCGCGAAATCGATCGCGCACATATGCGATACATCGAACATGCCCGCATCGGTGCGCACCGCGTGATGTTCGTCGATCTGCGAGCCATAGTTCACTGGCATGTCCCAGCCGCCGAAATCGACCATGCGGGCGTTCAGTGCGCGGTGCGTGGCGTTCAGCGGGGTGCGTTTGAGCTCAGTCATCGGGGCCTCGGAGGTAACAGGACAGGACAAAAACATCAACGAAAAGGGCCATGCGTCGGACCGTCATGGGCAACAAACAGGTTGCGCCCGTGAAGTTCGATGCATGGCCCCTCTGTCCTTGGTACCTGAGAGATTGCGCCTGGCGGCAATGCCGCGGCGCGCGCCCCTTCGGTGGGCCGCCTGAACGGGCAGCCACTCTCCAGAGTATGAATTCCGGCGCGTCAGGTCCTTTTGCCTGAGAGTTTGTGGGTTGCCCCTTCGGCGGCGCCGGTTTTCACGCGCGCACAGGGCGCAACGCAAAGCCAGCGCGCTCTCCCTGCCGCGCTGCGTGATTGTGCGGGATGTTCGCGGGCTGTGTCAATGCCCGCAGCGGGCCTAACGGTTGATCGCCCGAGAAATCGGCGCAATCTTTTCGTTCAGGCTGTTTTGCTGATCGACGGTCAGCTCGCCACGGTTCTGCGCGGCGATGTTATACGCTTCGGTGCGCACCGCATCGAGCCTGCGGCGCAGCCCTTCGGCGCGCGCGCCCTTGCGGCTCATGCGTGTGTTGATGCGGTGCTTCAGGTTGCTGATGCGCGCGTCGATCTGTTGCAGGCGCTGCTCGCCGATTTCGTGCGGCGAGGGTTTGGCGGGATGAGACGTGGAAAACGCGGAATAAGAATAATCCGACCCAGTGAACGTGCATGCGCCAAGTGTGACCAGCAAGGCGCAGAACACCGCACGGGAAGCAGCGCGGAAAACGGGCAAACGGGTCATGCAGGTAAAGCGGAACATCAGAAATCCCCAAATTCAGGTACTAAATGCAAATGCCAAAAAAATGCCAAAAAATGTCATTCTGTCACATTGAGGGGGGTGTGCACAGGGTTCATATTGCCATGTTAACATCGCCCCTCGCCATTTTCCTCCCTTCCCGTTATGTCCGCCGGTCTGAATGCTGCGCAGCGCGATGCTGTGCGTTATCTCGATGGCCCCTGCCTCGTGCTTGCGGGCGCGGGCAGCGGCAAGACGCGCGTGATTACGCGGAAAATCGCATACCTGATCGAAGCCCGTGGCTTCGAGCCGCGCCATATCGCCGCGCTGACGTTCACGAACAAGGCTGCCGCCGAAATGCGCGAGCGCGTGGGCAAGCTGCTCGAAGGCAAGACGCTGACCGCGCCCGGCAAGGAAGGCCGCAAGGTGCCAGTGAACCAGTTCACCCTGTGCACCTTCCATGCGCTGGGCGTGCAGATTCTGCGGCGCGAGGCCGAACATGTCGGGCTGAAGCCGCAGTTCTCGATCATGGATGCGGGCGACTGTTTCGCGCTGATCCAGGAACAGCTGGCAAGCACGGACAAAAATCTGATCCGCCGCACGCAGACGGCCATCTCGCTGTGGAAGAACCGGCTCGTGTCGCCTGATGAGGCGCTGGCAGGCGCGAGCACCGGGGACGAGCAGCAGGCCGCGCTGGTCTATCGCAATTACGTGGCTACCTTGCATGCGTGGCAGTCCGTGGATTTCGATGACCTGATCCGCCTGCCCACGGCGCTTTTCGCACGTGATGAAGCTGTGCGTGAGCGCTGGCAGAACCGGCTGCGTTATCTGCTGATCGACGAATACCAGGACACGAACGCGTGCCAGTACGAACTGCTGAAACTGCTGGCCGGCCCGCGCGCTGCGTTCACGGCGGTGGGCGATGACGATCAGGCCATTTACGGCTGGCGCGGCGCGACGCTCGAAAACCTCGCGCAGTTGCAGCAGGATTTTCCGAAGTTGCAGGTGGTCAAGCTCGAACAGAATTACCGCTCCACCCTGCGCATCCTGAACGCGGCCAACCATGTGATTGCGCATAACCCGAACCTGTTTGGCAAGAAACTGTGGTCGGAGCACGGGCTGGGGGATGTGATTACCGTCACCGCGTGCAACGATGAGGCGCACGAGGCCGAGTCCGTCGTGTTCAGGCTGTCCGCGCACAGGTTCGAGCGCCGCGCGCAGTTCCGCGATTATGCGATCCTGTATCGCAGCAATTTCCAGGCGCGCGCGCTGGAGCAGGCCTTGCGCCGCGAGCGGATTCCGTATGTATTGTCTGGCGGACAGTCGTTTTTCGAGCGCGCGGAAATCCGCGATCTGTGCGCGTATCTGCGGCTGATCGCCAATCATGATGATGACCCTGCGTTTATCCGCGCGATCACCACGCCGCGCCGCGGCATTGGCAGCATGACGCTGGAGGCGCTGGGCACGTTCGCGGGCCGCGCGAAGGTTTCGCTGTTCGAGGCGGTGTATATGGGCGGCATCGAGGCAACGCTCTCCGTCAGACAGATAGAGCCGCTGCGCGCGTTCTGCGATTTCATCCAGCATCTGGCCGCGCGCGCGGCGAAAGATGCGGCCAGCGCCGTGCTCGACGAGCTGATGGAGGCCATGCACTACGAAGCGTATCTGTATGACACGTTCGACGAGCGCCAGGCGCAGGCGAAATGGCAGAACGCGCTGGAATTCCTGGCCTGGCTCAGGCAGCGCGGCACGCGGCCCGATGAGGAAAGCATAAACGGCGCGGCAACCGGTTACGACACCGCTGATGGCCTCGCCGATACCGGCAAAAACCTGCTGGACCTGATCCAGACGGTTGCGTTGATGTCGATGCTCGAAGGTAAGGACGAAGACCCGGACGCGGTGCGGCTCTCAACCATTCACGCGGCGAAGGGGCTGGAATATCCGCATGTGTTTCTGGTGGGCGTGGAAGAAAGCATCCTGCCGCATCGCGGCAATGTGGATGCCGATGCGCCGATGGCCGCCGAGGATGACGCGCGTATCGAGGAAGAGCGGCGGCTGATGTATGTGGCCATCACGCGTGCGCAGCGCAGCCTGCATCTGAACTGGTGCAAGAAGCGCAAGCGGGCGCGCGACACGGTGGAATGCGAAGCCTCGCGCTTTATTGCCGAAATGGGGCTGGACGATGCGCCGCCGCCCGCCGCCGACGAAGCGCCGATGTCGCCCAAAGAGCGCCTGGCGACGCTGAAGGCGCTGCTGCAAAAGGCGTGAACGCGGGCCACAGTGGACGTTCGCGGCAAAACCGGCTATCCTTACGGACTCTTTGCAAACAGCGGGCTTTGACATCGGTTATGCCCATTGCACTGTTTGTGTCAATCAACGCGCCCGTAGCTCAATGGATAGAGTACTGCCCTCCGAAGGCAGGGGTTGCTGGTTCGATCCCAGCCGGGCGCGCCATCATCAATTCTGCGGGAAAAACAGCGTGGGTGCGGAAAGCGGGCGGGCGGGCGTTTCGTCGCCGCGAGGAAAGGAGCGGGCGGCGCGGCGTTCGGCGTTATAGCGGGTGATATCGTCACGGATCGAATCGTCGCGTGACATCGGGTCGGGCGTCTGGCGTTGCATCGACTGCGCGTTGGCCCCTTCGGGCACCATCGCGCCATAGCCGCGCGGCGCGCGCTCCTGGCCTGTGCGGTAACGGGTGATGCGGTTGATGCGCGACACGTCGTTCCCGCGGGGGCTGCGCATTTCCTGCGCGGTGTAAAAACGGAAGGCGGGCACGGCGGCTCGCTTGCTGTTTTCGCGCTGCACATCGCGGGGATACGCCTGCGCGCACACTATCCCGCCCGCCATAATGGCGAGCAGGAGAGCGAACGATACCCCCGCCATCGCCTTGAAGCATTCCGCGCGCATGATAATCCGACTAACTCCGCTCTTCCTCAAGGATCCAGTTTAAGGAGGCACGTCGAAAACAGCGAGTCAAAAAATGTTAAGTGCGGCGGAGAGTTGTAACACTGTGTTGCCCCGTCTGCCCCTGCATTCCGTATACTTACCCGGTATTTCGATCCATTTCGCCGCATACACGCCCAGATCCACACAAAATGACCCGCCCCCGATACATTCCTGACAATTTTACGCTATGCCTCGTTGCCACAGTGATACTGGCCAGCATGCTGCCCACCCATGGGCGCGCAATGCCCGCACTGAACGGGCTGACGGATGTTGCCGTTGCGCTGCTGTTCTTCCTGCACGGCGCGAAACTCTCGCGCGCGGCGGTGATTGCGGGCGCCCTGCACTGGCGGTTGCATCTGTTCATCCTGCTGAGTACATTTGCGTTGTTTCCTGCGCTCGGCATTATACTCAGGCCCGCGCTTTTACCCCTCGTGACGCCGTCACTTTATGCAGGGGTGTTGTTCCTGTGCACACTGCCTTCCACGGTGCAGTCGTCCATTGCGTTTACGTCAATGGCCCGGGGCAATGTGCCCGCGGCGGTGTGCAGCGCGTCCGCATCGAGCCTGCTGGGCATTTTCATCACGCCGGCGCTTACCGGGCTGCTGCTCGCCAGCCAGGGCGGTCATGCCAGCGGCGGCTCAGCCTGGCACACCATCAGCCATGTGATGCTGCAACTGCTGGCGCCGTTCGTGGCGGGCCAGCTGCTGCGGCCTGTGATCGGGCGCTGGCTCGATGGTCATCACGCGGTGCTGAAATTCGTCGATCAGGGATCGATCCTGCTGGTGGTGTATGCCGCGTTCAGCGAGGCCGTCAACGAAGGGTTGTGGCATCGCACGCCGCTCCTGGCGCTCGGTGGCGTGGTGGTGATCAACGCGCTCCTGCTGGCGATTGCGCTGGGCGTGACGATGTTTGCCAGCCGGCGGCTGGGTTTTTCGCGCGCTGACCAGATTACGATCGTCTTCTGCGGCTCGAAGAAAAGCCTGATGGCAGGCGTGCCGATGGCGAAGGTGATTTTTGCGTCGGGCGCCATTGGCGCGGTGGTGCTGCCGCTGATGCTGTTTCACCAGCTTCAGCTGATGGTCTGCGCAGCGCTGGCGCAACGCTGGGGGAAGCGGGATGTGACGGGGGAGAGCCTCCCGCTCAAGCAGAAAACCTAATGAACTGTTGGGGGCGTCATCTCCTGAATCAACAGTTGTCGTAACGAGTCTTGCTGGAAAATAAGCGCTTTGTCCATGTAATAGTTGGCGCGTTCGAACTGCTGTTGCCCAACGGTCGATTGCTTGTCGGCAATCGCCCAGATATGCGCGCGACGCTGGTCAGCGCGATATTGCATGCAGATAACTTCAGCCTCCAGCAGCCGCGCGTCGGATATGGCGGTGATGATCAGCAGCGGTGTGCCAGATTCAATGACATGATCAGCCTTGAAGTCTCCTGCAATGGGTAGCGTTACCTCGTGGTTGATGGGAATGTTGAGTTGTGTGGCCACGGCAACCATCAGTTCCTTGACCTGTTTCCTGAAAATCTCCGATGGCCGCTCAGGCTCGGCAACACGGGCTGTGGCAACCGCGTGCAGACGTTGGGCGGCTTGCGCAACACGGAAAATACAGGGTGCCGCCTGTTCTTCCCGGGAGAACAGGGCATACAGCCGCTCATCACTTTCATCGAAAAAAACGGGTCCCTTGTGATGAAACTCTTCCAGCCACCGGCTCACTGGCGCGGAAGAAATGTCACCACCAGCCATCATCGCATTGAAAACGGCTTCACCGTTTTCATCCACGACATAGCCGCCATTCTGACCAGGCCGCACACGTACAACGATCTTGTCCCCGCTTCCAGCATATTCAAGCGGCGTGACAACCCGCGTCACTCCAGCCTTATCGGAGTAAACCTCGAAGAGATCACAAATTTGCTGTTTGATGTTCATTGCAAAGTGAAAAGGGGCAAACTATCCTGGTCGTGGGTTGGAAGCTCGATGCCACAAGCAATGCAGAAAACCTCAACAAGCTGATGGCGGTCTGTTTCATTGCCGGGATCCAGTGACGGTCTGGCGTTCATCGCCAGTTCCGGCGCGCCCGCAAGCATACGATTCGTGTAGTCTGCATCAGTATTGCATGGAACCTTGCAATGCGCGTTTTTGTGACTGGGATGCCAGTGAAACTCAAAAACGGGTGACAGACGATCATCGGGACGCCGCTGGAACAGATGCCCATAGAAGGCGCGATCAGTCAGAAGCGGGCCATCGCGCCAGAAAAAGATCGCTGTGTAATCGTTCTCCATATCGAGCATCCCGCTACTTTGCAATCGTTTCGACTTATAACGATGAAAAGGTCGTGGCAATGATGTCTTGATTGCACGAAACACGGGAATTTGTGCCAACTTCTTGCGATCCCGTTTGAGCTTCCAAAGGTCGTCTGGCGCCATTTTGTCGCATGGTAAGAAGTGTTTATCGTCGGGGCATTATGCCAGAGTCAGCCACTGGCATGTTACGCTTGGCACATCGTGTCCTTCCACCACAGGATTTCCCATGACGGCCAATACGCCCCGTCGCCCCGCAACTGACCGTACCGCTTCTGCGCACGACAGCAATGGCCGCGCGCAGGGGAAATCTGCGTCGGGCAAGCCGGGCAAACTGCGCAGGCGCATCCGTTCAACCATTCATCCTCCATCCGGGCACAAGGTGCAGGTCGGCGCGGGCACCGTGGTGGTGCATGGCCTGCCGCAGCACAGCTGGCAGGATGCGTACCACACCGCGCTGACGTTGAGCTGGCCTGCGTTCTTCGGCACGCTCGCGGTGCTGTATCTGCTGCTGAACACCGCGTTCGCCGGGCTGTACATGCTGGGAGATGCGCCCATTGCCAACCAGTTTCCGCATGGTTTTCCCGGCGCGTTTTTCTTTAGCGCCGAAACGCTGGCCACCGTCGGTTATGGCGACATGCATCCGCAAACCGTTTATGCGCACCTGATTGCGCTGCTCGAAATTTTCGTGGGCATGTCGGGCATTGCGCTGGCCACGGGCCTGGTGTTCGCGCGCTTTTCGCGCCCGCGCGCCAAGATCCTGTTCGCGCATCAGGCCGTGATTCATCCGCATGAAGGCCGCATGATGCTGATGGTGCGCGCGGCCAATGCGCGCCAGAACGTGCTGGCCGAGGCACATGCAAAGCTGCGGCTCATGCGCATCGAAATGTCGCCCACGGGCTATCGTCAGCGCCATCTTTACGATCTGCGGCTGGTGCATGACCAGTATCCGATCTTTCTGCTGGACTGGGACCTGATGCACGTGATCGACAAGAACAGCCCGCTTTATGGCGAAACGGCCGCGTCGCTCGCGCGCTCGCACACCATGCTGATGCTGGTGATCGAAGGCTCGGACGAGTCCACGGCGCAAACCATGCAGGCGCGCCATTCGTGGGCGGCCCGCGATATCCTGTGGCAATACCGCTATGTCGATTTACGGCGCGAGGAAGATGGCGTCAGCCATATCGACTATTCGCATTTTCACGAAGTCGAGCTTTACGATTCGCTCGCAGAGGCGCAGTCTCTGGATGCCATAGAGGCGGCGGGCGTGAGGCCGACGCAGCATTCCGGGCGGGGATAAGGTTTATATTTATATCGTCTCAACAGCATCATCATCGTTATCATTATCATTACTTCATGACAACCGCACTTGAACAGCTTCGGCTGTACACCACCGTCGTTGCCGACACAGGCGACTTCCAGCAGATCGCGCAGTACCAGCCGCAGGACGCCACCACGAATCCGTCGTTGATCCTGAAAGCCGTGCAGAAGGAGGACTATCGCCCGCTGCTGGAAAAAACCGTGCGCGATCACATCACGCAGCCCGCGCGCGCGATCATCGACCATCTTCTGGTGGCGTTTGGCTGCGCCATTCTGGCGCTTGTGCCGGGGCGCGTTTCCACCGAAGTGGATGCGCGGCTGTCGTTCGACGCGAAGGCCTCCGTGGCCAGGGCGCGGCAGCTGATTGCGCTTTATGAAGCCGCGGGCATTGGCCGCGAGCGCGTGCTGGTCAAGCTCGCATCCACCTGGGAAGGCATCTGCGCGGCGCGGCAATTGCAGCAGGAGGGCATTCGCTGCAACATGACCCTGCTGTTTTCGCTGGCACAGGCAGCGGCCTGTGCCGAGGCGGGCGCGCAGCTGATCTCGCCGTTCGTGGGCCGGATTTATGACTGGTATAAAAAAGCCGCAGGCAGCGCGTGGGATGAAGAAAGGATGGGCGGCGCGAATGATCCTGGCGTGCAATCCGTGCGCCGCATCTATGCGTACTATAAAAAATTCGGCTATCCCACCGAAGTGATGGGCGCGAGCTTTCGCTCCACGAGCCAGATCATCCACCTTGCAGGCTGCGACCTGCTGACGATCAGCCCCGATCTGTTGCAGCAGCTCCAGCAAGGCGCGCAAACCGTGACGCGCCAATTGTCGCCCGACGCATTCATCGACGCGCCGATCGCGCGCGTGCCCGTGGACGAAGCATCATTCCGCTTCCTGGTGAACGACGACGCCATGGCCACCGAAAAGCTCGCCGAAGGCATCCGCGCGTTTGCTGCCGATGCCATTCTGCTGGAGCGGCAGGTGGAAGCGATGCGCGCGGGCATGAAGTAAATCAGCGCTTACTGCCCCGCGAAATGCCGCCCTTCGATGTTCCAGGACGATTGCGTTTCGCGCAGCAGCTCGCGCAGTTGCGTGACCTGCCGGGCCAGGCGTTGCGCGAGCCAGGCAGGGCCGGAGCCTTCGGAAATCACCATGTCATCGGGAATGTCGTGAGCCATCGGGGCGGCGGCGGGGTGATCGTCGTCCTTCATCAGCGTTGTCATGTCGCCGCCAAAGCGCAGTGCGCGCGCAGTGGAAAACAGCATCGCGCAGACCGCGTTGCCCTGCGCTTTGCCTTGCAGCGAAAAGGCCTGCCGCATGACGTCCTGCCCCGCCTGCCCGATGCCCTCGGACAGTATTTCGATCGAGCTGAGCAATGAGCGGTGCAGCCGCTGCATCTGCTTGAGCTGCGTGAGCGAGATGCCAATTTCCTTTTGCACCGACGGCATCAGGTCACGAAACCGCACGAACTGCCCGCCCAGCGAGATGAACTGGCGCGCGAACGTATTGCTGTCGATATGTTCGCCATTGACCACGCGCTGGTACAGCCG
>Ga0209738_10000052_pt1 | contig 26529 bp, 31 predicted proteins | sample TergutNc150P5_FD_187289 | JGI IMG/M metagenome (GOLD analysis project Ga0209738, IMG submission 187289) | Nasutitermes corniger P5 segment gut microbial community from laboratory colony in Florida, USA - Nc150 P5 (SPAdes) (version 2) | ecosystem: Host-associated > Arthropoda: Insects >...
AAGAGCGCCTGCCGCAGTGAATCTTGTGTTGCAGCAGCGAAGAAACGAGATTATGAACACTTCACTCACCCCTGTCAACCCCCTTTGGACAAAAAATTCAGAAATCTTGAAAAGGGCAAGGGGAAAGCGCTGAATCGGCGGGCCTGTGTTGGTGCATAATCGAAGCGTCTGCGCGCTTGTCATGTGGTTCACTGGCGCGGACCTGTCACGCATCATCCAGTCACCCGTCACGTTACGCAATGAGGAACCCTATGTCCATCTCCATGTATCAGGCATCCGTCCCTGTGCTGCTGCACGGCCTCACCAGTCTGCAAAACATTATCGGCAAGGCGCAGGCCCACGCGGCAGAAAAGCAGATCGAGCCTGCGGCGCTAACCAGCGCGCGTCTTTTCCCCGATATGTTCCCGATGTACCGGCAAATTCATGTTGCCACTGTCATGGCAAAAAACTGTGCATTGCAGCTCGCGGAGGTCGAAGCGCCAGCGCTTGATGACAATGCAACGACGTTCGATGAGCTGCGCGCGCGCATCCAGACAACCATCGACTATCTGAATACGCTCAAGCCTGCGCAGATCGACGGCACGGAAGGAAAGCGCGTCGTGCACAAAATGCGCGGCGAGTCCGTGGAGTTCACCGGGCTGGACTATCTGCACTATTTCATTCTGCCCAACTTCTATTTCCATATCACGACGGCCTATAACATCCTGCGTCATAACGGCGTTGAACTGGGCAAACGCGATTTTCTTGGCAATCGCTGAATCATCGTTATGTCAGGAGTCAGGAAGCATTCATCGTGAGGCTATACAGTTATTACCGTAGCTCGGCAGCGTACCGCGTGCGTATCGCGCTGTGCCTGAAGAAATTGTCCTATGACTACGTGCCGGTGCACCTGCTGCGCCACGGTGGCGAACAGTTACTGCCCACATATCACGCATTGAATCCCGATGGCGTCGTGCCTGTATTTATTGATGATGAAGGCCACGCCATCCAGCAATCGCTGGCGATCATCGAATATCTGGAAGAAACGCACCCTGAACCGCCCCTGCTACCGCGCCACGCGCTCGATCGCGCCTGGGTGCGCTCGCTCGCGTTGCAGATCGCGTGCGAAATCCACCCGCTGAACAATCTGCGCCCGCTGAAATATCTGAAAGACGCGTTTGGGCTCAGTGATGATGCAAAGGACGCATGGTATCGCCACTGGATCGAGCTTGGCTTTACCTCATTGGAGCAACGTCTGGCGAGTGACGCGCGCACAGGCGCGTTCTGTTATGGAGATACGCCCACGCTGGCGGACGCCTTCCTGATTCCACAGGTATACAACGCACAGCGTTTTCATATTGACGTCGCACGTTATCCAACGATTCAGAGCATCAACGCGCGCGCAATGACGCTCGACGCGTTCATCGCTGCATCACCGGAAAAACAGATCGACGCAGAACAGGAAGCCTGACGGATGCGCACGATGCGTCTGATATCACGCCCGCTGCCTGAACGGCTGACGCTGGCCATCCTGGGTTTCTTCATGATGATGGCGCCTGCGTCGATCGACATGTATCTGCCTGCGCTGTCGTTCGTCGCGCGTGATCTGCATACCAGCATGGCGCGGGTGCAATTGTCGATCTCATGGTTCCTGTTCGGCTTTGGCCTGGGGCAACTGCTGTGGGGGCCGCTGTCTGACCGCTTTGGTCGCCGCGCGCCCCTGCTCGCGGGCCTGGTGCTGTTTATCGGCGCCAGCCTTGCCTGCGCGCAGGCGCATTCGATCAACCAGCTGATGATCGCGCGTTTCGTGCAGGCGCTGGGCGCGTGCGCCATGCCGGTGATCGCGCAGGCCATTGCGCGCGATGTCTGGGGAAAACGCAGCGCACATGCGCTGTCGATCATGGTGCTGGTGATGTCGATCGCGCCACTGGTCGCGCCCATCGTCGGCGCCCAGATACTGCGCGTGACAATCTTGCCTCTGGCCAGCTGGCGCATCGTGTTTGCGCTATTGACCGCCACGGGCGTGATCGCGCTCGCGTGGCTTGCCATCCTGCCCGAAACGCGCCCGGCCCAGGCGCGCGGCGACATTCGCGCAAAAACGATCGCGCTCAATTATCTGCATCTGCTGCGCGACAGGCGTTACCTGGGCTATGTGCTGACGGGCGCAGCCATCTGGGGCGCGATGTTTGCCTATGTCACCGGCACGCCCTTCGTCTATATCGTTTATTTCCATCTGTCGCCGCAGACGTTCAGTTTTCTTTTTGCCGCCAATGTGTTTGGCATGATGGCCATCACCTTCCTGAACACAAAACTGCTGCGCACCCATTCGTCCGATGCACTGCTACGCGTGGGCCTGACGGGCGGCGCGCTCTGTGCATTGCTTCTCGTGCTGGCCTGGTACACGGGCTGGCTCACGCTGGGCACGACCATTGTGCTGCTGCTGGTGTTCATGTCCTTGCGCGGATTCGTCAGCGCGAACGCCGTCGCGGGCGCGCTTGCCCATCATCCCGAGCGCGCGGGCGCTGCCGCAGCGTTTGCGGGATTCCTGCAATTCACCGGCGGCTCAGTGGGCGGAAAGGCCGTGAGCGTTCTTGGCAATGGCACGCCACTGCCCATGCTGATAGTGGTTGCCACATTTTCCGTGATCGCGCTGGGCCTGCAATGGGCATTTATCCGGCCCGCTCGCGCAACATCGTCCAGCCAGCATTAAATCGCATGCGCCTTCACTGCCCAGGCTTGCGACGCACCGTTTCCGACGCCGGAAAAACGCCTTGATCTGCTAGAATGCAGCGCGCCAGCGCCTTGCCTGCGCGCATTTTTCGTCTCTCGTTTTTCGTTTTCGTTTTCGTTTTTCGTTCTTCGTTTTCCGGGTTCGCCATGACATCGCCTTCCACCTCCCCTCAACTGATGGCCAGCGCAATCCGCGTGCTGGCTGTGGACGCCATTCAGCAGGCGAACTCCGGCCATCCTGGCATGCCGCTGGGCATGGCCGATATCGCCGTGGCGCTGTGGACGCGCCATCTTCGGCACAATCCGGCCAACCCGCACTGGAGTGACCGCGACCGTTTCGTGCTGTCCAATGGACACGGCTCGATGCTGCTTTACGCGGTATTGCATCTGACGGGTTACGACCTGCCGATGCAGGAACTGAAAAACTTCCGCCAATTGCATTCGAAAACGCCAGGCCACCCTGAATACGGCGTCACGCCTGGCGTGGAAACAACCACAGGCCCGCTGGGCCAGGGCATTGCAAACGCCGTGGGCATGGCGCTGGCCGAAGCGCTGCTTGCGGAGGAATTCAACCGGCCCGATGCAAAGATCGTCGATCATTACACCTATGCGTTCGTGGGCGATGGTTGCCTGATGGAAGGCGTGTCGCACGAAGCGTGCTCACTGGCGGGCACGCTGAAACTGAACAAATTGATTGCGTTTTACGACGACAACGGCATTTCGATCGACGGCCATGTTGAAAACTGGTTCCATGACGATACGCCCGGGCGCTTCGAGGCTTACGGCTGGCACGTGATCCGCCATGTGGACGGCCACGACATCGACGCGGTGGACGCAGCCATCGCGCAGGCCAAACAGGCAAACAGGCCCACATTGATCTGCTGCAAAACGGTGATCGGCAAGGGCGCGCCGAAGAAAGCCGGCAGCAATGGCGTTCATGGCGCGCCGCTGGGCGCGGAAGAAATTGCGAACCTGCGCGCCGCGCTGGGCTGGACATGGCCGCCATTCGTGGTGCCACAGAATGTCTATGACGCATGGGACGCGCGGACTTCGGGCGCAGCGCTTGAAGCCGCATGGAACGCCACCTTCGTGCAGTATCGCACCCAATATCCGCAGCAGGCCGCCGAATTCACGCGCCGCATGGCAGGCCAGTTGCCCGCCGACTGGGCGCACCAGGCCCAGGCAATCGTGATGGGTGCGAACCAGCGTGCAGAAACGGTTGCCTCACGCAAGGCATCGCAACAGACCATCGAAGGGTTGGCCGCCGTGTTGCCTGAATTGCTCGGCGGCTCAGCTGATCTGACAGGCTCGAACCTGACTGACTGGAAAGCGGCGAAGCCGGTGCGCGCCAACCCGAACGGCGCAGGCGTGCAGGGTGGCAATTACCTGAATTACGGTGTGCGCGAATTTGGCATGAGCGCCGCGATGAACGGCATCGCGCTGCATGGCGGCTACAAGCCCTTCGGCGGCACGTTCCTGACGTTTTCCGATTACAGCCGCAACGCGCTGCGCGTGGCCGCATTGATGAAATGCCCGTCGATCTTCGTGTTCACGCACGACTCGATTGGCCTGGGCGAAGATGGCCCGACGCACCAGTCGATCGAACAACTGGCCAGCCTGCGCCTGATCCCGAACCTGATGTTGTGGCGGCCTGCGGATACGGTTGAAACGGCGGTTGCGTGGACGCAGGCCATCGCGCATCATGGCCCGTCGTGCCTGGTATTCAGCCGGCAGAACCTGGCGTTTTCCGAACGCACTGATCCGCAGATCGCCAATATCGCCCGGGGCGGCTATGTGCTGCGGGACTGGGATGATGAAATCGTCGCGCGCAAGATCATCCTGATTGCCACGGGATCCGAAGTGCAGCTGGCATTGAGCGCGATCGATCCGCTCGCGCAGCAGGGCATCGGCGCGCGCGTGGTCTCCATGCCATCGACGAACCTGTTCGACCGGCAGGACGCGCAATACCGCGAGCGCGTATTGCCCAGGGGTGTGCGCTGCGTGGCAATCGAAGCGGGCGTAACAGATTACTGGCGCAAGTATGTGGGCCTGGAAGGCAGCGTGGTCGGCATCGACACGTTTGGCGAGTCGGCGAACGCAAACGTGCTGTTCCATCATTTCGGATTCACGGTTGAACATATTGTGAAGGCTGTCAGGGCGGCGCTGGGCTGAACTTTCGTCACTCTGCCCTTTCAGGTTTCAGCTTTTTGATTTTCGGTTTTCGGTTTTTGGTTTTTGGCTTCAGTTTTTCGTTATCACTTATCAGCATCAGGAATCAGGAGAACATTATGACGATTCGCGTCGCAATCAACGGTTATGGCCGCATTGGCCGCAATACGCTGCGCGCTTTCTACGAAAGCGGTAAAAAGCACGACCTCGAAATCGTGGCAATCAACGATCTTGGGGACGCGAAGACCAACGCGCATCTCACGCAATACGACACCGCGCACGGCAAGTTTCCTGGCGACGTATCGGTGGACGGCGATTACCTGGTCGTGAATGGCGACCGCATCCGCGTGCTGGCTAACCGCAATCCGGCTGAATTGCCGTGGGGCGAGCTGGGCGTGGATGTGGTGTTTGAATGCACGGGCTTTTTCACGAGCAAGGAAAAGGCCAGCGCGCACCTGAAGGGCGGCGCGAAGAAAGTCATCATTTCCGCGCCCGGCGGCAAGGATGTGGATGCGACGGTTGTGTACGGCGTGAATCACCATATCCTGAAAGCGTCGGACACCGTGATCTCCAACGCCTCATGCACCACGAACTGCCTCGCGCCGCTGGTCAAGCCGCTGAACGACCAGATTGGCCTCGAAACCGGCCTGATGACGACTGTTCACGCATACACCAACGACCAGGTGCTGACTGACGTGTATCACACCGATCTGCGCCGCGCGCGCTCGGCCACGCATAGCCAGATTCCGACGAAGACTGGTGCAGCGGCGGCAGTGGGCCTCGTGTTACCGGAACTCAACGGCAAGCTCGATGGTTATGCGATTCGCGTGCCGACGATCAATGTGTCGATCGTCGATCTGTCGTTCATTGCGAAGCGCGACACCACGGTCGAGGAAGTCAACGCCATCATGAAGGAAGCCTCCGAAGGCGCGCTCAGGGGCGTGCTCGGCTATAACACTGCGCCGCTCGTGTCGATCGACTTCAATCACAATCCGGCATCGTCCACATTCGATGCAACGCTGACGAAGGTCAACGGGCGTCTGGTGAAGGTGGCGAGCTGGTACGACAATGAATGGGGCTTTTCAAACCGGATGCTGGATACGGCCATCGCGCTGGCTCACGCGAAATAAAACGCGCGGCGTCATCGATTCTTTCTGGAGGAGCGCATCATGACCGTCGCCCCGTTTCATTGGGATGATCCGCTGCTGCTTGACGGGCAGCTGACCGAAGACGAGCGCATGGTGCGCGATGCCGCCGCCGCGTATGCACAGGACAAGCTTGCCCCGCGCGTGCTGGAATCGTTTCGCTGCGAGCACACTGATCCAGCGATTTTCCAGGAAATGGGCGCGCTGGGCCTGCTCGGCCCGACAATTCCCGAACAGTATGGCGGCGCAGGCCTGAATCATGTGTGCTATGGGCTGATCGCGCATGAAGTGGAGCGCGTGGATTCCGGCTACCGCTCGATGATGTCGGTGCAGTCGTCGCTGGTGATGACGCCGATTTTTGAATTTGGCTCCGGGGCGCAGAAGCAGAAATATCTGCCAAAGCTGGCCAGCGGCGAATGGATCGGCTGCTTCGGCCTGACCGAACCGGACCACGGCTCCGATCCTGGCAGCATGGTCACACGCGCAAGGAAGATCGATGGCGGCTATGTGCTGTCTGGCGCCAAGATGTGGATCACCAACTCGCCCATCGCGGACGTGTTCATCGTCTGGGCGAAACTCGCCACGGATGGCCGGGACACGATACGCGGTTTCATCCTGGAAAAAGGCTGGAAGGGACTTTCCGCACCCGTGATTCATGGCAAGGTAGGGTTGCGCACCTCCATCACCGGCGAAATCGCGCTGGATGACGTGTTTGTGCCCGAAGAAAACCTGCTGCCTGGCGTGTCGGGGCTGCGCGGCCCGTTCACCTGCCTGAACTCGGCGCGTTACGGCATTGCGTGGGGCGCGCTGGGCGCAGCGCAAACGTGCTGGCACACGGCGCGCCAGTATGTGATCGACCGCACGCAGTTTGGCCGCCCGCTTGCGGCCAACCAGCTCATCCAGAAAAAACTCGCGGACATGCAAACCGAAATCACGCTCGGCCTGCAAGGCGTGCTGCGCCTGGGCCGGATGAAGGACGAAGGCACGGCGGCAGTGGAAATTACATCGATGATGAAGCGCAATTCGTGCGGCAAGGCGCTCGATATTGCGCGGCTCGCGCGCGACATGCTGGGCGGCAACGGCATCTCGGACGAATTTGGTGTGGCGCGGCATCTTGTGAATCTGGAAGTCGTCAATACCTATGAGGGAACGCATGACATTCACGCGTTGATTCTTGGCCGCGCGCAGACGGATATTCAGGCTTTCTGCTGACTGGCCAGGTCACGTTTTCCGGTTTAGAATAGTCATTCACTCGCTGTCTGCGTTTTGCTGATTTTGTCCTGCAAGGAAAAAGGAGCCGTCCATGTCAGAAGTCACACAGGTAAATGTAAACAAGGAACAACTGGTGTCGGATATCAAGGTGGTTCTTTCTGATGCCGAAGATCTGTTGAAACAGGCCGCCAGCGCCACGGGCGAACGCGCGACGGAATTGCGCGCAACAGCGCTTTCCCGCCTGAAGCAGGCAAAGGAAAAAGCGGCGGACATGCAGGCGAGCGTGATTGAAAAGAGCAAGCAGGTCGCGCGCGTGACGGACGATTACGTGCATGAACATCCATGGACATCCATCGGCGTCGCGCTGGGCGTGGGCGCGCTGATCGGGTTGCTGGTCAACCGCCGGTGACCTCATGTCCCAGGAAACGTCATCGTCTCCGCATGAAGGCAGCGCCAGCTCGCCGCGCCAGATTGCCAGCACGGTTCTGTCGATGCTGGAAACGCGCATCGAGCTGGCCGTCATCGAACTGGCCGAGGGAAGAGACCGGCTGCTTCGCGTCCTGCTGCTGAGCCTGGTGGCGCTGCTGCTGGGCACGGTCGCGCTGATCGCGCTGACTGCGCTGGTGATCGTCGTGTGCTGGGACACCTGCCGCTGGCAATCGCTGGCTGGCCTTGTGGCGGTGTATGTGGTGGCCGCGCTCTGCTGCCTGATGCGAGTCAGGCGCAAATTGCGCAACATGCCGCCGCTGTTTCAGGCCACCCTGCGCGAACTGGAAAAGGACAGCGAGCTGTTTCGCCAGCTGTGACGGAGAGTGGATAAATGAGAATTCCGCCAGATCCGCAATTGCGTGCGATGCGCAAGGAATTGCTGCTCGTGCGCGCCGAGCTGGAACGCGCAGAGCTGGGCGGCGCCATGGGCGAAGTGCGGGAAAGCGTATCGCGCCTGGGCTGGTTGCGTTTTCTGGCGCCCATTGTCACCAACCTGCGCGCAGCAGCAGCCGGGAAGCGCCCGGGCAAGCGGCTGTGGCGCTTTTCGTGGGTCAGTTCCCTGGCCGCGCTGTTGTTTACGAAACGCTCCGCGATCAAGGCGGCGCATCCAGCGCTCAGGGCGGTCAGTCTTGCGCTCGCGGCATGGCAGGTATGGCGGATGTGGCAAAAATTCCGGCGGGATGACGACGCATCCCCCCAGTCATCTGCAGAAGCAGAAACAGAAACCGTGGCGGCAGCAGAAAGAGAAAGCTGAAAGGAGAGAGACGAATGAGGTACGGATTTATCAAACGGATCAAACAGACCCAACAGATCAAACCTGTCCGGCGGGTTATCGTCAAGGGCGCCAGTCTTCTGTGCCTGGCCGCGCTGCCCGCGCTGGCCGCTGCCGCGCCCATGGACGTGTTGCGCAACATGCTGAGCAGCGGCCCCACGGGCCAGCTGATGGCCAGCTCGTATATCAAGGGGTCGGTCGATACCTGGGCCGCCATGGGCGCCATCTGCCCGCCCGCGAACATGAAAGTGGATGCCACGGAAAACGTGGTGCTGACTTATATGGCGATCCACCCGAATGACCAGCACACGCTGCCTGAAATTGTGCGGGCGGCGTTTCTTCCGAACTATCGCTGTGCGGGAAGAAAATAATACGGGTGTAACCGTGCGCCCCCATTAACGGCTTCCCCAGCATTCGTTGGCATCCGGCGCTGCGCCGTTGCCTGACGAGTTGGAACGCTGGCCGGTAGCATCAAGCATAAACACGCCGCATGGATCATCATGCATTGGGCCAGTATCCACCGGGCTGGCTTCGATCGCATATCCGCCATGGGCTTCGTCCTCAGGCAATACCTGCAACGTATATACCGCCGCGCCCGACTGCGGCGCCTGGTTCATCCCCGCAGGCAATGCCGTTGCACCCGCGCCCGCCGCGGCGTTCGCGTCCGGCATCTGCCTTTGCGTTTCGACGAACTGCGCTGCGCGATACACAGCGGCTGCCGCGTCAGCCCGATAGCTGCGCGCGATCTGCCGGTGATACACCGGAAGCGCAAACGCGGCCATCACGGCAACAATCGCCAGCGCAATCATCAACTCCAGTAACGTAAACGCGCGCATCAGAAGGGCCTCGCTACCACGCGCCGCCAGTGACGTTCCAGATGTTCGCCATCGAACACGAGTTGCAGTTGCAGCCAGCTTTGCGTATCAACATTTGCGCCGAAACCGCGTGCGGTCAGCAAAAACGCCCGGACCGTGGGACGCGTGCCGATCTTCCACGATTCGATCATGCATTGGGGCGGGTGCGCCGAGCCGGGCCACAGGCTGACGGGCGTGATGGCCTGCGCGTTGAACAGCGCTTCGCGTTTCCATGATGCAGGCTCGCCTGCTTCGGTGGCATCGGCAGGCATCGGTAGCGTTCCGGCGGCCAGCGAATGCGCGCAGGAAGCGAGCGCGGCATCCGAGGCATGAAATGCCTGAAGATGATCGACCACGCCATTTGCGCTGCGCGCCGCGAGCAGGGATGACTCGAACCATGCCGCTGACGTGACCAGCATCATCGACGTGACCAGCAGCACGATGGGCAGCGCTGCGCCGCGCTGTTTTTGCGCGGCGCGCCACAGGAAAGATTCACGCGCCATACCCGTCCTCCGGTGCCTGCACCTGCGGGTTGCGTAACGCGATATGCCGCCAGAATGCCTGCCTTGCGCGACCATCGGTTGGCGTGGTGACTGTGCCATCGCAACTGGTATAACGTGCGCGCGCGCCCAGCGCTGCACCGCGCACCAGCACGCAAAGATCCACAGCAACGACGAAGGCCCATTGATCTTTCCCGATCGCCGATGCATCGACGGCCTGTGCAGCATCGGCCAGCCAGTAACGCACGCGCAACTGCTCCACGCCTTCGACAAGCGGCTGTGCGGTGCCATTGCGGCCCGAACCTTCGCAATACAGCTCCGGTTCGCCCGTCGAGCTGCTGGCTTTGGCGTAATAGCGGTTCACCACCAGTGAAGCGGTGTCGCCCACTTCCTGCCCGAGGCAATCGGTGACTTTTCCGGCGGACGATAACCATGTCGATTTGTCATCGCCCAGATATTCAACAGCGATGCCGTCCGAGCGCCCCGCCAGGGTTTCGCAGCCCAGCGTATCGTCGCTGCCTTTCGGGCGGCCTGCGGTACAGCCAAACACTGGCATGCCTGGCCGGTCATCGGGCAGATCGGCGGGCACGAAACCAGCCATCTGGATCTGCTCGCCCACCAGCATCAGCGCATTCATGCCCGCATCGTGCATATGCTGCGTATCGCTGGCATGCGTCCAGGCCATGCGCTGCGCACGATAGGTGGCTACCACGCCCGCGATCACGACCAGGCCGAGCGCGGCGGCGATGGTGAGTTCGAGCAGGGTATGCCCTGCCTGATTTCGCCTGGGCGTCATGATGCGAAAGCGATCGCAACGCAGGCGCGACCCGCCGGAACGTTCGCGCTCGCACACAGCCGCACGGGCATGGCCGCGGCATGATCCGTTATCTGCAATGATGTGGCGGGCCAGGTCACGGTGACGATCGACGTATTCGCGCCAGATGTCGTGGTGGATAGCGCGCCGCCTGGCAATATCGTTGCCATGCGCACTTTCCACTGGCTGGCGCATGGGTTGCCCGTTGCGCCGTGCTGCGCGCTTTCCGCGATCGCATCCGCGATGAAAGCCGCGCGCTCGCGCGCCGTTGCCCATTGTGTATTTCGCGCGAGCGATAACTGCGTGATGATAAGACCAAGGCCGGTCACGGCCATCATGGCCACGGCCAGCATCACTTCGAGTAATGCGGAACCGCCATCGGAGCGCATCGTGCGCGGGGTATCACGCATCGCCGCAGGCTCCCTGGGTGATGCGCGCGCGCCCGCCAGTCGCAATGCGGATGCAGCGCCGCCAGGGCGCGCCCTGGAGACTGCCCGTGGCCGACGAGGCGCGCGGCCCGATATCGAAATTTCCCAGGCTCCCGATGGTCTGCCCGGCGGGCGGCGTGAATGCGATGCTGGAAAATTTCGAGGTGATCGCCACAGCGTCAAGCATGGGCTGCGCGCGCAAGGGTTGTGTAGTGCCATTGCGTTCAAGCATCACGGCCCAGCCGCACGACCAGTCCGCCGCGCCCGACGCGCACGCGGCATTCTGCGCTGCGCAACGGCGGCCATCGCTGCTGCGGCATACCGTGACACGCGCCTGAAGCTGTATGGCCTGCGTGCGCGCATAGATCAGCGAACCCAGCAGCGCATTCGCGCGCGCGTCCACCTGGTCGCGCGCACGCCATGCCACAAACACGGGTGTCACGGCCCATACGCCAAGCGCGAGCACGGCAACGACCACGAGCGTTTCAAGCAGCGTGATGCCGGGTTGTCTGTGCCTCTGCACTGGCCTGGTGAAGGGAATCATCTGCGACCTTGTTGATGTCGGGTGCAGATAATCTATCGTGCCCGCCACCGCGCGACAACTGGCCGGATGGCTGAGGGGGGATGTTCATGACTGCATGGCGCACTACTTCTGAATCATGCTAAAAATGGGATGATTACCCACCGCTTGACATGCATATTTTTATATGCATAATCTGACATGAACTTTACCTGGCACGAACCCAGGCGAATCACGAACCTGAGAAAACACGGCCCTGATTTTGCCGATGCCGCGCAGGTATTCGACGGACCGACGGTGACGGTGGAAGATAGCCGCGACTATTGTGGCGAGCAACGCTATAACACCACAGGCTTTCTTGATACGGCCATCGTGACGATCTGTCATACAGAATCCCCCGATGAAGTCCACGTTATCTCCATGCGAAAGGCAACCTCTGATGAAATCGAAATCCTCTGCTGTTACCTCTAAGCCACCTCGCCTGCGTATCGGGCTGAAAGATGTCAGCCGTGAAGCATTTGCGCAGGCAGTTCAGGAAAAGCTCGGAAAGCAGCGTGTGTCAATCATGCTGGATGCTTCGGTTATTGCATTTTTCAAGGCCAGGGCGGGCGATCGGGGCTATCAGACGCTCATCAACCAGGCACTGCACCAGGTCATGCAAGGTGAGCAGATCGAAACTACGCTGCGCCGCGTTATCCGCGAAGAACTCCATACGGCATGATTTGCTCCGCCGCCTATTTTTTCTTCCTTCCGCGAAACTCCCCAATCACATCCGCGAAATCGGATACATCCTCGAAGCGCCGGTAAACCGACGCGAAACGCACGAAGGCGACCTGATCCAGCTCGCGCAATTCGTCCATCACGAGCTCGCCCAGGCGGGCGCTGGGCACTTCGCGCTCGCCGCTGGCGAGCAATTGATATTCAACGCGTGAGACCGCCGCGTCGATCGCGTCCGCCGAAACGGGACGCTTGCGCAATGCCAGTAACATGCTGGCCGCGATCTTGCGGCGGTCGAATTCGGTGCGGCTGCCGTCTTTTTTCACGACGGCAGGCATCGTCAACTCAACGCGCTCATAGGTTGTAAACCGCTTGTCGCACGCAGCGCAGCGACGGCGCCGCCGGATCGCGGCGCCCTCCTCTGTCACGCGGGAATCCATCACCTGCGTGTCTTCGTGGCGGCAGAACGGGCAACGCATGGCGGCTGACCTTGACGACTTACTGACCGTACACCGGGAAACGCTTCGTCAGTTCGACGACCTGCGCGCGCACGCGCTCGATCGTCGCTGCGTCTTCGGGATGATCGAGCACATCCGCAATCAGGTTGCCCACCTGTTCGGCTTCCTTCACGCCGAAACCGCGCGTGGTCATCGCGGGCGAACCAACGCGGATGCCGCTGGTCACGAACGGTTTTTCGGGATCGTTCGGAATCGCGTTCTTGTTTACGGTGATATGCGCGTCTCCCAGCGCCTTTTCGGCAGCCTTGCCCGTAATGTGCTTGCTGCGCAGATCGACCAGCATCACATGGCTTTCGGTGCGCCCCGACACGATGCGCAGACCGCGGCCCACCAGCGTCTGCGCCAGCACGCGCGCGTTTTCCGCCACCTGCTGCTGGTATGCACGGAATTCCGGCGATGCCGCTTCCTTGAACGCCACCGCCTTGCCCGCGATCACGTGCATCAGTGGGCCGCCCTGGATGCCCGGGAAGATCGCCGAGTTAATCAGCTTTTCATATTCGGCCTTCATCAGGATAACGCCACCGCGCGGGCCGCGCAGGCTCTTGTGCGTGGTGGTGGTAACGAAGTCCGCGAAAGGCACCGGATTCGGATAGACGCCCGCCGCCACCAGGCCCGCGTAATGCGCCATATCCACCATGAAATATGCGCCCACGCTTTTGGCGATTTTCGCCAGACGCTCGAAGTCGATGCGCAACGAGAACGCCGACGCGCCCGCGATAATCAGTTTCGGCTGATGTTCACGCGCAAGTTTTTCGGCAGCGTCATAGTCGATATCCTCGGCTTCGTTCAGGCCGTAGCTCACCACGTTGAACCATTTGCCCGACATATTGACCGGCGAGCCGTGCGTGAGGTGCCCCCCGTGCGCGAGGCTCATGCCCATGATCGTATCGCCAGGCTTGAGCACCGCGAAGAACACGCCCTGATTGGCCTGCGAGCCGGAATTCGGCTGCACGTTTGCGGCCTGGGCGCCAAAGAGCTTCTTCACGCGGTCAATGGCCAGCTGCTCGACGATGTCCACGTATTCGCAGCCGCCGTAGTAACGCTTGCCGGGATAGCCTTCGGCATACTTGTTGGTCAGCTGGGAGCCCTGTGCGGCCATCACAGCCGGGCTGGTATAGTTTTCCGACGCGATCAGTTCGATATGATCTTCCTGGCGGCGGTTTTCAAGTTCGATCGCGCTCCAGAGTTCGGGATCGATGTGAGCGATGGTACTTTCAGTTCTGCTAAACATGGCGTTTTCCGTTAGGCGTTAGGTTCAGACAGGTTGACCGGCTCGCGATGGCTACGCGATCCCGGCTGCCCAGGCGAACGGCAAAACGATACCCTGCGCTTCACGGTGGGTCGTTCCACCTTGGGGTTTGCACACCCCTTATCGCCAGTTACGCAGGGATAAGCGCGTAAGTTTAGGGGATGCGCGCAAAACAGGCAACCATGCGATCTGGCATTAGACTTTGCGTTCCAGATTTTCACGTTTTCGCGTTTCAAGAGGAGACTGTCATGATCGTATTCGTTACTGGCGCGTCCGCCGGATTTGGCGCGGCCATCGCGCGGGCTTTCGTCAACGGCGGCCATCGCGTGATTGCCACAGCCCGCCGCAAGGACCGGCTTGACGCGCTGGCCGCTGAACTCGGTGCAGCGCTGCTGCCGCTGGAGCTCGATGTGCGCGACAGCCAGGCCGTCGCCGCGATTCCCGCCGCATTGCCGCAGGCATTCGCTGATGTCGATGTGCTCGTGAACAACGCGGGGCTTGCGCTGGGGCTGGAACCCGCGCCACGCGCCTCGCTCGACGACTGGCAAACCATGATCGACACGAACGTGACCGGCCTCGTGCATATGACGCGCGCGCTGCTGCCCGGCATGGTCGAGCGCAATCGCGGGCACGTGTTCAACCTCGGTTCGGTGGCGGGCCGCTGGCCCTACCCGGGCGGCAATGTCTATGGCGCAACCAAGGCGTTCGTGCGGCAGTTCAGTTTGAACCTGCGCGCGGATCTCGCGGGCACGGCCATCCGCGTGACGGATATCGAGCCGGGCCTGTGCGGCGGCACGGAGTTCTCGAACGTGCGATTTCATGGCGATGACGCGAAGGCCGCGAATGTCTACAAGGGCGTGCAGACGCTCAGCGCCACGGACATTGCCGACACGGTGTACTGGATCGCCACGCGCCCCGCGCATGTGAATATCAACACGATCGAGCTGATGCCTGTCGCACAGTCGTTCTCGGCGTTGAGCGTGCAGCGTGACTGAAGAAACGCGCCCGGCTGCGCGGCGGTTCTGGTTCCCGTTCCAGTTCCGGTAGAATACGCCGCATGACTTTGTCGGCCCCGCCCACCCACCCCCGAAGCAACGAAGCGCGCGAAGCAGGAGAGGCGCATTTCGTGTGGCCCGTGCGCGTGTATTACGAAGACACCGATGCGGGCGGTGTGGTGTTCTACGCGAATTACCTGAAGTTTTTCGAGCGTGCGCGCACGGAATGGTTGCGCGCGTGTGGCGTCGATCAGCAGAAACTGGCCGATGAGGCCAGCGCGCTGTTTATCGTGCGCAGCGTGGCGCTGGACTATCGCGCGCCCGCGCGGCTCGATGATGTGATCACGATCACCAGCCAGATCGGAAGGTTGGGGCGCGCGTCGGTCGATTTCGCGCAGCAGGCTTTTCGCGGTGACGTGTTGCTGGCCTCAGGCAATGTTCGTGTGGGCTGTGTTGAAAAAACCGCGCTGCGGCCAATGGGTATTCCGCCTCGCGTGTTGGCCGCATTGCAGCAGGGGCCGGGCATTGCAGCCGGCTCACAATAGTCACCGTTTGTCGCGTTACCTTTCTTTTTTTTCTTTCCCTTTCCGTTTGCTGTTTTTTCCAGAAAACCAATGAACACTACGCAAGACTTGTCAATCATTTCGCTTGTGCTCAATGCAAGCCTGCTGGCCCAGATGGTGATGGGGCTGCTGCTGCTGCTGTCACTGGTCTCGTGGACCTACATCTTCCGCAAATGGTTTGCGATCCGGCAGGCGCGAATACAGACCGAGCATTTCGAGCGTGACTTCTGGTCAGGCGGCGATTTGCAGGCGCTGTACCAGAGCGCGGTAAACAACCGGCATACCACGGGTGCGCTGGAGCGCATCTTCGAGGCGGGGATGCGCGAATTCCTGAAAGTCAAGGGCAATCGCCCCGGGGATGCCGAGACGGCACTTGACAGCGCGCGCCGCGCAATGGCCGCGGCCTTCCAGCGCGAACTGGATGCGCTGGATACGGGCCTGTCGTTCCTCGCATCGGTCGGTTCGGTCAGCCCATATATCGGCCTGTTTGGCACGGTGTGGGGCATCATGAACGCGTTTAGCGGCCTGGCCAACGTGCAGCAGGCCACGCTGGCCAACGTCGCGCCGGGCATTGCCGAAGCGCTGACGGCCACGGCCATTGGCCTGTTTGCCGCGATTCCGGCTGTCGTCGCCTATAACAGTTATGCGCACGATGTCGATCGCCTGGCCAACCGTTTTGAAACCTTCATCGAAGAGTTCTCAAACATCCTGCAACGTCAGTCGCACTGACACGAAGGAGATATACGCATGGGTTCCTCGCTTCGTTCAGGCGGTTTGCGCAGCGCGCGGGGCGGGCGCGCGCGCCGCGCCATGTCCGATATCAATGTTGTGCCGTATATCGATGTGATGCTGGTGCTGCTGGTGATCTTCATGGTCACCGCGCCCCTGATTGCGCCGTCGATCGTGAACCTGCCCACCGTGGGCGGCGCGGCGCGCGAGCAGCAAACGCCGCCCGTTGTCGTAAACATCCGTGCAAGCGGCCACCTGAACGTGCGTTACCGTGACGATAATGGCGCCGATCATGCCACCGACATGACCAGTGACGATCTGGAAGCGTTCATCGCCAACCGCGCAACCAGCCATCCTGAGCAGCCTGTGGTCATCGCCGCAGACAGAACGGTCCGGTACGACGCCGTGATGGACGTGATGTCCGACCTGAAGGCGCACGGTGTGAAGCGTGTCGGGCTGCTCGTCAAACCACAATGAGCATGGCGGACTCCACCAGTTATCCGTTGCAGCCGCCGCACGAGCGCGGGCTGGTACGTTCCGTGCTGATGGCGGTGATCATGCACGCGCTGCTTGGGCTGTTCCTGTTTTACGGCATTCGCTGGCAGAACGGTTCGCCTGCGGGCGCCGAAGCGGAATTGTGGACGGATGTGCCCGAAGATCTGCAACCGCAAGTGCAGACGCCACCGCAGCGCGTGACCGTGCGCGTGGCGCCCTCGTTGCCTGTGCAAACCGCTGATATTGCGCTGGAGCAGAAAAAACGCCAGCAACAGCAGCAGAAGATGCGTGACGAACAGCTGGCTGAACAGAAGCGCGCGGCGCAGCAGAAAACCGATGAGCAGCGGCGCGTGCAACAGCAGCAGCAACGGCAACAGGAAGACGTGAAACGCGAGCAGCAGCGCATTGCGCAGCAGAAGCTCAACGCGCAGAAAGTTGCGCAGGAAAAGGCGCAGCAGAAAAAGCTCGACGCTGAACGTCACTCCCGCATTGCGCAGATGCAGCGGGGCATGGGCGGCAACTCAGGCGCAGCAGGAAACGGGCTGGCCAAACGCGGCTCGGGGCAAGGCTCGGGCGGCAGCAAATCGTATGCCACGTTTATCGAGAAAGTGCAACGGCTCGTCCTTGGCCATGTCCAGCCATGGTCAGGCCCGCAGAATCTGGAGGCCATCATGGCGGTGCGCTGTGCGCCGGATGGCTCGGTATTGTCCGTAAAATTCGTGCGCAAAAGCGGCAATGACCAATGGGATGAAAATGCATTGCAGGCCGTGCGGGCGGTTGACCCCATGCCATCTGACAGCGACGGTAAAACGCCCTCGCCGTTCAACATCCGGGTTTGTCCTGGCGGCTGTCATGGCGCTTGAACATGTTTTCCTTTTCCTTGCAATCTTTGATAAACACGGCATTCCCTTTACAGTCTTTAAGGAAAACGCAGGAAAAATGTAACGGAGCCCTTGGTGAGGGTAGTCATATCATGAAACTTGGGACAAAATGCGCCCTTCGTACTTTCGACTTTCACTTATGAACTGGATAGCAAAATCAGCATGGAAGTTTTTTGTCGCAATGAGCCTGGTTGCCATCGCAGGTAGCGCACATGCACAACTCTTCACTGTGACCGTGAACGCCAGCAGCGACGCCTCATCGCTTTACCCCGTTGCCGTGGCAAATTTTGTCAATGAGCCTGCCGCATCGCCCATCGGCGCGATCGTGCGCGAGGATCTGCAACGCAGCGGCAAGTTCAATAATATCGATGCAGGCCAGGCGCCGATCCCTGAAACCGCACCCGTCAATTTCGGTACATGGAAAGCCAGGGGCGCGAACGCCTTCGCGGCAGGCAGCGTAAGCCGCCTGTCCAACGGGAACTACCGCGTCAGCTTCAAACTGTATGACACCGTCCAGCAGAAAGATCTCGGCGGCCTGACGCTGGACACCCCCGAAACCGGCCTGCGCATGACCGCGCACAAGGTTGCCGATTACATCTACCAGGCGCTGCTGGGCATGCGCGGCGCGTTTGCCACGCGCCTGTCCTATGTGCTGCACCGCGGCAACCGCTATCTGTTGCAGATTTCCGACTCGGACGGGCAGAACGTGCACGTTGCGCTGTCCAGCCCAGAGCCGATCATCTCAACGTCCTGGTCTCCCGACGGCACGAAGGTTGCCTATGTCTCGTTTGAGAAACGCAAGCCCATCGTCTATGTTCACGATCTGCCCACAGGCCAGCGTTTCATGCTCTCCGACCAGAAGGGCAACAACAGCGCGCCCGCGTGGTCACCCGATGGCCGTACGCTGGCAGTTGCGTTGTCATTGACGGGCAATACGCAGATTTTTTCGGTGACCGCACAAGGCGGCAACCTGCATCGCCTGTCGCAAAGCGATGCCATTGATACCGAGCCGACCTACTCGCCGGATGGCCGCTGGATTTATTTCACCAGCGACCGTGGCGGCTCGCCGCAGATTTACCGCATGCCCGCGCAGGGAGAAAACGCGGGCGCAGCACAGCGCGTGACGTTTCATGGCGACTACAACACCAGCCCGCGCATCAGCCCCGATGGCAAAACGCTGGCGTACATTTCGCGCATCGGCGGCTTCCGGCTGTATACCCAGGATTTGCAGACGGGCCATGCCATGGCGATGACCAGCAGCACGCATGACGAGTCGCCCAGTTTCGCAGCGAATGGCCAGTACATTCTTTATGGCACGGAAGACAACGGGCGCAATGTGCTGGCGGCCGTGTCGATCGATGGCCGAACGCGGCAGGTTTTATCGGTGCAGGGCGGTGGTGTGCGTGAACCGTCCTGGGGACCTTTCATGCAGTAGTGCAGTTCCTTCGCAGTAATCTTTACAGGAGAGCAGATGATGATGACCTCAGATAAATTCCGCCTGGTACTGGGCACGCTGTGTGTGGCAGCGGTGGGTACGCTGGCCGCGTGCGCCAGCAATCACCAGGGCGCGAATGGCCGGGCCAATCCGAACGATGTGGCCCAGGTCACAGTCAATGACCCGATCAACGATCCGAACAGCCCGCTTGCGCGCAATCGCAGCGTGTATTTCGATTTCGACCGCTATGAAGTGAAGAACGAATACCAGCCGATGCTCAGGATGCATGCCGCGTATCTGAAAACGCATCCGTACCGCCATGTGCTGATCCAGGGCAACACGGACGAACGCGGCACCAGCGAATACAACCTCGCGCTGGGTGAAAAGCGTGCGCAGGCCGTGCGCCGCAACCTGGCGACGATGGGCGTTGCCGACACGCAGATGGAAGCAGTCAGCCTGGGCAAGGAAAAACCGGTGGCGCAGGGGCATAACGAAGCCGCATGGGCGCAGAACCGCCGTGCTGACCTCGTGTATCCGCAACAGTAACCACGGGCGATGCACAACATGACAACGCGAATGCACATGCAAACGCAGGGGACTCTGTGGCTCGCGCGCATCGTGCGCGTGGCCATGGCAACCGGTGTGACGGGCATGGCCTTGATGGCCCTGCCCGCGCATGCCGGCCTTTTCAGTGACGATCAGGCGCGCGAAGGCGTGCTGGCGCTGCGCCAGGCGACGGACTCGCTGTCCTCACAGCTCACCGCGGCGCAACGCACCATCAACGACCAGTCAAACCGCATCGACCAGCTCTCCCAGCAGGTGGCCACGTTGCGCGGGCAGAACGATGTGATGGCCAACCAGCTGGCGACACTGCAAAAGCAGCAGAAAGATTACTACGCGGATCTCGATGCCAGGCTGACCAAACTGGAGCCGCCCTCGCCCTCATCGGCCAGTACCAGTGCAAATGTCAGCGGCAGCGCGGCGCAGGATGCATCGCCAGCGCAACCAGTGGCAACATCGGGCGATGATGAAACGCAGGCGCTTTCCACGGCGTCACAACAGTTCCGCAGCGGCAAATACAGGGCGGCTGCCGCTTCGTTCAAACACTTCATCGCGAAATATCCGCAAAGCCAGAACCGGCCCGCCGCGCAATACTGGCTTGGCAATGCGCTGTATGCCAACCGTGATTACCGTGGCTCAACGCAGGCGTGGCAAAGCGTGGTCAGGAATTACCCGCAAAGCCCGCATGCGCCAGATGCGCTGTTTGCGATTGCCAACAACCAGATCGAGCAGGGGCAAAAAACGGCAGCCCGGCGCACGCTGCGGGAGCTCGTGGCGAAATACGGCAGCGCATCCATCGCGCAGTCCGCGCAGCAAAGGCTGGCGCAGCTGAAATAACGTTTTGCGTCCACGCGGCCAGAACTGGATTGACAACGCAGCCAATGGCCGTTAAAATTTCGCCCTTTTGGGGCGTTAGCTCAGTTGGTAGAGCAGCGGACTTTTAATCCGTTGGTCGCGCGTTCGAGTCGCGCACGCCCTACCAGATATATCAAGGGGTTGCAGGCTTTTGCCTGTAACCCCTTTTGCTTTGCTGGCGGTCATGTAAGGTATAGAGGCGACGCCACGAGGACGGACATTGGCGCACTTGATGATGAGGATGACACAGCTCGCCTCACCGTCACGCCCTGTGGTGATTCTGGCAAAAACAAGGGTACAATCAAACGGCTGGTAACGAAATTGAAGGGTGAGCGCTATGAAGGACAAGGACTTCAAGCTTGTGGAATAATCATCTCCGATGATGATCTTTCTGCATTGCTGGATGGAGAGCCAAGCATCTACGCCAAAATGGCAATCAGGAAAGACCTGGACAAGCGCCAGCAACGCGCCGCCTGAACCCATATGCCGTAACGAACAAAACCGCCTTCGGGCGGTTTTTTATTGACCATTGGCAAGAAATCAAACTTCGGAAAACTTATCTGGAATGAACGCCCCGACAACCTTGGCTCTGACGGTTCGGTGTCCATCTCACCCTCAAGGAAGGCGGATGCCGCCACTTTTCAGATGGAACAGGTCTTGCAGATCAGGAAGCTGCCGAACATACCCCGAATGCGGCACGTAGCTCGTGGCATGGTAAATTTCGTTTGTATGCTGGCAGTATCGACGGATGCGACATTATCATTCCCCTAACCGTTGGCCTCGTCATCATGAGCGATTACCAGGGTGTCTGCAAGGCAGTGACTGAACTGACCACAAGTGAGCGCCAACGGCTCGCTGCACTTTACCTGCGCTACTACGACGGCTGCGACGAATCCCGTTTCTTTGCTGACCTGGATGACAAATCCGAAGTGCTGCTGCTGTATCACGGCGCGCAGCTGGCGGGATTCACCACCTGGCGGGTTTACCCGTTTGCCTGGCAGCGCATGCAGTTACGCATCGTGTTCTCTGGCGATACCGTCATCGAACGCGCACATTGGGGACAACAAACGTTTGCCTATAACTGGGTATCGCGGATGGGCCGACTGTACATGGAAGCGCCCGATGTCCCGCTGTACTGGTTCCTGATCGTGAAGGGGCATCGTACCTACCGTTTTCTGCCATTGATCGCCCAGTCGTTCTTTCCGCATTGGGCGCGTGACGAACCCGAGTTGCAGGCGCTCGCTGATGCGCTTGCCGCGCAACGATTTGGCGCTGCGTATGACCCGCAATGCGGCCTGATCCGCTTTGACTCATCCCACGGTCATATGAAAGCGGAAATAGCGCATCCTGGTGAGCGGGAACGCAACAAGGAGGCAGTGCGCTTCTTCCTGCAACGCAACCCTGGTTACGCACAAGGTGACGAAATGGTCTGCCTGTGCCCGCTGCGCACAGACAATATGCGCACGTTCATTGAGCGCGTCTTTCTTGGCGAACGCAAGTGATACAGCCCACGCAAACATACTGGCAACAGCTGGCAGCCTGCGCACGCACCCAGCCACGCACCGATCTGCGCACAGTCCAGCGCAACTGGCTGTTTGACTGTTTGCGGCGCAATGCAGGCTGCGCATATGGTATCCGTCACAATTTCTCCGAAATCCATGGCATCGAAGATTTCCGTCAATATGTGCCGCTCAGCGATTATCCGCACTATGCCCCGGAGATTGAACGCATTGCACAGGGTGAAGCGGACATATTGTTTGCTGGTAAGCCCGTCGCTTTCGAAGTGACCTCAGGAAGCAGCGGTCACAGCAAGCTGATTCCCTATTCCACTGCCAGCCTTGCCGATTTTTCCCGGGCGCTGTTGCCGTGGATCGGCGGCATGGCACGGCACCATGGGCTTTCAGGATCGGCATACTGGGCCATCAGCCCGGCCACGCGCGCGGCACGATATACGCCAGGCGGCATACCCATCGGCCTGCCCGATGCCGCATACCTTGGGGAACAGCTTGCCCCCTCGTTTGCCGGCTTGTCTGCGGTGCCGCCAGAAGTCGCCTCAAGCAGCAATATCGACGAATGGCAGCAACAAACCTGGTACTGGCTATTGCACTGCGCCGATCTCGAACTGATTTCGATATGGAGTCCAACTTTTCTGCTGGCGTTGCTCGATGCGTTGCCCACGCATTCAGATGCGCTTGGCAAACGTCTGCATGCAGAAAGCGCAGCGGGCAATGCCGATGCCAGGCAAGCGTTGCAGCGTCTGCAAGACTATCTTGCCTCTGGCTCATGCCAGGCATTATGGCCGCGCCTGCGGCTGGTGAGCTGCTGGCGCGACGGCGCATCGCGCGCCTTCTTTGACGCATTGCGCAAGCGCCTGCCTCACGCGGCATTCCAGCCCAAGGGGCTGCTGATGTCAGAGGGTATCGTCACCTTGCCAGACGAGCAGGGAAACCCCGTACTGGCTGCACAAAGTGGTTTTTACGAATTCATCGGCGATAACGGACACTGCTCTCTGGCGCATGAACTCGAACAGGATGAATGTTACGAAGTCGTGATGACTACAGCCGGTGGGCTGTACCGCTATCGCACGGGAGACCGCGTCCAGTGCCGTTCATACTGCCCTGAGAGCAGCTGGCCGATACTCGATTTTCTCGGTCGTGCCGGGTTGTGCTCCGATCTGGTGGGCGAAAAGCTGACCGAAGCGTTCGTGGCCAGCTGTCTGCCAGACAATGCCGGGTTCTGCCTGCTCGTCCCGCAACCCGGGCCTGCGCCGCATTACGTGTTGATTGTCGATGATGCAAACACGCCACCGGTTGCATCGAATATAGAACAAGCTCTGTGCCGTAATCCGCAATATCATTACGCACGCATGCTTGGGCAGTTGCACGCGCTACAGGTCAAACCTGTGCATCAGCCACTGGTCACCTGGCAGCGTCGCATGCTGCACAGTGGCATGCGCATGGGCGATATCAAACTGGTCGCCTTGCGCCCTGAAACCAACTGGCTGGACACTTTTAATGGACGCGACTCATGAAAATTGCCCTGGTTTCTCCCAAAGGACCGCTTTACCGGCGCAGTGGCGGCATCTTCAGAAAGTCGCTGCGCTATCAGCCGTTGACGTTGACCACACTGGCCGCACTGATTCCCGACGAACTGCACGCGCAGGTGCAGTTGATCGATGAGGGCATCGCAGACATGCCGCCCAATATTGAAGCTGATCTGGTCGGCCTGACGGTTATCACGGGCACGGCGAAGCGTGCATACCACCTGGCCGATACGCTACGTGCGCGCGGAATTACCGTGGCGCTGGGCGGCCCGCACGTAACGCTATTGCCCGATGAAGCTGCACAGCATGCCGACGCAATCTGCGTCGGCTATGCGGAACAAGCCTGGCCACAATTGCTGCGCGATTTCGCTGCGGGCGCCTTGCAGAAGATTTACCGGCAGGATGCCAGTTTCTCACTGGAAAACCAGCCGTTCGCGCGCCGTGAGTTGTTCGACAAGCGTCATTTTCTGACCCAGGCGGTATTCGAGGCAACACGTTCATGCGGCCACGACTGTGAATTCTGTGTAGCGCCCACGGCATGGGGACGCAGGCAATACCAGAAACCCGTTGCATGGGTGGTTGAAGATATCCGCCGCTTTATCGGGAAAACCGGGCAGAGGCGAATCCTGTTCATCGACCTCAATCTGATCTCTGACAAGACCTATGCCACTGAGCTGTTCACCGCGCTGATTCCGCTCAGGGTGCAATGGTTTGGCCTTTCAACCGTGCTGATCAGCCATAACCGCCCATTGATGGAACTGATGGCGCGCAGCGGTTGCAAAGGGTTGCTGCTGGGTCTTGAAACCGTTTCGGAAAACAGTCTGGGCGATGCAAACAAGAACTTCAACGCGTCAGTCGGCTACCGTAGCCTGATCGATGATCTGCATCAGCTCGGCATCGCGATACAAGGCTGCTTCGTGTTTGGGCTCGACCACGATACGCTCGATGTATTCGATGCAACCGTGCAGTTCGCCATCGATGCTGGCGTTGATCTGCCGCGCTTTAGCGTGCTCACTCCGTTCCCTGGCACGCCACTGTTTCAGCGGCTGGATTCCGAAGAACGTATCCTGACCCGTGACTGGGAACTCTATGATGCACAACACGTCGTGTTCCAGCCGAAAAACATGAGCGCACGCGAGCTGGCCGATGGCCACGAACGCGCATGGAAACAGGTCTATCGCCTGAGCGCAATCGCCAGGCGTCTATGGAACGCTGGAAGTCTGTCGCCACCAGTAATCAGCGCGAATTTCGGCTACCGTTTCTATGCGCACCACCTGCACCGTTTCTATACCTGCGACTGGCCGCTTGAAAGCCGCTGGTCACTACCCTGGCAGATGTCTTCTGGAGCGCCCGATAGCCAGGCACAAGAAAAGAGGATCGTATGCGGCTGACCATCATTCATCCGGCCATCGGCCATCGCCGTGGAGAAAACTACATCCGCAGCTGGCAGATGGAACCGCTCCCTGTTGCCGCCATTGCCGGGCTCACGCCTGCGGATGTCGAATTACGCTTTCACGACGATCGCGTGGAAGCCATCCCCTACGACGAGCCGACCGATGCAGTCGCAATATCCCTGGAAACCTACACCGCCTGCCGCGCATACCAGATCGCCAGCGAATACCGGCGTCGCGGCGTGCCGGTAATCTTCGGCGGGTTTCACGCAACGCTCTGCCCGGATGAAGCGGAGCGTTATGGCGAGGCTGTCGTGTCCGGCGAAGCGGAAGATATCTGGGCGCAGGTGATCGACGATCTGCGCCATCACACACTGCGCAAACACTATCGTGCTGACAGTCGGCCAGACCTTGCGAAAATCCGTATCGACCGGCGCATTTTCGGGCACAAACGCTATCTGCCCATACGGCTGGTGGAAACTGGCCGCGGCTGCCGTTTCCCCTGTGATTTCTGTACGGTACAGACATTCTTCGAGCGCACGCACCGCACCCGGCCACCCGCCGATGTGCTGCGCGAAATCGAGGCATTAAAGGCGCATACCCGGCTGTTCTTTTTCGTCGATGATAATTTTGCGGGCAATATTCCACTGGCCCGTGAGCTGCTGCCGCAACTGGCACAGCATAAGATCAGATGGGTCACGCAGATGAGCGTCAACGCTGCGCATGATGAAGCATTCGTCGCGCAACTGGCCGCCGCGGGATGCCAGGCGGTGCTGATCGGGTTTGAAAGCCTGAACGAAACCAACCTGCATGACATGAACAAGCATTTCAACACCATGCGCGGCGGGTTCAGGGCAGCGCTGGGCAATCTGCGCAAACATGGCATCAGCGTGTACGGCACCTTTGTGTTCGGCTATGACCACGACACGCTTGACGCGTTTGACGAAGCAGTTGATTTCGCCCTTGAGCAGCGCATGCTCATCGCCGCGTTCAATCACCTGATGCCCTTTCCCGGCACGCCGCTGTACCAGCGCCTGAAGGAACAGGGCCGTTTGCGCTATGACGCGTGGTGGCTCGATCCGGCATACCGCTATAACGAAGTCCCCTTTACGCCAGCCGGCTTGACGGGCGAGCAGATTACTGCGGGCTGCCTGGCCGCCCGGCAGCGCTTCTACACCTGGCCCAACATCCTGAAACGCGGTTTTGCGCGAAGCAACCGCGGCACGGGTTTTATCTGGCGTAATTTCTGGCCGATCAACCTGATGCATCGGGCAGAAGTCAGCCACCGCAATGGATACCCGCTTGGCGATGAAGACTGGCAAGGCACGCTGCTGGAAGCCACGCAATGAGCGCCCACCCCGCTGGACGTTATCGGGTCGCCGGCCCCGACGATGCTCCCGCGCTGTGCGCCATGCTGCGCGACAACCCGATGGCAGGGCCTGTCACGCTGGGGCTGGAACGCGCGCCGGACTACTTTGCCGCGGC
>Ga0209738_10000053_pt1 | contig 26351 bp, 22 predicted proteins | sample TergutNc150P5_FD_187289 | JGI IMG/M metagenome (GOLD analysis project Ga0209738, IMG submission 187289) | Nasutitermes corniger P5 segment gut microbial community from laboratory colony in Florida, USA - Nc150 P5 (SPAdes) (version 2) | ecosystem: Host-associated > Arthropoda: Insects >...
GCACCGCGCGAAGACCCACGCCGGATTCCGCCTGGACGTCGCCTACCGGGGAGCCCACGTGTGGACCACCGCGGCCGGCCAACGCGCCCTGGTCAACCAGACCGGCACCCATCGGCTGCCACCCCTGCGCCAATGAGCCGTCCACCTAGACCCGCCAATGCGGCACGTGTCACACTGGTGGCATGAGCAACGCCGGGTTGGCTTTGGAGTTCGCCGTCCAGAGTGTCGCCGGGGCGCGCGTATCCCGCGCCGTCGGCGCCGATCGGGTGGAACTGTGCGCCGCCCTGGGCCCCACGGGAGGCATCGCTCCCTCGCCCGGCATCATCGAGCAGACCGTCGCCATCGGGCTACCCACGCTGGTGATGGTGCGCTGCCGTCCGGGCCCGTTCGAGTACGACGCCGACGAGCTGGCGGCCATGGCGCGCGACACCGAGGTCGCCATGCGCGCCGGGGCGGCCGGCGTGGTCTTCGGCGCCCTGACGCCCGGAGCGACCGTGGATGCGGACGCCGTCGCGCGCATCCGCGACACCGCGCGCGGCGTCGACCCGGCGGCGCAGATCGTGTTCCACCGGGCCTTCGACGTGTTGATCGGCCTGGGCCGCGCCGAACGCGGCCTGGAGGCGCTGGTCGAGCTGGGCTGCACCCGCATCCTCAGCTCGGGCGGGGCCGCGCGCGCCGCCGATGGCGCGCCCGTGATCGCCAAGGCCGTGCGGCAGGCCGCCGGACGCATCGAGATCCAGGCCGGCGGGCACGTCCGTCCGCACGATCTGGAGACGCTGGCCGCGACGGGCGTGGACGCCGTCCACACCTCGGCCATGGGCATCGTCGTGCTGTCCGGCCCGGGCGCGGGCCCCGGCGGCGGCGACGACCGCGTCGAGGTCACCGACCCGAGCCGCGTCCAGGCGATGGCGGACGCCGTCGCGGCCGTGCGAGCCCGCGGCTAAACGGCACCGGCCCGGGCCAGCGACCGGCGCGCCACGAACACGTAGTACAGGATCGCGATCACGAGCCAGACGCCTCCGGCGAGCATCGTCTTCCAGCCGCCGTCGATGAAGAACTGCCCGACGAAGACCAGCACGATCAGCAGCACGGCCAGGTACTGGATCCACGGCGTGAACGGCGCCTTCCACTTCAGGGCGGACGGATTGTCGCGCAGCACGATCTTGCGCATTCCGGGCTGGCTGAGCACGATCATGAGCCAGGCGAACAGGAATCCGAAGCCGGAAACACCCGCCAACCACAGATAGGCGCTGTTCCAGAAATACGCGCACAGGGCGCCGAGGAACAGCACCGCGCAGCACGTCGCCGCCGCGACCACCGGCACCTTGCGCTTCTCGTTCACCCGCGAGAAGACGGCCGGGAAGTAGTGGTCACGCGACAGCGAATACAGCATGCGCGAGGTCGCATACACGCCCGTGTCGATGCACGACAGCGCGGCGGTCAACACGACGAAGTTCATGATATTGCCGAATACCGGACCGCCCAGCGCGGTCACCGCATCGACATACGGGCTGGACGAAATGCCGAGCTTCTCCCACGGCACCACCATGATCAGCACGCCGATCGAGATGACATACAGCACGACAATGCGGACGACAGTGCCGGTCAGCGCCCGCGGAATGTCGCGGGCCGGATTGTGGCTTTCCTCCGCGGCCGTCCCGATGGCCTCGGTGCCGCCGTACGAGAAGAACACGATCAGCATTGCGCCCACCACGCCGGCGACGCCCATCGGCGCAAATCCGGACGGGCTGCTGCTCGCGCCCCACAGATTCGAGAAATTCGCCGACTCGATGTGCAGGCCGAACACCGCGATGCAGCCCCAGACGATGAATGCAACCAGCGCCACCACCTTGATCAGACTCAGCCAGAACTCGACCTCGCCGAACACCAGCACGCCGATGATGTTCACCACCGTCATCAACGCGGCCACCACCAGGCTGAACACCCATATCGGCACGACGGGGAACCACAGGTGCAGGAACGTGCCGGCCGCGATCGTCTCGGAAGCCGGGCCGATCAGGAAGGCGAACCAGTACGTCCACCCGGTGACGAATCCGGCGCCGCGACCCAGCGTCTTCGACGCATACACCTGGAACGACCCGGCGACCGGCATCGCGACCGCCATCTCCGACAGCAGCGTCATCACGAGAATGGTGACGAAACCGCCCACGAAATAGGCGATGACGACGGCCGGGCCGGCCATCTGGATGGCACCGCCGGCGCCGAGGAAATAGCCGGCGCCGATGACCCCGCCGATCGAGATCATCGTCAAATGGCGCGCCTTGAGGTCGCGCTTCAGCGGCTCATCGCCCGCCACGGCCACATCGGCCCGCACTGCATCGTTGGACATCTCGTTGCCTCCCTGGGCCTACTCGGCGGGCACCTGCTCGATGAACGTGCGGGCGATATCCTCGCGGCGCATGAATGCCACATCGTCGAACTGCTGCGCGTAGTCGATGAAGCGGGCCAGGCCGTCCGAACGCGCCGGGTTCCCGGTGATGCGCGGATGCAGGCCGATCGACATCATGCGGCCGGCATTGTCGCCGTCGTGGCGCAGCCGGTCGAGCGTGGCCTTCGCCGTCTCGAAGAAATGCTGCGGGCTGCCGTAACCCATGCCCATGATGTACCGAGCGTCGTTCACGACCAGCGAATAGGGGACGACCAGATGCTTCTTGCCTTCGATCGTCGTCCAGAAAGGCAGGTCGTCGCCGTAATAGTCGGAGTCGTACAGGAAACCGCCCTCTTCGACCAACAGCTCGCGCGTGTTGACGCTCATCTCGCGGCAGTACCAGCCAACCGGACGGCGCCCGACCGAGGCGGTGATCGACGCGATGGCCTTGTTGATCGCCTCGCGTTCCTCGTCGCGGTTCATCTCGTAGTGGTTCGACCAGCGGAAACCGTGGCCCACCACGTCGTCCCCCCGCTCGACAATCTTGCGCGCCACCGCGGGATTGCGCTGCAGCGCCACCGCGGCACCGAAGATGGTCGCCGGCACACCGGCCGTGTCGAACACGCGGAACAGACGCCAGATGCCGGCGCGGGCGCCGTATTCGTACATCGACTCGACCGCCAGATCGCGCTGCCCATCCACATGCCAGGGCATCTCGTACATCTCGTCGTTCATGCCGTCACCCATGGGATAGGTCTTCTCCGACCCTTCCTCCTCGTTGACGACGATGTTGATTGCCACTGTCGCGCCGTCGGCCCAGCGCACCACCGGCGGATGTTCGCCGTAACCGATCAGATTGCGGGCTGGGCCCGGAATTCCGGTCATGTCGTCATCGACCCTGAAAAACTGCGGATTGCGATCCATTGTTGCGTCCTTCGTTGTCCCAACGCCGCAACGATAACACTCCCTACGCGGCCGCGAAACAATGCGGCCGTGAGACGGTGCATCACCGCCCCACGGCCGCATCGCACATCTGTGCCCGGCGCTAGATGAAGAACACCCGCATTCCGTAGAGGAACAGGCCGAATCCGATGCGCACCGGCATCCAGAAGATGCGCAGCGGCGACGGATACCACACTGTCACCGGCTTGTAGACCGGGTGCCACACGCAGCAGTTCGTCGAAGAACCCACCGTGAACGTGACGGTTGTGGACGGCGACAGGTTGCCGGCCGCATCGGTCTGCGCCACCAGCACCGTGTGCGCGCCGGCACCCATCGCCGAGGACGGCGTGCACGACCAGGCACCGGCGCTGTTCGCCGTGGCCAGGCACCAAACCGTGCCGTTCTCGACGACGCTGACCTGGTTGCCCGCAACCGCACCCGTGCCGGCGAACGTCGGCCGCGTGTTGCTCGTCGTGGTGCCGTTGACCGGCGTCGTGACGACCGGCGCCGTCAGCGATACCTGGCAGGTGCCCGCGTCATACGCGTCGGCCGCCTGCGGCACGTCGTTGAGGGTCGCCACCGCGTTCACGGAGCCGCACACCGGCAGGGTCGACGGCCATGCCACCGACCAGGCACCGGCGTCGTCCGCGGTCGTGTACTCCACGGAACCGTCCGGGAAGGTGACCGCGACCGAGGAACCGGCGGCCGCCGTGCCCACCACGCCGCCGGATCCGGCGGTCACGATGACGGTCGGCTCCGAGATCGGCGACTGCGACCCGAACGTCACGGTGGCCGGGGAGCCCGTCAGCGGGTTCCCGTTCGTGTCCGTGGCCGACACGGTCACGGTCTCCGCCACGTTGTCGGTGACGGTGACCGTGGCGACGCCGGACGCGTCCGTGCTCATGGTCAGCGTCTGGCCCATGGCCTGGGTGCCGTCCTGCGCCTGCAGCATGGCCTGCCCGTCGACCGTGAAGACCACCTGGATGCCGGGCGCCGGCGCGCCGTCGACCGTCACCGTGGCGAACGCGTTCACCGCGGTGCCCACGAACGCCGTGTCCACCAGGGTGGACAGCACGCCGGTGTAGGTCGGCGTCGGCGCCGGGCAGGTGCCGGCGTCGAACGGCTGGGCGGGAACGGTCGCGCCGCCGTCGGACTCGGCCAGCGTGGCCGTCGCAGTCACCGTGCCGCACACCGTCAGCGTGGACGGCCAGGCCGTCTGCCAGGCGCCGTTCGCGTCCGCGGACGTGGTCTGGGTCGAGCCGTCGGGGAAGCCGATCGTGACCGAGGCGTTCGGCTGGGCCGTGCCCGCGACGCCGTCGGCGTTGGCCGAGGTGATCACCGTCGGCAGGGTCGGGACCGTGGCGGCCGCGAACCGGATCGTGGCGGGCGAATTCTGCAGCTGCGTGCCGTCGTCCAGCGCGGCCGACAGCTGCACGTCCTCGGCGTTCGCGTCGGTCACACTGACCTGCGCGACGCCGTCCGCACCCGTGTTCACCGTGACCGACTGGCCTGCCGCGGCCCCGTCCGGACCCGCCAGCACGGCCTGGCCCGTCACCGTGAACGTCACGGGGACGTCCGCAGCCGGGGCATCGGATTCGGTCACCGTCGCCGATGCGCTCACCGTGTCACCCACGGTCGCATCCTCGCTCGGCACCGTCAGCGCGCCCGCATAGGTGGGTGCGGGAATCACGCAGCTGCCGGCGTCGTGCGGCTCGGCGGCGACGGTCGCGCCGCCCTCGGATGCGGTCAGCGTGGCCGTCGCGGTCACCGTGCCGCACAGCTGAAGGCCGGACGGCCAGGCCGTCGACCAGGCGCCGTACGCGTCCGCGGTGGTGGTCTCGGTCGAACCGTCCGGGAAGCCGACCTCCACCGAGGCGTTCGGCTGCGCCGTGCCCGCCACCTCGGTGGCGTCGGCGGACGTGATGACGGTGGCGGCCGGGGCCGGCGGGGTGAACGTCACCTGGACGCCGTCGGTGGGCGGCACGCTGTAGCCCTCGGACGCGGCCGCGACCGTGATCGTCTCGGGCGCGTTGTCGCTGATCGTGACCGTGGCCACGCCGGTCGAATCGGTGCAGGCCACCACCGGCGTGCCGGCCTCGCCGGTCTCGCCCGCGGCGGACGCGAGCTGGGCGGCGCCGGAGACCGCGAAGTACACCGGGACGTAGGGAATGTTGATGCCCGCGTACGTGATCTTCACCTGCGCGGTCGCCGAGACGCCGTCATCGCCGGGGATCGCCCGCAGCTCGGCGGCGATCATGGACGGATCGATCTGGAAACCGGACGGCAAGCCGGTCGAACCCGGGCAGGTGTAATCGCTGCCCGATGCGGCCAGCGCGTCGGCGACTGGATCTGCGGATGAGTCTGCTGCTTGAGCGAAACTCGGTGTCACTGCGATAAATGCGGCTGCCATCGCCGCTGCGGCCATCAATGCAATGGCACGCATTTGGGCACTAATATGTGATTTCACGGGGAATCCTCCATGTATTCCGAATGTGACGGGGAGTCAAAGCGTTCGGAGTCGCTTGTTTGAATTGCTCCAGTCGTATCACGCCCTGTGCGAACAGTCAAGCGCCGCGCGGCCACAAGGCCGTGTATGCCCACAGTGTGGACAGTTACACGGCGACCGGGGTCAGCAGCTCGGTACCGCCCATATACGCCCGCAGCACCTCAGGGACGACGACCGAGCCGTCCGCCTGCTGGTTGTTCTCCAGGATGACGATGATCATGCGGGCCATCGCGCACAGCGTGCCGTTGAGCGTGGCCAGCGGCTGCACGCCGTCGGCGTCGCGCATGCGGATGTTCAGCCGCCGCGCCTGGAATTCGGAGCAGTTGGACGTCGACGTGATCTCGCGGTAGCGGCCCTGGCTCGGCACCCAGCCGTAGCAGTCGTACTTGCGCGCGGCCGACAAGCCCAAATCCCCCGCGGCGACGTCCAAAACCTCGAACGGAATGCCCAGCGACGAGATGAAATCCTTCTCGTAGCCCAGCAGCTTGGCGTGCTCGGCCTCGGCGTCCTCGGGACGGCAGTAGACGAACATCTCGAACTTGTCGAACCAGTGCACGCGGAAGATGCCGCGGGTGTCCTTGCCGTAGCTGCCCGCCTCGCGCCGGTAGCACGGCGAGAAGCCCGCGTAGCGCAGCGGCAGCGCGTCGGCGTCCAGAATCTCGTCGCTGTGGTACGCGGCCAGCGCCACCTCGGCGGTGCCCACCAGATAGAGATCATCCAGGTCGAGGTGGTAGACGTCCTGCGCGGCCTGCCCCAGAAAGCCGGTGCCCTCCATGGCCGACGGCTTGACCAGCGCCGGCACGATCATCGGCGTGAAGCCGAACTGTGTTGCCTTGTCGAGGGCGTATTGGATCAGCGCAAACTCCAGGCGGGCCACCTGGCCCTTGAGGAAGTAGAACCGGCTGCCCGAGACCTTCGTGCCGCGCGGGATGTCGATGCCGTCGAGCAGCTCGCCGATCTCCTGGTGGTCGCGGGGCGCGAAGCCCTCGGCCTCGAAGTCGCGCGGGGTGCCGACGGTCTCGACGACGTAGAGATCGTCCTCGCCGCCGGCCTGCACGCCCTCGATCACGATATTGCCGAACTGCTTCATGACCAGGTCGAATGCCGCCTCGCCCTCGTCCACACGGGCCTGCGCGGCCTTGACGTCGACCGCCAGCTGCTTGGTCGCGGCCAGCAGCGCCGCCTTCTCGTCACCCTTGGCCTTGGCGACCAGCTTGCCCTGTTCCTTCTGCTGTGCGCGCAACGCCTCGAACGCGCCGATCGCGGCGCGGCGCTCCTCGTCGGCGGCGATCGCCTGGTCGACCAGCTCCACGGACTCGCCGCGCTTGGCCTGCGAACGGCGCAGCAGATCCGGATCGGTACGCAACAGCTTCGGGTCAATCATGGCAATAAGCCTACGCGAGGCGACCACCTAGGATTGATCCATGCTCTATGCGACCTGCGCCCGGATCGACCTGGAGGCGCTCGCCCACAACGTCGCCCAGACCCGGCGCATCATCGGGCCCGACCGCGCGCTGCTGGCGGCCGTCAAGGCGAACGCGTACGGACACGGCGCCGTCCCGATCAGTCGTTTCCTGGAGGAACAGGGTCTGGTCGACTGGCTCGGCGTCGCCACGGTGCCCGAGGCGATGGCGCTGCGGGACGCGGGCGTGCGGCTGCCGATTCTGAAGCTGTCGCCCTGTTTCCCCGAAGAGTTGGACGCCGCCGTAGCCATCGACCTGGCGCTCACGGTCACCGACACCATCACCATCGAGGCCGCCGAAGCCGCGGCCGCGCGGGCCGGTGTCACCGTCCACGTGCACCTCAGCATCGACACCGGCATGCGGCGGCTGGGCTGCGAACCGGAGCAAGCCGCACGGCTCGCGCGGAGCATCGCCGCTTGTCATCACCTCGATCACCAGGGCATCTTCACGCACCTGCCGGTCAGCGACACCGCCGAGGGGGACGGGTTCACCCGCGCCCAACTCGCCCGGTTCGCCGCCGCCGTCGCGCAGGTGCAGGACGCGCGTTCGTCCCTCAGCCTGCCGCCCGTGCCGCTCGTGCACGCGTCCAACTCCGGCGCCGTGCTGCGGCATCCGCTGGACGGCCTGACCATGGTGCGTCCCGGCTCGATGCTGTACGGCAACCCGCCGGACGCCGACACGTCCGTCCCCGTCGAGTTGGCGCCGGTGATGTCGCTTGTCAGCGAGGTCGTCGCGCTGCGGATCGTGCCGGCCGGGCAGACCGTCAGCTACGGACGCACCTGGACGGCGCCCGCAGACACCTGGATCGCCACCGTGCCGGTCGGCTACGCCGACGGCTTCTCACGCCTCAACAGCAACACCGGCTGCATGCTGGTCGGCGGACGCCGCCGCCCGGTCGCGGGGCGGGTCTGCATGGATCTCACGATGCTCGATCTGGGCCCGGTGACCGACGCGGACGTCCCACCCGCACGGGTCGGGGACGAAGTCGTGTGGCTCGGCGCGCAGGGCGATGCCCGCATCAGCGCGGTCGAGCTCGCCCGCGTCGCCCAGACCATCCACTACGAGGTCACCAGCACCATCAACCCGCGCGTGCAGCGGATCTATCTGCCGTAGCCGCGCCGGGAAACTACGCGTCCGCGTCGTCCTTGTGCTTCTTGGTGACCACGTCGATCAGGTGGGCGAACCCCATGATCAGCGCACAGGCGGCGATGCCGTAGACGATGTCGCCGATGAGGCTGGACAGGCCCGCGTACGCTCGCGCTGGGCCATCGACATAGCCCGCGGTGTTGCTCAGATTGAAGATCAGCGACACGATGCCGCCGACCACGCACACGGCGAGCACGATGATCGCGATGACCGGCAGCTTCGGCACCCAATAGGTCGGCTGCATCCACGGGGACGGTTCCGATGGGGTGGACGAAGCGGGGGCCGGCGGGGCCGCGTATCCCGGCGGGTACGCGCCGGGCTGGACGGCGTACGGCGGCATGATCGGGCCGGTGTTCTGCTGACCCCACAGGTTCGCCGGCTGCGCCATGGGGGGAAGGGGTTGTCCCGCGGGCGTCGCGCCGTAGGGCGGGTACTGCCCCGCGGCCTGGTACGGAGGCGGCGGCGGGACCATGGGCGAGCTCGGCGGCGTGGCCGCCGGCGGGACCGGCTGTGGGGATGCCGGCACCGGTGAGGCTGGTGGCTGTGCGAAATCGTTGGACATGAACTGACCTTCCTCGATGCGTTCAATGTACCGCAGCACCGCATGCGTCCACACGATGGACAGAATTCTCACCGAACAGGGAGACGATCCGGAAACGGATCGCATCACGAAAGATGGGGCCAACCTGGGACACAGCTCCCAAGCGCCACGCTAGACTGACCCCATGAGCGTGACCGACGGCTCATCTGACGCGACGCTGCCCTCCGTCGGTCCGACCCACACCGTTGCATCTTCCGCGCTGACCTCCCCGGCCACCGACACGATGCAGATCATCGGCGAGCGTCTGGACGGACTGGAGCAGCGCTGGGGCATACGCGTGCTCTACGCCGTCGAGGCCGGCAGCCGGGCCGGCGGCTTCCCCAGCCCGGACAGCGACTACGACGTGCGCTTCGTCTACGCGCGCCCCCTGCCCGGATATCTGCGGCTCGACAAGGTGCGCGACACGATCACCGATGAATCGTCCTCGATCTTCGACATCACCGGCTGGGACCTGATCAAGGCGCTGCGCCTGGCGCACGTGTCGAACCCGACGCTCATCGAATGGCTCGTGGCGCCGACGGTCTACCGCACCAGCCCGGAATGGGAACAGCTGCGCCCGCTGCTGCTGCGCTGCTACCAGCCGTGGCCGATGCGCCACCACTACCTCGGCATGGCCATCAAGAACTGGACGACCCGGCCCATCTCGGGCCCCGCGGTGCCCAAGCGCTACCTGTTCGTCATCCGGCTGCTGCTGGCCTGCCGCTGGGTCGCCCGGCACGAGGCGCCGCCGCCGGTGCCGCTGGCCGAGCTGGCCCAGGCCACGCTCGAACCGGACATGCAGGCGTCCCTTGCAGAACTCGTGGCAATGAAGGCCCGCACGCCGCGCGCGCTCAGCTCGGAGCCGATCCCCGAATGGGACGCCTGGATCGTCCACGAATTCGGCGTGCAACAGGCGCGCGTCCGCCCCGACACGATCGCCGCCGGCCCGAGCTGGGACGAGCTCAGCGCCGCCTTCCGCCACGCGCTCGGCGTGTCCGATTAGGGACGGCCGCAGGGCAAGCCGCGCCCCCGTCGGCGTCGGAGGTGGTTGGTAGGGTTTGTGCCATGGATGCTGACTATGCCGCCGCAACGACGCCTCCAGCGCGCGCCGCGCGGGCGGCCGAGTACGCCGCCGCCGCGGTGGATCTGGTGAAGGTCTACGGCGCCGGCGACACGGCGGTGCGGGCATTGGACGGCGTCACGGCCGACTTCATGAAGGGGTCGTTCACGGCGATCATGGGCCCGTCCGGGTCGGGCAAGTCGACGCTGATGCACTGCCTGGCCGGGCTGGACAAGCCCACCAGCGGCCACATCGAGCTCGGCGGGGTCGGCCTGGAGACCCTGGACGACGCGCACCTGACCCGGCTGCGCCGCGACCAGGTCGGCTTCATCTTCCAGTCGTTCAACCTGCTGCCCACGCACACGGCGCGGCAGAACATCGTCCTGCCGCTGCAGCTGGCCGGACGCAAGCCCGACCAACAGCTGTTTGACGAAGTCACCGGGTCATTGGGCCTGAAGGGTCGGCTCGACCACCTGCCCAGCCAGCTGTCCGGCGGCGAGCAGCAGCGCGTCGCGGTCGCCCGCGCCCTAATGACCCAGCCCGCGGCGATCTTCGCGGACGAGCCGACGGGCGCCCTCGACTCCCGCAACTCGACCCTGCTGCTGGGCTACCTGCGCGACGCGAGCGTGCGCCGCGGCCAGACGATCATCATGGTGACGCACGACCCGAAGGCGGCGTCGTTCGCCGACCGGGCGCTGATCCTGTCCGACGGGCGCATCGTGGGCGACATCCACCGTCCGGACGCTGACAAGGTGTTGGACGCCATGCGCCAGCTCGGGGGTGAGTGAGTGCTCGCCACGGCCTTGCGGGAGCTGCGCCACCACCCCGGACGGTACCTGGCCACGCTGATCGCGATCATGATCAGCGTCGGCTTCCTGGCCGCCTCGTCGGTGGTCACCGCCACCGAATCCCAGGCCCTGGGGCGGGGCATCGGCGCGCCCTACTCGCGGGCCGACCTCGTCATCACGCTCACCACGTACCCGGACAACCTGACCGACGCGACGGCGACCAAGCTCATCCAGGGCACGATGCCGGCCGGTTCGACGACGTGGGGCCTGGCCTCGAACACCGTGCTGCTGCAGAAGGGCGCCACGTCCAGCTTCGTCAGCATGTACCCGACGCCGCCGACGGCGCTCGACTGGACGAGCGTCGGGTCGGCCAAGGCGCCCCTGACATCGGCCAGCCTGGGTGCCGACGACGTCCTGATCAGCCAGCGCACCGCGAAGACGCTCGGCGTCGGGGCGGGCGACCAGCTGACGCTGCGCGGCGGCGCCGACCCCAACGGCACGCCCCTGCACATCGCCGGCCTCACCAACGAGCCGGTCAGCGCGCTCGGCACCGCCAATGTGTACGTCTCCCCGGACGCGTTCGGCACGCTCACCGGCGCCGCTACGACCGCGCCGGACAGCCAATACCTCGTCCGTCTGGGCACCCCGATGAGTCTGGACGTCGCGACGGCGGCCGTCCAGAAGGCGCTGGCGAGCGTGCAGGCCAAGGCGACGGTGAAGACCGGCGCGCAGACGATGGCGGACGTCGCCGTGCGGGCCATGCACGGCGTGGACGTGCTCAAGTACTTCCTGTGGGTGTTTGCGGCGATCGCCCTTGTCGTGGGGCTGATCACGATCGCGAACACGTTCACGATCCTGCTGACGCAGCGCCGCCAGCAGCTCGGCCTGCTGCGGGCGGTCGGCGCGTCCGGCGCGCAGGTGCGCCGCTCCATCTGGCTGGAGGCGCTGACGCTCGGCATCGTCGGCTCGGCGCTCGGCATCGCGCTGGCGTACGGCGTGGCCGCGATCGTCGGCAGTTTCACCGGATCGATCCACTTCGGGCTGGCCACGCCGTGGCGCGACCTGATCATCGCGCTGGTGATCGGCGTCGCGATCACCCTGATCGCCTGCCTCGTGCCCGCCTGGCGCGCCACGCGCGTGCCGGTGCTGGACGCGCTGCGCCCCGCCGAAGCGGGCGTGGCGGCCCATCGCATGCCGATCGTGCGCACGGTCGTGTGCGGGCTGATGCTCGTCGTCGGCCTCGTCGGCTGCGGCCTGTCGCTGGCCGGGGGCGGCAGCGTGCGCAACCTGCTGCTTGCCCTTGCCGGCGCCGCCTTGACCTCGCTGGGCGTGCTGTTCGGCGCGCCGCTGTTCGTCCCCGGGTTGCTGCGCGGGATCGGGCGCCTGTTCGGCCACCGCGGCGTCACCGCCGGGGCGGCCACCCGCAACGTCACGCGCGATCCGGGACGATCCTCGGCCACCGCGACCGCCTTGATGCTCGCCGTGGGGCTGATCGTGACGCTGCAGGTGGGTGCCACGTCCGTCCAGAAGACGGCCGACGACATGATCTCCGCCGCGTACCCCACGCCCATGTGGCTGCAGACGCCCGACCAGACCAACGGCATCCCGGCTGGCGTCCAGGCGCAGGCCGCGCACGCCCAGGGCATCACCGACTCGCTGGTGCTGAACTGCCTGTCGGCGATCGTCGGCGGCGACGCCAAGCTCGGTGGCGGCAACCAGCTGGACGTGTGCCAGTACGACCCCGGGATCGCGCGCATCGCGTCCGGATCGGGGTCGATCATGCCCGACGGGCAGATCTACGTGACGCCGGGCATGATGTATGCCGACCTGTTGCCCGGCAGCTCCGTGGCGATCTCGCCGGGCAATTCCAGCCACATCGACCCGGCGGCGTACCTGGATGTCGTGCAGTCGGACCTGGTGCGCGACTCACAGTTCGCGCTGGTATCGACGACCACGTTCAAGCAGCTGCAGGCGGCGGGATTCACCTCAAGACAAGCCGTGATGCTGTTCGACGTGTCTGACGCCGCGACGGCCATGAACGCCATGATGCAGGTCACCGACGGCGTCTCGACCGGCCAGGAGCCGCTGCAGATCGGCGGTTCGGCGCTGGAACGGGAGGGCATCGATCAGGTGCTCGACATGCTGGTGGCCGTGATGACGGCGCTGCTGGCCGTCGCCGTCGTGATCGCGCTGGTCGGCGTCAGCAACACGCTGTCGCTGTCGGTCATCGAGCGCACGCGCGAGTCGGCGCTGCTGCGGGCCCTCGGCCTGCAGCGCGGCCAGCTGCGGCTGATGCTGCTGTACGAGGCGCTGCTGCTGACGCTGGTCAGCGCCGTGGTGGGCGCGATCTTTGGCGTGTTCTTCGGATACGTCGGCGCACACGTCGTCAGCGCGCTCCTGTCGACCACCCTGGACATGCCCAGCCCCGTGGCCCTGGCCGTCGACTGGCCCCGCACGCTCATCCTGCTCGCCGTGCTCGTCGTCGCCGCCGGCGTCGCCTCGCTGCTGCCTGGGCGTCGCGCCGCGTCCGCCACCCCCGTGGAGGCCCTCGGCGACGTGTGAGGCGGAATATGCTGGCCGCATGTTCGGCTACTTCGGCCCCGAGGGCACGTTCACACATCAGGCGTTGCTGACGCTGGTCGGCGACGGGGCACAGGCACGTCCGTACGCGACGGTGGCTGCCGCGCTGGCGGCGGTGCGGGCCGGCGAGGTCGAGGCGTCCGTCGTCCCCATCGAGAACTCGGTCGAGGGCGGCGTGCCCGCGACGCTCGACTATCTCGGCGCGCCCGATCAGGACCCGGTGAACATCATCGGCGAGGTGCTCGTGGACGTCAGCTTCGAGCTGGCCGGGCGGCCGGGCTCGACGCTGGCGGACGTGCGCGCGATCATCACGCACCCGCATGCCGCCGCGCAATGCCGCAGCTGGATCGGAGAGCACCTTCCGGACGCCGCCGTCACCGAGCGCGGTTCGACGGCCGGGGCCGCCCTGGAGGTCGCCCGGCCCGACTCGCCGTTCGACGCCGCCATCTGCGCGCCGGTCGCGCGCGAACTGTATGGGCTTGTCACGCTGGCATCGGACATCGGGGACCTCAGCGACGCCGTGACGCGGTTCGTGCTGGTCGCCCGGCCCGGGCATCTGCCCGCGCGCACCGGCCACGACAAGACCACGCTGACGGCGTACATGCGCCAGGACCGCCCCGGCGCGCTGCTGGAGATCCTGCAGCAGCTGGCCGTGCGCGGCGTCAACATGTGCCGCATCGAGTCGCGGCCGACCAAGACCGCCATGGGGTCGTACTGCTTCAGCATCGACATGGAGGGCCACATCGATGACGCCCGCATGGCCGAGGCACTGGTCGGCCTGCGCCGCGTGTGCCAGGACGTCGTGTTCCTCGGCTCGTACCCGCGGGCCGACGACCGTCCGCAGTCGGTGCCCGCGGACGGCACCGACGCCGAATACGCTGCTGCAAACGCCTGGCTCGCCGGGCTGCGTCCCTGAGTCATCCACAGACTTATGCACAGGTGTGGATAAACCACCACCATGTAATTACACCGGTGTTGTTTCGTCGGCAGATCAGATGGCGTGCAGGCGGGCGGCGCCTTCGGCGACCTGCTGCAGCAGGGCCACCATGTCGTCGGACAGGTCGATGCCGAGTTCACGGGCCTGGCGGGTGACGTGCAGCGACAGGCGCTGCACCTCGGCCCTGTTGCCGGCCATGTGCTCGGTGCGGATGCGCAGCATCATGAGAACCTCGTCCTCCGGCGCGGCGACGAGCGCCCGGCTGGCTGCCCAGCGCGCGGTGTCCAGATCGTGGCGGTCGAGGGCCCGCTGGGCGAGCACGGCCCCGACGTCGCGGACGGTGCAGGCCATGTCGACGCGCCACTGTTCGGCCCAGTGCCACTGGTTGGGCGCGGCGTCGGCGAAGGGCGCACCGCGCAGCATCAGCAGCGCCGCCTCCAGCGCCTCGTCCGGGCAGGACGAGACGCCCCCGGTCAGCAAGAGCAGGAAGTCGTCCCAATCGGTGCCCACCACCGGATCGACCGCGAGGCGTCCCGAGTAGGCATCGGGAAGATAGAGCGTGCCATCGGGCATCTCACCTAGCCAGTTGCGCAGTCGGCTCATGTTCGACCGACGCGTGCCTTCGGCGACCATCAGGTCGCGCGACATCTGGATGGCCGTCCGGCCCGGATGCATCATCAGCCAGCCGAGGTACTCCGCGCACGATTTCGCCGCCCGGGCGGGCTCAAGGCCACGGGCGTTGGCGACATCCACGGGCCCGAGCAGCAGTAGATGCGGATGCGTCGCGGTCGCCGGACGATTCATGGTGGGATCCTGGATGCGATCAGTCGTGGGGGGTCGCGCAGGGTTTATGGGGAGATCGCAGCCGATGATCTCGCTGTCGATGTAGTTGCAATCATCGGATGCACTCAGGACTCTACCATCACGAAAGGACGCACCACTCAGGTTTGCTGCAAAAAACGGCAAAATGTCGCCCGCGGTCGGTTCGCCGCGCGTCGCCGAGGACGGCCGGCCGTCCCACCAGGGCGCCGGTTCGGTGCGCACCCCCGATGTCGCCCCGACGAGATCGCTGAGCAGCGACCGCGCCTGCGCGGTCAGCGCCTGCGCCTCGAACGGGTCGCCGCCCGCCCAGCACGCCGTCCCGGCCTCGTCCACCAGGAGCGCCTGCGAACCGGGCAGCGCCCGTCGGGCGGGCGCGACCGCCGTCAACGCCACGGCCTCCAGGGCGGACGGATCCACGGACGTCTCCGGCAGCGCAGTGTCGAAGCAGTAGACGGTGTGCGGCAGATCGGCGCTCGTCGAGGCTGCGCCGTCCAGGTACAGGCGACGCTCGTCGACGCTGCGCTGCAGCGCGGCCAGGCCCTCCTTCGGACCGGGCAGCACCTCCACGGCGCCGTCCGACAGATCGCCGAGCCAGCCGAAGGACGGGCCCACGAGCACCACGTCCGGGCTGGTCTCCGGGTCGCCGACGACCAGCTGGCTGGCGACCGCGGCCACTACGCCGGTCGCCGTCTCATCGGGCCCGACGACGGACAGCATGCCGACGCCGGCCAGGTCGCACGCGGGCGCGGCATCCTCGGTGCCCAGGCGCACGGACGTCCCCGTCGGATCGTCCACGGCAGCCCGCCGGGCGGGCAGCGACACCGCGGCGTCGGCGTCGTCCTCGACGAAGAATGCCTGCTTGGCAAGCGCATTCTCAAACCGACGGGTCGCCTCGCCGGTGTGCGGCAGCCGACGGCCGAGCGGGCGCCGCCGCAGCGCCAACTGACGCCGGGCCACGATGGCGGCCAGCAACAGGCCCGCCAGCGCCATGCCGATCGGGCCCAGCACCTCGTGGAGCATGCCGCGCTCGATCTCGGCATCGCTGCGCTCATCCACCTGCGCCGCGGCGGGGGCGGGCTCCCTCCGGTCGCTTTGCACCTGGTCACCGCGCAGCTGGTCGGCGGGCGCCAGGATCGGGGCCGGCTGCGATGTCGCAGCCGCGACCTCGGGCTCGGCCTCGGCCTCGTCCGTCCTCGGCTCCTCCGGCGCCCCGGGCAGCCGCAGCTGCAAGCCCGGCTGGATCGCCTCGGGATCCGACACCACGGCCCGGTTCGCCTCGAACAGCGCCGGCCAGCGGCCCCCATCACCCAAATACTGCTGCGCCAGGCTCCACAGCGAATCGCCCGCACGCACCACGACCGTCTCCGGTGCGGCGTCGGTCCCGCCCGGCAGGCGCAGCTCCCAGCCCGGACGGATCACGCCCGGATCCGACACCACGGTCCGGTTCGCCTCGAACAGCGCCGGCCAGCGGCCGCCATCACCCAAATACTGCTGCGCCAGGCTCCACAGCGAATCGCCCGCACGCACGACGACCATCGTCTGGTTGGTGCCCGGCGCCTGGTCGGGCATCACGGGCGGCGGCGCCACGGGGATCGGCGCGTCCGGCACCGGGATCGCCAACACCGCACCGACGGGAAGGTCGCTGGCCGGGTCGAGCAGCGTCGCATTGGCGGCCACGATCTGGCGCCACTGCGACCCGTCACCCAGGTACTGCTGCGCCAGGCTCCACAGGTCATCGCCCGACTTGACCACGTGATTCACCGTCGGCGTGCGCGGCGCCACCGCGTCCGCGGACGGCTGCACGACGCTTGACGGCTGCGCAGGTGCGGCCTGCGCTGCGGGTGCCGGTGCCGCGGGCGCCGGTGCTGCCAGCGCCTCGCGCGGCGTCGCGGCGGTGATGCCGGCCCCCAGAATCGCCACCATCAGCACGGCCGCGACCGGACGGAACCAGCCGGTGCTCGGCACGCGGATGTGCACCCGACCGCAGCTGGCATGCGCGGCCAGCTCGCCGACAAGGCAGGACACGACACACAGCCAGGCCCACCAGCCGATGACCGTCAGGCCTGCGAGCAGCAGGGCGCCGCCATCCGACGACGTCCACAGGACGCGCCAATCCAGCTGCGTCAGCGAGCCCAGACGCCCCCAGGCCACCAGCGCGGCCGGGACGGCCACGACCAAGGCGATCACCGCGACCAGCGCGGCCACGCGCCGGATCCAGCTCACTGCAGCGTTCATCGTCACCGCTTTCCGTACGTATCGATAGCTTCGGTCGCCGCCGAACGAACCGTGATCGACGCCGGCAATCCTGGAAACACAAGATCGGACAGCGCGACCGAACAGCTGGTCGCCACGACCACCTCACCGGCCTGCCCGACGGTCGCAGACAGCGCGGAGAACTGAGACGAAGCCCCGAGCACGTCCGTATTGGCGCACGCCAAACCCGCATCATGCAGATCGCTCGACAGGATCGCGGCCGCAGCGGACCGCCCGGCTTCGGGCGTGGCTGCCTGCGCGGCGGCCCGCGCGGCCGCGGCCGTCGCCGACTGCAGCTGGGCCCCCGCCCACCACAGCCGCCATGCCGCCACGGCACCGATGCACACCAGCAGCAGCACCGGGATCAGCACGGCCACCTCGACCGCCGCCGCGCCGCGTTCGTCCATCCTGTTACGCATCTCATCCCTCCTTCGGACGTGTCGCCCGGCCGTGGACCCGCGGATCCACACCGTTGGGCAGGAACGTCTGCACCCGCGCCGACACCTCGACGACCAGCTGCCCGTCCTGCGATTCCACCTGCACCTCGACGTCATCCAGACCCGACGCCGTGGCCACCTGCGTGGCCGCCGCGATGGCCTGTCCCGCGTCGGCGCCGAACACTGCCCCGGACTCGGCCCCCGCGAACGCCGCATCCTGGGCCGCACTGCGTCCCGACAACCACAGACACACACCGACGATGCCGATCAGGCACGTGATCACCAGCGGCATCAAGATCGCCCACTGGACCGACTCGGCCATGCCCCTGGATCGCCGGTGATCTGCGTCAGGAGACACCTTGGGCCCCGCCGGTCGCCTCGTTCATCTTCGTCTGGATCAGCGCCTTGACGGCGACGAAGATGATCGACGCGACCAGCACCGCGCCCGCCACGAGCAGCGCCGTCTCGGTGGACTGCGCCAGGCCACGCTCGCCGCACCCACACACCGCCACGCGGCGGCGCGCCTCCAGGCGGCGCGTCAGCCCGGCCTCCAGCTCATCGCGCCAGTTCAGCACCCACAGCGTGAGCCGCGTCAGCAGGATCATCATGTCATTTCTCCTTGTCACATTGGTTATACGGTCATGCGGCGGATGCCGCGGCGATCACGTCATGGCCGTGATCCTCAGCAGCGGCGCCCCCAGGAACAGCAGGGCGAAGACGAGCACGGGAATGACCATCCAGATGGTCATGGCCTCGGTGTCGCGCTGCGCCGCAATCCTCTCCTTGGCCAGGTGCGCCCGGCGCAGCTCGCTGACCCGGGCCCGCAGCGCCCCGACCAGCGCGGCGCCCTGTTCGTCCAGGCTGAGGACGTCGGCGAGGTCGTCCAGATCGGACATCCGCAGCTCACTAGCGAGCTTGTGAAGCTCGTTCCAGGGCGGTTTCTGCTGCAACTGCGCGCGCCGCAGCGCCCCGCGGATCTGGCCAAACACGGCGACATCGGACAGCTCGGCCGCCCGGTGCAGCGCCTGCGTCGCCGACGAATTGCCCAGTCGCTCCAGGATCACCAGATCGAAGAACACACTCAGCGCCTCGGCGGCATCGCGGCGCACCTGCGCCGCACTGCGTCGCAGCGACAGATCGGGCCAGAAGTATCCGAGCGCGGCCCCCACCAGGGACAGCGCGGCCGGGACGGCACCCAGGCCCAGCCCGAACGCCAGATCGGCGACCGACACCAGCAGCGGCGCGGCCAGGCCAGCCACGGCCAGGATCAGCTTGGATGCGAAGAAGTCGCTGATCGGACGGCCCTGCAATGCCAACAGCCGCTCGGTCGCCGGGCTGAGCGGCAGATGCAGGCGCTGGTAGGCCAGGACGGCCGCACGCTCCACCCGACTGCCCGGATCGCCGATCAGCGACACCGTCTGATCGCCGCTCAGCCCCGCCTCCCGTGCCGCATCGCCGACGGTCAACAGCGCAAGCGCGTCGTCCAGGCGCCGCGGGCTGCGCAGGCAGCCGATCACCGCCATCGCCAGTCCGCCGACCACGCAACAGCCGGCCACGATCGCGATCACACACAGGCTGATCATTGCGGCACCCCCACCTCGTCCCGGATCCGGCCCATCAGGATGCGCGCCTGGTGGTGCGACACGCCCGCCATGCGCAGCCGGAACAGCGATCCGAGGAAGATCGCGATCAGCCCCGCCATGATCAGCGGCCCGAAACCCGTGCGATACGACGCGAAATAGTCGGGACTGGTGATCAGCACCACGATGATCACGGCGACGATGATGCCGGTCACCTGGCGCACGACGATGCGCGGCTTGGCGCGCTCGGTCTCGATGTCGCGGGCCGCGGCCAGGCGGTCCTGGATCGAATCGGCCAGGGCCTCCAGCGTCGCCGTCGCACCGAGCCCGCCGCGATCGCTGGCCACGATCAGCGCGGCCGCCACCGCGTCCACGTCCGGACTGTCGCAATCGTCCGCCAACGCCCGCAGCGCGTCAGGCACACCCCAGCGCTGCGCCAAACGTTGCGCCAGCAACAGCACCGGCTCCGCCAGCGGCCCGGGCGCCTGGGCACGCGTGGCCTGCAGCGCGTCCGGAATCGACTTGCCGGTCGGGATGGACGCCGCCAACGCCCGCACCCAGCGATCGAGCGCCTCCAGCATCTCGATGCGGTGGTTCGGCGGGTCGGCCAACAGCAGCGGCAACGCGATGATCGGTGCGGGCACGATCACCAGAATCGGCACCCACAACGTGATCACGTAGGCGATCACTCCAATGATCAGCGCCGCGATGATCAGTCGGCGACGGCCCACAGGCAAACGACACCAGGTGCGTCTGACCCTCTCCCCTAGGGTGCGCACGGTCGAGCCCGAGGCGGGTGCCGGATCGGTGATCATCGCGACGATCAGGGTAAACAGGCCGGCCGCGGCGACCGCGGCACACAGCCCAAACAGGGCGGCGTTCATCGTGGCACCACCCCCGCGAAGGGACGGATCCGATCGACCAGCCCGGCATCCGGGCTCAGCAGGCCATCGCTGCCGTCATCGGCGCGATAGACCAGCGACGTGATCGGACGGCCATTCTCGAACCCGCCGGTGACCTGACGAATCTCGTCCACGAAGCGCCGCCGCACGCCGCCGCGCCACGTGTCGTCCACCAGGCAGACATGCACGATCAAACCGATGTTGTGCGCGATCTGGCGGTAGGCCTCCTCGATGCCCAGCACGCCGCCCTGCGCCACACGCGCGGCCAGCCGATCGATGGTCGACAGCGCCGAATGCGCGTGCGTCGTGCTCATCGTGCCCGCTCCGGCCTGCATGGCCTCGAACATCGCGCCCGCCTCGACGCCGCGCACCTCGCCGACGATCAGCCGCATCAGGTTCTGCCGCAGCGCCTCGGGAATCAGATCGGCGACGGTGAACTCGCCCAGGTTGCGTCCGTCCTGACGCTCGCCCAGGCCCACCCGGGCCTGCAGCGCGACCACGTTGGCGCGGTCGGCATGCAGGTGCGTCAGCAACTCATAGTCGGTCTCCAGCGTGCCGAAGCGCTCCGTCGGCGGGATCGCGTCGATCAGCGCGCGCAGCAGCGTCGTCTTGCCGGCGCCCTGGTCGCCGCTGATCACCAGCGACACGCGGGCGCGCACGCACGCGCGCAGGAAGTCGGCCACCGACCGCGGGAACATGCCGGTGCGGGCCAGGTCGTCCAGCGTCACGTCGGTGAGCAGGTGCTGCCGGATCACGATGGACGGCCGGTCGGACAGCCCGAACCCGATCGCGTGCAGCCGGAACCGGTCGCCCAGCGCCAGCGTCATCATGGGGTGGGCATCGTCGAACGGGCGCGGCGGAACGGCCGTCTGCCCCAGGAAACGGATCGCCTCGACCAACTCGTCGTCGCTGTCGGCCACGGGCGGACGGAGCTCGCGGCGCCCGTCCCCGAACTGCACCGCGACGTGATCCCAGCCGTGGATCTCGATGTTCTCGGCGTCCGCGACCTCGAACAGCGGCTGCAGGCGCCCGTAGCCGTAGATCGCGTCCTCGACCGCGTGCGCGTACTCGCGCTCCAGCGCCAGCGGCCACAGCGCCTTGCCCTCGCGGTTGAGCCGTTCGACCTGCTCGCGCACGACCCCGCGGATCGCCGAGCGGCCCATCAACCGGCGGTCCAGCTCGGGCATCGGGCCCGTGTGATCGGCCGCCCACTGGTCGAGGCTGGCCGTGATCACGTCGACGCTGCGCCGCCGCAGCTCCACCACCATGCCCCAGTCGATGCCGGCCCGGTCGAAACCGGCGTCGTCCGGACGATCAAGGGGAGGTTGGGGCGGCGGGGGCGGCGCGGGCTGGGGCGGCGGGGCCAGCGCGGGCTCGCTCGGCGGGTACGGCGGGGGCGGGAACGCCGGCGCGGCGGCCGCGGGCACATCGTCGGTGCGCGGCGGCGCGGCGACGTCGGTCAGCACCGCCAGGGCCGTGCGCAGGCTCAGCGGCGACAGGACGGCGGCATCGGCGACGACGGGCTCAGGCATGCTGCACCTCCCGCTCGACCACGGGCCGATCGACACGCTCGGATTGGGCGCCCAGATCGGCCGACACGGCGCTGGCGAACGCGCGCGCCGCCCGCAACAGCGGCCGTTCCAGCAGCCGGTCGAGCTGCCGGGGCGCCCCCTGCGCCAAAGCCGCGGCATCCTTGGGCGCGCACGGCAGGCCCGCCCACACCGGAAGCTCGAACTGCGACGAGATCTCCCGCATCGAGTACGGACGGCCCGGGCCGACGACCACGAGGCCGAGCTGCCCGAATCCGGCCGCCCGCGCATGGCGCTCGCGCAGCGACGGCACGGCGAGCGCGACGGCCGCCAGATCGGGCAGGGACGACCCCGTCAGCACCATCACGCGGTCGGCCAGCGCATGCCACGGCCGCGGCAGGCCGTCGCAGCCGATGCGGCCGGCATCGACCAGCGCGTCGATGCCCATGCGCCCCAGCTGGGTGAGGGCGTCGGCCAGCGGCAGCCACACGGAGTCGAACAGCGCCGCCGACCCGGGGTGCGTGAACCCGGGGATGAAGCCACGCGTCGGGCCGGTGGCCTGGTCGGACAGGGGCAGCGTCTGCCGTCCCAGCTCGTCCAGCACGTCGAAGCCGTCGCGATGCGCCTGCGCCAGCGCGGCCAGGCCACGTCCGTCCGGATCTGTTCCCTGGAGAAAACCGGCCAATACCGCCTGCCCGGGCTCCCGATCGGCGTCCACCAGCACGACGTCGCGCGGCCACGTGAGCGCGCAGGCCAGCGCCATCGTCGTCACGCCCGGCGAGCCGTGGGCGCTGCACATCACGATGAGAGCCATGTCAGCCCCCCATCCGCACGATCGCAAGCTTGTTCTGGGCAGCCAGGCTCGCGGCGCGCAGAGCCTGGTCGGCCGGCAGCGCGACATCGACCAACACCGTCCCGTCGGGATTGGTGACCGACGTGGTGACAACCTCGCCCTGCGCCGTCCAGGGCGGCGGCTCGGCCGCGTCGCCGTCGACCACCTGAAACAGGATGACCTTCGTCCCATAAGGCATGACATCCACCGGAGCGTGGCTGGGGCCGACACTGATCCCGATGACGGAGTCGTCCGCGGACACGCTCAGTTCACCGACCGCCGCCGGGCCGACCAACGTGCCGATGGGAAGGTCGACCAGCGCCTGCTGGCCGATCAGGCTGGGCAGCTTCGCTGCCGGCATGGTGGCCACGCCGGTCGACACCGACACGTCCGCCACACCGAAGTCGCCGGGCACGATCGTGTCGCCCTGGCTGACCGCCCGCTGCACGACGATGACGCTGACGGCCGTGGTCATGCTCGTCCAGGCGAACGCCGCCCCCAACCCGCCCAAGCAGGCGCACAGGATGCCGATCGCGATCAGCTTCGGGCTGCGCCGGGGGCGGGACGGACGCTCGTGGGGCTTCAGCCAGTCGGGCACGTCCTGCGGCGCGCGGCGCGCCTCGTCCGGACGGACGTTCGTCTGGACGCCCCGGGAAGGCCTGCCTGCGCCGCGGGAAACACGCGCGCTGATCGCAGCATCTGGCGTAGCCATCGGGCGATCGCTGGCCTGGGTCGGGCGACTGGTCGGCATCGGATGCCTCCTCGGACATGTCCATCGCGGTTGGCTGCCGCGGACAGCATCGTGCCATCGCGCCGCGGCCCATCACAGGGGCGCGCGAAAACGGACAACACTTGCAGCGATCGGACAACACCCGAAAGAGAGTGGACAACACCCGGCCAGAGGGCGCGCGGAAGCGAAAGTGGCCGCAGCCGCGGGCTACTCGTCGACGGTGAGGGTCTCCAGCAGAGCGGCACCGTCGGGCACACCGAGACCGGTGCAGGCATCCCACCCCGGCCCGGCCTGGTAGGCGCCGTTGTTGCCGTCCACGATGTCGCGGAAGCCGGGCGCCACGAGCGCGGGCCCGACCTGCCCGTACAGCACCGGCTGCGCCAGGCCCAGCGGAACCCCGGTCGCCTGGTTCAGCCGGGCGACCAGCGCCGCCCACAGGGGCGCGACCGCGCTGGTGCCGCCGATGACCATGGCCTGGCCGTCGACCAGCACCTGGTAGCCGGTCTGCGGATCGGCATTCCCGGCCGTGTCGGGCACGCCGCGCCCCGACAGCGTCGGCGCCGTCGCGGCCTGCCAGGCCGGCTGCGCGAACGCGGCAGACACCCCGCCGCCCGTGGCGCCGCCCCCGGATCCGTTGTTCCAGACCGTTTCGGACGTGATCGTGCCCGCAGCCGCGTCCGCGATCAGCGACGTGCCCCCGCAGGCCAGCGCATGCGGGCTGGCCGCCGGGAAGTCGACGTGCGGACGCCTGTCGGTCTCGCCGTCCGAACTGCCGTTGTCTCCCGATGCCGCGGTGACCGTCACGCCGAGGGCGGCCGCATCGGCCAACGCCTCGTCGAAGGCGTTGCGGGCCTGGGCCGTCCAGGCATCCTCGGGCGCACCCCAGCTGATCGAGATGGCGTCCGGCGTCGGATCGGCGTGCGCGGCGGTGGCCACCGCGTCCAGGAACCCGTCGTCGGAGTTCGGCGCGAAGTAGACGATGAAGCTCGCCCCGGGCGCCAACGCCCCGGCCACCTCGATGTCGAGCAGCACCTCGCCGTCCGCCCCCGTGGGGTCGGCGCCGGGCTGGTTCTCGGCGCCGTTCACGCCCACCGCCGTCACCGACGGCGTCGCCAGCCCCAGCGAGCCGAAGTACTGGTCGAGGTCGCTTTGCGGGAAGCCCCCGCCCAGTTCGAGGATCGCGACCGTCCGTCCGGACCCATCGGTGTCCGGCGGGAAGCTGTAGAGCGCGCCCAGCTGCGGCGGCGTGTAGCTGCAGGACGTGCGCGCGGCCGGCACGGCGCGGAAGTGGGCCCTGGCTTGGGGACGGTTGTCCAGGCCGAGGACGGCGACGACGCGGTCGTGCAGCGCATCGGGCACGCTCAGCGCACCGGTGCGGGCGCGGAACGTGCCCGAGGCCGCGGCCGTGGGCTGCACCAGGTGCAGGCTCGTGCCGAACAGCGACGACAGCGCGTCCACCGGCCCAGACACGCGCATCCGGCGGCTGGCCAGATCGCAGCTGAGCACGCTCGCGCCCGCGGCGACCAACGCCTGCGTGACGGCGTCGATGTCGTCCGGATCGGCACCGTACGTCTCGGCGAAGGTGGCCTTGTCGACCAGCCGGACGTCGTCCGGAAGCGGATTCTTGCGGCGCAGCACCAGCGTGATCTCGATGATGTCATCGGGCGCCGGGGCGCCGATGGGTGTGACATGCGGTAGCGGCGCGCGCGCCGAACCTGGAAGCTCGTGAGGTGGGTTCATGGGGTCCTTCTTGCCTTGTCGGGGTGGGATTTACTTGTGAGGACGACTGTACGCGCGACGTCCGACAAAAACCGGCGACGTCAGAGGTTGGTCTGGCGTTCGTACTCGTCGCTGGCGCGGGCGCCCCGGATCGGGACGGCCTCGACGGCGGCGGTCAGCCCGGCTAGCTGCTCGGACGTGAACTCGATGGCGGCGGCGCCGATGTTCTCTTCCAGGCGGTCGAGGCGACGGGTGCCCGGGATCGGGACGATCCACGGCCGCTGCGCCAGAAGCCAGGCCAGGGCCAGCTGTGCGGGCGTCGCGTGGAGGTCTTTGCCGTAGTCGCGAAGCACATCGATGAGCGCCTGGTTCGCCTGCATCGCCTCGGCGGCGAACCGCGGCTGGGTCGGGCGGAAGTCGTCGGGGGCGAACTGCGTGCTGGCGCTCATCGCGCCGGTCAGGAAGCCGCGGCCCAGCGGCGAATACGGGACGAATCCCATGTGCAGTTCCTCGCAGACGTCCAGCACCCCCTCCTCCGGATGCCGGTACCACAAGGAGTATTCGCTCTGGACGGCCGTGATGGGCTGCACCGCGTACGCCCGCCGGATCGTCTGCGGCGCGGCCTCGGAGATGCCGAAGAACCGCACCTTGCCCTCTTCGATCAGCTCGCGGACGGTGCCCGCGACGTCCTCGATCGGGATCGCCGGATTGACGCGGTGCAGGTAGCACAGGTCGATGACGTCGGTGCGCAGGCGGCGCAGCGATCCCTCGACCGCATCCCGAATCTGCTTCGAGGTGCTGACAAGCCCATTCGGTTTGCCTGCCTCGTCGAAGGTGTGTGCAAACTTGGTCGCGATCGTGACCTGGTCGCGGATGGGCGCCAGCGCCTCGCCGACCAGCTCCTCGTTGGTGAACGGGCCGTACATCTCGGCCGTGTCGAACAGCGTCACCCCGCGCTCGAATGCCCCTCTGATCAGCGCGATCATGTCGTCGCGCGACCCGGACGGGCCGTACGCATACGTCATGCCCATGCACCCCAGCCCGATCGCCGACACGGTCAGGTCGCCATCACCCAAGACCCGCTGCTTCATGATGCTCCCCCTTGTCAATACCTCAATTCTATGATGCGCGTCGCACCTGTCCCGCGGCTGTGTTG
>Ga0209738_10000054_pt1 | contig 26322 bp, 25 predicted proteins | sample TergutNc150P5_FD_187289 | JGI IMG/M metagenome (GOLD analysis project Ga0209738, IMG submission 187289) | Nasutitermes corniger P5 segment gut microbial community from laboratory colony in Florida, USA - Nc150 P5 (SPAdes) (version 2) | ecosystem: Host-associated > Arthropoda: Insects >...
TGGGCGGGTTCCTACTGGCAACTGCTGCTGCTGCGTCTGGGCGTGGGCATTGGCGAGGCTGGCGGCACGCCCACGGCCCATTCGCTGATCTCCGACCTGTACGGGCCGCGGCGGCGCGCCACTGCGCTGTCGGTCTATGCGCTTGGCCCGCCGATTGGCATCCTGCTGCTGGCATTCGGCGGTGGTTTCCTGATGACGCACGGCGCACAGGGCGCACATGGCACGCATGGCGCGCTCTGGCATATGCTGTTTGACAACGGGTTCTGGCACTGGCTGTTCGATACGTTTGGCACCAAAGGCCCCGTGAATGCAGGAGACTGGCGCATCGTATTCAAGGTGTTTGGCATACCCGGCATCGTGATTGGCATCCTGGCGTGGATCACCTTGCGTGAGCCGAAGCGCGGCGCGATGGATGAAGGCGCGAACACGCACACCATGCCCTCGATGCGCGACGTGCTCCGCACGATGCTGAGCAACCGCGCCGTGGTGCAGATTCTGCTGGGCGTGGTGGTGGGCGCGTTCGTGCAGTATGGCGTGAACATGTTCATTCCGATGTATCTGATCCGCGTCTATGATCTGACGCCCGGGATGGCAACGGGGCTGTTCGGCCTGGTGGTGGGCGGCGGCGGCATCGTCGGCAATCTGCTGGGCGGGCTGTCCGCCGACTGGGCCAGCCAGCGGGATCATCGCTGGTATGCGTGGGTGTCTGCCTTCAGCACGCTGCTGGGTTTTCCGTTGATGGCCATCGGGCTGTGGTACACCGGTGGATGGATGGTGTCGGTCGCATTGCTGTTGCTGGCCACGATCCTGCTTAGCATGTGGAACGGCCCGTCCTTCGCGGTGCTGTTCAGCGTGGCCGGGCTGCGGATGCGCGCCACGGCCTCAGCCATCACATTCCTGCTGATGAACCTGGTGGGGCAGGGCCTGGGGCCCACGACGATCGGTTTTCTGAGCGGCAAGATCAGTGCAAGCCAGTTTACGGAAGGCAACTTTGGCGCACTCTGCATGGCGCCCAAGGGCGCGCATGGCGCTGCCGCCGTGCTGCATGGCCCGTTTGCCTCGGCCTGCCATGATGCATCAGCGCATGGTGTGCGTTACGCGATGCTGATTGTGAGCGTGTTGCTGGTGTGGTCTGCCATTCATTATTTCCTCGCAGCGCGTTATCTTCGTTCCAATGAACCGAATTCCAAAGCTTAGCCGGTCTGCTGAAATCAAGGCGCTTCTTGAGGCAGACATCGAAAGCGGCCAGCTGGCGCCTGGCGTGATGCTTGACGAGCGCACGCTGGCCGCGCGTTTCAATGTGTCGCGCACGCCTGTGCGCGAGGCGCTCCAGCAGCTTGCCGCGCAGCGATATGTGCGGATCGTGCCGCGCCAGGGCGTGTTTGTGAGCAGAATGTCCGTGCTGCAACTGCGCGATATGCTCGAGCTGCTCAGCGAGCTTGAAGCTGCCTCGGCGCGCCTGGCTGCGCGGCGCATGAGTCATCAGCAGCGCGAGGCCTTGCAGCAGATCATCGCGCAAAGCCAGGTGGCGCATGAGCGGGACGATGCGCACGGTTTCGCCGCAGCCAATGAGGCGTTTCATGACGTCGTCAGCGAAGCCTGCCACAACATGTATCTGGCCGAGCAGGTTCGTTCGATTCGCCGCCTGATTTCGCGTTATCGTCCCAGGCCGTTTCTGGCAGCAGGCCGGCGTGAGAAAACGATTGCAGAACATCAGCGTGTCACACAGGCGCTGTTCTCGGGTGACGAAGCTGCCGCCGGGGCCTGCATGGCGGCGCATTCACCGGGCGGCGATGCAGCCTTTTCGGAGTTTCTGGCCACATTGCCACATGAATATTTCAGCGATGCGGGCACGGACAGTCCTCCCGCGCCTGGGGAGGATGCTTCACCGGAGGCTTCTGCGGATGCGGGTAAACGATCGTAGAAAACTGGCAACAAACCGGCAACATGCGGTTGATTTGGCGATTGATATGTATAGACTGCACAAAAATATGCACGGATAACGTGCACGCATGGCGGTCTTGACGCAAAGGCCAGGGGATCACCACTAACGTAAAGAAACCGCAGGAGATGAAACGGTGAAAACGAATAAAAAGTTACTGGCCAGTGCAGTCGCCCTGCTGATTTCAGGCATTGCTCATGCACAGAGCACCACCACCACCGACCTCGGCATGGGAGGCGTTGCCGCAGCTGGCCGGGGGCAGCACACGCAGAGCAGCCTGGATCTGTATGGCATTCTCGATCTTGGCGTCACGGATATCAGCAACTTTAATGGCAAGAACCTGGTGGCCATGGCCAGCGGCATCAACCAGGGGTCGCGTTTCGGCCTCAAGGGCACGGAGAATCTGGGCGGCGGGTTGCGGGCGATTTTCAACCTGGAAAGCGAGTTCTTCATCAATAACGGCAACCAGGCGTTTCCCGGCATCATCTTCAACCGCCGCGCGCTGGTGGGTCTGACCGACAGGTCCTATGGCACGCTGCTGCTGGGCCGCGATTATGATTTTCTGTATGACTATATTTCGTACTACTCGGACGTCGCGCAGTTCGCGCCCGCCTATGCGTTTCACCTGGCCGATGATATCGACCGGCTGGGCGGGGAAACCGTGCAGAACGTGGTGCGTTATGAAACGCCGCTGTACCACGGCCTTCAGGCCGGCGCGATGTATGGGTTTGACGGCGGCAATTCAGCGGCCACGCCGCATGTGCTGAGCTTCGGTATCAAATACAGCCCGACGGGTTCCCTGAAAGCGCCCTATACGCTGGCCGCCGCCTACACCAAAACGGTGGGCGGCGATACGCTGGTCACCGGGCCGCTGGGCATGGGCGCAACGCTGGCGCAGATGGCCTCCGGCGCGCGCAGTGTTTACACCGCGGCGATTGCCGGCCAGATGAAGCTGGGCAACAAGTTTGACCTCAACGGGATGTTCACCTATACGAACCTGGGAGGCATTACCCGCACGGGGCCGATGGTGGCGAAAGTCACCAACGTCTATGAGCTGGGCCTCCAGTATCACCCGAACTGGAACTGGACGCTGGGCCTGGGCGATTCGTGGATCGACCAGCATCAGTCGGGCCACTATGACGAACTCAGTTATGGCTTTGACTACCGCTTCACCAAGCGCACGGACCTGTTCCTGTTCGGCACCTGGATGCACGCGTTCGGCCATGCGCAGAATGCCGGCCTGTTTCTTGCCACAACGCCAGGCGTGATGAACCAGGGGTTGCCGAATTCCATTGTGGGCCTGTCCACCAACCGCAACCAGGTGGCTTCGCAAGTCGGTATACGTCACGTGTTCTGATTGACCAGCGCAAAAAACGCAGGAGATGTCAGGGATGAACAGAAAACTGCTGGCCAGCGCGATGGCCTTGATGGTGACGGGCGCAGCCCATGCACAGAGTTCCAGAACCACCACGGACCTTGGCATGGGCGGCGTAGCTTCTGTGGGCCGCTATGAGCCGGTGCAGAGCAGCCTGACCATGTATGGCATCATCGATGCGGGCGTGACCTACATCAACAACTTCAATGGCAAAAGCGCGATGCGCCTGGATTCCGGCATTAACCAGAGCTCGCGCTTTGGCCTGAAGGGCACGGAAGATCTGGGCGGCGGCCTGAAGGCGGTTTTCAACCTGGAAAGCGGATTTTCGATGACCGACGGAACGTTGGCCTCCGGCCGCCTGTTCGGTCGCCGCGCCTTTGCTGGCCTGACTGACCGCAAGTATGGAACGATTCTGGCGGGGCGCGGTTACGACTTTCTGTACGACTATGTTTCGTACTACACCAATGTGGCGCAATTCGCGCCTTCCTACGCTTTCCACCTGGCTAACGATATTGACCGCCTGGCAGGCGAGCAGGTGTCGAACATGGTGCGTTATGAGTCGCCCACGTTCCACGGCGTTCAGGCGGGCGTGCTGTATGGCGCAAGCAACGGCAATCCTGCGGCGACGCCGCATGTGCTGAGCATGGGGGTGAAATACAATCCCACCGGCACGATGAATGCGCCCTATACGCTGGCGGCGGCCTATACGAGAACGACCGGCGGGGGCACCACGCTGGCGCGTTCGGGAGGCACGCTTGCGCAGATGTCCAGCGGCGCGCACAGTATCTACACGGCGGCCATTGCGGGCAAGGTGAAGCTGGGCAACAAGGTTGATCTGAACGGGATGTTTACCTATACCAGCCAGAGCGGCATTACCCGCCACGGCCCGATGGTGGCTCCCATCACCCAGGTCTATGAAATCGGTGTGCAGTATCACCCGACATGGGACTGGACGCTGGCCCTGGGCAATGCGTGGATAGACCAGCACCAGTGCGGCCATTACAACCAGCTCAGCCACGGTATCAGCTACCGTTTCTCCAAGCGCACCGATGTGTTCCTGTTCGGAACCTGGCAGCGCGCCTTCGGCGCGGGCAACGTGGCGGGCATGTTCCTCGTCACGCAGCCCGCCACGATGAACCAGGGCCTGCCCAATGCCATCGTGGGCCTGTCCACAACCCGCAACCAGGTGGCCACGCAGCTGGGGTTAAGGCATGTGTTCTGAGGTCTGGCGATGCGCAGGAAAAACCCGGATCAAAAATCGGCAAATTTCCCATGGCTGGCGGCGAGTTTTTCCAGCAGCGGCGCGGGTGTCCACCAGTAGCCATATGCTTCGTAAAAGCGCTTCACGTCGGCATACACATTGGCCAGGCCGATCTGGTCAGCGTAATACATCGGGCCGCCGCGTTTGGCCGGAAAGCCGTAGCCAGTCACATAGACGATATCGATATCACTGGCGCGCAATGCAATGCCCTGCTCAAGCAGTTTCGCGCCCTCGTTGATCATGCCGTACACGCAGCGCTTGATGATCTCTTCCTGCGAAATCGGGCGGCGCTGGATGCCCATGCGCACCGATTCCTCGATGATGAACTGCTCAATCTCCGGGTCACGATGCGGCGTGCGGTCGCCCGCTTCGTAGCGATACCAGCCCTTGCCGCTTTTCTGCCCAAGCCGCCCCATTTCCACGAGCTTCATGATCAGGTCGTTCCAGCGGCGGTCTGTCGGGCGCGTGGCCATCTGCGCCTTGCGGGTCTGGTAGCCCACATCGTTGCCTGCCATGTCATGCACCGCGAAGATGCCCATCGCATAACCGAAATGCTTCAGCGCCGCATCAACCTCGTGCGGCAGCGCGCCATCTTCCACCAGGAAATGCGCCTCGCGGTTGTAATTGCGGAACAGCGCATTGCCGATAAAACCAGGATACACCAGCGAATACACCGCAACCTTGCCCATGCGACGGCCCAGTTCCATCAGCGTGATCACAGCTTCGTCGGAGGTTTTGTCAGCACGCACCACTTCGAGCAGGCGCATCACATGCGCGGGGCTGAAAAAGTGCGCGCCCACAACGTCCTGCGGGCGTTGCGTGACGGCGGCAATCTCGTTGATATCCAGCCCGGAAGTATTGGTCGCCAGCAATGCGCCCGCGCGGGCGTGCTGGTCAAGCTCGCGGAAGATGCCCTGCTTGAGGCCAAGATCCTCGAACACCGCTTCGATGATGATATCGGCATCCTTCACGTCAGCAATCGATGTCGAGCCGGTGATCAACGCAAGCCGCTGGTCGCGCGTGGCTTCATCGAGCTTGCCGCGCTTGATGCTGCCGTCGTAATTGCCGCGAATGCGCGTGAGGCCGCGCTGAAGCCCTTCATCGCTGGCATCGATCAATGTCACGGGAATGCCGGTGGCCACCAGCGCCATTGCAATGCCGCCGCCCATCGTGCCTGCGCCAATCACGGCAGCGCGTTTGATATCACGCGGCTTCACATCCGGGGGCACCGGAATATTCGCGGCAGCTTTTTCAGCGGCCTTCACATGGGCCAGCGCTGCAGCTTCCTGCGGTGTGAGTTCTGCGGGTGCGTTCATCAGCGGGCTACTCCGGTTTGACGAGTTTGGCGTTGCCGTCCACGAAATTTTGCAGACGCGCTGCGGTTTCGGGCGAGCGCATCATGTTCGAGCTCATGTATTCGAGGAACAGCCCGTCTTCGTGCGAAAGATCGTTTACGCGTGGCAGCAGGTTGGTGATGCGCCAGTTGGTGTCGGGCACATTCTGCGCGATCTTTGCGGCGATTTCCTTAGCCTTTGCCAGCGCGCCGCCTGCTTCGGTCACATAGGTGATGATGTGCTCGCGCAGGCCTTCCTCAACGTTCAGCAGGCGGCCTGTGAGCATCATGTCGGCCATCACGGTGTAACCCACCACGCGCTGGATGCGCACCGTGCCGCCACCGCCGACGAAAATGCCGCGCTGACCTTCGGGCAGGCCGAAGAAGCAGGTGTTGTCTCCCACGCGCACATGCGCGGCAGTGGCCAGCTCAAGGCCGCCGCCGACCACGGCGCCATGCAGGGCCGCGACGAACGGAATCGGGCCGCGCGCGATCATATCGAACACTTCATGCCATGAATGACGGCGGCGTTTCTTGGGCGGCGCGGTCTGGCCTGTGGCGCGGGCCAGCGCTTCGCGCAGGTCCAGGCCCGCGGAGAAGTGCGCGCCATGACCGAACAGCACGCCGCACATGGCTTCGTCGCCCGCGCGGTTGACGGCGTGGCGCAGCTGCGCGATCACTTCATCGTTGATCGCGTTGCGTTTCTCGGGGCGGTTCAGGCCAATCAGCGCCACTGCGCCATCGAGTTCATAAGTAACCAGGGTTTCGCTCATGGGATGTTTTATACGATGTTTTCTTTGCGTTGCTTTGCTGGACGGCAGGATTTATTTACAGGTCAAGCACCAGGCGAGCGCCCTTGCTGCGCGACACGCACGCCTGCATCACCTTGCCCGAGGCGCGGTTCGCGTCGGACAGATAACTGTCCCGATGGTCGATCTCACCCTCGCAGACCCGCACCGTGCACAGGCCGCAATAACCGCCACGGCAGTCATACATCACATCGATGCCGTTCTCGAGCAGCACATCAAGCACCGACTTGTTCGCCGGCACGGTCAACACCCGCCCCGAGGATTTCAGTTCGATCTCGAAGGCCGCATCGCCAGCCTGCGGCGCAACCTCGGTGAACAGTTCGTAATGCAGATCGCATTCGTGCCAGCCGCGCTTGCGGGCAGCGGCCAGCACCGCATCGATCATGCCTGATGGGCCGCAGACATAAACCGGCTGGTTGACGTGTGCGGCATCGAGCACTGCGTCGATCGACAGGCGCGTGACCGGATCGTCATCCGTGTGCAGCACCAGGCGGTCCCCCGCGAGCGCGCGCAACTGCGCAACGAAGGGCAGCGAGTCCGCCGTGCGGCCACTGAAGTGCAACACGTACTCGCGCTTTTGCGCGTGCAGCTGCGCGGCCATCGTGGCCATTGGCGTGATGCCGATGCCGCCTGCGAACAGCAGCGTCACGGGCGGCGCGGCCAGCGGAAAGTGATTCACCGGCGCGCGCACGTTCAGCGTGTCGCCAGGCTGCAACGCATGCATATAGCGTGAGCCGCCCCGTCCCGCATCTTCACGGCGGATGCCCAGATGCCAGGCATATACGCCCGCATGGGTATCCAGCCCGGGATCGAGATTGAACAACGAATACGAACGCCATTGCGACGGCGCGCCATCCGCAGACGGAATCTCAACCTGGATATGCGCGCCTGGCGCATAACCGGGCAGCGGCGCGCCATCCGCGGCTTGCAGCGTAATGAGCCTGACAAGCGGGGTGGGCGCTTCCACTGAGGTGACGCGCAGCGTGAGGACGGGGAGGGTGCTCATCAGCGTTACTCCTGCTCCATGTTTGACAGGGGTCAGGCGGTTGTCAGGGTGCGCCAGTCAACGCCCACGGGCAGCTCGCCGCCGATGGAGACCGCCTTGTCGTATTCAGGATTGACCGCAAGCGCGGGAACCTTGCCTTCGGCAAATTCACGCGCGGACTTGATGAGTTGCGCGCGCAGCCGCACGATCGCGCCATCCGCCGAGCAGAGCTGTTCGGTGGTGCGGTCGGCAATCGGCCCCTGGCCCAGGAACATTGCAAAGTCCTCAGTGCCCAGATGCTGCCAGAAGCCGCTGGCATGGCCACGTTTCATCAGGTCGCGGTTCTGGCCGTAGTTTTCTTCGCGCGTGCCAGGCGGCAGCGGCGGGAAATTCCACACGTCCGGCGTGCCAGACATGTTCGTCATGCCCAGCGGGCGGGTCATGTTGAAATGCACGAACCATGCGCGGTGCGTCGTGTCGTCGGAGGGCACCGAGAAGAACACCGTGCCCGGGCCGCCTTCATGCGGCGGGCAGATCACGCCATACCACGGCAGCACGAAATTGTTCACGCGCGCATAGACCCGGCCATCATGCAGGTCACGCAATGCGGCGTAACGGTAGCCATAGGAGCGATCCTCGAATTCAAGGGTCGGCGCTTTTTCCTCGGCCATATGCAGGCGCTGGTTGCCGCCACCGGCTGTCTGGTACACCGTGCTTTCATGCAGCGAGCCAACGTGCGAGGAGTCCATCGAAGCTTCCACGCCCTGCACCCAGTTGGTGGGCACGATCACGCTGGTGACCGAACGCTGCTCAGGCGGCAGATGGGTGAACGGCAGATCCGTGAAGCGCGGCGGCGTATCGCCTTTGCCCAGCCACACCCAGACAATGCCGCCACATTCCTTCACATGGTACTGGGTGGTTTTCACGCGCTGGCAAAACTGCGCCTGGTCGCCCACCTGGTTGGGCGCTTCGATAACCCGGCCATTCACATCCAGTTTCCAGCCGTGAAAGATACAGCGCAGGCCGTTGTTCTCATTGCGCGCCGTCATCATCGACGTCTTGCGGTGAGGACATAGTTCATCGATCACGCCCGCGCGGCCATCGGTCGTGCGGAACGCAACATAGTTGGTGCCCAGCAGACGCACCAGCACGGGCGCGCCATCAGCCACCAGTTTTACCGAAGGGACTGCGGGAAGCCAGTAATACTGGCGGATCATCTCCCCCATCGGCGCGCCATTTTCGACGCGGGTGAGCAGTTCATTTTCTTCTTGGGTCAACATGGTTAGATCTCCTGGGATACATAGTTACGGAAGGCGCGTGTATAAACGCGCGTACAGTTACATTCGAAGATATTTTTGCGTTGTTCTTCAGTCAACCATTCAATGCTCTCAATCACCGGCTTCATGTCATCAAAATCGCGGCCAGAAACCGGATCACGCGCGCTGCCTGTTCCGGGTTTTTCAGTGCCAAACAACACGTTGCTGGTTCCAGCGACCTTCAGCAGCAGCTCGATGGAATCCTTTGAATAATTGCAGGTGTCAAAGTAAAGCCTTCTGAGCTGCTCGTCGAATGATACAGGGCTGTTGCGCCGCACGGCCCAGGAACGGAAACGTCCCATCTGGTACGGAATGGCGCCGCCGCCATGCGCCACCACGATCTTCAGCTTCGGAAACCGCTCGAACACCTTCGATTCCAGCAGCGAAATTACGGCGATGTTTTCTTCGTTGATGAACTTCAGTGTGTACGACTCGCGCGGGCTGCAACTGCCTGCCGAATGGATCAGCGCAGGCACATCGAGTTCAGTCATCGCTTCATAGAGCGGATCCCAGAACGGATCGCCCAGCCCCGCCGGCGCAGGCCCTTCGCCTTCGGTTGGATCAGGATTGAGCAGGGTGCCCACGAACCCCAGCTCGTTTACGCACCGTTTGAGTTCGGCCACACAGCGCACGGCAGGCGACTCATGCAGATGCTGCGGCAAACCGGCCACGCCACGAAAGCGGTCCGGGAAAAAATCGACGAAGCGCTTGATCAGGTCATTGCAATGGCGGCTCCACAATTCGGTCACGCGGGCGGGCTTGACCGAATGCAGTTGCAGATACGGGCGCGGCGAAATGAACTGCACATCGGTGCCCACGGAATCCATGCTGCGCACCAGCTCTTCGGCCTGCTTGCGCACGGCTTCGTCTGGAATATTGGGCTGGGTCGACGGATTGGCGCGCCCGCCAACCAGCTCCGCCATATAACGAAAACTTTGCGGGGGCATGACGACGTGCGCATGGGAGTCGATAATCATGAAGAGCCTCTGTCCGGTTTTGTGTATGAATATGCCTGAGCAAGGCAATGCGGGTTGTGAAGAAAGGGAACTGGAATGGGAGTCACGGCGCCTGGGTAATGACCGCAAGGGCCTCGATCTGGATGGCCATGCCGTGCTGCAGGTCATGCACGGTGATATGACGCGCTGGCCGGTGCGCCGCATCGGGCCAGCAGGCCAGCCAGTGCGGATTGATCTGCTCACGCACTGTGTCATCCTTGATGTAAATGGCGAGCTTCACCACATGATTCAGCGTTGCGCCACCGGCTTCGAGAAAACGCCTGAGGTTATCAAACACGAGCTGCACCTGCGCAGCAGGCGTGCTGCCAAGCTGGCCCGTTGCGGGATCCTTGCCCGAGAGCGCTGACGAACACAGCACGTGACCCACGCGAGAGCCAACCGGAATGGGCGCCTTGTGCGACAAACCGGGGACGTCGATGGATTGGGGCATGTTTCCTCCGTAGTCAAGCGTAAGCCAGCTGGGTTGATCTGCTGTAAACGTAAACGCAAACCGGTAGAATATACCAAATATACCAGCAGGGATTTATGGCATGTAAATCAGGGTTTTTCCTGGGTTTCTTCCTGGGTTTCTGTTTCCCGTATTGCCTTATGCCACAATCGGGTTAGATGTTGATAACCATTGAAATGATAAAGCATTTAATCGCGTATTCCTGTGCGCGTATACCAGGAAAAGTACCAGGTGCAATCCTCGGCCTGGTGTATTGATAGCCCATGACTGGTATGCCATAATGCACCGCGATTACAACACCAACGCCATCACCATCAAAATCAGGTCGGACAAGATGAGCAAGCCTTTTACCCATGATACTGGCGTGCGGTCTGTCGAACGCGTGCTGAAACCCGAATCCATTGCAATCATTGGCGCTTCTGCCGATCCGCGCTCCTTTGGGAATTTTGTTTTACAGAACCTCGATCGCTTTGGCTATACGGGAGAAATTCATCTCGTGTCGCGCAGCAGCAGCGAAATCAGCGGCCATGCGTGTGTTGGCAATGTCGAAGCGTTGCCCGAGGGAATCGATCTGGCCGTGCTGTGCATTCCCGAAGCGGGCGTGCTCGATACCGTGCGCGCGCTGGGCGAAAAACGCACGGGCGCAGCCGTTATTTTTGCGTCGGGCTATTCCGAAGCGGGCGACGAAGGTCGCGCGAAACAGCAGGCCCTGAGCGATGCGGCAAACGCATCAGGCATGGCGCTAATCGGCCCGAACTGCATGGGGTTCACGAATTTCGAGGCGGGCGTGCCCGTGACGTTCGAGGCGCTCGCGCCCTATCCGTGCGCAGGGCGCAACGGCGTGGGCGTGGTGGCGCAAAGCGGCGCGATGGCAGCGAACATGCGTGATGCGTTCATGGGGCGCGGCCAGCCCATCACATCGGTGGTCTCCACGGGCAACGAAGCCGTGCTGGGCATCGAGGACTATCTGGCCTGGTTCATCGCCGATGCGCAAACGAGCGCCATTGCAGTGTATGCCGAACAGATTCGCCGCCCGCAAACCTTCCTGCGTCTGGCGCAGCAGGCGCGCGCCGCAGGCAAGCCCATCGTGATGCTGATGCCGGGCAAAAGCGCGCGCGCGCGCGAAGCGGCCCAGTCGCACACCGGCGCGCTGGCGGGCGACCACGCCACATCGAGCGTGCTGCTCGCGCGCGAAGGTGTGGTTGTGGTGGATGCGCTCGATGAACTGTTTGACGTGACGACGATACTCGCGCGCTTTCCCGTGCCACCCGCCGCAGGCACGGCGGTGATGACGGCCTCCGGCGCCGTCAAGAACATCACGCTCGATTTTGCTGAAGATATCGGGCTTGCGTTGTCCACACTCTCTGAACCAACGCTGAAGAAACTCACGGAACTGCTGCCGGATTACGCGGTGGCGGACAACCCGCTGGACTACACCACCATCGGCGTGCGCAACCCAGGCCTGATCGGCGAGCTGATCGACACCGTGCTGGCTGACCCGAACGTCGGCAGCCTTGTGCTGTCGATCATGGGCGGCCCGCCGATCGCGCAGCACGACAAGGCCGATCACCTCGTGCCCGCGCTGGCCCGCGCAACCAAACCCGCAGTGCTGGCCGTGATGGGCGATGGCAGCCGGCTGGAAGATTTTTTTGTCGAAGCGATCGCCGCCAGCGGTGTGCCGTTTTTCCGCTCGCCTGATCGCGCATTGCGCGCGTGCGCGCATATCGCTGCCTATGGCGAATCGCTGGCGCGCGCGCAACGCGCACGCAGTGCTGCGCCACAGGCGGTTCCATTGCCAGGCGCTGTGCCGCCCAATGGCATCTTCGCCGAATATCAGGGCAAGGGCTGGCTGGCGGCGGCAGGCTTGCCCGTGCCCCAGGGGCAGCTTGCCAGGACGATCGATGATGCGCTCAGGATTGCTGAGCACACAGGTTATCCCGTGGTGCTGAAAGCGCAGGCCAGCGCGCTGCCGCACAAGAGCGATGTGGGCGGCGTGGTGGTGGGCCTGGCTGATGCGCAGGCGCTGCGCGCGGGCTGGGACAAACTGCATGCCAGTGTGGCATCCCATCGTCCTGACCTGAAGCTGGATGGCGCGCTGGTCGAAGCGATGGGCCCGCGCGGGCTCGAACTCGTGGTGGGCGCAAAGCGCGATGCGGACTGGGGGCCGGTGGTGCTGGTGGGCCTGGGCGGCATTTTCATCGAAGTGCTCAAGGATGTGCGCCTGATTCCGGCGGATATGGCCGAAGAAGATATCGTGGTTGAACTGGGCCGCCTGAAAGCCGCCGCGATGCTTAAAGGTGTGCGCGGCGCGGCGGGCATCGATGTGCGCGCCGTGGCAAAAGCTGTCGCCGCGATTGGCGACCAGATGCGCGCCAATCCCGCCATCACCGAGATCGACGTCAACCCATTGGTGGCTTATCCCGATCACGTGCTGGCGCTGGATGCGCTGGTCGTTTGCGGCGCGGGCCAGGAGATGAACGGATGAAACTCGAATTTTCAGCGCAGGACCAGGCCTTCCGCGCGCAGGTGCGCGAGTTCGTGAAAAACAATCTGTCGCCGCGCATCAGGCGCAAGGTCGAGCTGGGCCTGCGCATCGAGCGCGAAGATTATATTGAGTGGTATACAAAGCTCTACGAAAAAGGCTGGATCACGCCCTCATGGCCAAAGGAGCACGGCGGCCCGGGCTGGACGCCCGTGCAGCGCTATATCTTCGATGAAGAAACGCTGCTGGGTGGCGCGCCGCGCATCGTGGCCAGCGGCATCAATATGCTGGGGCCGGTGCTGAACGCTTTCGGCACGCCTGAGCAGAAGGCGAAATATATCCCGAAGATCCAGCGCAGCGAAACCTGGTGGGCGCAAGGGTTCTCCGAGCCTGGCGCGGGTTCGGACCTGGCTGCGGTGCGCACTACTGCGGTGCCCGATGGCGATCATTTCGTGGTCAATGGTCACAAGATATGGACGTCGTATGCGCACTGGTGCGACATGATGTTCGCGCTGGTGCGCACTGACCTGGCGGCGGCCAAGCCCCAGGAAGGCATCTCGTTCCTGTTGATCGACATGCACGCGCCAGGCGTGCAAATGCGTCCGATCAAAATGCTCGAAGGCGGCACGGATCTGAACGAGGTGTATCTGGACAATGTGCACGTGCCGAAAGAAAACCTGGTGGGCGAGCTGAACAAGGGCTGGACTTACGGCAAGTTTCTGCTGGGCCATGAACGCACGGGCATTGCGGGCATTGGCTCGTGCAAGCAGCAACTCGCGCGCGCGAAACATCTGGCCAGGCAGCAGGGGCTGGAGGGCGATCCACTGTTGCAGTCGCGCATCAGCCGCTTCGAGGTCGAATTGATGGCGCTGGAGTTCACGGGCCTGCGCATGCTCAGCGCGAACCAGTCGAGCCGCGTGCCGATGGTCGAAGCGCCGATGCTCAAGGTGCGCGGCACCGAACTGCGCCAGGGCATTTATGCGCTGCTCACTGAAATTGCTGGCCCGTTTGCCGTGCCGTTCGACGAACAGGCGCTGCTCGATCAGGCGGGCTACGAAGGTCCCAGCCCGGATGACCTGATTGCCGTGGCAGCCAATTATTTCGATGCGCGCAAAGTGTCGATCTATGGCGGCACGAATGAAGTGCAGCGTAACCTGATCAGCCGTGCGTTCTTCAAAGCTTGAGGCGGACTACCCATGGATTTTTCCCTGAATGAAGATCATGTCGCGTTGCAGGATGCGGTGCGCCGCTTCTGTGATGGCGAATACCCCGCGCATCTGCGCGGCAACGCCGAGGACGCCGCGCTGGCAGCCCAGCGCCGCCAGGGCCTGGCCGAGCTGGGCATCACGGGCCTCATCATTGACGAAGACCATGGCGGCAGCGGTTATGGCGCGGTGGAAACCATGCTGGTTGCGCAGGAGCTGGGCCGCGCGCTGGGCGGCGCGGGCTGGCTGGCCAGCGGGTTGCCCGCTGCCGCGCTGATCGGCGCGGCAGGCAGCGCAGCGCAAAAGGAACAGTGGCTGAGCGCTGCGGCCACCGGCGAAAAAGTTCTGGCGTTTGCCGTGGGCGAAGCCCAGTCCCGTTATGACATCACACGCATTGCCCTGCCTGCGGTAAAAAGCGGCGAGAGCTGGAAGATCAACGGCGTGAAGACCATCGTGTTCGATGCCGCCATTGCCGATGCCTTTGTGGTGGCCGCGCGCACCTCGGGCCAGCCTGGCGATGCGCAGGGCTTGTCGCTCTTCCTGGTCGATGCAAAAACGCCGGGCATCAGCCTGCGTTGTTTCGATACGATAGACGAACGCCAGGCCGCCCATGTCACATTCGATAACGTGACGGTGAATGATGACGCCCTGATCGGCCAGGCAGGCGCAGCCCATGCGTTGATCGACGCGGCGCTTGATCGCGCCAATGCCGCGCTGGTTGCGGAATCGGTTGGCGCGCTCGAAGCGCTGCTGGACCACACCGCCGAGCACCTGAAAACGCGCACCCAGTTCGGCGTGCCACTGGTGAAGTTCCAGGTGCTCCAGCATCGCGTGGCCGATATGCTGATTTCGCTCGAGCAAAGCAAGTCGATGGCCTGCGCAGCAGCGATGGCCGTTGATGAAAACGACCCTGAGCGCCGCCGCCGTTTTGTTTCAGCGGCCAAGGCCTATGTGGGGGATGCGTGCCGCACGGCAGGCGAATGGGGCATCCAGCTGCATGGCGGCATGGGGATGACCGAAGAATGCCGCGTGGGCCATTACGCCCGGCGCATGTTTGCAATCAACATGACTTATGGCGATGCCAGCTGGCATCTGCAACGTTTCACCGCGCAGCGTCTTGACAAGGAGGCCGCATGAGCCTGAATGGAGCCGCCTGCATCGTAGGCGCTTATGAACACCCGACGCGCCGCGCGGATGATCTGTCCGTGCTGCGCCTGCATGGCGATGTGGCCAGGGGCGCGCTTGCCGATGCAGGTTTGACCAAAGACGATATCGACGGTTATTTCTGCGCGGGCGATGCGCCCGGCCTGGGCACCACCACGGTGGCCGAATATCTGGGCCTGAAATTGCGCCATGTCGATTCAACCGAATGCGGCGGTTCCGCGCCGATCCTGCATGTTGCGCATGCCGCCGAGGCGATCAATGCAGGCCGCTGCAATATTGCGCTGATTACATTGGCAGGGCGTCCGCGCGCAGCGGGCGCAGCGCTGGCGCTGCGCGCGCCGGATCATGACGCCGCCGACGTGCAGTTTGAACTGCCCTTCGGCCCGGCCACGCAGAATCTGTATGGCATGGTCGCCAGGCGGCATATGTACGAATTTGGCACAACGAGCGAACAGCTCGCGTGGATCAAGGTGGCCGCGTCGCATCACGCGCAGCACAATCCGAATGCTGTGCTGCGCAACGTGGTGACCGTCGAGGACGTGGTGAATTCGCCGATGGTGGCCGACCCATTGCACCGGCTCGATTGCTGTGTGATGAGCGATGGCGGCGGCGCGCTGATCGTCGCGCGCCCGGAAATTGCGCGGCAGTTAAAGCGCCCTGTGATCAAGGTGCGCGGCACGGGCGAAGCGCCCAAACACGCGGCAGGCGGCAAGATCGACCTGACCTGGTCGGCAGCGAAATGGTCCGGCGCAGCAGCCTTTGCCGAAGCGGGGCTGACGCCGCAGGACATCAAATATGTTTCGCTGTACGACAGCTTCACGATCACCGTGCTGATGCAGCTCGAAGACCTGGGCTTCTGCAAGAAAGGCGAAGGCGGCAGGTTCGTGATGGACGGCAACCTGATTTCCGGCGTGGGAAAACTGCCCTTCAATACCGATGGCGGCGGCCTGTGCAACAATCACCCCGCGAACCGCGGCGGCGTGACCAAGGTGATCGAGGCCGTGCGCCAGTTGCGCGGCGAAGCGCATCCTGCCGTGCAGGTCAGGAACTGCGATATCGCGCTGGCCAATGGCATTGGCGGCGCGCTGGCGTCGCGCCATACCGCGGGCACGCTAATCCTTGAGAGGGAGTAATCGTCATATGAGCACAAGCACGAATCCGGCCACGGCCAGCGCGCCCGCTTCGGGAGCCAGGCCCGCGCCGCCCGCGGGGCCGCGCCGCATCCCCGCGCCGCGTGTATTGCCCGAGGCGATGCCGTTCTGGGAAGCCGCGAAGGAAGGCCGCCTGCTGCTCAAGCGCTGCCAGGATTGCGGCGAAGTGCATTATTATCCGCGTGACCTGTGCCCATATTGCCTGAGCGCAAACACAGCATGGTTCGATGCCAGCGGGCGGGGCGTGATCTATTCATTCAGCACGATGGGCAAGGGAGAAGCGCGTTATACGCTGGCCTATGTCACGCTGGATGAAGGCGTGACGATGCTGACCGATCTCGTTGACTGCGATAGCAACGCGCTTGCCATTGGCCAGCGCGTGAAGCTGGTGTTCAAGCCGAGCGAAGGTGATTACCCTGTGCCGATGTTTACGCCGGCGCCAGACTGAATGCACACTGAAGGAGCGCCGTAACATGCCGGCAGATTTCGCAGAACAGCATCGCCGCCACGATCCGAAAAAGGGCGCGTTGTCGCGCTTCACGATTATCGACGCGTCGCGCGTGCGCGCAGGCCCCACCGCTGTGCGCGTGTTCGCCGACATGGGCGCGCGCGTGATCAAGCTGGAAATTCCGCCTGGCGCGCCCGGTGGCGACGACATGATCGGTGGCCGCGACCATAACCGCGCCGATTACGAAAACCTGCATCGCAACAAGGAAAGCCTGACGCTGAACATGAAAGCGCCAGAGGGGCTGGAAATCCTGCATGCGCTGATCCGGCGCGCGGATGTGTTCATCGAAAATTTCCGCCCGGATGTGAAGGGCCGGCTGGGCATCGACTATGAAGCGCTGCGCGCGATCAACCCGCGCCTGGTGTATGCGAGCATCTCCGGTTTCGGCCAGGATGGCCCGTATGCCCGATGGCCCGGGTTCGACTCGATTGCGCAGGGCATGGGCGGCCTGATGAGTTTGACGGGCAAGCCCGGCGAAGGCCCGATGCGCGTGGGCATTCCGATTGCCGACCTGTGCGCGGGCCATTTCTGCGCACAGGCGATTCTGACGGCGCTGCTCGAGCGCGAAGCGTCGGGTGAAGGCCAGTGGGTGCAGACCTCATTGCTCGAAGCGCAGATTGCGATGCTCGATTTCCAGGCCGCGCAATGGTTGATCGACCGGAAAATCCCGGAGCAGGTGGGCAACGAACATCCATTGACGGTGCCCACTGGCGTGTTTGCGACCCGGGATGGTTATCTGAATCTGGCCGCGATTGGCAATTCGATGTTTGCGCGTCTGTGCGAGGCGCTTGGCCTGCAACATCTGGTGGGCCAGCCGGGTTATGAATCCGATCCGGCGCGGGTAGCCAATCGTGATGCGGTGAACAAGGCTGTGGGCGATGTGTTCCTGACACGGACCACGCGCGAATGGACGGAGCTTCTGATCAAGGTTGGCGTGCCCTGCGGGCCGATCTACCGGGTCAACGAGGTCTTCGATGATCCGCAGGTCAAACACCAGGGCATTGCCTGGCCCGTTGCCCTGCCAGGCAAGGGCGAGGTGGCGTTCGTCGGCCAGCCGTTCCAGCTCTCGCGCTACCCGCGCGCGCAGACGCCGCAGCTGGCGCCACAGCAGGGCGAACAGACTCAGGCTATCCTGAAGGAACTCGGTTATACAGACGAGCAGATTACACAGTGGCGTTCGGCCTTCGTGGTTTGACGCTGGACAATCGCAGCAACGGGAACGGAAACCGGAACAGGAAAAGGAGATAGACATGGCACGACTGGTTACAGGATTTGCTTCTTCGCATAGCGTGATGCTGACTTCCCAGCGCGAAGACTGGCAACGCGGATTCAAGCAGGCGGATCCCAAGAATCCGTTTTACTACAATCTTTACGGCAATCACACCACGTATGACGAACTGCTGAAGATCGCGCCGCCCAATGCCGAGGAGATGGTCTCCGACGAGAAGATGAGCGAGCGCTACGATCAGGCCATGGCCGCGATGGAAGAGCTGCGCAAGCGCATCCGCGCCGCGCGGCTGGACGTATTGCTGGTGGTGGGCGACGATCAGACCGAACTGTTCCGCACCACCAATACACCAGCTGTTGCGATTTACTACGGCGAGACGATCCGCAACGCGAAACGTATCAGCGATCCCGAAGACAGCTGGTTCGTGCGCGCGCGCGCGCAGCGCCAGGAGCCGGTCAGCGATGTGCATTACCCGGTGAACGCCAAGATGGCCAGCTGGCTGATTCGTGAGCTGTGCAACCGCGATTTCGACATTACCGCGATGGAAGGCCTGGAGCGCGATGAATATGAAGGCCACGCTTTCTCGTTCATCCACCGCTGCTATCTGCAGGGGATCGGCGTGCCGGTGATTCCGGTCATCATCAATACCTTCGATCCGCCGAACCAGCCCACGCCGCGCCGCTGCATCCAGCTGGGCAACGCATTGCGCGAGCTGATCGAAGCCTATCCAGAAAACCTGCGCGTGGGCATCATGGCCTCGGGCGGTCTGTCGCACTTCATCGTTGAGGAGAAACTCGACAATGACATTATCGATGCGATCCGGCGCAAGGATAACGACTGGCTGTCTGGCATCGATCCCAAGAAACTGATGGCGGGCAGCTCGGAAATTCGCAACTGGCTTGTCACGGCGGGAGCGCTCAGCACGACGGATCTCGACTGGATCAGCTATATCCCCGGCTACCGCACGCCCGCCCTGACCGGCACGGGCCTGGGTTTTGCCGCATGGAAACTGGTGGACTGACATGGCTGACCAGAATGTACAGCGCCTGCGCCGCCTCGACTGCTGCGCCGTGTCGGACGCGCTCGATAAACTCAAGCTGACCGGCGCGGTGAGCGGCCTGCCGCAGCGATCGGGCGCGGGCCGCATTGCAGGCCGCGTGATTACCGTGAAGCTGGGCGTGGGCGATCCGCCGCCAGGCCCGCCCGTGCATCTGGGCTGCACAGCGATCGGGCAGGCCGATGGCGAGAACGTGATCGTCATCGAGCAGCGCAGCGGCGTGGAAGCGGGCTGCTGGGGCGGGCTGCTGTCACTGGCCGCGAAGGTGCGTGGCGTGGCGGGCGTGGTGGCCGATGGGCCGGTGCGCGATATCGACGAAGCCGTGACTTACGAGCTGCCCGTGTTCAGCCGCGCCACCACCGCGCGCACTGCGCGTGGCCGCGTGGTGGAGCAGGGCACCAACGTGCCGGTGCAGATTGGCGATGTGACGGTGCAGGCAGGCGATTATGTGGTGGCCGATAACAGCGCGGTGATTTTTATTCGCGCTGCGGATATCGAACCAGTGCTGCAAACCGCCGAGACCATCGTGGCCAGGGAGGCGGCGATGGCCAAGGCCATTCTGGCAGGCACGCCCGTGGGGCAGGTGATGGGCGGCAATTACGAGCATATGCTGAAGTAAGGGCAGGAGAACCCATATCATGACAACCCAGTACGAGGACAAAAACGTCGAACGCGCATCGAAGCTCGATACCGCAACGATTTCGGATGCGCTCGACAAGCTCGGCATCGTCGGCCAGTGTTACCGCATCAAGCCGCGCAGCGCGGATTTTCGCGCGACGGGCCGCGCCTTTACGATCAAGTACGGCCCCGCAGCGAACCCGCCAGGCACGGTGGGCGATTTTATCGACGATGTGCCGGTGGGCAGCATCGTCGTGCTCGATAATGGCGGACGTGAAGATGCGACCGTATGGGGCGACATCATGACCGAAATCGCGCATCGTCGCGGTATCGCTGGCACGGCGATCAACGGTATCTGCCGCGATGTGGCGCTGTGCCTGAAGCTTGGCTACCCGGTGTTCAGCCGCGATCACTGGATGCGCACGGGCAAGGATCGCGTGCAGGTCGAAGCCGTCAATGTGCCGGTGAATCTTGGCGATGCGCGCGTGGCGCCGGGCGATCTGTTGCGCGGCGATGCCGATGGCATCGTGGTGATTCCGCGCGAACATGAGGATGCCGTGCTGGACGCCGCTGAAACGATCCATCATGCCGAAGACCAGATTCGTGAGGCCTGCCGCGGTGGAATGCGTCTGGACGAAGCGCGCAAACAGTTCAGGTATCACCAGTTGCAGACACGGAGCAAGGGATGAGCGCCACGCTGAATATCCACGAACACGATGCGTCCACCACCATCCGCACCGATATCGAACGGGTGGACGCGCGCATCGTCGCCGCGGCGCGGGCGCTTCCCACGGCAACATTGCATGAGGCTGGCGGCAAGATTGGCGCGCTGCCTTCGGCGATCAAGCCCGTTGCGCCTGGCTTCAGGATTTGCGGCGCGGCCTTCACGATTCATTCACCCGGCGGGGATAACCTGTGGCTGCATCGCGCATTGGTGCTGGCGCAGCCAGGCGATGTGCTGGTGGTCTATGCCAGTGGCGGCTACGATTATGGCTACTGGGGCGAAATCATGACGACCGCAGCAAAAACGCGCGGCCTGAATGGCCTGGTGATCGATGGCTGCGTGCGCGACGCTGACCTGCTCGAGCAGATTGGCTTTCCGGTGTTTTCACGCGGGCTGTCGATTCGCGGCACAGGCAAGGATTATGGCGCGATTGGCTGGCTCAACGCGCCCGTGCTGATGGGTAACGTGATGGTTGCGCCGGGCGATCTGATCGTTGGCGATCGTGATGGCGTGGTGGCCATTCCGCGTGAGCGCGCCGCCGAGGTGGTTGAAAAGGCCACGAAGCGCGAGGCTGACGAAGCCGCGATCTGCAAGCGTATCGAAGCCGGCGAAACCACGATGCAGATTTATGGCTTTCATTGAAAGCCGCGCATAAGGGGCGATGATGAGCGATGAAGCGCCGGGGCAAGCGCCCGCGTTGGTGATCAATGGCCGCGAAGCCATCATTACATTGCGCCGCCCGCAGGTGGCCAATCGTCTGGAGTTCTCTGACCTCGAGCTGATTCGCAGCTATCTGCGCGATGTGAACGCGATGGAGCAGGTGCTGGTATTGCATCTGCGCGGCGAGGGGCGGCATTTCTGCTCGGGCTTCAATATCAACAGCGTGGGCGCAGGCAATGTGGGCGAAATTTTCGAGACATTGGCCGATGAGCTTGAATATGCGCGGCCTGTGACCATCGCCGCGATCAACGGCGGTGTGTTTGGCGGTGCCACGGATCTCGCGCTGGCCTGCGATTTTCGCTATGGCGTGAGCGCATCACAAATGTTCGTGCCCGCTGCGAAGCTCGGGCTGCTGTTCTATCAAGGCGGGCTGCATCGTTATGTGTCCCGCCTGGGCATCAACACAGCGAAGCGGCTGCTGTTGACGGGCCAGGCGTTCGATGCGCAGCAGATGCTGATGTGCGGTTTTCTGACCGAGGTGGTGGAACCCGGGCAGCTGATCGAGGCCAGCGCTGCGCTGGGCGCGCAGCTCGCTGGCATGGCGCCGCTGGCATTGCTGGGCATGAAAAAACACCTGACGCGCATTGCGGGCGGGCGCTTCGATCTTCAGGAATACCAGCAGGACCTGGCGCGCGCCGATACCTCCGAAGATTTGCGTGAAGGCGCGCTGGCCTGGCAGCAGAAACGCGCGCCCGTGTTTCACGGGCGCTGAGCGCATCCATCCATCAGAGAGGGACGAAAACATGACCAAAGCCATTCATCCCTACGTTCAGAATATTTTTACCGGCGAACATTCGCCTCCGCCGATTGGTTCAACGCTGGGCATGAAGATCGTGATGCTCGATGTTGATGCGGGATGTATCGAAACCGAATATCAGGGCAAGCCGGAATTCATGAATCCGGCGGGCCATATCCAGGGCGGCATGCTGGCTGCGATGCTCGATGATGTCACCGCGCTGCTGACCCTGGCCTCGCTGGAGCCGGAGCAGTATTGCTCAACATTGAACCTGAACATAACCTATCTGCGCCCCGCGTTTCCTGTAACGATCACCGGGCGCGCCATGCGGGTGCGGCGCGGCGACCGTATCTGCAATACCCGGGGTGAACTCTGGCAGAACGGCAAGCTGGTGACCACAGCCAATGCCGTGCTGATGGTGACGCGCTGACGCGGGGAATGCGCCGGTTGCCTGCGTTACTGTTACTGGTTACTGCGCGCCAGATTCATCGCCCATTTCCCTGGCGCGCGCATCGGCGGCCAATGCGCCGCGTATCAGCGCTTCCTTGATTCCTGCTGCATCGAAGGCCGCCAGTGCCGCCGCCGTCGTGCCGCCCTTTGATGTGACGCGCTCGCGCAGCACGGAGGGCGCATCGTCCGATTGCTGCGCCAGTTGCGTGGCGCCGGCGAACGTTGCCAGCACAAGTGCACGGCTTTGCTGTGCATCCAGCCCCAGCCGCCGCGCAGCTTCTTCGAGCGCCTCGATGACATAAAACACATAGGCTGGGCCGCTGCCGGAAATGGCAGTGACTGCATCGATCTTCGCTTCATCCTCCACCCAGACGGTTTGACCCACCGCGCCAAGCACATTCGTGGCCAGCGCGCGGCCCGCATCGTCCACGCTGCTGCCAGCAAAGAGGCCGGCTGCGCCCATGCCGATCAATGCGGGCGTGTTGGGCATCACACGCACGATGCGCGCGTGGCCATTGAGCCAGCGCGACAGGTCAGCGCTGCGGATGCCCGCCGCGATGCTGATGACCAGTTGCGAAGAGGAAAGCCAGGGCGCGAGCGCTTCAGCCACGCCTTTCACGATCTGCGGTTTGACGGCGAGCACGATCGCATCACAAGTGGCGAGCACCGCGTCAGCGGTTGCGCCCGTGCGTATGCCAAACTGTTGCGCCACGCGCGCGCGCGCAGCTTCATCCGGGTCGATCGCGCACAGGTCGGCAGCGCTTGCGCCACGCCGGACAAGACCGCCAATCAGCGCACTGGCCATGTTGCCACTGCCGATGAAAGCAATTTTCATGAGTTCCCCTGGTTCGTATAGTTTCGCGCGCCAAAAATGGCCGTGCCGATGCGCACGATGGTCGCGCCTTCCAGGATGGCGGCTTCGAGATCGGCGGACATGCCCATCGACAGGGTATCCAGCGCCAGTCCATCCTTGCGCAATGCGTCGAACAGTTCGCGCAGCTGGCGGTGCGGCGCGCGTTGCGCGTCGATGCCTTCGACGGGCTCGGGAATCGACATCAGCCCGCGCAATCGCAGGTTGGGCAATGCGGCGACTTCGCGCGCGAAACGGGCCACCTCGCTGGGCGCGACGCCGCTCTTGGAGGCTTCGCCATCCACGTTCACTTCCACGCACACATTCAATGGCGGCAATCCGGCAGGCCGCTGTTCAGAAAGCCGCTGCGCGATCTTCAGCCGGTCGATCGAATGCACCCAGTGAAAACGCTGCGCGACGGGTCGCGTCTTGTTCGACTGCAACGGGCCGATGAAATGCCATTCGGTTTGCGTGCATGAGGCCGCCAGGGTGTCGATCTTGTCGATGGATTCCTGCACGTAGTTTTCGCCGAACATGCGTTGCCCGGCAGCGTAAGCCGCGCGCACCGCATCGGCGGGAAAGGTTTTCGATACGGCCAGCAGCATGATCGAGCGCGGATCACGGCCAGCAGCGCGCGCAGCATCAGCAATGCGTTGCTGCACGGTGTTCAGGGAATGGGCGATATCAGTCATCAGAGGAGTGGTTCATGGAAGGGGAAAACGGTGTGCTGCGGGATATGGAATTATAGTAACGATTGACGAATTGAATTCACAGGGAATCTGTTCATGGGCAATCGCCTGAGCAAAATCGCCACGCGCACGGGCGATGATGGCACGACCAGCGCGGGAAATGGCCGCCGTGTGCGCAAGGACGACGCGCATATCATTGCGCTCGGTGATATCGACGAACTGAACGCGCAGCTTGGCCTGCTGCTGTGCGAGCCCTTGCCCGATGACATGCGCGCCGCATTGATGGCCATCCAGCACGCCCTGTTCGATCTGGGTGGCGAGCTATGCCAGCCTGGCTGCGCGCTGATGACGCAGACCTCCGTCGCGCAGCTCGATCAATGGCTGGCCCACTGGAATGCAACGATGCCGCCGCTGCGGGAGTTTGTGCTGCCCGGCGGCACACGGGCCGCTGCGCAGGCGCATGTATGCCGTACAGTGTGCCGCCGTGCGGAGCGCGCGCTGGTGGCGCTCGGCGCTGACGCGTCACCGGAAAACATTCCGTGCCGTTACCTGAACCGGTTATCCGATCTGCTGTTCGTGTTTGCGCGCGCGCTCAATCGCGCGGCGAATGAAGGTGAGGTGTTGTGGCAGCATGAAACAGTGTCAGATGGTGCCGGGAACCGGAGCCGTTAAGCATTATAAATTGAGGATTGCAGCAGTCTGTGCGTAATCTATGCGTAGCCAGGAACCTAACCTGTCGATGACTTCGATCGGATAGCGCCAGCTCTGCGTCCGTACCCGTCTGCCTGCCTTCGTCATCCGATGCCATTGACATCCTCCCCTGCCTGAAGGCAGGGGATTCCTGCGGCGTTCAGGCGGTCCACGTCAGTCTATCACTGTGCGACCGGGGCGAGGTGCCGATCGATGCTTCGGGCGATGGCGCGACCGAGATCGACGGGCACCGCGTTGCCGATGAGCCGCCCAAGCACCCTGAAGCTGATCTTGCCATGCTTCGGGATGAATTTGTAGTCACGCGGAAAGCTCTGCAAGATCGCCGCTTCACGCAGCGAGATGGCCCGATCCTGCTCGGGGTGGCCGAAGCGGCCATTGCCGAATCCATAGCACTGGGTCGTCATCGTCGGCGCGGGCTTGTCCCACTCCATGCGTCCATAGACGCCCGGATAGGTGCGCCCGCTGTCTGCGCGGTGGCAATCGGCGACGAGGTTCTTCGGCCAATCGCGCCAAGTTCCGCCGGGTTTGGACGCCTTGATACGCTTGAGATTCGTTTCGGACAGCGTCGAGGTGACGTGCAGTTTGTCCATGGGATCTGATTCTCCGGCGCTCAGAGGAGGCAGCTGACCGATGGCTTCCTTCACAGTTTTGGGTTTCTTGCACGTCGGCTCGATCATCTCGATCTTGCCGTGCCTGGAGGCCAACAACACCATCCGACGGCGCATCTGCGGCACGCCATACAGGGAACTGTCGACGACGTCGTGCCAGACCTCGTAGCCGAGCCGGCGCAGCGTGTCGACAAAATCGTGAAAGACCGCGTGCCTGGCGACGGTTGGCACGTTCTCCATCATGATGACATCAGGCATCGTGCCTTCCGCGAGCCGCGCAAACTGGTAGAGAAGGCCCCACTTGCCATCCTTGCCATCGGGTTCGTAACGCTGGGCGTAGGTGGAGAAGGGTTGACACGGCGGGCAGCCCGCCAGGATCGTCACATCGGCGTCGCCGAACAGCCCCTTGATTTCGTCGGTTGTGACGGTGCTGATGTCACGCTCGAGGAATAGGGCGTTGCAGTTGTTCTGTTCGTATGGGAAGCGGCAAGCGGGGTCGATATCAATTCCCGATACGACGGGAAGACTCTCCATGATGAAGCCATGGGTCAAGCCGCCCGCGCCGCAGAAAAGATCGACGCAAGCAATTTTCTTCTTCACTCAATTCTCCCGTTCTAAGCCACGGGTGATAGCGCAAGCAGCATCGGCTTGAACAGGGACATAGATGGGAACCTCATTGATGATGGTGTCGCCCTTCTCACTGACGACGCGAACACGGTCGTCAGGGGCCCGTAACCTGTCAATTACTTCGATCGGATAGCGGCCGCAGGCGTTAGGAATAACACCATGGTGCTTCAATATCTTTCGCATGGTTTGCGGATGCACATCCAGCATTTCGGCTGCCTGTATGAGATTGACATGGGTAGGCCGCGGATGTCTGGCCTCGTGCATCTGCACTGCACGAAGCGCGATGCGGATGGCGTCGTTTTCGTTGTA